>Ga0137368_10000650_pt1 | contig 34397 bp, 26 predicted proteins | sample SagtaG_13_FD_104917 | JGI IMG/M metagenome (GOLD analysis project Ga0137368, IMG submission 104917) | Vadose zone soil microbial communities from Sagehorn Ranch, Mendocino, California, USA - Sage1_L_100_16 metaG | ecosystem: Environmental > Terrestrial > Soil > Vadose zone | place: USA...
CAACGCGCAGACGCTCGGGCGCAGCCCGCTCGCGTGCCCCATAGTGCTCGCCGGCAACCGAAACGCGACCGACGACGCGCGCGCATTGTTCGCCGGCAAGGTCGTGCTCGCAACCGAGAACGTGATGCCCGAGTTCAACGTGCTGAACATCGAGCCCGCGCGCGCGGCGATCCGTCAGGTGTTCATCGAGCGCATCGTGCATGCGAAAGGCATCGATCGCGCGCAGGGCGAGTTCGATCACGTGCTGATGCCCACCCCCGCGGCCGTGCTCGAAGGCGCGCGGCTGCTCGCCGACGGATGCGCCGGCGCGTCGGGAATCGGGCCGCTGCTGGTCGTCGATCCGGGCGGCGCGACGACGGACGTTCATTCGGTTGCGACCGGCGAGCCTTCGATGCCCGGCGTGATCGTCCACGGCTTGCCCGAGCCGCATGTCAAGCGCACGGTCGAAGGCGATCTCGGCATGCGTCACAACGCGGCGAACATCGTCGAGATCGCCGGTATCGATACGATCGCTGCCGACGCGAACCTCGACGCGACGCGCGTCGACGCGCTCGTTGCCGGGATGGCGGGCGATATCGACCGCCTCCCGCAGTCGGCCGACGAAATCGCGCTCGACCAGGCGCTGGTGCGCGCCGCGGTCCGTCATGCCGTGATTCGCCATTGCGGCACCGTCGACACGGTCTACACGGCCAACGGGCCTGTCGCCGTGCAGAACGGCAAGGACTTGTCGGACGTTGCCGCCGTGATCGGCACCGGCGGCGCGCTCGTGCACAGCCCCGATCCGCGCGCGGTGCTCGAAATGGCGCTTGCCGACGCCACGGCGCCGCGTTCGTTGCGACCGAAGGCCCCGAAGCTCTTGCTCGACCGCCACTATCTGCTGTATGCCTGCGGTTTGCTCGGCACCGTCGAGCCGCAGGCGGCGCTTGAGCTTGCGCTCGCAAGCCTCGACAGTCTGGACAGGAAGCCTTCCGTTGAACGCCCCGTCATCGCCTGAAGCGACGCGCCGGCCGCTGTCCGAAGCGCGTATCCCGCACGACGTGTTCACGCAGATGCGGCGTGACAATCTCGCCCGCTGGCCGACCGGCGACGCCGTCGATTTCGACGAAGCCGTCGCGCTGCAAAAGGCGCTGCCGCCCCACAAGCAGCTCGGCCGCGTGATGCGCCGCGCGGTCGCCGAGCGGCGCTGCCTCACGCAGCCGCGCGGCGGCTTCGGCACGTTCGAGATGCACCGCGAGCTGATGGTGACGCTCGACCGCGACGGCCACGCCGACATCGTGCCGACGACCACCGACAGCTACACGCGCAACGAGCGGTTCGAGCTTGCGCAGAAGGGCATCGAGGAATCCGAGCGGCTGGGTCGCTCGATGCTGAACGGCTACCCGATCGTGAACTACGGCGTCGAGCGCGCGCGCGAGCTGATCGCGGCGATCGACAAGCCGGCGATCATGCTGACCGGGACGACGATGCCGAAGCTCACCAGCGAGATCGCGTTCGCCGGCGGCTTTTCCGGTTATCTCGGCTCGGGCATCGCGTACACGACGTCCTACATCAAGGAGCTGTCGATCGAGGACGGCATCCGCAATTACCAGTACCTCGACCGGCTCGCCGCGTTGTACGCCGAGCACGGCGTCGAGCTGCATCGGCGCCAGCCGGGGTTTCTCACCGGCACGAACATTCCGCCGTGCATTGCAATCGCCACCTGCGTGCTCGACTGCCTGCTCGCCGCTGCGCAGGGCGTCACGAACTACGGTCTCGAGATGGGCGAGACGATGCATCTCGTGCAGGACGCGGCCGCGGTCGCCGCGTGCGGCGCGCTCTGCCAGGACTATCTCGCGAAAAAAGGCCATCGCGACGTCTTCACATCCGTCACGCTGCTGCACTGGATGAGCGCGTGGCCGCAGGACGAGGCACAGGCGGCGGCGCTGATCAGCTACGGCGGCACGCTCGCAGCCATCAGCGGCGCTGCGAGCGTCACGACGAAGTCGACGCACGAGGCGTTCGGCATTCCCACACCGCAAGCGAATGCCGAGGGCCTTCGGATGACGCGGATGGCGATCTATCTCGCACGCGACATCCGGCTCGACGGGCTGCCGGCGTACGAGCAGGAGAAGGCGCTGATCGCGCGCGAGGTGCGCGCGATCGTCGACAAGGTGCTCGAAATGGGCGACGGCGACGTCGCCGTCGGAACGGTGCGTGCGTTCGAGGCGGGCGTGATGGACGTGCCGTGGTCGCCGAACCGGCACTGCAAGAGCCGCGTGCTGCCGGCACGCGACGCCGATGGCTGTCTGCGCATTCTCGATCCCGGGCTGATGCCGTTTCCGCGCGACATCCTCGAGCTGCACGAGGAGCGGCTGCGAAAACGTGCGGAGCGCGATCGCATCGCATTCGGGCCCGATCTCGCCGTGCAGAGCGTCTACGAGATGTCCGAACCGGTCGCGAAATTGTTGCCCGATCGGTGGGCGGTGTGAGCGGCGAGGTGGGCTCCGGGCGCGAAGCGCCGAGCCCGTGCGAGCATTCGCGAATCGCCGCGGCGAGGCCGACAACTGAACACTCGCGAAGCACGACTGGGACGCAGGCCGAGAGTGTGAGCGGCGAGGTCGGCTCCCGGCGCGAAGCGCCGAGCCCGTGCGAGCATTCGCGAATCGCCGCGGCGAGGCCAACAACTGAACACTCGCGAAGCGCGACTGGGACGGAGGCCGACGGTGTGAGCGGCAAGGTCGGTTCCGGGTGCACCGCGCCGAGCCCGTACGAGTATTCGCGAATTGCCGCGGAGCGGCTGACGACTCGACCGATCGACCGGGAACGATGGAGGGGAGGCCGCCGATGAGCGACGTCGCTTCCTGCGAGCGCATCGATCTTCACCGGCTGCGGGTGCCGCTCGTCACACCTTACCGGCTCGCGTTCGGGCCGGTCGAGCATTTCGACACGATCGTCGTCGAGATCACCGGTCGCGATGGGCGCGTCGGTCTGGGCGAGGCGACGATCCTCACCGGCTACACCGACGAGACGATCGACGATGGCTGGCGTGTAGCGCGCGAGCTCGCGGCGCAGCTTGCAACAACAGATGCTCTCGCCGCGGCGGCGCGCATCGCCAAGGCCGGCGTGTCGTTCCCGTTCACGGCGACCGCATTCGGCACGGCGCTCGAAATGCTCGCCGGCAGCCCTGCGCTCGACGTGCGCGAGACGACGCGCGTGCCGTTGCTGGGGCTGCTCAATGCAGAGCACGAGGCGGGGATCGCGACCGAATTCGAGCAGCTGCTCGCCGCGGGATTCCGCACGATCAAGGTGAAGGTCGGTTTCGACGCCGGGCGCGACGCGCAGCGCGTGCGCACCGTTCAGCGCGTCGTCGCGGGTCGTGCGCGCATCCGCATCGACGCCAATCAGGGCTATACGGCCGAGCAAGGCGTCGCGTTCGTGCGCGCGCTCGATCCGGCGCACATCGAGCTCTTCGAGCAGCCGTGCGCGGCGGGCGATTGGGACGCGCATCTCGCCGTCGCGCGCGCCGCGCCGCTGCCGATGATGCTCGACGAGTCGATCTACGGTGTGGACGACATCGAGCGGGCGGCGCAGCTTCGCGCGGCGCGCTACATCAAGGTCAAGCTGATGAAGCTCGTCACGCTCGAGCGGCTCGGTGTTGCGATCGCGCGTATCAGGGCGCTCGGCATGCAGCCGGTGCTCGGCAACGGCGTCGCGTGCGACCTCGGCTGCTGGATGGAGGCGTGCGTCGCGGCACGCGCGATCGACAATGCGGGCGAGATGAACGGATTCCTCAAGCCGCGCAGCGGACTGCTCACCGAGCCGCTGGAATTCGAGCAGGGCGCGATCGTGCTTGCATCCGGCTTCACGCCGCGGCTCGATCGTGACCGCATTGCGCCCTATCGCGTCGACGCCGCCGCGTTCGCGCGCGCAGGCGCGGCCACTGCGGTCCAGGGCGCGACGCCATGAGGGCGATGACGATCGAGCGCTTCGGCGGCCCGGAGGTGCTCGAATTGACCGAAGTCGCCCAGCCCACGCCGCAGCCGGGCGAAGCGCTGGTCGAGCTCGAATACGCGGGCGTGAACTTCATCGATGTCTACATGCGAAGCGGCCGCTACGCGCGCTCGCACACCTATCAGACGCCGCTGCCGATGACGCTCGGTATGGAAGGCGGCGGCGTCGTCGCTGCGCTCGGCGAAGGCGTCGCCGATTTCTCGGTCGGCGAGCGCGTCGCGTACTGCATCGTGCGCGGCAGCTACGCTCAGTACGCCGTGGTGCCGGCGGCGAGGCTCGTGCCGATTCCATCGAATGTGCCGATGCCGATTGCGACCGCGCTGATGCTGCAGGGATTGACCGCGCATTATCTGTCGCATTCGGCGTTTCCGCTGCGCGCGGGCAAGACGTGCCTCGTGCACGCCGGCGCAGGCGGCGTCGGCCAGCTGCTGATCCAGCTCGCGAAGCTCTCCGGCGCGACGGTGATCGCCACCGTGGGCAGCGAGGAGAAGGCCGCGGTTGCGCGCGAGCGGGGCGCCGACCACGTGATCGTTTATCGCGACGTCGATTTCCGCGACGAGGTGATGCGGCTCACCGACGGCCGTGGCGTCAATGTCGTCTACGATGCGGTGGGACGGGACACGATTGCGCGCAGCATCCGCAGTCTCGCGCGGCGCGGGCTGTGCGTGAACTACGGCGGCGCATCGGGGCTCGTCGCATCGATCGAGCCGCTCGACCTCGCCGAGGCGGGATCCGTCTACTTTACGCGACCGCACCTCGCGGACTACATTTCGTCGGCGGCCGAGTTGCGCGCACGCGCGGCCGAGCTCTTCGCCGCCTATGCGGCCGGCAAGCTCGCCGTGACGATCGACCGCGAGCTGCCGCTCGCCGAGGCGGCCGACGCGCATCGATGGATCGAAGCGCGCCGCACGAAAGGCAAGCTTCTGCTGCGAGTGTAGGAACCACGAAGGAGGACACGATGAGAGTTGCCGATTGGCCACGGCGCGCGACGGGCGCGCTTTTCGCCTGCGTGCTTGCGATCGCCGCGTGCGTCGCGATGGCGCAGGACAAGTACCCCTCGCGTCCGATCGAGTTCATCGTGCCGTGGGGGCCCGGCGGTGGGGCCGACCAGGTCGCGCGAAAGTCCGGAAAGATGATGGAGGACGATCTCAAAGTCTCGTTCCCCGTCGTCAACGTTCCCGGAGCGACCGGCAATGCCGGCATGGCGAAGCTGCTGTCGGGGCAAGCGGATGGCTATTCGATCTCCGTGATGACGTGGGACACGTACGCGCTGCTCGCGACGACGAACGCGCGGTGGTCGCTGAAGGACATCATCCCGGTCGCGCTGATGATCAAGCAGCCGTCCGCGTTCATGACGGCGACGAACGGCAATCTCAAGACGTGGGCCGACGTCGAGCGCGAGGCGAAGACGCGGCCGCTGAAGGTCGCCGTCACCGGCTTCGGCAGTCCCGACGACATCACGGTGAACTACTTCGTCGCGCGCGGGCTCAAGCTGATCGCCGTGCCGTTCGCGAATCCCGGCGAACGCTATACAGCGGTGCTCGGCGGTCACGCCGATCTGCTGTACGAGCAGCTCGGCGACGTGCGCAGCTTCCTCGACAGCAAGCAGATCCAGCCGGTGATCATCTTCGCCGAGAAGCGCTTCGGCGTGTTTCCCGACGTGCCCGCCTCGAAGGAGCTCGGGTTCGACATCACGCTGCCGCAGCGGCGCGCGGTGATCATGAAAGCGGGCACCGATCCGGCGAGAGTCAAGGTGATCTCCGACGCGCTCGCAAAAGTCGCGGCGAGCCCCGAGTACAAGGCGTACCTGCAGGAGCAGTACGCGACGGAAGACAGCTACTTCGCCGCGCAGGATGCGGCGAAGATCATGGAGGATGACCTCGCGCAGATGAAGCGGTTCGCCGCGCAGACGGCGCCGAAGAAATAAAAGTATAGGGTCAGACTCGATACTTGATGCACGCTCCCGATTATGCTGAGCGTGACGCCAAGTATCGAGTCTGACCCTATACTTCAAGCCCCATGCTGATCCGTCTGCGCCGCACGATTCCGTACGTGATCGTGCTCGCGATAACCGGCGCGCTGTTCGTGCTCGCGAGCCGGATCGAGTTTGTCGCGCCCGGAGGCCGCATCGGTCCGGACTTCTGGCCGAAGGTGATCCTCGGCCTCGCGATGGCCACTTGCGCGTACCAGATCGTGAAGACGCTCTTTCTCGACGCTTCGGGCGATCAGGTGACCGGCGTGCTCGAAAGCATCATCGAGGAGGCGCCGGCGGACAAGGTGCCCGAAGCGCCGCCGCAACGAACGTATCCGCTGCTGATCTTCGCCGGCATCGCGCTGACCGTGGCGTACGTGCTGCTGATCGAGCGGCTCGGCTTTTTCCTCTGCACGTTCTTCTATCTCGCCGCGTTTACCTGGATCGGCCGCTACCGGCGCCCGCTGGTCGTGCTCGTGACGAGTCTCGTCGGCAGCCTCACGTTCATGTTCGTGTTCATGAAGGTCGTCTATGTGTCGCTGCCGCTCGGGCAGGAGCCGTTCTCGCAAGTCACGTTCCTGCTGATGCGGCTGATGGCAATCCGCTGAGCCTGCCGTGCTCGACATCGCCCTTTCGTTCGCGGCGGCGTTCCAGACCGTCTTCCAGCCGGTCAACCTGATCGCGCTCATCGTGGGCCTCGTCGTCGGCATGCTGGTCGCAGTGCTGCCGGGCCTGACGCTTGTCATGGGCATCGTGCTCGCGTTGCCGTTCACGTACGGCATGGCAATCACGCCGTCGATCATTCTGCTCACCGCGATGTACATCTCCGGAACGTACGGCGGCGCGTTCACCGCGATCCTGTTCCGGATTCCGGGCGAGCCGCTCGACGTGCCACTGTTGTGGGACGGCTACGCGATGGCGCACAAGGGCGAGCCGGCGAAGGCGCTCGGATGGACGTTGTTCGCGGCATTCCACGGCGGGATCCTGTCCACACTCGCCGCCGTCGCGATGGCGCATCCGTTCGCGACGTTCGCGCTGAAGTTCGACTCGCCCGAATATTTTGCGATCATCCTGTTCGGGCTCACCAGCGTCGTCGCATTGAGCGGCGCGTCGCTCGTCAACGGCTTCATCAGCCTGTTTCTCGGCCTGATGATCGCGTGCGTCGGCGTCGACTCGATCTACGGCGCCGAGCGGTTCACGTTCGGCGTGCCGATGCTCACCGACGGCATCGAGTACCTAACGGTGATGGTCGGCGCCTACGGCGTGGGCGAGGTGCTCGTGCGTCTCGAGCAGGGATTCCAGACGCCGCCGGTGCAGGCGGGCGGTCGCGTCGCGACGCGCTTTCCGTCGATCCGCGAAGCGTGGGCGATCAAGACGACGCTCGCGCGCAGCTCGATCCTCGGCATCGTCCTCGGCATCATCCCCGGCGCCGGCGCGACGATCGCATCGTTCGTCGCGTACGGCACCGAAGCTCAGTATTGCAAGCGGCGCAAGCTTCTCGGCACCGGCATCGCCGAGGGCATCGTCGCGCCGCAGACGGCGTCGACCGCGACGGTCGCCGGCCACATGGTGCCGCTGATCACGCTCGGCATCCCCGGCAGCGGAGCGACCGCGGTGATCCTGGGCGCATTCCTGCTGCACGGCGTGCAGCCGGGCCCGCAGGTGTTCATGAAGGATCCCGGGCTCGTCTACGCAATCTTCGCGTCGCTGTTCGTCGGCGTGATCGGCATGTGCCTGATGGGCTACTTCGCGATCAAGGGTCTGATCAAGGTGCTGTACCTTCCCGAGGCGATCACGTCCGCGTTCGTCGTGATGTTCTGCTTCATCGGCGCGTTTTCCGCACGCAACAACATCACCGATTTGTGGATGATCGTCACGTTCGGCATCGTCGGCTACCTGTTCGAGCGATTCCGCTTCCCCATCGCACCGATGGTGCTCGGCTGCATTCTCGGCACACAGGCCGAGAGCTCGTTCATGACGAGCATGATCAGCTACCAGAACGACTGGACGATCTTCTTCACGCGGCCGATCAGCGGCGCCGTCATGGCGTTCGTTATCGTGGCGCTCGTCTATCCGCTGCTGCGCCATCGGCGCCAGAAGCAGGCCGAGCGCGCGTTGCACGCGTCGCGCACGGACGCGTAGAAACGGTCGGACGGGGTGCGTCTCAAGCTCTCGAACACGTGGAACCGGGCGCTCGTCGTCGTGCTCGCGCTCTGGGGTGCAGGCCTGATCGCTCCGGAGTTCGCGCGCGTCGTCAGCAATTACGGCACGCTCGGCTTCGAGGCGAACAACAACGGCGTGATCACCTCGGTCGACGACGGATCGCCGGCGACGGCTCCGGCGGCCGATCTGCATCGAGACGATTGCATCGATCTGCGGCGAACGGACCTCGACGATCGGCTTGCGGTGTTCGGCAGCATGGGGGGCATGTCGTACGTCAGGCCCGATCGCGAAGTCACTCTCTATGTGGCAAGCGGCTCCTGCGACGACGTGGCCGCGCGGGCAACCAAGCGCGTGATCAGCGCCGACATCGCGCCGATGACGGCCGCGAACCGCGCCGTGCTCCTCGCCACGCAGATCATGGGCCTGTTCTTCATCTGGGTCGCAGCCGTTCTGGTCTGGCAACAACCGAGCGCCATGACGTGGGGGTTCTTCCTCTACGCGATCTGGTTCAATCCGGGTCAATGGTTCGTCAGTTACGCCGAGCTCGAGCGGCATTGGTACTGGCTGATGCCTCAGCAGGCGTTGCAGGCGATTGCGCAAGCGCTCGGCTACGCGGGCTTCGTCGTCTTTGCGCTGCGCTTTCCGAACAATCGCGTCGAGCCGCGGTGGCGAGCGGTGGAGCGAATGCTGCCCGGCCTCGTCGTGCTGCTGATCGTGCTGCAATTGCTGAGCTTCGGCACGGCGCTGGGATTTCGCACCGAAGGGGTGAGCCGCTGGTCGTATTGGGTGGGCTACGGCGTCGACATCGCGGTGTTGCTCATACTGCGTTTCCGCCGCCGGACGCAAGCGCCGGAAGATCAGCAGCGCACGCGATGGGTGCACTGGGGATGCCGCGTGGGCCTGATCGCGTTCATCTTCGCGGACAGCAACATGGCGACCAGTGCCTGGGCATGGCTATGGGACCGGGTCTGTCCCACACGCGTGGGCGCGCTGGTCTGCAGCGGCGACGGCCCGTCCGAAACGTTCCTGCTCATCGGGTTCCTGCTCAATGCGACCGTCGCGCTGGCCGTCTTTCACGCGGTCCGCCATCACCGCGTCATCGACGTTCGATTCGCGCTGAGCCGCGGCGCGACGCTGTTCGTCACGTCGTTCGTCATCGCCGCATTGCTTGCCGGGGTCAGCATACCGATCGAGCACTTCCTGCACGAATCGTTTGCGAGCCAGGTGTTCGTCTACGTGCCGGTGGTCGCCGGCTTGAAGATGACGTTCGACAAGCTGCACGAGTGGTCGAAAGAGCGCTGCGATTACCTGTTCTTCAAGCGGCTGCATCAAGCCGACGATCGCTTGAAACGCGTTGCCGCCAATCTGATCCGTGCGCCGAGCCGCGATGCGATCGACGATCAGCTCGTCAATGAAGTCGTGACGGCGCTCGATCTCGCGTCGGCCGCCATCTTTCGCCTCGACGCCGACGGTCGCTATCATGCGGCGGCGCATCCGATCGGCTGGCCGGCCGGTGCGCGGGCACCGATGCCGTTTCGCGAATCGCTGCTCTACAAGCTCGCGCACGGGCAACAGCCTGTCCCGCTGCAGCGAGCCGACCTGCACGAATCGATGCCCGGCGGCACCGCTCAACCGGTGATCGCTGTCCCGATCATCGAGAGGGACGCGTTGCGCACGCTCGTGCTCTACGGCGCCCGCGCGAGCGGAGACAGGCTCACCGACGAGGAGCTGCAGCTGTTGAGCCTGCTGAGCGCCGCGGCCGGGCCGGCGTATGAGCGCGTCGGTGCGCTTGCGCAGCGAAGCGATCTCGGCGAGTGGCAACCGACGAGCGCCGGCCGAGCCGCCTAAAGATTGCAGCGATACGCGGCCACCGCATCTTCGTTCCACTGCAACCCCGATCCGGCGATCGCGGGAACGTGCAGCCGGCCGTCCCGGATTTCGAACGGTTTCTGCAGGATGGGATCGGCCCAGTCCTGCCATTCGAGCCAGTGCGCCGTCTCGGTCACGCGCATCACGTGGGCGGCGACTTCCGGATAGAGATGCGTCGACATCGGCACGCCCGCCGTGCCGGCGATGGCCGCTGCACGCAGCCAGCCCGTGACGCCGCCGATCCGCATGAAGTCCGGCATGACGTAATCGCACGCCTTGCAGTCGAGCGCGCGCAGAAGATCGCGCGGCCCGTAGAAGTTCTCGCCGATCTGGATCGGCGTCGCAAGCTCTGCGGCGAGCTGTGTGTAGCCGCGGTAATTGTCGTAAACGATGGGCTCCTCGATCCAGTCGAGGCCGAGATCGTCGATCGCGTGGCAGCGCTGCAACGCTTCGCCGAGATGGAGACCCTGGTTGAAGTCGATCATCAGGTGCATGTCGTCGCCGGGCGTCGCGGACGGCCGCAACGGTTGCGACGTCGTTACGCATGCGCTCGCGCCCCAGCCTCAGCTTGAGGCCGGTGAACCCGCCTTCGTCGCGCAGCTCGATCGCCTCGGCGGCTACCGCGGCCGGCTCTTTCAGCCACAAGCCATTGCTGTTGTAGGCGGGCACCGGCCCGACCGAGCCGCCGAGAAGGACGCACAGCGGCACGCCGGCCGCTTGTGCGAGCGCGTCCCACGCGGCCATGTCGAGCCCGGACACGGCGATCATCGACATGCCCTGATAGCCGACGAAATGCAGCGACTTGCGCGCGAGCGCGTGCAGCTCGATCGGTGCGACGCGATGGCCTTTCAACAGGTCGCCAAAATCGTGAAGCGCCGGGATCAGGTACTTCATCGATTTGACCGTATAGGGCTCGAGATAGCTGCGGCCGACGACACCTTCATCGGTGTACAGATCGATCAGGACGAGCGGCCAATCGGTGATCGTGGCGATTCGCGCGACGACAGGCCGTGCGAGCTTCAGCACGACGGGCCTTGCCCGGATGCCGCGGAACGTCAACCGATTCGAAGCGCGTGCCGCCAAGTCCGTCGCAGCTGTTCATCGCCCTTTCTTCCGTGACGGTCGTGAGGTAGTCTATATAGACCGGTCTACTTAACCCCGTCAACATGAAACGACAAGCCACTGCCGCGGTCGGCACGCGCGACCGGCTCCTAGAAGCCGCCGTCGCTCTGTTGCGCCGCTCGGGACTCTCCGGCGCCGGCATCAACGAAATCGTCCGCCAAAGCGGTGCGCCGAAGGGGTCCGTGTACCACTTCTTCCCCGACGGCAAGCAGCAGATCGCCGAGGAGGCGCTCGAGCGTTATGCGCAGCGCGTCGTCGCGTTCATCGACGCCGCTCTGTCGGGCAAGCGCTCGTCGGCCGAGAAGGTCAGGGCGCTGTTCGAGGCATTTGCGCAGCGGCTTGAACAGGGCGAGTTCCGTCAAAGCTGCGCTGGCGGAACGGTGTGCCTCGACCTCGATGCGGAGCTCGAGAGTCTGCGCCGTGTCGTCGCGACATCATTCGCGCAGTATACGAACGCGATCGGCGTCCACTTTCCGTTTCGCAGCCGCAAGCGCGCGGCGTCGTTCGCCGGCCTTCTGCTGAGCGCGATCGAAGGCGCGTACATTCGCGGTCGTGCCGACCGGTCGAGCGCGCCGTTTCGCGAGGCCGGCGCATGGCTCGCGGAATTGGCCGAGCGCGAGCCGCTTCGATAAGGTCTGTCGCTCGACGCGCTCTCGCTAGATCGTCACGAACGGCGTGTCCTTGAGCGAATCCGTGAAGCCGGCGAACACCTCGTGCACTTTCGGCCAGGCCGGAAGGCTCTTCATGTTGGCAAGCCAGCGCTCGACGTTCGGATAGCGGGAGAAATCGCAGCGGATCACCTCGCCGAGGCCGACCATCTCGGCGCCGAGATAATCCGCGAGCGTGACCCTGTCACCGAGCAGATACCGGTCGTTGGAGCCGATCAGGCAGTCGTTCAAGATCTTCAGCCAAGCGTTCGACCTCTCCTTCGCCCATGCGATCGTCCCCGCCTGCAGCTCGGCGGTCGGACGGCGGTGGTGCGGAAAGACCTGCGGATACACGAGCCCGTACGCGAAATCGCGATAGAAGTTGGTATTGAACCAGTCCATCCGTTCGTTGATACGCGCACGCGCACGCAGCTCGGTCGGATACGACGGCGAATGCGTCTTGTCGGCGAGATATTTCAGGATGGTCGAGCACTCCGTCAGTCGGAAATCGCCGTCCTCGAGCACCGGCACGAGGCAGTTCGGATTGATCGCGGCGTACGCCGGCTTCAGATGCTCGCCCGTGAAGAGGTCGACCGACTGGAATTCGACGGCCGGCCCTTCCTGCGCGACGTACATCATGACGATCCGGCTCGTCGTGGACGCCGGGTGATAGTAGACCTTCATGCGCTTCTCCCCTGCCGATATGAATCGCTCGCGACCGAACGGCTGCGACGCTCGTTTGCACCGCGCACGCTTCGCTTGGGCAACCGCGGCGGCCCGCCCAATCTACGCTTCGAAGAATGGTCCGTCGAGACCCTGTCTCGCGAATCTCGATGGCCATTGCGATCGGCCGAACGCTACCTCTTCGCCGCCATCTTTGCGCGCAGACGTTCTTCCTGCCGGCGCAACTCGGGCGTCAGCTCGGCACCGAAATCTTCCGCTTCGAACAGCTGACGAATTTCGATCACCGCCTCACCGTCGAGCGGATTCGGGCAACGCTTGACCCATTCGATCGCTTCTTCCTTCGACTTCACCTGCCAGAGCCAGAAGCCGCAGACGACCTCGTTCACGGGAAATGGCCCATCGATCACCGTGCGCCCGTCGCCGGAGAACTTGACGCGTGCAGCCTTCGAGCTCGGATGCAGGCCTTCGCCGGCGAGCATCACGCCGGCCTTCACGAGCTCCTCGTTGAACCTGCCCATTTCCGCAAGCAGCTTTTCGCTCGGCATGACGCCCGCTTCGGTCTTCTTGTCGGCCTTGATCAGAATCATGAATCGCATCTGTTGGTCCTTCCGGTTTCGTTTCGGGAATCGGCGCGACCGACTATTCATTCGCTGACATGCCGCCGTTCACCATCCACGGCGTCCCGAAGCGATCGACGAGCATGCCGAAACCCTCCGCCCAGAATGTCTTGTCAAAGGGCATCGTCACGCGACCGCTGTCCGCCAACGCATCGAACACGCGCTTCGCCTCGGCAGCGCTCGGATAGGTGAGCGACAGCGAGAACGATTTCATTCCTTCGTACGGATGGCCGGGCATCGAGTCGGACGCCATCAGCATGCGGCCGTCGACATCGAGCCGCGCGTGCATGATCCGGTTGGCGCTGCCGGGTGGCGTCTGGTCGGCCATCGGCGACTCGGCGTGCGTCATCATGTCGAGCTTGCCGCCGAGCGTGCGCTGGTAGAAGCGCATCGCGTCGGCGCAGTTGCCGTCGAAGAACAGGTACGAATCGAGCTGGGGCATGATCGGTTCCTCGGGTGGACAGGGGATTGCAGGCTAATCAAGGCGCTCGGCTGCCGGGATGCGCGTCGACGGCGACGAGTCGGCCGTCATGCGCTTCGTCACGCCTTTCCGTTTTTCGAGCCGGCGCCGCCGTATGACGGAGACCAGCTGCGCCGTATTCCGTTCCATCGCGACTGCACTGCACGTTCAAGCCGAGGCGTCGTACGTGCGTTCGATGTCAAAGGTCGTGTGATGCGTCGATCGTCGGCGGGTCATTTCAGGGCGTTGAGCTTCCGCAGCAGATCGCGTGTGCCGCGCTCGCGACTCGCGACGTCGTCGTAGCCATCGAGAAACACCGCCTGCTCGGTGAAGACGAGCCGCGTACCGTTGCCCGCAGGCTGCGTTTCGGACCTTCGCGCGTTGCGCGGCTAGACGCTGCCCTCGCCAATTCCGATCGCCGTGAGCATGTCGCGCGCGAGCGCCGGCACGCGGTCGACCGGGTGCGTCGCCGGCAGTGCCTTTGTCGGTTGCGAGGGCTCGCCGATTTGCCCTTCGACGCCTGCGCTCGCTGCGAGCCAAAGCGCACAGGCGTTGACGAGGTCGTCATCGCTCGGACACGACAGTGCCGTCGTGCCGAGCGGGTGGGGAACATGCCGAGATGCTTCGATGTCGAGCAGCGGACCCGTATCGGCGCTGCAGATGACGGGAAGGTGCGTCGAAAGCCACGCGAGCACGACGGCGCCCGACGCCGCCAGCGTCGAGTAACGAACGGCGTCTTTTGCACCGCCAAGGTCGACCGTTGCAACCCGATCGACGACTTGCCACATGTCGCGTGCGCCGTATGCGGCGGTAATTTCGGGTGCGCCAAGGAGCTCGAACATCGCGTGAATGCATTCACCCAATTCGGTCGCTGCGTAGAGCGTGATGCCGCACCCGTACCGCGAGAGATTCGTCGCGAGCTCGCGCGCTGCCTCGCGCAATCGAATCTCGCGCGCGGTATCGGATGACACGCTCGAGATGAATCGCAACCACAGCTCGTCGAACTGGCGGTTGGACGATCCGTCATCGTCTCCGCCGGGGACTCCGAATACCCGGTCGTACAGGTTGCGGCGCGCAGCGTCCGACAACCTGTTGTCGCTCTGGCGCCAGTACGTCGACACCCGCTCGCGAGCCTCGGAGGCGCCGAGCGGCAGCACGCCCGAGGAAAAGAGCTCGACGAGCCTGTCGGCCACTTGAAACATCTTGAGAGCGTCGAGCATCGCGGCGAAGTAAAGAATCTCCACAGCCCTCAGGTGAATGCTCTCGATTGCTTGATCGACAGCGTTCGACAAATCCGGCAGATGAGGTTTCGCGCGGCCGGACGATGCCGGAAAGTCGATGACGAAGCGCACGCCGTGGGACACCGCCGAATCAACCGGTATTGCGCGTTCTGCGGCGAGCACGCCGAGCCCTCGATATCGTTCGATCCGATGCAGCAGGTACTCGACGGCCGCCGCCTGTCTTCGGTCGTGGCCATCCTTCACCTCGCTTCGCTTGCCGAACAGCGCATCGGCCTCGTCGAAGAACAGAACCGCCGCTCCAGCTTCTGCGGCGTCGAGAACCTTGCGCAGGTTCTTTTCGGTTTCATCGGTGTACTTGCTGGCTACGCGTTGCAGGTCGATGCGATGCAGCGGCAGCGCCGAGGTCCTCGCGATCGCTTCGGCGGCGGCGAGTCTCGCCGCGCCACTGCCTCCACAAAACACTGCGCTCAGTCCGGCTGCGCGTCCGGTCCCGAGCTTCGCGGCGAGCTCGCGCAACAGCGCCTCGTGCCTGGCCGAGATGTCTGGGTCTGCATGTTTCGCCATGACGGATCCTCGTGCTTTCGACCGGTACCCCGAAGCTCAATCGTCGATCGCCTGATAAACCGACGTCCAGAAATCGAGATAGAGGGGCGAGGTCTGCGGGAACGCCGCGCGCTGCGTCATCAGGATCGCGACGAGATCCTCGGCGGGATCGGACCACCACGAAGTGCCGTAGCCCCCGTCCCATCCGAAACGTCCGGGAACGGCGGCGAGGTCGTCGCGCCGGGTGATCACGCACACGCCGAAACCCCAGCCGCGGCTGTCGAAGAAGCCGGGAAAGAAGCTCGTCGTTGTCTTCTGCTCGGGCGTGAGCTGATCGGTTGTCATCGTGTCGACGGACGACCTCGACAGAATGCGTTCGGTTGCGTTCCGCCCCTTGTCGAGCATCATTCGGCCGAACGCGAGATAGTCGTCGACCGTCGACACGAGCCCCGCGCCGCCATCGGGAAATGCCGGTGGCCGGCTCCACTGGCTGTTCTCGACACCATCACTGGGTTCGAGATCGATCCCGTAGCTCGTCGCGAGCCGATCGAGCTTCGAAGCGGGCACGCTGAAACCGGTGTCGTTCATTCCGAGCGGCTCGAAGATGCGCTCGCGCAGGAACGTCTCGAGCGGTTGGCCCGACGCGCGCGCGATCAGAACGCCGAGCACGTACGAACCCGTGTTGTACATCCATGTCGTGCCCGGCTGCTGCATCAGCGGCAGCGTCCCGAGCCGGCGCATCCACTCGTCCGGCGAATGCGGCGTCGATTGATTCGGAGGTCCGAAGCCGACGATGGCGAGCTCGCCGATCGCCTGCTGGATCGGATACACGTCGGGCGGACCCCAGATAAGGCCGTAGCCCAACCGGAACGTCAGCAGGTCGCGCACGGTGATCGATCGGTCCGCGGCGACGGTGTCGTCGAGCGGGCCGTCGAGTCGCTTCAGCACGGTGCGGTTCGCGAGCTCCGGCAGCAGCCGATCGACCGGCTCATCGAGACGCAGCTTGCATTCCTCGACGAGGATCATCGTCGCTGCGGCGGTGATCGGCTTCGTCATCGACGTGATGCGGAAGATCGTGTCGCGCCGCATCGGGTCATGCCCACCGAGCGCTTTCGTTCCGATCGCATCGACGTGCACGTCGCCACGCCGGCTTACGAGCGTCACGATGCCCGGCACGTCGCCGCGTTCGATGTAGCCCGCCATGACGTCGTGCAGGCGCCGAAGACGGTTCTCCGAAAGTGCTCCGCGGCTCATCGCGCATTCGCTCCGTCGTGTGTATCGGTCCGTCGAACCGACGATGGTGAATTTTCCTCCTTGACGGTTTCGACGATTGTCTTGTTTACTACGACCTCAACGCAAGAGCAGCTCGCCCAGGGTCATCGACAGCGGAGGACGCATGTTCTCGTGCACCGTGAAACCGCCGGCTTTGCCGTTGCGCGATAGACGTCGATGCCGACTAGCCGCCGCCTTGCCCCGCGGCTCGCGCGCTCGCGGCGGCATGTCGACCGCGGCGAAAGCCGTAGTCTTCAGCTCGCTCTGATCGCGCATTCGAATCCGGCTGCAGGAGGCAGCATGAAAAAGACGAAGCCGGTAGCCAAGCGCAAGGCGGGCGGCAAACGTTACCGGCTTCGCAAGGGCACACAGCTCGCCGCGGACGTCGTGCAGGGTCTGGGCGAAACGAACTGTGGCGACCCCGAGGTGCTCTACGATTTTCTCGCGTGGGGCACGAAGACCTATCCGGCGCAGCATTACCTCGTCTCGTTGTGGAATCACGGCGCCGGATGGGACGATTCCAATATCTACGAGGGCGACTACTTCGGGGGGCGAACCGCCACCGATCTCTCGCATGGTTGTGGCGATCACGCGGTCCGGCTCGGTCGCGCACTCGGCGACGCGCGGTGCGCCGGCCGCGCGCAGCATCTCGTTGCCGCAGGCGCGCTCGGCGGTCAGACGCGCACAGCGCGCGCTCTTCGCGACGACCGTGACGAAGATGGTGCAAACGGGCGCCGTTGCGTTCGACGATCAGGCGAAGGACTTCATCGACAATTTCGAGATGAAGCGCGTGACGTTGCGGCTGAAGCGCCTGCTGAAGCGCAAGATCGACATTCTCGGTTTCGACGGCTGCCTGATGAGCATGGTCGAGATCGGCTACGAGATCCGCGACGCCGCCGCGTTTACGGTCGGCTCGCAGGAAGAGGAGCCGAACAACGTCTGGCCGTACGATCGCATCCTTGCGGCGCTCGCGAAGAAGCCGGTCACCACACCTGCCGAACTCGCGCGCGCGATGGTCGACTACTACCTCGCTTCGCGACTCGGGCTACAAGGGGTCCAACGTCGAGCGGTCGCACGGCACTTCGATCTATTTCCCGAAGAAGATAGTTTGTCCTCTGTATGCGAGTCTCGATTTCGCGAAGAAGGGCAAATGGGCGACGTTCATCGACGATGACGTGAACGCGCAAGGCCGGCGAGGCTGGGGTTAGCGTTCGACCCGCCGCGCACGACGCGGCATCGACGGTGTTCGCAACTCCGATCTGATCGACGGCAAGGAGAACCCCAATGGCTGCTCGCCAACCCCGCCGTAGCCGCCGAACCGCGGGTCGCAAGCGCGCAACGTCCGGCGCGCGCGATAAGAGCGTTGCGCAGCCGCGTGCATCTTCCGCGCTGCGCGACAAGCTCCCCGAGCGCCTGATCAATGTCACCGTCAAGAAGGAGATTCAACCGGCCGCCGCGCGCGCGGCGGGCGTGCCGGCCACGATATCGATCGACGAGCATCGCGACGACGTCGCCGAAGTCGAGCTTGCGAGCGGCGGCCGATTCTATACGCGGCTCGACCAGTTCGCCGCTGATTTCGCCGGCGCGCAGTCGCGCGAAGCGGCGGCGAGCGGGCGGTTGGTCATCCCGTCTGTGCTGTCGCCGCCGACCGCGGAACGTGGCGTCGGCGAGTGGGCGATCAAGACGCTGCGGCTGCTCGGCATCGACCCGATCGACACCGCTGCGAAGCTGACCGGCGAAGCGGTCTGCACGTGGTACGAGCGCAAGCAGCTGTATCGGATGACACCGGGCGAAGACGGCGCGCAGCGGCTTTGGCGCGTCGGTGACGGCGATGCGTTCAACCTCGAGCCGATCGATGCGGCGAAAGCCGGCACGACGCCGCTGCTCGTGTTCCTGCACGGAACTGCGTCTAGCACGCGTGGCAGCTTCGGCGAGCTGTGGGCGCCGTCGGCGCGCGTCGTGCGCAATCAGATCCTCGCGCCGTATCGCGGCAACGTCTACGCGTTCGAGCATTTCAGCCTCACGCAAAGCCCGATGCAGAACGCGCTCGAGCTACTCGACGCGCTGCCCGACGGTGCGACGCTGCATCTCGTTTCGCATTCGCGCGGAGGCTTGATCGGCGAGCTGCTGTGCCGCGGCCAGATGGCGGGCGGCGAGCCGTTCGACAACGCTGACATCGACCGGTTGTTTGCGCAGGCGACGCACGCGCAAGAGGCGAAGCAGCTGCGCGAGCTCGCCCGGCGACTGAAGGACAAGAAGCTTCGCATCGAGCGCTTCGCACGCGTCGCGTGCCCGGCGAGGGGAACGATTCTCGTATCGCAGCGGCTCGACCGCTGGCTGTCGTTGTCGCTCGACGCGATCGGCACGATCGCCGATCTCGCGAGCAGCGGGTATTACGCGGTATTCGAGGAATTCGTCAAGGCGTTCGTGCGCACGCGCGCCGACCCGAACACGCTGCCCGGGCTGGAAGCGATGATGCCGACATCGCCGATCGTGAGGCTGCTCAATCGCGAGGATGCGAAGAGCAGGTCCGATCTGCACGTGGTGGCCGGCGACATCGAAGGCGGCGATCTGTGGCGCCGCCTCGGCATCCTGCTCACGGACCTCTACTACCGCGAGGATCACGACCTCGTCGTCAACACGCGAGCGATGTACGGCGGCACGCCGCGCGTCGACGCGCCGCGCCGCTATTTCGCGCAAGGCCCCGGCGTCTATCACTTCACGTATTTCCGCAATGCGGACACGGCGGCGAAAGTGGCCGACGCGTTGCACAGGCCGCTCGCGAACGACGGATTCGCGCCGTTCGATTCGCGCGAAGCGCCGATTCCGCGCGGCTACCGTGCACCGGCGCCGTCGACGCGCGGAGCGGCCGAGTCGGTGAAGCCGATCGTGTTCGTGCTGCCCGGCATCATGGGCAGTTGCCTCGATGCCGGTGGGCAACGGATCTGGGTCGATATTGCCGCGATCAATCACGGCGGCATGGAGCGGCTCGCGATCGATGCGGACGGCGTGACCGCCACGGCACTGATGCCCGAGTCCTATGCGGCGTTGGTCACCTACCTCGAGGGGACGCACGACGTCGTGCCGTTTCCGTTCGATTGGCGGCTGTCACTGCGCGCCGAAGCGAAGCGGCTCGCGGCCGCGTTGCGCACGTGGCTCGACGAAGCCGACCGGCGCCGGCAGCCGCTCGCGCTGATCGCGCACTCGCTCGGTGGGCTCCTTGCGCGCGTGATGATTGCGCAATTCCCCGATCTATGGGAGCGCATCGTCGCGAAGCCGCAGGGACGGCTGGTGTTGCTGGGAACGCCCAACGGCGGGTCGCACGCGATCCCGCTGATGCTGCTCGGACGCGAGCCGCTCGTGCAGGGTCTCGCGCTTGTCGACTTCAAGCACTCGCAACGCAAGCTGATCGAGCTGATCGGCCGCTTTCCCGGCGTGCTGGAGCTGCTGCCGGTCGATACGCCTGACGACTTCTTCGATGCGGACCTGTGGAGGCGGCTCGCATTGCTCGACGACAACGGACGCGCGTTCTGGGCGCCGCCGGACGCCGCGACGCTCGCGGGCGCCAAAGCGTTACGCGCGATGCTCGATCGGGCGACGCCGCGGCTCGATCGCGTGATCTACGTCGCCGGACACGCGCCGCGCACACCGTGGCAGCTGCATCTGGACCGTCCGCCCGGTCTGCCGCAGGAGTCCGAAGGCTCGGCACGGCCGCCGGACAACTTCTATTTCGAGAATACGCCGGAAGGCGACGGTCGCGTGCCGTGGTCGACCGGCGTGTTGCCCGGATTGCGGCCCTGGTACATGGATGCCGTGCACGGCGATCTCGCCGCAACGCCGGAGCACTTCGATGCATTGCTCGAGCTGGTCGACACCGGGACGACCGACAAGCTGCCGACGGCGCCGCCCGTCACCGCCAAACGCGATGTCACGACCGAAGTGTTTCGTTCGGAAGTCGTGCCGTACGTGCCGGATGCGCAAACGCTCGAGTCGGCGGCGCTCGGCCGCTCGCGGCGCAGGAAAGTCGCCGCTGCCGCGCTGCCGGCGATCGACGTCGCGGTCGCGCACGGCAACTTGGTGTTCGCAAGGTCGCCGGTGTTCGTCGGCCATTATCAGCGCGATTCGATCACCAGCGCCGACGCGCAGATCGACAAGCGCCTCGGCCGGCGACTCAGCGCTCACCGCCGGCTGGGTCTGTATCCGGGCCCGCTCGGCAGCGCCGAAGTTTTCGGCAACGCCGCCGCCGGCCGCATTGCCGGTCCCGATTTTCCGGGTGCCGTCGTCGTGGGACTCGGCGAAGTCGGCGCATTGACACCCGCAACGTTGACGTCGACGTTCGCCCACGCAGCGGTTACTTATGCGGTTAAGAGTCTCGAAGCGCAGCAGCCTGCGACGGCCGTAGGACCCGCAGAACTCGAACTTTCGACATTGCTAATCGGCACCGGGTGGAAGGCGTTGAGCGGACGCGATTCCGTCATCGCCATCCTGCGAGCGGTCGTGCACGCGAACGACGAGCTCGCTCGATCGCCGTACAACGAGCGGGTTCGCATCCGCGCCGTCACGTTCATCGAGCTCTACGAGGACGTCGCGTTGCAGGCGGCCCGGGCGCTCGCGACGGCGAAAGGTGACGCCAATCTGGCAGGTCGAATCAACGCCTCACCGGTCTTGCAGTCCATCGACGGCGGCAGGACCCGCGCGTTCTTCGCTGAGCAAGGGAGCTGGTGGCATCGACTCCAGATCGTTTCACCGGACAACGAATCGCTGCGTTTCACGTTGCTGACCGACCGCGCACGCGCCGAGTCGACACTACAGCCGACACAGCTGGGGCTGGTCGATGCATTCGTCGCACGCCAGATCACGACAACCGCGAGCGACGATGCACTCGCGGTGACGCTGTTCGAGCTGCTGGTGCCCAACCGCTTGAAAGAGCACGCTCCGGAAGGACGCGATATCGTGCTGCTGCTCGATAGCAAGGCGGCGAGCTATCCATGGGAATTGATGCAGGACGGCGGTGCCACGATCAACACGACCCGCGACGGCGCCGACCCGTACCGTCTGCGTCTTGCGCTGCGCGCCGGTCTCATTCGCCAGTTCCAGACCGAAACGTTTCGCGAGTCGGTGACGAACGTGACCGCCAACAGCGCGCTCGTGGTCGGCGATCCGCAGAGCGATCCATCGAAATTTCCCGAGCTTCTCGGCGCACAACGCGAGGCGAGCGCCGTTGCCGACGCATTGTCGGATGGAGGCTATGACGTGACGGCGCTGTTCCGACCGCGCCCGGGTGCGGGCACAATCGTCCAGGCTCTGTTCGCGCGCTCCTACAAGATCCTGCACCTCGCCGGACATGGCGTATTCGACTACGACATGCCGCTCACGCCCGAGCAGCAGCGGCGCGCGAAGCAAGGCGAAGCGATCGAGCCGCGACGCGTGTCGGGCATGGTCATCGGTAACGCAGCGTTCCTCACGGCGGCCGAAATCGAACAGATGCGGCAGGTTCCAGAAGTGGTATTCGTCAATTGCTGCCATCTCGGCCGCATGGGCGGTGAAGACGATCCGCCGATGCTCAACCGCAACCGACTCGCGGCAGGTCTCGCCGAGCAACTGATCCGCATCGGCGTAAAGGTCGTCGTAGCGGCCGGCTGGTCCGTCGACGACGGTGCGGCCGAGTTGTTCGCGCGCACGTTTTACGCGCAATTGCTCGCGGGTGTGCCCTTCGGGCGCGCCGTGCTCCAGGCGCGGCGTGCGACGGCACGCGAGTTCCCGCAGAGCAATACGTGGGGCGCGTACCAGTGCTACGGCGACTACGAGTTTCGATTGGTCAATGCCGCATCGCCTTCCGACGCGGCAGCCATCGACGATTTCGCCGGACCGACCGAGCTCGTCATCGCGCTGCAGAACATGACGAGCGACGCGCTGACGTGCAGCGCGGATGAGCTCGACGGGTTCAATCGCCGTCTCGATGCGTTCGTCGCCTTCCTCAATCGCAACCGCGCCGCGTGGGCAGCGGACGCACGCGTGTGCGCAGCGTTCGGGCAGACGTTGGGCGAATTCGACCGCTTCGACGAAGCGATTGCGTTCTACGCGAAGGCGATGGCCGCCGGACGAGCCAATCTGCCGGTGGGTGCGGTCGAGCAATACGCCAATCTGCTCACGCGTGCGGCGGTTGCGCGCTGGCGACAAGAGGGCGCCGACGGCGAAGCTTCACCGGCTGAGGCGGCGAGCGCGCGCGAGGTTCTCCGCGACCCCGCGCGGTCATTATGGGCAACAGAAAACGCGCTGGCGCAGATCGACGAAGGGACACGGATACTCGAAGGGCTGCTGATGATCGCGAAGACGCCCGAGCGACTGTCGATCATGGGTGCGGCGTTCAAGCGTCGGGCGATCGTCGCGTCGTCAGCCTACGAACGCAACGCGGCATTGCGCGCGATGAGTCAACACTACCGCGAAGCGCACGAGCTCACGGCATCGGCGCATGGAAAGATCGATCCGTATCCGTTGCTCAACTGGCTCTCGGCCGAGGCTTGCCTGCATCCCGAGGGCATCGGCGACTCAATGCCCGCCGCCACGGAAAATGTGCTGAACAGCGTAGACCGACAACTTGCGCAAGACGCACGAACCGATTTCTGGGGTCTCGTCACGCGTGCCGACCTGCAGCTCGTGCGCGGGTTGCTGGCCGGGAAGATCGATGCCGACGACAGGCAGCGTCTGCTCGATGTCTATCGCGCGATCTGCGTGCGAGCGGGCTCGCCGCGGCAACTGCGCTCGGTCATCGAGCATCTCGAGTTCATTGCCGAGATGTATTCGTCTGCCAAGTCACCGCAGGCACGACAGTTGTCGGCTCAACTCATTCTCGGTGCTCGTGAGCTCCGTCAGCTCTCGGGAAGCCCGGCGATCGACACGCGCGCGGTCGCCGACATCGTGCCGCAAGACATGCTGCGCGTTTTCGGGCATTACACACGTCTGGCGGCTTGGGACAAAATCGTGAATCTTGCACAATCGATGCCGGCCAGCGTGAGCAACTACGGTCCGATCGCGATGGCGGTTGCCTACGCATACGACCGGCTCGGGCAGTCGGACAGCGCAATCGCGCAGCTGCGCCGGTACATCGAGCGCACCGGAGGCGACTCCGACAGTCACGGCTTGATCGCCAGTATTTTCAGAAGACGCCACGACGACAACGGCAGCGCCGACGACCTGCAGAATGCAATCAATCATTTCCGGGCCGCGTCCACCGGCGATCCGGAAAATCCGCTTCTGGCACGGGATCTCGCGCTGCTGCTGCAACGCGCCGGGAGCCCGGACGAACTATCCGATCTCGACCTGATCGAGGAAGCGCGGAGAGTCACGACCGACCGGTTGGGCGCATCCGCGTTGCCGGACCACCGAGAAATCGAAGCCGCGCTGGTGCTCAATGTGCTGGCATGCGATTGGCCGAATGCGAACGCCTCCGCCGACATGTTCGTTGCACGGCGTCCAGAAACGTGGGCCATCAATGGCGTTCGAAGAGATCTCGAGGCCATTGCGGAATCGTTCCCGCAAAGTGATCGTGAGCAAGTGCGCCGGATACTGAACACGCTGCGTCATGGGGCATCGAGCGGCGAGCGACAGGAGATCGAGGAGAGCAGCGATGCTTGACTACGACGGCGCGCTTCAGGAGATTCTCAAGCTGACTTTCGAAAGGGCCGAGACACGCAAGCAGTTGAACGATACCGTGCAGGACAACGTACCCTTTTTCAACGAGCAACGCGAAGCGCTCGACCGGATTTCGGACGCAATCAACGACTTCGATCGACGGTTGAGGGGGCTGTTGACGGATCTGGTTCGCTTTCCGCCTCACCACATTCAGTACAAACAGCTGATTCAGCAGTTCTGCACCGCGACGTCCTGCGAAAAGTCCGTATTCGTCATGACCAAATATCCGGACGGCAAGGATGCGAAAAAGGACAAGGAATTGCAGCGCGTGATCGACACGGTCGTCGACACCGTCGCCCAGTGCGGCTTCGTACCGCATTTGGCGAGCGAGAAGAAGTACCACCAGAATCTCTGGGAGAATGTCGAGGTGCATATGCTTTGCTGCCGGCGAGGTATCGCGATCGTCGAGAACCGCTACAAGCCGCAGCTCAATCCGAACGTCGCAATGGAATGGGGATGGATGCGCGCAATGGGCAAGCGCGTGCTCTATCTCGTGGACAAGGGCTTCAAGCTTCCGTCGGCCGATACCGGCGCTCTTATCCAGGCGCGCTTTTCGTGGGACGACCCGCAACGCGATATTGCGAAGGCCGTGCAGCAAGAGCTTGCGCAACCATCACCCTGACCGCGCTGATACGAGGAAGTGCCGATGGCCACCATTCCGCCAGCCAACCGCCCGACGGATGCCAGTACCGCCGCATCGCCGGCAGGCCACACGACGCCGGATCCCGAGGGCGCCGAGCCGCCGCAACCGCGCTCGCCGCTCGACGATATTGCGTCGCTGAAGTCGTATTTCGACGACGTGCCGGAGCTCGACGCGTTGCGCCGCGATCCCGACCGCTTGCGTGACAGAGCGAATGCGATCCTCAAGGATCAGGCCGGCGACCCGGCCAGCCTCTACAAGTTTGCCAAGAGCTGGCTCGGCGAACTGCTGCTGTTCGGGCCCGCGGCGAAGATCTACGCGCTCGCGCTCGACAAGTACGGCGCGGCACACGATGTCTTTTCCAACCGGCTCAGGCAACAGCTCGCCGTCGCCACGTACAAGAACGAGGAATCGCCGACACGGCATCGTCTCGAGGCGGCGCTGGCGATCCTCGAGCACGTGCCGTCGCTTGCGCGATCGGTCGACATCGCACGCGACGACATGCTGGCCGACGAAGCGGAGACCTGGGCGTTGCGTGGCGCCGTGTATCGCCGGCTTTGGGACCTCGACGGCAAGGCGCAATACCTGGACCGTGCGCTCGACTGCTATCGGCGTTCGCATCGCTATGACGCGCTGCGCGACGACGGCCACGTCACCGGCTACGGCGCGCTCAACGCGGCGTTTCTGCTCGACTCGCTGGCGTTGCATTTTGAATCGATCGGCGACGGCCCGATCCTGCATGGCGCCGCACACAAGGCGCGCGAGGAAAGCGCGCTTTTGCGCGGCCACATCCTCGATCGCGTCGGCAAGCGGCTCGCGATCGCCGAGAGCGCGCAGGAAGAGTGGCTGTGCGAAACGATCGCCGGCGCCTATCTCGCGCTCGGCCTCGCGCAATGGACGGCGGAGTCGCAAGGCCAGGCTGCCGCTGCAAGCGAGCCCGCTTCCGAGCTGCTCGAAAAGGCCCGCATGTGGACCGAGAAGGCCGTTCAGCAGCCGCGTGCGGATTGGATGCGCGAAACGACGTACGCGCAGTGGCTGCGCATCGCTTTCGTCAACGAGCCCCCGGGCGCAACGCGAAACGTGCTCGAGGCCTATTGGAACGCCGCCGCCGCAGCGATCAATCCGTTTCGCGAGAGAACCGGCGGCGTCGCCTTGACCGGCTGGGAGATGGCCGGCAATGCGCGCCGGGGAAAGGTCGGACTCGCGCTTTCGGGCGGCGGGTTCCGCGCGTCGTTCTATCACATCGGCGTGCTCGCGCGGCTCGCCGAAGTCGACGCGTTGCGTCATGTGGACGTGCTTTCGACAGTGTCCGGCGGCAGCATCGTCGGAGCGCACTATTACCTGCTGTTGCGCCAGCTGTTGCAGCAAAAGGCGTCGCCCACGCGTAACGACTATCTCGACCTCGTCGAAACGCTGCAGCGGCAGTTCTGCGCCGGTGTGGACGACAACCTGCGAATGCGCGGGCTGTCGAACCTCCTGGTCACGCTCAAGCTCCTTTTCAAGCCGGCCTACACGCGCAGCGATCGCATGGCGGAGCTGTACGACGAGCGGCTGTACGCGCGCACCGAGAGCGGATCGCGCAAGCGCTTCGAGATGGCTTCGCTGCGCATCACCCCGGCGGGCGAGGGACAGACGTTCAATCCGCGATTCTCCAACTGGCGACGCTCGGCGCGCGTGCCGGCGTTGCTGATCAACGCGACATGCCTCAACACAGGGCACTCGTGGCATTTCACCGCGAACTGGATGGGCGAGCCGCCGGAGCTGATCGGCGAGAATGTCGACAAGAACGAGCGATTGCGCCGGGTTCCTTACGAGAAGGCGCGAGGTTACGAATCGCTGAGTCTCGGGTTCGCCGTGGCCGCTTCAGCGTGTGTGCCGGGCATCTTCGAGCCGTTGCGGCTGCCAGGCCTTTATCCCGGCCGACTCGTGCGCCTCGTCGACGGCGGCGTGCACGACAACCAGGGCGTCGATGCGCTGCTCGGACAAGGCTGCGACTTCATCCTCTGCAGCGACGGGTCCGGGCAGATGGGTGACGAGATGCGGCCGGCGAACGGGCCGGTCGGCACGCCGAAGCGCTCGATGGACATTCTGATGAAGCGCGTGCGCGAAGCCGAGCACGCCGACATGGAAAATCGCGTGCTCACCGGAACACGACGCGGCCTGTTCTTCGTTCATCTGAAATCGGAGCTGCCGATCGACGACATCGACTGGGTGCGCTGCGACGATCCGACCGCAGCGCAACCTCGCAAACCGACGAGCTACCGGATCGATCACCAGATCCAGCGCTATCTTTCGGAGATCCGCACCGATCTCGATTCATTCTCCGACGTCGAGGCCTGCGCGCTGATGGCATCGGGCTACGCGATGGCTCGCCGCCAGATCGAGCAGCTCAATGAGCGGGACGGCGCACGTGGCGACGCGTGTCCGTGGGGCGGCTTCGACGCGAGCGCGCCGAGCGAGCGCAGGCGATGGCGATTTCTGGATCTCGACGCGAAGATGGCTGTAGCACCCGATGCGAACGACATCGTTCGTGAGGACCTCGCGCACCAGCTGCGAGCGGGACGCGATCTGTTCTTCAAGCAGATCAAGCTGACGCCATGGCTCGTGACCGCGCTGACGGTTCTCGGCGTCGTCGCGATCGGCGTAATCCTGTGGATTGTCTCGCGCAACGCCGACGGCGTCTGGCAATGGCTCACGCAAAGCGAATGGAAGGCGAGTTATCTGGCCATCGCCGTTGCGATCGGCGCGACCGCGGTCGCTGTGGCGATTCCGCGCGTACGCGTATGGTGCGTCGAAAGCTTCTTCGTGATCGTCGGCGCGCTCGCCGCGAATTTCTTTTTCGCCTTCGGCCTGAACAGGATGTTCCTGCGGCGCGGCCGACTGCAGCGGCTGCTCGATCTCCACTGAATGTCGTAACGCGTTGCGACGGTGTCGTAGTCTAACGACGAAGCTGGAATCACCATGGCCGATCTGGATGAATGGTTGAAGCTCGCACCGAAGCCCGCCGAGCGTGCGGCGGGCCAGAAATGGCACGTGTTCCTGAGCTATCGGTCTGTCGAGCGTGCGTGGGTGCTGTCGCTGTACGATACGCTGACGCAGCTCGGCTACGAGACGTTCCTCGATCAGTTCGTGCTCGACACCGCGAGTCGCCTGCCCCGCGCGCTGGAAGAGAACCTCGACGCAAGCCAAGCCGGCATCATGATCTGGTCGCCGCGCAGCGAAGACTCCGAGTGGTGCAAGCGCGAATACGACGGCTTCGTCACCAAGGAGACCGGAGCGTTCCGCTTCGTCATCGCCCGGTTAGGCAGCGTCGAACTGCCGCTGTGGGCGCGAAGCAAACTGTGGGTGGACTTCGGCGACGATCGCGAGGGACCGCGCGGAACGGGTCTGCTGCGGCTGCTGTACGGGCTTCAGGGCCGACCGCTGCCGGACGAGGCGGTGAGGCTCGCGGTCGACATCGACGAGGAGACGCGCCGCTCGCTTGCGCGCATCCGGGTGGCGACCGAGGACTCCGACAAGGCGCGGCTCGTCACACTCGCCGATGCGCCGCATGTCGCATGGCGATCGAGTCCGCTGCTGCGCTGCGCGTGCGCGGACGCACTCGTGTCGATCGGCGCCCATTCCGAAGCGCTCGCGCTGCTCGATCGGATCATTCGCGATTTCCCGAAGTCGTTGCGGCCGCGACAATTGCAAGGACTTGCGCTCGCTCGATCGCGACGCTGGCGCGAGGCGAAAGATGTACTGGGAGAGCTCTACGAGCTCGGCGAGCGCGATCCCGAAACGACGGGCATCTACGCTCGCACGTGGATGGACTCATACGAGGCGACCGGCAACACGCTGCACCTTCGCCGCTCGCGCGACCTTTACGCGGAAGCGTTCAACGCATCGCCGTCGTCGTACTACGTGGGCATCAACGCGGCCTCGAAGAGCATTTTCCTGCACGAGCAGGACGTCGGCGAGGCGTTCGCGAAGCGTGTGCAGGCGATCGTCGGCGCCGATGCGAAGCCGAACGACTACTGGATGACGGCCACGGTGGCCGAGGTGCAGCTGATCCAACGCCATTTTGCCGACGCCGCGCGCCGCTATGGCGACGCCGTCGCGATGGCGCCGGGCCGTATCGACGATCATCGATCCAGCCTGAAGCAGGCCAATCGGCTGCTGGAACATCTTGCGGCGACAGCCGAAGAGGCTGCACTGGTGCGAAAGGCGTTTGCGCATCTTGCGCCAGAGCCGGACGCGCAACCGAAGCCGTGACGCGATGAATCGCTCCCCCGCTCGCATCGTGCGCATCGCGGATCCGGACGCGGCGATCGACGCCATCCGCGGCGATGGCCGGCGCGTCGTCACGTTCATGGGATTCTCCGGGCGCGGGTACGAAGACCCGGCGTCGGTCGAACATCTGCTCGCCGATTTTCTCGCGCAATTCGATCCCCGTTCGGAGATCGTCTGCTCCGGCGCGACGGAAGATGGAATCGGCGCCGTGTATCCGCTCGCGAAGGCGCGCGGCTTCACGACGGTCGGCATCGTGTCGGCGGTCGCGGAAGCGGAAGGAGCGCGCTTTTCCGACTTAGTCGATACGATCTACGTCATCGACGACGACAGTTGGGGCGGGTCGCGCAATGACGGCACGCTGTCACCGACGTCGGTCGCGATGGCGGGCGCCGCGGACGATATCATCGCAATCGGCGGCGGCCCTATCGCGCGCGACGAAATCGAGGCGGCCCGCAAGCTCGGCAAGACGATACATTACGCGGCCGCCGACATGAATCACGCGGCGGCGCTCGAGAATGCGCGCCGCAAGGGTGAGGCGCCGCCGACGGAGTTCAAAGGCGCGGTGCACGAACTTTTCGAGCCTCGCTGAGCCGCGCCAGCTGTCCATCGAGCATAGCAATGGCCGACTATCGCTGGTTCGAACACGAGCACGAGCCGCTGCCGCGTCGCTATCCGAACGAGCGGTGGATTGGCGGTCTCGCTGCATGGGCACCAGGCGCCGACATGTTTCCGTTTGCGAAGCATGACGACGGCCTCGCCTGGATCGACGCCATTCGGCGCTCGCCGCCGCCACCGCAGCCGACGCTCGTCCCTCGCGTGTTCGTTTCGCACCGGCAGATCGATCAGGATGCCGCGCTGCGCATTGCGTGGCTGGTGTTCGACGAGGAGAGCGATCATTGGCTCGACGTCATCGATCTGGATCCGGTTCGCAATGCGCAGGTTCGTGCAATCGAGGCGCGGCTCGGCCGTGCGCTCACACCGGCGGAGCAGGCGATCCTCACCGCGGCCATCATCGAGATGGCGCTCGTCAACTGCACCGACGTGATCGCGGTCATGACCGCGAACACCGCCGGGTCGCAGTGGGTGCCTTATGAATACGGCCGCGTGAAGGAACCCGTACCGGTGTCGCGCCACGCGGCGTGCTGGCATGACCACACGACGCTGCTCCAATCCGCGCTTCCGGAATACTTGTTTCTCGGAGCGATCAATCTCGACGAGGCCGGGATGCGTCGGTGGTGTGCGACCGTGGTGAATCCCGCACCGCGAAAAAGAGGCGGCAAGGCGGCCGGTACGTGGACGGCAGGCGCGACCGTGCCGCTGCCGACGGGATGATAGGGCGAATGTGGCCGATCACCTGCATCATGCGTTCGCGGCGTCCTGCGGATCGATCTTCGCGAGCGCCTGGCCGATTGCGTCCGAATCGGTCGGCCTCACGAGCCGCGCGACTTCCTTGCCGCCGCTCACGAACACGAGCGTCGGCCACAGCCTTACCCGGTACGAGCGGCCCAGCGGCCGTCCGCTGCCGTCGGCGATCTTGATGTGGCGCACGCCCGGGTGATCGGCGAGCGCCGCTGCGACGAGCGGTTGGGCCGCGCGGCAGTATCCGCACCACGGGCTGCCGAACTCGAGCAGAGTGGGGCCGACCAGCGCGTCGATCTCCGAGCGCGCGGGTTCGACATCGGCATAAACGGTGTTCATCGCCATCGGGGATCTTCCCGGCGGATTGCGGCCACCTTACCGTTCGACGAACGCGCGCTCGATCACGTATTCGCCGGCGGTGCCGATGTGCGGCGACATCGTGAACCCGAGCTCGTCGAGCAACCCGCACATGTCTTTCAGCATGGCGGGACTGCCGCAGACCATCACGCGGTCGACTTCGTGATCGAGGTGGGCCAACCCGACGCCGTCGAACAGTTTGCCACTTCGGATCAGCTCGGTCAGCCGACCCTGGTTGCGGAACTTTTCGCGCGTCACCGTCGGATAGTAGATCAGCTTGTCGCGAACGTTCTCGCCGAAGTACTCGTTCGCCGGCAGCTCCTCGGTGATCACTTCGCGATAGGCAAGCTCGTCGACTTGCCGTACACCGTGCACGAGCACTATCTTTTCGAAGCGGTGATACGTCTGCGGATCCTTGATGATGCTCAGAAACGGCGCGAGCCCGGTCCCGGTCCCGAGCAGATACAGATGCTTGCCCGGAAGCAGGTCGTGAATCGTCAGCGTCCCTGTCGGCTTGCGGCTCACCAACACTTCGTCACCGACCTTCAGATGCTGAAGGCGCGAGGTCAGCGGCCCGTGCGCGACCTTGATGCTGAAGAACTCGAGGAACTCGTCGTGATTGGCGCTCGCGATGCTGTACGCGCGCATCAGCGGCTTGCCGTCGACGATCAATCCGACCATCACGAAGTGACCATTCTCGAAGCGAAACGCCGGATCGCGCGTCGTCGTGAAGCTGAACAGCGTGCTGTTCCAGTGGTGGACCGAAAGAACCCGCTCGGTTCCGAAGTTGGCCATGCTTCACGTCCTGTCGGCCCGAAACGAAAAAATGGGCCGCCGGGCCCATTTTGCACGTGCAACCGCAGCGCTGCGATGCCGCGCTTTACCGCCCGCCGGCGAGCGTGGACACGAGCCCCGTGATGCCGATGCCGAGCGCCGCGAGCGCGTCGCCGGCGATGAGGCCGCCGCCGACAAGCGATGTCGAGCTCATGTCCGGAGGCAGCTCGCTGCCATGTTCCTCCGGCGACTCCTTCCGGTTGCGCCGGTGATGCGCCAGCGTATCGGTGAGGCTCGACGCCACGCTTCCCGCGGCGAACCAGGCCGACGTCGGCAGATTGACGAAGCCGCCGAACGACAGGGCATACGGCGACGGCAGCACGAACGCGTCGATGACGAAATCGGTCGTGCGGCCGGCGCGGCTCGCCGACGCGAAACGCCGGTACGACCCGTTTGCGCGCAGCAGCTTCCGCGCGAGCTCGATCGCGAACCCGATGCCCACGCCGATCCAGATCGCCGTGCGCTGGTACGGCTTGTCGTCGGTGAGGCTTCGCAGCGCGCCGACGAACTTGTACGTCATCGCGGACGTCCATTCCCTCGGCTGCTGCGCCTCGGGCAGCGTCGTCTGGTCGAGCGACAACGCCGGATATGCCGACATGAAGAATTTCGCGAACAGCACGGCGAGCAGCGCGCCGACGACCACACCCGCGACCTGGAAGCGGAACTGGATCCGCCGATTCGTGCCGAGACGCCAGCCGGTCGAGCGGTCCTGCTGCATGTCGCACGCGACACTCGTCGAGACGAGCAGGATCGACGCGGCGAGAAGCCCGATTCCCGGATTCTTCAATCCGATCGAGGCGAGCAGCACGACCGTCACGACGAACGCCGAGGAGATGGGATTGCTGTCGCTGATGCCGACCGAGATGCCGTTCACCATCGCGAACACGAACACGAGCAGCAGCGCGAACATCAGGTAGAGCACCGGCACCTGCATCACCGTCGATCCGATCGCGACGACGCCGGCGCCCCAGAACAGCACCCACAGCACGAGCCGGCCGGTATCGACGCGCTTCCAGTCTTCCTGCGGCGCCGCGCGCGGCTCGGCGGCGGCACCGCGCACGCGCGCGACCGCCTTGCCGAATATCACCGCCATATCGACGATCGCAGCACCCATGATCGTGCCGAGCGCGATCAGGAACGTGATCTTGCGGAAGGGATCGGTCGGCTGCAGCCATCCGATCGACACGAAGTACGGCTTCATCGCGACGCTCACCAGTCCGCCGACGAGCGCCGGAATGCCGATGCGCGCGCCGACGATCATGCCGGCGCCGAACGTCGAAGCGCTGAAGTCGGTTGCCGCGAGCAACTGCACTTTCGCCGTGCCGAGGCCGCTCGCGATGCCGACGCCGATTCCGCTGCCGAGCTTGCCGATCGAGCGCTTCAGCAGCACCGGATCCGTGAGCGCGCGCAGGATCGTCGCGACCGCCAGTCCGGAAGGGTAGGCGAGCTTCAGGCGATCGACGAGGATCGGCGTATACAGCATGCCGACGCCGACGCCGAACATGCCGATGCACGTGAGGTACAGCACGATCTGCCACGCGGGCGGTTGCGGCAGGCCGAGCCACACCATCGCCTGGATCAGCACGGCCATCGCCGACAGGCCGGCGACCGATGCGGCGATCGTCTGGATGTAGTTGGCGCCGTGCTTGCCGTCGGCGCCGTAACCGTAGGTCACGGTCGAGCCGAGGATCCCGGCAAGCACCTGGCCGCCGATGAAGAACCCGAGCGAGAAGTTCATGTACGACGCGGTAACGCCGCCGAGCGGCCCCAGCACGAAGAGGCCGATCGCGCCGAGCAGCGCGTAGTACTGCCACGTGCCTTGTCCAGGGAGCCAGGACCAGCGCGGTGCTGCCGGCGTGGCCGTAACGCGGGGGGTCGAAGCGAAGCTTGGCGTGCTCATGGCGGACAGCGATTGGCGCCGCGGCGTCGACGGCTGCGATCATGCGCTGGCCGGCTTGTCGGCGGCAATAAAAACGGGCCTTTCGGCCCGAAAGAGACTGCGAGGGATGGCGTGCCTCGGACTTCCGGCAATCGTGCCGGTCGGTCGCTGCCGCGCGAGGTGGCGCCGGGGGGGACTGTCAGTTCGTCGGTGCGCGGGCCTTGACCGCCTGCACCAATACGCCCGCAACGCGTGCTTCGTATTCGGCGATCAGCGCCGAAAGCTCCTGCGCGCGGGCATTACGATGGGCCTCGGGGATATCGATCAGCTGCTCGAGCTCGTCGAGCGCGGCGCAATAATCGGCGTCGGTTGCGATTCGGTGAAGGTCGAGAAGGTCACTCATCGGATGCCTCCTGGGTGGCGCCAGCGGGTCTTCGGCGACCGGCTCGTAGCCATGGAATGACCGTACCCCGTTGGGACGGCAGCCGCCATTGGGCATTCGGCTAGACCGGATGTCGGGGGTCGCCCTACAAGGCCTTACGGCAGGCGCGGGGAGCTGCCCTTGAGGAAACGCAAGATTTGCCTTGAATTGCAAGGCAAACATGGCGGTCCGACTGGAACGGGCGCGCGGCGATCGAGGGTAGTGCTGTTGCCCCCGTTCGCGCGCCCACTAACCCCCCAAAAAAAACGGGGCCGCGAGGCCCCGTACGAATTCGCGCAGAGGAAAAACTAACGCTTGCGGCGAAGCGACCAACCCGCCATCGCCGCCCCAAGCCCGAGCAGC
>Ga0137368_10000665_pt1 | contig 34042 bp, 29 predicted proteins | sample SagtaG_13_FD_104917 | JGI IMG/M metagenome (GOLD analysis project Ga0137368, IMG submission 104917) | Vadose zone soil microbial communities from Sagehorn Ranch, Mendocino, California, USA - Sage1_L_100_16 metaG | ecosystem: Environmental > Terrestrial > Soil > Vadose zone | place: USA...
CACGTGGGGAAACGGGCGTCCTTCGACTTGGCCATCGCCTTTCGGACCACCTTGTCGACGGCGACGGGGAGCTCGGGTCGCGCCGACGAGATGGCCGGTGGCCTGTCCTGGAGGTGGGCGTACATCACGGCGACCTCGTTGTCCCGTGGATAAGGGACGGTTCCGGCCAGGCACCGGTAGACGATGCAGCCGAGTGAGTACACGTCCGTGCGTCCGTCCACGGGCTGGGCGGTGATCTGCTCGGGGGCCATGTAGTCGATGGTCCCGATCAACTGGCCGGCCCGAGTCAGCGAGTCGCCCTCTCGTCGAAGGCTCTTGGTGACCCCGAAATCGGTCAGGAAGATGCGGTGCAGGCCGTCCGGGCGATCCTCGGTCAGGATGTTGGCCGGCTTCACGTCGCGGTGCACCAAGCCTTCTCCATGGGCTGCATCGAGAGCCGAGGCGACCTGTCCCAAGACCGAGAGCGTGTCCTCGGGGCTCAATGTCCGATCCCGGTGGAGCCACACGCTGAGGTCGGACCCCTCGACGTAACGCATCGAGATGTACAGGAGTTCCCGGACCTCGCCGGCGTCGTAGATCGGAATGATGTTGGGATGGTCGAGGGTGGCGGCGAGCTGCGATTCGCGGATGAACCGTTCGCGGAACGACTCGTCTTTGGATAGCTCGGGGACGAGCACTTTCAGCGCAACCTTGCGCCCGAGCCGAAGGTGCTGGGCCAGGTAAACGACGCCCATTCCGCCACGGCCGATCACCGCCTCGATTCGATGACCGGCCAGCTCGGCGCCGGCGGCGAGGTCGATCGTCAACTTCCCCCCTGTCGCGCTGGTTCTAGCACAGGCTCCCGGGTCTGAATAGGGCCGAACCTGGACACGGTCGCCCTCCGGAGCGAAACTCCCATCGCTCATGTCCCGTGAAGCTCCCGGTGGCGTCATCGGGCGGCAGGCCGAGCTCGCGGCGATCTCCTCGTTCCTCGACGGGGTGCCGTCCGGTCCCGGCGCGCTCGTGCTGGAAGGCCAGCCCGGGATCGGAAAGACGACTCTCTGGAACCACGGTGTGGCGGAGGCCACGAGGAGGGGGTTTCAGGTCCTGGCCTGCCGGCCATCGGAATCCGAGACCAAGCTTTCCTTCTCTGCCCTCGGTGACCTCCTCGGCGAGACCCTGGCCGACGTGCTCCCGGCGCTCCCCATCCCGCAACGCCAAGCCCTGGAGGTCGCGCTGTTCCTCACCGATGTGGCCGGGCCCCCGCCGAGCCAGCTGGCCGTGTCCCTTGCCGTTCGCGGGGCGCTGGGACACGTGGCGGGTACCGGTCCGGTCCTGGTCGCCATCGATGACGTCCACTGGCTCGATGTGCCGTCATCCGAGATCCTGGACTTCGCGTTTCGGCGAATGAACACGGAGCCCATCGGCGTGTTCGCGACGGCTCGCACGGAAGCGTCCGCTTCCCGGCAGTGGATCGAAGATGCGAGTCCGGAGGGGAGCCATCGGCGGCTCACCGTCCCGCCGCTGGGGCCCGAGGAGCTCGGTGCTGTGCTCAGGCAGGAGCTCGGCCTGGCGGTTCCGCGATCGCATCTGGCCAGACTCCACCGAGCATCGGGAGGCAATCCCTTCTACGCGCTCGAGATCGGGCGCGCGTTCCAACTGGAGGGAACGCTTCCCGAACCGGGCGAAGCCTTCCCGATCCCGGACAGCCTGGCCGGGCTCATCCGGTCGCGGCTCGAGTCCCTCTCGGAGGACGTGCGTGAGGTGCTGCTGGCCGTCGCCGCGCTCGCCGACCCGACGGTACCCCTCCTCCAGCGAGCCCTCGGCGGAGCGGCGGATGCGGACTCGTCCCTCACCGAGGCCATCAGGGCCGGGTTGGTGGAGCTCGAGGGGGACCGGATCCGGTTCAGTCACCCCCTGCTCGGGTCGGTGCTGTCCGATGGCAGTCCTCCGGAGGTGAGGCGGTCGCTCCACCGCAGGCTCGCCGACCTCGTCGAGGACCCGGAGGAGCGAGTTCGGCACCTCGCCATGGGGTCCGAGGGCCCGGACGCTGCGGTCGCGGCCGAGCTGGAGGAGGCCGCCGGCGCGGTGCGGCGCCGCGGCGCCTCCTCGGCGGCGGCCGAGCTCTCCGAACAGGCCCGCCGACTCACCCCGCCTGACCAGGATGACGACCGCCATCGAAGGACGCTCCGGGCCGCCGAGTACCACCTCGACGCGGGGTCCACCAAGCGGTCCCGGACACTCCTGGAGGAGTTGGTGGCCGGGCTTCCTGCCGGGGCTTCCCGAGCGGCCGCGCTTCAGCGGCTGGGCTGGGTTCGATACCACGAGGACAGCTGGACGGCCGCAGCTCGCCTGTTCGAACAGGCGCTCAGCGAGGCGGACGACGACTCCCATCTCGAGGTGACCCTCTCGCTCGACAGCTGCCTTGCGTCGCTGCTGTCGGGAGACGTCCGCTCAGCGGAGGGGCACGCGGAGGCGGCCCTGGCGCGGGCGGAGCAGATCGGCGATCCCGCCCTTCTCGCGCAGGCCATGGCGATGACAGGGAGCGTCGGGTTCCTGATGGGCAACGGCGTCGCTGCGGAGCTCATGCAGCGCGCCGTGGAGATGGAGACGTGGGGCCGGCCCCGTCCCACCTTGGAGCAGCCGAGCGTCGCCCTGGGGGTCCTCCTCAAGTGGGCCGACGACCTGGACGGCGCCCGGATGCTCCTGGAGGGGGCGCACCGGCGAGCTCTGGAGGAAGGGAACGACCGTTCGCTCCCGTTCCTGCTCTTCCACCTGGCCGAGCTCGAGTGCTGGGCCGGGAACTGGTCTCTCGCCGCACGCCATGCCGAGGACGGGTACGCGGTCGCCGTGCAGGCCGGCCAGGAGGCCGGGAGCGCGTTCAGCCTGTACGCGCAGGCGCTCGTCGACGCCCACCGCGGGTTCGTCGATCGGGCGCGGGCCGCCGCCGAGGAAGGGTTGGCACTGGCGGGTCACGCCGGTGCGGAGCCGGCCAGGATCCTCCTGCTTTCCGTCCTCGGCTTCATCGCCGTGTCGGCAGGGGACTTCGCCGAGGCGTCCCGCCGCCTGGGCCCGTTGATGGAGGCCGCCCTCGCGGTGGGAGTCTTCGAGCCCGCGGTCCTCCGGTACCTGGGCGACGGGATCGAGGCCCTCGTCATGGTGGAGGAGCTCGACACGGCCTCGGCCCTCACCGACCGGCTCCAGGAGCGCGGGGCGGAACTCGATCGGGCCTGGGCCCTGGCGGTGGGGGCACGGTGCCGCGGCCTCCTCCGCTCCGCTCGTGGCGACCAGCCCGCGGCCATCGAGGCGCTGGACGAGGCGATCCGCGATCACGGCCGTCTCTCGCAGCCCTTCGAGCTGGCCCGCACCCTGCTGGTTCAGGGCGTGGTGCTCCGCCGGGACCGCCGGAAGCGGGCGGCCAGGGAGGCCCTGGAGCGGGCGCTCGAGCAGTTCGAATCGTTGGGAGCGCCGCTGTGGGCCGACCGGGCCCGGGCGGAGCTCGGCAGGATCGGCGGACGGGCGCCGTCGTCACTCGCCCTCACTCCCACCGAGGAGCGGGTGGCGGAGCTGGTCGCCGGCGGCGCCACGAACCAGGAGGTCGCCGCCGCGCTGTTCCTCTCGCTCAAGACGGTGGAGTGGAACCTCTCCCGCATCTACCGAAAGCTCGGCGTCCGGTCGCGGACCGAGCTCACCCGGTGGCTCAGCGCGCGGGAGCGCCCCTCACCGTAGCCCGACCGCTCCAACCGGCTCGCAATTGACCGGGGTTTCCTCGGGTTTGCCGCGCGCATCGAGACCCGAACGTCCCCCTCGCAAGAGGCCGCACCTGCGGCCACGGACGAGAGGAGGAGCCCTCGATGCACCGCGTTCGATCGATGTTCCGAACCCGGGCCCGGGCGGACTCCTGGCACGCCTCGATCTTGGTCGTGCTGCTCTCGCTGCTGACGTCACTGTTCGCGCCGGCGCAAGCGACGGTGACCTCTGCGGCTCCACCGCCCAACATCGTGCTGATACTGTCCGACGACCAGCGGTGGGACACGTTGTGGGCGATGCCGCAAGTCGAGGCGCGGCTGGCTGCCCACGGCATCACGTTCTCCAATGCGTTCGTGACGAACTCGCTGTGCTGCCCCAGCCGGACCACCATCCTGACCGGCAAGTACTCGCACTCCACGGGCGTCTACACGAACGCCGCGCCGGATGGCGGCTTTCACGCGTTCCACGACAGGTCCACCATCGCCACCTGGCTCCAGGCCGGCGGGTATCAGACCGCGCTCGTCGGCAAGTACCTGAACGAGTACGGGTGGGACGCCCACCACGGCTACGTCCCGGACGGCTGGGACCGGTGGGTGGCGCTGGCCGAGGAGAACAGCCAGTACTACAACTACGACCTCACGATCGATGGAAGGATCCGGTCCTACGGACACGATCCGGACGACTACGCGACGGACGTGCTGGCCGGGTACGCCACGTCGTTCATTCGGAACACGAAGGGACCGCTGTTCCTGTACTTCGCCCCTCCCGGCCCCCATGATCCGGCCGACCCGGCGCCGAGGGACGAGCACGCGTTCCCCGACCTCCAGCCGTGGCGGCCGCCGAACTTCAACGAGGCCGACGTCAAGGACAAGTCGTTGTGGGTCCGCTCGAGGTCCCCGGTCAGGGCAGACCCCGACGGGTACGTGGCACGGTTCCGCCAGGACCAGTACCGGTCCCTCCTCGCTGTGGATCGGGCCGTCGGGCAGATCCTGGACGCGCTCCAGGACACCGGCAGGCTGTCCAACACCTTCATCGTGTTCATGTCGGACAACGGATACATGTGGGGAGAACACCGGCTCATCGGCAAGCAGGTGTCCTACGAGGAGAGCATCCGCGTGCCCATGGTGATCCGGTTCGACCCGCTGACTGAGGAAGCAAGGACGGATGACCACCTCGTCCTGAACATGGACCTCGCGCCGACCTTCGCCGAGCTCGCCGGCGTCAAGTCCCCTGGGGTCGAAGGACGGAGCCTCTCGCCGCTGCTGCGGGCTCCCGGCTCGCCGTGGCGGACGGACTTCCTGATCGAGCACGAGCGCGGGATCCAGGACATCCCTTCTTACTGCGCGGTGCGGACCGTGGACGAGAAGTACGTCCTCTACAGCACCGGCGAGCAGGAGCTCTACGACCTGTCGACGGATCCCTTCGAGCTCCAGAACGTGGCCGCCGATCCCGCCATGCAGGACCGTGTCTCTGCGCTCAGGAAGCGCGTGGACCAACTGTGCACGCCCCGCCCACCGGGGTTCCCCGGCCGCCCGCAGGTGACGCCATGAGACGCCAGCGCACGCCTCGGCTACGTCGGTTCGGGCGGACCGTGGCCCTGGCCGTCACCTGGGTCGTCGTGGCGGGGGCCTGCTCTTGGACGGGAGGCTCCGGGCCGAATGGGTCCCCTCGCCCCGGGGAGGGCCCGTCCGGCCCCGGGCCGGCCGCGACGTCGACCTCGGACGCGCAGCTCGCGCTGGCCCGGCGGCGCATCGAGCACATCGTGTTCATCGTCAAGGAGAACCGGACCTTCGACACGTACTTCGGCACGTTCCCGGGCGCCGACGGGGCCACGAAGGGCCGTCGATGTGACGGCACCGAAGTGCCGCTCGTTCGGGCCAAGGACAGCACGGCGGACGTCGAGCACCATTTCCTCCCGGGCATCCGGGTCATCAACGGCGGCCAGATGAACTGCTTCGACACCTTGTGGAACGGGAAGCAGCTCCAGTCCTACGTCCAGTACCACCGGGATCAGATCCCGGCGTACTGGGCCTACGCGACGCGTTTCGGGCTCGCCGACCGGTTCTTCAGCTCGGTGTTCGGGGCCACCGTTCCGGAGCACCTGTGGACGGTGGCGGCGCAGTCCGATCGCTTCGTCGACAACGAGATGCCGGGCGGATATGGCCCCGGGCTTCCGCGGGAGTTCTGCGACGATCGACGGGAGCGGGCCCAGTCGTTCCGCATCCTGACCGAGGGCCAGGAGAAGGACGTCTTCGACCTCGAAGGAGGTTTCGGCACGGCCCCCGGTATCACACGGTTCATGACGTCGCGGTGGCCGTGCGTCGACGTTCGGGTGCTGCCGGACGAGCTCCAGCAGCACGCGATCTCCTGGCGGTACTACCGGGGCGACAACAACTACGTGCAGCCCCTTCGGATGATCCGCCACGTCCGCCGTGGCCCGGAGTGGAGTCACGTCGTGCCCGAGACCGAGTTCATCCCGGACGTGAAGGCGGGGCGGCTCCCCGCCGTGTCCTGGCTCGTTCCTCCTCTCGCCCTGTCCGACCACCCCCCGGCCAGCGTCTGCCAGGGGGAGAACTGGACCGTGCGGGCGATGAATGCACTGATGAAGAGTCCCGACTGGAAGGACACCGTCGTCGTGGTCACATGGGACGATTTCGGGGGGTTCTACGACCACGTGGCCCCTCCACACGTGGACCTGTACGGGTTCGGGCCGCGGGTGCCGGCCCTCATCGTGTCGCCGTGGATCCGGCCGGGCACCGTCGTGCACAGCACGTTCGAGTTCGCTTCGGTGCTGAAGATGATCGAGCACGTGTTCGGGCTGCCGGCACTGGGCGATCGAGACCGAGCGGCGAGCGACATGCTGGATGCGTTCGACTTCACGCAGCACCCCAACCCTTCCCTGATCCTGCCCGAGCGGGACTGCCCCCCGGCTCCCTGACCGAGTCCTCGTCGAACGACCGGGGAACCTCGAGTAATCACCCGGGGTTCCCCCGGTTTCGGCACGGCATCCCCTCCCTAGCGTCGGCGTCGAGGTGGTCGGCATCGGCGCCGGCCCCCGCGAGAGGGAGAGCGAGATGTCAGATCGAGCAGACGCCGCAGCTCGCCGCCGCGCTGATGGAGGGGGCTTCGTGCGGAGGATCGCGGCGGCGGTCCTCGGCACCGCCCTCGTCGCCACCGGGATCGCCGCACCCACCGCGCCGGCGCCGGCGCTGGCCCGTGCTTCCCGCACGCCTCCGAACATCGTGCTGATCCTCACCGACGACCAGCGGTGGGACACCCTGTCGGCCATGCCGCAGGTGGAGGCCAGGTTGGCCGCGACAGGGGTGACCTTCCGGAACGGGTTCGTGGTGAACTCCCTGTGCTGCCCGAGCCGGACGACCATCCTGACCGGGCAGTACTCGCACACCACCGGGGTCTACACGGTGGCCCGGCCCTACGGCGGGTTCACCGTGTTCCGGGACACGTCGACGATCGCAACGTGGCTCCACGGCGCGGGCTACCACACGGCGCTCGTCGGGAAGTACCTCAACGACTATTCGGCGGCCGCCCACCGCGGCTACGTCCCGCCGGGGTGGGACGACTGGTTCGCGTTCGCGGAGAACAATGGCCACTACTACGACTACGACGTCAACGACAACGGAGCGATCCGGTCCTACGGCCACCGTCCGGCCGACTACTCCACCGACGTGCTGGCGGACCAGGCCGTGTCGTTCATCCGCGACACGAAGGGCCCCCTGTTCCTGTACTACGCGACGAGCGCGCCCCACCGGCCTGCCATCCCGGCTCCCCGTGACCTCCATGCGTTCCCGGACCTGCCGCCGTTCCGCCCGCCGAGCTACGACGAGCGGAGCACGACCGACAAGCCGAGGTATGTGCCGGAGAGCCGGCTCACCGCGGCACGGCGGAGGCACGTCGACGAGTTTCGCCTGGACCAGTATCGGACGCTGCTCGATGTGGACCGGTCCGTGGGAAGGATCCTGAACGCACTGAAGGCCACCGGCCGCCTGTCCACGACCTTCCTGGTGTTCATGTCGGACAACGGCTTTCTGTGGGGCGAGCACCGCCTGTTCGGGAAGGAGCTCCCCTACGAGGAGAGCATCCGCGTTCCCATCGTGGTGCGCTACGACCCCGTGACCTCCTCCCACGCCCGGACGGACGATCACGTGGCCCTGAACCTGGACATCGCTCCGACCTTCGCGGAGGTGGCCGGTGTCCCGGCGCCGGAGGTGGAAGGGACCAGCCTGCTCCCCCTGCTCCGCGGCGGTTCCACCTCGTGGCGGACCGACTTCCTCGTGGAGCACGCGAAGGGATCGTCGGACATTCCCTCCTACTGCGAGGTGCGCTCGCTCCACGCTGCGTACGTCCTGTATGCGGACGGGGAGACCGAGCTCTACGACCTGGTGCGGGATCCGTTCGAGATGAACAACATCGCGGACCGAGCGTCGCAGCACCGGCGGGTCGAGGCGATGTCGCAACGGCTCCACGAGCTCTGCCGCCCGGCGCCCCCCGGGTTCCGGAGAGCACCATGACGCACGACCCGCTGCTAGCCTCGCTTCCATGAGCCCGAGCGCACGACGCGTCGCCCTCGCCGCCGGTGACGCGGGGGCGATCGTCGTGTTCGTCGTGGTCGGGCTGATGAGCCACGAGGAGGGAGTCACGACGGGAGAAGTCATCCGCGTTGCCGTCCCCATCCTGGCCCTGTGGTTCGGCGCGTCCGCCTTCCTGGGGACCTACCGGCGGCCGGGGTTACGGACGCTGCTGCCCACGTGGCTCGTCGCGGTGATCGGCGGCGTTCTCATCCGGTACGCGATCTACCACCGGCCAGAGAATGCTGGGAAGCTCTTCATCTTCCTCGGGGTCGCGCTCGCGTTCACGCTGCTGCTCCTGCTGGCCTGGCGGCTGGCCGCCCGGTTCCTGCTCGGGGTCGGAAAGCCCGCCGACGCGGTCCGGTAGCCTCGCGCCCCAGCCGGTCCGTCATCGGTAGACCCGGCGCGGAAAAACGTCGCCCGCGTGGCGTACCCGGTCCAAGATGAGCAGGCCGTCGAGGTGGTCCAGCTCGTGCTGCGCGGCGCGGGCCTCGAACCCCTCCATCTCCAGGGTGAGCGGCTCCGTGTCGAGTCCCGTCGCGCGCACGACGATCCGCCCCGAGCGGCGCACGTTCGCCGTCAGGTCCGGAACCGACAGGCACCCTTCCCGCAGGACCTCGGCGCCCTCGTCGTCGAGGACCTCCAGTTCCGGGTCGAACAGGACGACCGGGCCGTGTGAAGAGGTGGCCCTGGGATGGCCGGACACGTCGAGGACGAACGAGCGGACGAGCTCGCCGATCTGCGGTGCGGCCAGGCCGACGGTGGCCGGGGACGCGCGCATCGTGTCGACGAGGTCCCGGGCCAGCCCGCGGCGGCTCGCGGGATCGCTATCGACCGCGGGTTCGGCCGGCCGCTTCAGGAGCGCATTCGGATAGTGCAGCACCGCGCGGACCGGCACCGGCTAACGCGCTCCCCCCGGCACGCCTACAGCGTCTCCACCACGACCGGCCGGAAGGTGACGTCCACGCCGAGGTCGCGCCCCACCCCCCGGATCTCCTCGGCGAGCGCGGCCCGATCGACCTCGTCGGGAAGCGTCACCTCCGCGACCATCGAGTAGACGGCGCCGGTCAGGCGGCACGAGAGGTCCGTGATGTTCGCACCTCGCTCGGCCAGCAGCCGCGTCACGCGCGCGACGATCCCGGGCCGGTCGGACCCATAGACGATGAGCACGTCCGTGGCCTCTCCCCTGGATTCCTGGGAATCGACCTCGCGCACGCTGACGCTCACTCCCAGCGCGCCGACCGCTTCGTCCACGCGCCGGGACAGCCCGCCGGATTCCAGGCCCTCGGCCGCCCGCACGACCAGCGTGACGGCGAACGTACCTCGCAGGATCGTCGACGAGACGTCCTCCAGGTTGCAGTCCAGCTCGTACAGCGCTCCGGTCAGCGCGGCCACGATGCCGGGCCGGTCGGCTCCGACCGCCGTCACGGCGTAATGCGTCACGCCCGTCTCCTCGCCCCCAGCACGCGGGGGTCCATCACGCACAGGTCCGCTCGCCCGGCGGCCAGGATCGTGTTGACCTCGTCGACGGTGGTGATGTTGCCGGAGGTCATCGTCGGCATGCGGACCTCGTTCCGGATCCGGTCGCTGAGGGGCACCAGGAACATCCTCCCGTACGCGGGTCGGTCGTTCGCCACCGTCTGTCCCGCGACGACGTCGAGCAGGTCCGCGCCGTGATCCCGAAACGCCGCCGCGGCGGCCGTGGCTTCCTCGGGCGTGATGCCCTTGGGCGCCCAGTCGTCCGCGGTGAAGCGGACGCCGAGCGGACGCTCCGAGGGCCACGCGGCCCGGACCGCGTCCAGGACCCCGAGGGGGAACCGCAGCCGGTTCTCGAGCGAGCCCCCGTACTCGTCGTCGCGCCGGTTCGATAGCGGCGACAGGAAGCTCGCCAGGAGGTACCCGTGCGAGCAATCCAGGACGAGGAGGTCGAACCCGCACGCGGTTGCCAGCAGTGCGGCGGCCACGAAGTCCTGTGTGACCTCGCTGAAGCGACGCGTATCGACCGCGCGTGGCTCGGGAAGTCGAGGCGTGTACGGGATGGGGGAAGCCGAGATGAGCGGCCACCCGTCCTTCGCCAGCGGGCGGTCGATGCCTTCCCGACGGGGTCGGGTCGAGCCGCGACGGCCGGCATGGCCGAGGACAACACCGATCCGCGATCGGCGATCGTGGACGCCGCGCACCAGTGCGCGCCAGGGGTGGACGTGTCGCTCTTCGTACAGGCCTGCCGACCCCGACGTGATCCGTCCGTGCGCCGACACCGCAACGACCTCGGTCAGCACGAGGCCGGGGCCCGCCGCGGCCGCCTCGCGGAATGGAGCCAGATGGCGGTCGTCGGGAAGCCCTTCCCTCGCCATGTCCTCGCCCGGCGGGGAGAGGACGATCCTGTTCTCGAGCTGGAGGTCGCGAAGACGCAGCGGCTCGAACACCGGCGGCGGCGGCACGAGGCGGTCGCCCGCGGACTCCGTTCGCTTCGCGAACCATCGGTCGACGCTCGCCAGGTACGCTGGGTCGCGTCTCTCCAACTCCAGGTGCGTGATCCGGCCGCTCCGGGTCAGCAGGTGGAACGAGAACTGAAGCGGTTCGAAGTGCGAGTACCGGATGACGTTCTCGAAGTACGTCGCGCTCTCCCGAGCCGCTTCCTGGAAACGTTCGATCACCGGCTGCCGTTCCATCTCGTACTCGGTGAGCGCCGCCTCGACGTCGGTACGGTGACGAATCAACGCGTTCGACAGCGAGATGGCATCCTCCATGGCCAGCTTCGTGCCAGAGCCGATGGTGAAGTGCGCCGTGTGCGCGGCGTCGCCGAGGAGGACGACGTTGCCGCGATGCCATGACTCGCACCGCACGGTGACGAAGCTCGTCCACAGGGACCGGTTCGACATGAGCTTGTGTCCCGCCAGCTCGAGCGCGAACAGCTCCTCGCAGAACGCGATGCTCTCCGCTTCCGTGGCGTGCTCGAGACCGGCCCGCTCCCAGGTGGCCTGGTTGCACTCCACGATGAACGTGGACGTTTGCGCGTCGAACGGATACGCGTGGACCTGGAACATGCCGTGCTCGGTCCGCCGGAAGATGAACGTGAATGCGTCGAACAGGAGGTCCGTGCCGAACCAAACGTACTTCGATCGGTGGACGTCGAGGGTGGGGCGAAGCTGCTCCGCGTACACCCGCCGCACGCTGCTGTTGACCCCGTCTGCCGCGACCACGAGGTCGCAGCCGTCGAACCGTGACAGGTCCGGTACCTCTGTGTGGAACTCGAGACCCACGCCGGCCGACCGGACCCGAGCCTGGAGGATCTCCAGCAGCTTCTTGCGTGCCGCGCCCGAGAACACGTGCCCGCCCGACCGAACCACGTCGTTGCGGTAGTGGACGTCGATCCCCGTCCACGACGCGAGCGCCTCGATCATGTCGACGTAGCTCTCGTAGTCGGCGTCGCGGAGGGCGCCGAGCGTTTCCTCGGAGAACACCACGCCCCAGCCGAACGTGGCGTCGGGCGCATTCCGTTCGAGCACGAAGATGTCGTGCGATGGATCGGCCTTCTTCGCGAGCAGCGCGAAGTACAGCCCGGCGGGACCACCCCCCAGGACGCCGATCCTCATGCCGGAGCCTTCACGCCAGGATGTCGGCCAGGCGGTCCACCTGGGCCGGATCCGCGACGGTGGGAAGCAGGACCAGGTGGTCGCACCCGGCCTCCTCGTAGCCTCGCAGGAAGTCCCGGATGGCCCGGGGCGAGGTCAGGTTGCCCGCGGCGACCTTCTCCGCGAACGGTCCGGTGAACGCGTAGTAGTCGCGAAGGTAGTCGGCTCCGGCGGCCTCGTCTCCCAGGGCGAAGTACGCCTGCCCGAACAGCAGCGGCCTGCCGGGCCTGCCGAAGTCGGCCCACGCCGCGAGCGCCTGCGACGCGGCCCGCGCGAACGCCCCGGGGGGTCCGCCGCCGTGCACGTAGCCGTCGGCGAAGCGCGCCACGCGAGCGAACGCCTGCCCGCCCCATCCCCCCACCAGCACCTCCGGGCCGCCATCCGGTGACGACCCCGGGACGGTTCGGCGCGCCTCCCATGCGTCGCGCAGCGCCGCCAGCTGGTCCGAGAACCGCCGGCCCCGCCCCCGCGGGTCGAGGCCCACGGCGTGGTAGTCCTCGTGCCGGGCCCCGAGCGCGAGCCCCAGCGTCAACCGCCCGCCCGAGAGCGCGTGCACCGAAGCGGCCTGCTTCGCCAGCACCGCCGTGTTCCGGATTGGCGCGATGACGACCATGGTCACCAGCCGGACGCGCTCGGTCACCGCCGCCGCGGCAGCAAGCGCCGCAAAGGGGTCGAAGCTATCGTACCGCACGCGATCCAGGAACCCGACGCTCGCGAACGGGCCCCGGTCCGCCCGCCTGGCCCACTCCACCACGAGTCTTCCCTCGGTCCCCGGAACCGCGTTCGGCAGGCCCACCCCCACGTCCACCGGCGCTTCCCTCCTGTTCCGGCCGAGGCTACATCACTACCCTATGGGGTCGTGATGGGGTCGTGAGCGAGGAAGCCGCTGCACCGCAACGGAGGACGGCCGGTGCCTCCATCGTCGTGCAGCGCCACATCGAGTGGAGCGACACCGACGCTTCGGGCGCGTACCACAACACGGCCGTGCCCCGGCTCATGGAAGCGGCGGAGACCGCGCTCATCGATCGCCTGGGCTTCCTGGACGACGTGTACGGGCGGCTCCCACGCGTGCACATCGAGGTCGACTTCCTGAAGCCGCTGTGGCACCGCGACCTCGTCGACGTGGAGCTGACCGTCGCCGACGTCGGCCGGACATCGATCACGTACGACGTCGAGGTCCGGCGAGGAGACGAGCCGTGCGCCCGAGGCCGGTCGGTGGCCGTGCTGCTCGACCAGGTGGGCGGCTCGCCGGTCCGGTGGCCCGACCACTACCGGCGCCTGCTCCAGTCCGGCGGGCCCCAGCGGCCCGAGCGCTTCGGCGAGGACTCCGTGCGCCGCCCCGACACGGCGCACTAGGATCGACGGCATGGAAGCCCCGGAGGAGCCCGGCTCGGGTTCCCGCTCCGTCCGGAGGATGGGCAAGGTCTCCACGGAAGGGGAGGGGCTGTCGTACGGCTCCTACCTTCGGGTCCCCGAGCTCCTTGCGCTGCAACGCCTTCTGTCCGATCCCCCCGCGCATGACGAGCTGCTGTTCATCGTCGTCCACCAGGCCTACGAACTGTGGTTCAAGGAGCTGCTGTTCGAGCTGGAGTCCGTCCGGGACCGCCTGTTCGGCCGCGATCCGGACGCCGCGCGCCACTACCTCGAGCGCGTGCAGACGATCGAGCGGGTGCTCCTCGAACAGGTCGCCGTGATCGAGACCATGTCGCCCCAGGACTTCCTGGAGTTTCGCTCGAACCTGTCGCCGGCCTCCGGGTTCCAGTCGGTCCAGTTCCGGGAGGTGGAGTTCCTGTCCGGGCTGAAGCAGCCGAGCTTCCTGGCCCACCTCGGGGAAACGGACGAGGAGCGGACCAGGCTGGAGCGACGACTCGAGGAGCCCACGTTGTGGGACGCCTTCTGCGACTTCCTCGGCGCGTTCGGGCTCCCCATGCCGGGCGACGACCAGGACATCCGGCTGCACAGCCTGCTCACGATGGCCCGGGACCGGGACAAGTACGCGGGCCCCTGGCACGTGTCGGAGGGATTGCTGACCCACGACGAGTCCTTCTCGCTGTGGCGGTACCGCCACATCCTGATGGTCGAACGGCAGATCGGATCGAAGTCCGGGACCGGGGGATCGAGCGGGTCCTCGTATCTGCGGACGACGCTCGAGAAACGCTTCTTCCCCGAGCTGTGGGAAGTCCGAAGCCTGCTGTGAAGCGAATCGGTTTTCGGGCGTTCGGGCGCGGCAACCCTCCCATCGAGATGCAGATCGTCGCTTCCCCTGAGGTGGCCGAGTACGTGCAGGAGCACGGCGGGCTCCTGTTCGTCCGGACCCGGATCCACGGCCGGCACACGCGGGTGCCGATCACGGTCCTCGAGGCGTCCACCGAACCGCCACCCGACGCGCTGGAGTATCAGCGCGTGCAGGCCGGAAGGTTCCTGCTGTTCCTCGACCCCACCCTCCGGCGCTTTCCCCGGGAACTGCACCTGACGGTGCGGGGGTGGTTCCGCCGAGGGATCCGCGCGTACTGGGACGGCTGCGCCTTCGTCCTGTAGCCGGCCCGCCCGCGTTCGCCGCGGAGCCGGCCCTACACTCTTCTGCGTGTTGTCCACCTTCTCGATCGCAGCAGCCGATCCGGACGCGGGCGAGGTGGGCGTCGCCGTGCAGTCGAAGTTCCTGGCCGCCGGCGCCATCGTTCCCTGGGCTCGGGGAGGGGTCGGGGCCGTTGCCACGCAAGCCTTTGCGGAGGTCACCTTCGGCCCGAGCGGGCTCGATCTCCTCGCGTCGGGCCTGACGCCCACACAGGTGCTGGAGCGGCTGCTCGTGGACGACCCGAGACGCGAGGAGCGCCAGGTCGGTGTGGTGGATGCGTCCGGGCACGCGGCCACCTTCACCGGAGCAGAGTGCTTCGAGTGGGCGGGCGGGGTCACGGGACCCGGGTACGCCTGCCAGGGGAACATCCTCGCCTCGGCCGACGTGGTCAGGGCGATGGCCACAAGCTTCGAGGACACCGCCGGCCGGCTGGCCGACCGCCTGGTGGCCGCGCTGCGGGGTGGGCAGCGTGCCGGCGGCGACCGCCGGGGCCAGGAAGCCGCGGGCCTGGTCGTGGCGAAGCCGGGTGGCGGATACGGCGGCACCCACGATCGCGCCATCGATCTTCGCGTCGATCATCACGACGAGCCCATCGAGGAGCTCGCCAAGCTCCTCGACCTCCACAGGCTGTACTTCGAACGACCCCGGGATCGGGACGTGCTGGACGTCGACACGGACGGCGAGGCGGAGCTTCGCTCGATGCTGGAACGCCTCGGCCGGATCGACCCCGGCCAGGACGTGTGGGATGCGCTTTCGGACTACATGGGCTGGGTGAACCTGGAGGAACGGTGGGTGGGCCGCGGCCGTATCGACCCCCGCGTCCTCGACCACCTCCGCAGCGACGCGGCGGGCGTCTCCTAGGTCTCGGGCCTCGTGCGCGCGTCCGATCTCGCCGTCTTGGAGGGTGCGCGGATCCCCGAAGCGTTCTCGTTCGGCGTCGCCACCGCCGGTTTCCAGATCGAGGGCGGCTACAACGGACCGGGTGAACCCGGGAACAACTGGCACGACTGGGAAGCCGCCGGGCGGGTCGAGCCGGCCGGTGTGGCCAACGACTCGTGGCGGCGCTACGAGGAAGACCTCGACGCGGCCGCCTCGATGGGCCTCGACACGTATCGGATGTCGGTGGAATGGGCGCGGGTCCAGCCATCCGGCTCCACGCGAGACGACGAGCCGCCGTTCGATCGGCGGGCGGTCGACCACTACGTGGAGATCCTCTCGGCCGCGAGGCGGAGGGGGCTCGACCCGATGGTCAGCCTCCACCACTTCACCCATCCTCTGTGGCTGGGCGTGGACTTCTGGCAGCGCGACGATTCGCCGCGGGTGTTCGCGCGCTACGCGCGAGAGGTCGCCGGCATGGTTGGGGAGGGGCTCGCCGCTCGAGGCGAACCGCCGATCCGGCGCTTCGTCACCCTGAACGAGATCAACGTCCTGGCCATCGGGACGTGGTTCACGGGATGGTTTCCCGGCGGGAGGCCGCTGGCCTTGCGCGACCTCCACCGCGGGCTCGACCACCTGCTCGCCGCCCACGTCCTCGCATACGACGCCGTCCACGACGTGTACGAGGAGCGAGGGTGGGCGCGGCCGCAGGTTGCCACCAACAACCTCGCGCTCTCGATCTACGAGGTGGACCGGGCCATCGTGGATCTCCTGCTGGCCCGCCGCCGCGGCGTCGATCGAGGCGACCTGCCCGGGTACATGGCGGCCCGGCGGACGAGATGGCGCACGCTGATGAGGACGATGCCCGGGCCGTCGTCGGCACTGTCCGAGCGGATGATGCGCGGGCTGGCCACGTGGGCGACGCGGCACGAGCTGACGGCCACGTCCGAGGCCGTGTACGCGTCGCCGCGGGCCGACAAGCTCGACGCGATCGGCATCGACTTCTACGCGCCATGGACGAAGGGCAGGTTCCGCGCGCCCGGACACCGAACCGCCGGGAGTCGCTGGAAGCACCCGGTCCGGCCGTTGTGGGAGGACCCGCCGTCCCCCCTCGATTTCGTGGCCTTCTGCCGGGCCAACGCGGACGAGCCCGGGCTTCCGCTCTGGGTGGTCGAGAACGGCCTGTGCAACCGCGTCCTCGACAGTGCTGCCCACCCCAGGCCCGACGGCTGGAACCGCGTGCGGTATCTCAAGGAATACCTCGGCAGTCTGGCGGCGGCGACCGTGGAGGGACTTCCCCTGACCACGTATCTGCACTGGACCCTGTTCGACAACTACGAGTGGGGATCCTACGAGCCCCGGTTCGGCCTGTTCGGAGTGGATCGGGAGGGGGGCGAGGTGCGCCGGCTGGGTCGCGATTCGATGGGCGACGACGCCGCCGGCGCCTACCGCGACATCGTGTCCGCGCTCCGGTCCGGCACGGGCCTACGGGCAGCCCTCACCGGGTGACGGGCGGGCCGGCTCCAGTGCCGGGTCTGCGGTGACGGGCACGGGGGCTTCGCGTTCGCGTATCGCCCGGCTCCGCCCCCGGAGGGCCCCCAGGGTGAACAGCAGCGCGAACAGCCACGCCGTTCCCAGCGCGTACGCGCCCAGCACATCGGTCAGCCAGTGCGCGCCCAGGTAGATGCGACTGGACCCGACCACCAGGCAGACGATGAACGCGCCCATCCATGCCGCGACGCGGCGAGCCCACGAACGCGCCGCTCGCGAGTAGAGCGCCGCCAGGATCCCGTAGGCCGCCACCGCCATCACGGTGTGCGAGGAGGGGAAGCTCGGGCCGGCGAAGGGCCCCAGGCCCGGCGGGGGCACCGGTCGCGGCCTGTCGACTAGCTCGCCCACGAGAAAGCGAAGCAGCGACGCGCCGCCGATCGACGCCACGAACATGAGGAACGGCATCCACGTCTTGCGTCGCCACAGCCAGGCCAGGCCGATGAAGAGGAAGACCGGCACGATGACGTAGGTGCTGCCGAGCTGCGTGAGGACCTTCATGGCCCCCGTCGCGAACGGCGTTCGGTGGGAATCGATGAAGTGCTTCACCGGAAGGTCGATGCGCGCCAGGTCCTGCTGCGCCACGACGTCCTGCGCGATCACACCGGAGGCCCAGCTGGCCAGTGCGATGAGCACGAAACTGATGGTGACCGACAGGCCGGCGGCCGTTCCCGGACGGAAGCGGTTCAGCAGGAAGTCGATCTGGCGCCGGTACCTCCCGCGGAATCGCGCCACGCGGGGCCGGTTGAGCTGTCGGTCCCAGAACGAGCGGAAGCGCTCGGGGTGGCGCGCGACCCATCTTCCGATGGCCAGGATCACGCCGACCACGATGATGAGCAGAAGCAGCAGGAGCCCGATCCGTCTCGTCCAGTGCTCGACCTCCTTGTAGCTACGCCCGGCCGCGTAGCCCAGGACGACGAATGTCGTCGCCCACGCCAGCCCGCCCAGGAAGTTGAAGATCGCGAACGTCCGGTACCGCACGCCCGCCATGCCGGCCAGGCCGGGGACAAGCACCCGCAGTGCTGCCGTCCACCGGCCGAAGAACACCGCCGACCCGCCGCGCCTGGCCAGGTAGGCCTCCGCCTTCGGAAAGCTCTTCTCGAAGTGGTGCCGCGCGATCGGGATGCGCCCGATGGTGTGGTGGATCAGCCGGCGCCCCCATCGCTTCCCCACGAAGTACCCGACGGCATCCCCGAGGACCGCACCGGCGACCGCCAGGAGCAGGACCGGGACGACACCGACCTTGTGCTGAGAGACGAGGACCCCGCCCAGGATGACCGCGATCTCCCCCGGGAAGATGAAGCCCAGGAAGACCGACGCCTCCAGTGCGGGCAGCGCGAACACGATGAGGAGCGCCGCCCACTCCGGCATGGACAGGACGTTGTCGATCAGATTCGCCATCGGGTCCGGGAGATGGTGTCACGCCGGGCCTCGATCAGGAAAGGCAAGCAGCAGCCGGGGGATCCCGCACCCCCCCGCCGGGCTAGCCCATCCCGGTGATACCAAGATCCCCCCAGCCTCCCCTCATCTGAGGGTTGACCCGAGGCAAACCCCTGCCCAATGATGCAACCCGAGGAGCGGGGGATGGCAGCATCAATCACGGCCTCGTCGCGCGATCTCCCCATCTCTGCCCCCACGCCCTATTTCGACCCGCTGCCGCACCGCGTGCTCGGGTGGTGCACGTTCGCCATGGCGACGGCGATCGTCGCCGTACTCGTTGCATTCGATCCGAGATCCGTCGCCGAACACGCAGCGATCCTGGCTCCCTGGACCCTCCTCGTTTCCGTGGCCGATCTGCTGGCCATCGAGTTCTGGCAGGGGGTCTACCTTGGCCTGAGCCTGCCCCTATTGCTTGCCGCCGCATTCCTCTTCGGCCCCGCAGCGAGTGGGCTCATGGCCCTGGTCGGCTCGTTCGAGCCATGCGAGCTCAAGCGCCAGGTCTCGCTGCCGGGCGCCCTGTTCAACCACGGGCAGGTGTGTCTGAGCGTCATTGCGGCTGCGTACGTCTTCCAAGTGATCGGCGTCCGAGTGAGTGAGTGGCCCCTCGTGGCCGCTCCCGCACTGTTGAGCCTCCTTGCGGATGCTGTCGTGAACCTCACGCTCGTTGTGTTCGGGTCCAGCCTCAGGCTTGGTGTTTCCCGGAAGCAGGTACTGGTCAACATGCTGTGGGGAAGCGCCCTGGAGTCGGCCGTCACGTATGCGGCGTTTGGGCTCCTCGCGATCCTCCTTGCAGCCGCGTACCTCTATCTTCACGTCTGGGGCCTGGCTGTCGCGGTGTTGCCGTTGCTGCTGGCCAGGCAGTTGTTTCTCCATGGGCGTCAGCTGCTCCTGAACCGGGAGCAGCTGGACGCGAGCCGAGAAGCCCTCCAGGTGGCTACTCAGAGGATCGTCGAGGAGCGATCCGATGAGAGGGCGCGCATCGCCGACGCTCTTCATGACGATGTCCTTCAAGGTCTCTACAACGTGACGCTTCACGCGGAGGTCATCAGGGAGGAGCTGAAGTCGGGCCGTCTGCTCGCGCTGGAAGACGACATCCCACGTCTCATCGAGGCCAGCCAGCGAACTCGGGTGTTGCTCCGAGACGTCATCAAGGGTCTGCGACGAAGTGAGTTCGGCGTTGGCGGCGTCGGCTCGACGCTTCGGTTGCTTGTCGAGGAACTCTCCGCAAACGGGCGATGCCAGATCGATGCGGCGATCGAGGACGTCGGTGGGGCACCCTCATCCCAGCTCTTGATCTACCAGATCGCGCGCGAGGCGCTGAAGAACGCCGTCCAACACTCACGGGCCAGCAGGATCGCGATCCAGCTCGCTCGAGACGGCGAGCTCATCACGCTGATGGTAGAGGATGACGGGCAGGGCTTCGTGCTCGGAGATGTTGATCCCGAAGAGCATTTCGGCATCCAGATGATGCTGGAGCGAGCCGAGTTGGCCAACGGCCGCCTGACCGTCCGCTCGCAGGTGGGCCACGGAACCCAGATCCTCGGCGTCTTCCCCTACGAAGACGACCCCCGCCGCGTGCGTTTCGCACCGAAGCGGGCTCAGGCGAACGAGGAAGCTGAGTAGAGCGAGGACGAAGGGAAAGATGGCAGCCTCGATAACGACGTCACCTGGCAGTTTCCGCCCTTACCGCTCGCCCTACTCGCACCCCGTAGCGTTCCCCTTGATGGCCTGGTTCTCTGGCGCGGTCGTGGCTGGCATCCTCACGGTCGGACTGGCAGGGACCCCTGAAGCTATCACCGGCCATCCTCTTGTACTGGCAGAGTGGGCGATCTTGGTCGCCATTTCAGGCCTGATGTCTGTCTCACTTGGCAACGGCATGGAGATCTCGGTAGACCTCCCGCTTCTCCTCGCGACCGCCTACCTCTGGGGCCCGATCGCTGCAGGGGCGATGGCGTTGATTGCGTCAAGCGACCGGCGGGAACTTCGCGGAGAGGTGACTCTGACCAGCGCCCTCTTCAATCACGCCCAGGTTTCCTTGAGCGTGATGGTCGCAGGATTCGCCTTTCGAGGGGCTGGCGGAGTGAACGCTCGGTGGCCATGGATCCTCTTGCCCGCATTAGTGGGACTTCTTGCCGATGTACTGGTGAACGTAACGCTGATCGTCGTAGGTACCTGGCTCAAGCGTGGCACTCGGTGGGTGGAAGTCCTCAACCAGCTCCGGTTCGGCTCGACGGCCCAATTTGCGCTCTCATACTTGGGATTTGGCTGCTTGGCTGTCGTCTTGGTCGGCGCCTACCGAGATGCTGGAGCTTGGGCTCTCGCCGAGTTCGCTGTGCCCCTCGTTTTGGCCAGACAGACGTTCAGGCAAGGAACCGAACTTGAGGACAGGGCTCGGGAAATTCATCGCAAGCAGGAGGCGCTGCGTGACGTGAGCCAACAGATAGCCCTGGAGAGGCAAGACGAGAGGGCTCGAATCGCGTCTGCTCTTCACGATGATGTCCTCCAAGCGCTATATAACGTGACGCTTCACGCTGAAGTGATTCGCGAAGAAATCAAGTCAGGTCGCCTGCTTGCGCTCGAAGACGACATTCCGCGCCTGCTGGATGCCAGTCAGCATTCACGAGCACTGCTTCGGGATGTCATCAGCGGACTCAAGCGGAGCGACCTGGGAGTCGGGGGGCTGGCCTCGACCCTTCGGCTGCTCGTCGAGGATGTCTCGAGTGGGGCTGCCCAAAGAATCGAGGCGTCGATCGATGAGGTCGGTGGAGCGCCGGCTACTGAGTTGCTGATCTACCAGATTGCTCGCGAGGCCTTGAAGAACGCGGTCCGCCACTCGTCGGCCAGCCGCATCTATGTTCAGCTCGCGCGTGACGGAGACGTCATTAGCCTATTGGTCGAGGATGACGGAAGAGGGTTCATCCCAGGGGATGTGGACGCGGACCAACATTTTGGACTGCTGTTGATGCTGGAGCGGGCCCAACTGGCGGGAGGGCGGCTCACCGTCCGCTCTCGGGCTGGTCACGGCACCCAAGTGCATGGACTCTTTCCGATCATCGAGGGTGGCAACGAAGAAGACTTGGAGAGGTCTTAAGTAAAGAGCCGCCGACCCGGTCAATGTGAGGGAGGTCGTGGCCGACACGGCCTACGGCTCAGGCGACATCCGGGAAGTCGTGACCGGACGGGTGATCGAGTTGGTGGCCTCCGCCCCACCCCCGATGGCCCGGGGGAAGTTCACTAAGCTAAGAGTTCACCATCGACCTTCGGGTCGGCACAGCCACCTGCCCGGCCGGCCACACCGTCTCTCCCCGCCGGCACCGGACCAAGCGTCAGGGGCCCACGCACGCGCAGTTGCGGTTCCCCGTGGAGCAGCTCTGTGGGGCGTGGCCCCTGCGGAAGCGGTGCACCACCTCACCCCGCGGATGGGTCGTCGTCGTGGATCCTCACCGAGGCCCTTCTTCAGCAGGCGGTGCCGAGCGGTGGACCGAGGCCTTCCGAGACCGCTACCGACGACAAGCCTGGGTGGAGGGGAAGGCCGCCCAGGTCCCGAAGCCCAAAGATCCTGGGGCTGGGTCTGGTGAAGGCGGGAGCATCGGCGAAGCTCAAGACTACCGCCACCTCAACCTCGACCGGATGGGCGGCTGGGCCTCTTCCGAATCTGCCAGGGCTCCGGACTCAGAGGGAGCCCGCTCTCACGACCACCCGCCGCCATCCCGAGCGCCGAGGTCAGTCCGGCGCGGCGTTGACAGATCCCCTTTGCCGACCAGCCAAACTAGGGCCTGAAGTGCCCGAAGTCCGCGCCGCCCGCAAGCAGCAGCGTCAGGAGCGACCCCGCGGCGAGGGCGAGGCGCTTGAGCATACGCATTCTTGCCTCCTTCCTCAGCCTCAGGGGGGGTGGCGGCCCCCACTTGGTCAGTAGCCTCTCCGCGTCGAACCTGCGCTCGGACGGGAGAGCTTGCCTGGTGTACTATCGGGTGACCCCAATTGGGGGACAAGACCCAGTTTAGACCTACAGCAAATCATGTAAGACCTATCCTACGCCGCACCCCCGATTGATTCCTCCCCTAGTCCTGCCGAACATCCTTACAAGCCCCAGACATGATGGTCTACACATGACGACCGAGTCAGAACGATATCGTCGGCGCGGCACGCCCCGCGCTCGACTCTTGCTTCTGATTCTGGAACTGGGTGTCATTGGGCCCGCGATCGGCGTGGTCGCGCTCGCGTTCTTCCATGAGGGGACTCCGCCCTCCTATGTGGAAATCGGCCTTTGGGCCGCCGTCGTGGCTGCTGTTGCCCTGCTGCCGGTACCCATATGGCGAGGCATCCAAGTCAGCATGGACTTCCCGGTACTGATGGCAATCGGGTTGCTGTACCCGCCGGCGAGTGCAGGTCTCGTGGCGCTCGTTGGATCCTTCGATCGCCGGGAGCTGAAAGGCGAAGTCAAGTTTGCCAAGGCGCTATACAGCAGGTCTCAGGTGGCGGTCTCCGTCATGCTGGGAAGCTGGGTATTTCATCACATCGGATCCGTTACTTCGTCGATCCTTCTATTGTCGGGGGCAGCGGCTGCAGCGGCGCTGGTCGACTACTTGGCGAACATCGCCCTAGTCACGGTTTTCGTGAGTCTTGAGCAAGGGCTACCCCTTGTCGAAGTTCTGCGACGGATGCGAATCGGGCGCCCGAGCGAATTCTTGGTGAGCTACTTGGGCTTGGGGATATTGGGGGTCCTCCTGGCTCATCTGTATGAGAGCGTTGGGTTTTGGTCGGTCCCAGCTGTGCTCATGCCGCTGGTGTTTGCGCGGCAGATGTTCTTTCGGAGTCGGGCTTTGGAGGACGCGCATCGGGAGCTGAAGGAGCGGGAGTTGGTCATGCGGACGCTGTCGAACCGCATGGCCGAGGAACGGCAGGACGAGCGCACGCAGATCGCCGCGTACCTTCACGACGACCTGGCGCAGCTCCTGTTCCGGCTCTCTCTTCAGGTCGACCTCGCCCGGCGGCACCTCAAGACCGGGGACGCTGGCGCGGCTGAGCAGGACCTCGACGCCATCCGCGAGACGAAGAACCGCACCTCCGAGCTGGTGCGTGCGCTGATCCGCGACCTCCACCGTTCGCCCCTCGGCCGGGCCGGACTCGCGGACGCTCTCGTCAGCTTCACCAGTGACATCGGCGAGGGGTCGGGCGTTCGCTTCCACACAGACATCGCGCCGATGGCGCTCCCGCCCGCCATCCAGCTGCTCATCTACCACATCGCCCGCGAGGCGGCGATGAACGCGCTCAAGCACTCCGGTGCATCGAACGTGTGGATCGGGCTTCAGCCCGTGGACGACGGAGTCCAGCTGACCGTCCGTGACGACGGCATCGGGTTCGACACGCAGGCCCCGGGCCCGGAAGGCCACTTCGGGCTGGCCATGATGCGAGAGCGGGCCCACGTGGCCGGCGGCGCGTTCGGCATCGACAGCGCTCCCGGCGAGGGCGCCACGATCACCGTCCGGTTCCCCTCCACGTATCTCCAGGACGCGGGGTCGGATCAGGGCCTCCCGCCGGGAGACCAGATCGTGCCGGTCGCGGAGCCGGCGCCGTCGCGCGCGCCCGTCTCCGCATGACTCCCACGATCAGCCAGACCATCCCCGCGTAGGTCACCAGGTCGCCCGCGCTCACCACCTGCCGGATCGGCTTCCCGATCGGGATCACGTCGGCCAGCGGCAGCAGCACATCCCCGGTTGCGGCCAGGTGGTGCTTGGCGCCGCCGTTTCGTACGAGGTCCTGGAGCAAGTTCCCCTGGCCCGAGGCGACGAGCGCGTGCCGGGTCACGGGCATGCCGCCGTTCACAGCGATGACCAGCAGGTTCAGCGTCAGCCCGACGAAGATGAGCGGGAGGCCGGGCAGGTGGATGTTGCGTGCCGCGAACGCCAGCAGCACGGGGTACGAGGCGATGAGCATGGCCACCGACACCTGCTGGTTCGCGTGGCCGTGCAGCGGCAGCGGCGCCAGCTGCATGAGGAGCCCGATCGGCGCGAGCCACCACCATCGCAGGCGCAGCTCCTCGACGTGCCTGAGCCTGCCCCCGGCCACGTAGCCGAGGACCACACCGATCATGAGGACGGCGGCGATGAGGAGCATGTGTCGAATGGCGAGGTGAGGGCGCGGTCATTGTGTGGCCGGCATGGGAAGAAGTCCAGGCAGCGGCGGCCGAATCGCGGCCGGCGCTTTCGGCCTAAGCTGGCTCAGACGGCGGGAAGAGGTGCGGACATGGCGCAGAACATCCTGGAGAAGGTCATCGAAGAGCATCTGGTATCCGGCACGATGGCGGCGGGGGAGAACATCACCTATCGCATCGACCAGGTGCTGCTCCAGGACGCCACCGGGACCATGGCGTGGATGGAGTTCGAGCAGCTGGGGGAGGACCGCATCCGGGTGCCACTGGTCCTCCAGTACGTGGACCACAACATGATCCAGCTCGACCACAAGAACCCCGACGACCACTTCTTCCTCCAGACCTGCGCGGCGCGCTACGGCGCCGTGTTCTCCCGGCCCGGCAACGGCATCTCGCACTACGTGCACCTCGAGCGGTTCGACGAGCCCTACGCGACGCTCGTCGGCTCGGACTCCCACACCACCACCGCCGGCGCCATGGGCATGGCCGCCCTCGGGATCGGGGGCATGGATGCGGCGGTGGTCATGTCGGGGGAGCCGTTCGAGCTCCAGTACCCGAGCGCCGTTCGCGTCGTGCTGGAGAACCGGCTGGAGCCGTGGGTCTCGGCGAAGGACGTGATCCTGGAACTCCTTCGCCGGCTCACGGTGAAGGGCGGGATCAACAAGGCCTTCATCTTCGACGGCGACGGCCTCGCGACGCTCTCCGTCGCGGAGCGCGCCACCATCTGCAACATGATCCTCGAGCTCGGCGCGACGTTCGGCATCTTCCCAGCCGACGACCGGACTCGGGAGTGGCTTCGCTCGCAGGGGCGGGAAGAGCGCTTCCGGGAGCTCCTCCCCGACGACGGTGCGCGCTATGACGACGAGATCGTGATCGACCTCGCCGCCCTCGAGCCGCTCATCGCGAAGCCGCGAAATCCCGACAACGTCGTCCCCGTCCGCGAGGTCGCGGGTACCAGAGTGGCGCAGGTGTGCGTGGGCTCGTCGGTGAACTCCTCGTACAAGGACCTCGCCATCCCCGCGTACGTCGTGAAGAAGGGCGGCGGCGTCGACGAGTGGCTGGACATGACCGTGTCGCCCGGCTCCCGCCAGGTCCTGGACATGATCACCCGGACCGGCGTGCTGGCCGACTACATCCTCGCGGGGGCTCGCCTGCTGGAGCCCGCGTGCGGCCCCTGCGTGGGGATGGGCGCGGCCCCGCCGTCGGGCCAGCCGTCGGTTCGAACGATGAACCGGAACTTCCAGGGCCGGTCGGGGACGCAGGACGACTACGTGTACCTGGCCTCGCCCGAGGTCGCCGGCGCCACCGCGCTGAAGGGTGTGATCACCGATCCCCGCGACCTGGGGATGGACTACCCGGCGATCGAGGCACCGGAGCCGGTCGCGAACGACTTCATGCTCATCTGGCCGGATCCTCCGGAGGAGGCCGGGAAGGTCCAGGTGATGCGGGGGCCGAACATCAAGCCGCCCCCGGTCCCGCCCGACGTCCCGGATGCGCTCGTGGGCAAGGTGCTGATCGTGCTGCCGGACAACATCTCGACGGGCTCGATGTCGCCGGACGGGGTCATCGTGATGGCCGAGCGGTCGAACATCCCGGCCATCGCCGAGTACTGCTTCCGCAAGGAGGACCCCGAGTTCGTGCCGCGGGCGAAGGAGTGGGGCGGCGGGTTCATCGTGGCCGGCGACAACTACGGGCAGGGATCCTCACGGGAACACGCGGCGCTGGCGCCGCTCCAGCTGGGGGTTCGGGCGGTGTTCGCGAAGGGGTTCCACCGGATCCACCGGCGCAACCTCATCAACAACGGCATCGTCCCCGTCCTGATCGACGACGACGTGCACGCGAAGGCGGCCATCGGGCAGGAGTGGCGACTGCCGCGGATCCGTGACGAGATCGAGTCGGGCAGCCGAACCTTCACGCTCGACGCTGACGGGAACGAGTTCACGGTCCGCAACGACCTCACGCCGCACGAGCGGGAGCAGCTGCTGGCGGGCGGCCTGCTCCGATACATCAAGCAGAAGCGCGAGGCCGCGGGCGGCAGGCGCGAAGACGGGTAGGAGGAATCGGCGCGGATGGGGGGACGCAACGCGAAGCGTTGGGTGGCGGAACAGATCGCCTACTACGACCGGCGGGCCGAGGAGTACGACGAGACGTCGAGGCCGCCGGGCGATCCCCTCGAGGAGCAGGGGATCGAGATGGTCGCCGCGCTCCGGGCCTTCGAGCCGCGGGGACGCGTGCTCGAGATCGCGAGCGGCACCGGCTCGTACACCGTCGAGCTGATCCCGTTCGCCGACCAGATCACCGCGCTCGACGCCTCGCCCGAGATGCTCGAGCAGCACCGGCAGAAGGTCCGAAGCGACACGGTTCGGTACGTGCAGGCCGACGTGTTCTCCTGGACGCCCGACGGGACGTACGACGTGGTGTTCTTCTCCTTCTGGCTGTCGCACGTTCCGCCGTCGCACTTCCAGGCCTTCTGGGACCTGGTGGCCCGGTGCCTCGCGCCCGGCGGGCGGGTGTTCTTCATGGACGAGGGCCGGCACCTCTACTGGCAGGAGGAGTTCGTCGATCCGGCCGGGGGCGTGGTCCGGCGGCGGCTGCTCGACGGCTCCGAGCACCACGCCATCAAGGTCCTGTGGGGTGCCGGCGACCTGGAGCAGAAGCTGCGGGGGATGGGCTGGGACGTGATCGTGCGAAGCACCGGGGCCTTCTACTGGGGGCAGGGCCATCGAGCAGCCTGAGCCGGGATCGCCTCGGCCTCGGGCGGCGTGGCCCGTGCCGCCGGCTCCGCCCCAGGCCCAGCCGGATGGCGGGTTCTTCGGGCCGGACAGCGTGTCCTGGCGCGTGTACCGGGAGACGACCGTCCTGTTCGGCGGAGCGCGGGCGCTGCTGATGCAGGCGGCGCACCCCCTGGTCATCGCGGGCGCCCGCAAGACGGGGTTCTACCAGCGCGATCCCTGGAAGCGGCTCCAGCGGACCCTCTCCCTGAACTCCGCCCTCACGTTCGGCACGCGGGAGGAGGCGCAGCAGGCCGCGGACCGGATCAACGCAGTGCACCGGTCGGTGCGGGGGGTCGACGAGGTCACCGGCCTGCCGTACGACGCGTTCGACCCCGAGCTGCTGCTGTGGGTGCACGGGTGCCTCGTCGACAGCGCGCTGCTGTTCGAGCGGCTCACGGTGGGAAACCTCGACGAGGCGGGCCGGGATCGCTTCCATCAGGAGCAGATGCTCGCCGCGGAGCTGGTGGGGCTTCGGCGGTCGGAGATTCCCCCCACCGTGCGCGAGCTCCGCGCCTACATGGACGGCGTCGTGGCGAGCGGCATGCTGCGGGTCACCGACGCCTCGCGCGACGTCGCGGCGCTGTTCCGCGACCCGCCGAGGGAAGCGGAATGGCGCCCCGTGCTCCGAGCCGTCTCGTGGTGGGCGTTCGGAACGTTGCCCGGGACGCTCCGCGAGCAGTACGGGGTGCGGTGGAACGCCGCGAAGGAGGCCGCGCTGCGGGCGAGCCTTCGGGGACTGAAGGCGCTGCGCCCGGCCATCCCGGTGCGATACCGGAACATCCTCCCGGCCCAGATGGCCGCCCGAAGGCTGTCGCTGTCCTGATCCGCGGTTTGCGGGGCCGCGGCATCACCGCGGAAGATGGGCCCGTGGCCGAGTTCGAACACGAGGGCTGGACGCTCGCCTACGAGGATCGCGGGGCGGGACCGCCCGTCCTGCTGATCCACGGCCTCCTCATGGACCACACGATGTTCGACCCGCAGGTGGAAGCCCTGTCCGACCGGTGGCGCTTCATCACCCCGGACGTCCGGAGCCACGGGGGCTCCGGGCATCGGGCCGAGCCGTACACGCAATGGGACCTCATGGAGGACCAGGTCGCGCTGCTCGACCACCTCGGCATCGAGCGCGCCGTGTGGGGCGGCCTGAGCCTGGGAGGGTTCCAGGCCCTCCGGGCGGGGCTTCGGCATCCCCAGCGCGTGGCCGGGCTCGTCCTGATCGACACGCAGGCCGGCCCGGAGGACCCGACCGGGGCGCCCATGTACGAGGCCGCGGCGCAGGTCGCCGCGTTCGCCGGATGGAACAACGACTTGGTGGGGATGGCCGTGATGTTCTTGTTCGGCGAGAGCGCGAGCCAGGAGCTGAAGGACCACTGGACGGAGCGGTGGATGGCCCTGCCCACCTTCGACGCCCAGGAGGCGATGCACGCGGTGACGCGCCGAGACGACATCACCGCTCGCCTGGGGGAGGTCACCGCTCCGGCCGTCGTGATCCACGGCGAGGAGGACATCGCCATCGAGATGGAGCGGGCGGAGGAGCTCGCGGCCGGCCTTCCGGATGTCGTGGAGTTCGTGCGCGTCCCTCGGGCCGGCCATTCCTCGACGCTCGAGAACCCGGACGTGGTGACGGCCGCGATCGAACGGTTCCTCCAGAAGGTGTACGCGGCATAGCGTTCGCCGCCTCGCCCCGGACCCGTCACGCCCGTCAGCTGTTCGCGGGCATCGCACCGAGCTACGACCTGATGGCCGAGCTGCTGTCGTTCGGCCAGAACGGCCGGTGGCGGCGGTTCCTCGTGTCGCGGGTACCGCGTGATGCCTCCCTGGTCCTCGACGTGGCCACGGGGACGGCCGGTGTGGCCATCGAGCTGGCGCGACGTACGCGAGCGTCGGTGGTTGGGCTGGACCCCAGCGAGCCGATGCTGCGGGGCGGGCGCGAGCGCGTCCGCCACGAAGGGGTCGCGGACCGCGTCTCGCTGGTCCTCGGGCAGGCGGAACGGCTCCCGTTCCCCGACGGCAGCTTCGATGCGGTGACGTTCACCTACCTGTTGCGCTACGTCGACGACCCGGGCGCGACGCTCGCCGAGCTGGCCCGGGTCCTCGGGCCCGGCGGCGTCCTGGCGAACCTGGAGTTCCACGTGCCCGTCCACCCACTGTGGCGAGCGGCATGGTGGCTGTACACGCGCGCGGCACTGCCCGCGGCCGGCGCCCTGGCCTCGCGGGCGTGGTATCGGACCGGGCGATTCCTGGGGCCGTCCATCTCGGATTTCTACCGGCGGTACGCTGTGGCCGAACAGGGAAGGATGTGGCGGTCAGCCGGGCTCGCGGACGTACGGTTCCGGGCCATGAGCCTGGGTGGCGGGATCGTGATCTGGGGTACCAAGCCTGCATGAGGGAACAGACGGCGCGGGGCCGGAAACGGTGAGGACACGCGCCCGGGCCGTGAAGGCGGACGCGCGGCCTGCCTTCTACGCGCTTCGTTCCGGCGGGTGGCGCGACTACTGGACCCTGCTCCACCCGCCGTACACGGCCTGGCACCTCTCCTACGTCGCGTTCGGAGCCGCCGTGTCGCCGTCGTTCGACGGCGGCCGGCTGGGGGCGAGCGTCCTCGCGTTCTTCCTCGGCGTGGGCATCACCGCGCACGCGCTCGACGAGCTCTCCGGCCGGCCCCTCGCCACGCGCATCGCCGACGGGGTGCTGTGGACGATGGCGCTCGTCGCGCTGGCCGCCGCGGTGGGGCTGGGTGTGCTCGGCGCCGCGCTGGTCTCGTGGTGGTTGTTGCCGTTCGTGGCGTTCGGTGCGTTCATCGTGCTGGCCTACAACCTCGAGCTGTTCGGCGGACTGTTCCACAGCGACCTGTGGTTCGCGCTGGCGTGGGGAGCGTTTCCCGCGCTCACCGGGTCGTTCGCGCAGGACGGCCGGCTCCACCCGGCGGCCGTCGTCGTCGCCCTGGCGTGCGCCGCCCTGTCGGCCGGCCAGCGGGCGCTGTCCACCCCGGTCCGGAGGCTGCGCAGGCGCGTCGTGCGGGTGCAGGGCGAGATCGAGATGGCCGACGGCTCGGTGGAGCCGCTGGACGAGGCCGCGCTTCGGGCGGCGCCCGAGGCCGCCCTTCGCGTCCTGGCCCTGGCGGTGTCGCTCCTCGCCGTCGGCCTCGTCGCGGCGCGGCTCTCCTAGGGCGCGCGCGTGGCGCGCGAACCGCGAGCCCGAACGGCGCCTCCCGAGGGGCGCGTGCGCGCGATGTTCGACGAGATCGTTCCGCGATACGACCTGGTGAACGGTCTGCTCTCGGCGGGCTTCGACCGGTGGTGGCGGCGCCAGGCGGCCTCGGCCATCGACGTGCCCCGCGGCTCGGTCGTGCTCGACCTGGGGTGTGGCACGGGTCGCCTGGGCGAGCTCCTGGCAGCGCGATGTCGCGTCGTGGGCGTCGACGTGAGCGCGCACATGCTGGCCGCGGCGAGGCGAAGGCTCCGCGGCAGCGTCAGGCTGGTCCAGGGCTCGGCGTTCCGCCTGCCCTTCCCCGACGGTGCCCTCGACGGCGCCGTCAGCGGGTTCGTCCTCAGGAACCTGGCGGACATTCCCGGTGCGTTCGCCGAGCTGTCCAGGGTGCTGCGAGAGGGGGCCCCGGTGGGGATCGTCGACATCACCGAGCCGCCGGGACGGCTACGCCGCCGCCTGTTCGACGCCTACTTCTCGGCCGCCGCGCCGGCCCTCGGCGCGCTGATCGGACGGCGCGACGCGTACCGGTACCTGGTCCGGTCGCTGGCCAACCTCCCGCCGCCGGACGAGGTGGCGGCGGTGCTCGAGCGGCACGGCTTCGCGGGTGCCGCGGCGCGTTCGCTGGCACCCGGAATGGTTACGCTGTGGACGGCACGCCGAGCAGGGACATCCTCCTAGTGGCTGAGCTGGCGCGACGCGTGGGGCTGGGCCTCGCTGCCCGAGGCTCCGTCTCCGACACCGTCGAGTGGGCCGAGCGAGCCCGGCGGGCCGGCCTGGACTCCGTGTGGATCCACGACTCCTACTTCGAGCGAGAGGCCGTCACCTACGCCTCGGCCATCGCCTCCCACGTCCAGGACATCGACGTCGCCATGGGCGCGGTGAACCCCTTCACGCGCCACCCCGTGCTCCTCGCGATGACCGTGTCCTCGCTGGACGAGATGGCGCCGGGACGCATCATCCTCGGCCTCGGCAGCGCCCTGCCCCTCCGCCTGGGCCAGATGGGCATCCCCTACACGCCGCAGGAGGGACACGACCGCGTGAGCGCGGCCATCGACACCATCCGCGCCCTGTGGCGGGGCGAACGGGTCCCGCCCGGCACCGACGGCCTGCCGCCGGTCGAGCCGATGTTCCCGCCCGTCCACCACGTGCCGATCTACGTCGCCGGCTACCGCACGCCGATGCTCGAGCTGGCCGGGCGGAAGGGGGACGGCTATCTGGCCAGGCCGCTCGAGTCGCTGGCCTCGTTCCGGAAGATGGTCCCCAAGGTCCGGCGCGCGTCGGTCGAGGCCGGGCGGCCGGAGGACGCCGTGGACGTCGCCGGCTACCTGTTCGGCCTGGTCGACGCGAGCCGGCGGGAAGCGCTGAACCGGGCCAAGCGGGAGCCGTTCATCATCTACATGATGGCCATCCAGACCGACGTGGCCCTCCGCCGCGCCGGGCTGGACCTCGGGCTCCGGGACCGCATCGCGGCCCTGTGGCGGGCCGAGGACTACCACGCGGCCGCCCAGCTGATCCCGGACGAGATGCTCGACGCGTTCCTGCTGTGCGGGACCGGGGACGAGATCGCCGCGCGGGTGTGGGACTACCACCGGGCCGGCATGGACCGGCCGGTGCTCCAGCCGGTCGTGCAGAGCGAGGACCAGGTGGACGCGCTGCTCGAGGTGGCCGCGCTGTACGGGGGCGGGCGCTCGGCGGAGGGGGCGGCAGCCGACACGGCGGTCGCGGTTGGCGACGGGGAAGCGCTCGGGCGACGCCTCTCTGCCGGGCCGCGGCTGGCCCGGCGGGTGGCCGCCTGGTACGAGATCGTCCGCCCATTCAGCTTCACCGCCTCGACCGTCCCGGTGGCCGCCGCCGGCGGGCTGGCCGCGGTCGACGGGCGGTTCACGTGGGGCCTGTTCCTGGCGGCCCTGTTCGCGTCGGTCCTGCTGCACGTCGGGACGAACGTCATCAACGAGATCTACGACGTGCGCAAGGGTGTGGACAGGATCACCTCGCCCCGGGCCAGCCACGCGCTGCTGAAGGGCCGCCTGACGGAGCGAGAGGCGTTCGCCCTGGCGCTGGCTGCGTTCGCGGCCGCGGCCGGGCTCGGCGTGTGGCTCGTCGTGGAACGAGGATGGCCCGTCGTGCTCCTGGGCCTGGCCGGGCTCGTCGGCGGGTGGGGCTACACGGCGCCGCCGCTCGAGTACAAGTTCCGGGCCCTCGGCCTGCCGCTCGTGTTCCTGCTCATGGGGCCGCTCATGGTGATCGGGGCGTACTACGTGATCACCGGCACGTTCGACTGGGCCACGGTGGCGGTGAGCGTCCCCGTGGGGCTGCTGGTGACGGCGATCCTGCACGGGAACGAGTGGCGCGACATCAGCGAGGACGCCCGGGTGGGGGGCTCGACGTTCGCCGTCCGAGCCGGGCGGAAGGCCGCCCACATCGGCTACCTCGCCCTGGTCGTGGGGGCGTACCTGGCGCTCGGCGTCGCCGTCCTGGTGGAGGCCCTGCCCGTGCAGGCGTTGCTGGCCCTGCTGTCGCTGCCGCTGCTGGTCCGGGTCATCCGCGATTCCGAGCTGGGCTCGATCGGCCAGCAGCGGGCCATCGCCATGATCGACCTGGAGACGGCCCAGCTCCACGCCGCGTTCGGGTTCCTCCTGGTCGCGGGCCTGGTGATCGCCGCGGCGGTGCGGTGACGGGCCGGCTCCGGCGGGACGGCCTGCTCGCCGCCGCGCTGGCCGGGGCGTACGGCGCGTTCGCGCTGACGTTCCGGGGGCCGCGGGAACGCTTCTGGCAGCGCATGACGGCGACGGGTGCGTCCCTGGGGACGCTCGCCCTGGTGGCCGAACCGGAGCTCCGCGGCACGAGGATCGGGCGCCGGGACGTCGCGCTCGGCCTCGCGTCCGCCGCCGGCCTGTACGGGATCTTCCGGCTGGGCGACCGGCTCGCCCGGCGGCTGCTCGCCCAGGGTGGCGACGAGATCGAATCGATCTACGAGCTGCGCTCGCTCCGGTCGCGGGGCGAGATCGCCGGGCGCCTCGCGGCGGTGATCGCCCCGGCCGAGGAGCTGTTCTGGCGGGGACTAGTCCAGCGCAGACTAGCTGGGCGGCTCGGGACGTGGCGTGGGGCGGCCGCTGCCGCGGCCGCGTATGGCGGGGCCCACGTCGTGACCGGCAACCTCACGCTGGTGGGCGCCGCGGCCACGGCCGGCGCCTACTGGAGCGCGCTCGCCGCCGCCGGGATGCCCATGGGCGCGCTGGTGGTCAGCCACGTCGCGTGGGACATCTGGATCTTCCTGGTGGCCCCGCCCGGCGCCGGCACGACGGCGTCGCCGCCCGGAACGCCGGCCGCCGCTCAGCCCGCGTCCGCCACCACGGCGAGGATGTCGTCCCCGTAGCGGTCGAGCTTCGCGGGCCCGATGCCGGGCACGCCCATGAGCTCGTGCCGCGACGTGGGGCGCCGTTCGGCGATCGTCCCCAACGTGGAGTCGTGCAGCACGACGTAGGCGGGGACGCCGTCCGCCCGGGCCCGCTCCAGGCGCC
>Ga0137368_10000669_pt1 | contig 34013 bp, 21 predicted proteins | sample SagtaG_13_FD_104917 | JGI IMG/M metagenome (GOLD analysis project Ga0137368, IMG submission 104917) | Vadose zone soil microbial communities from Sagehorn Ranch, Mendocino, California, USA - Sage1_L_100_16 metaG | ecosystem: Environmental > Terrestrial > Soil > Vadose zone | place: USA...
GCCAGCGCTCCACCGACAACCATTCCTGAGATGTGGAAGGAATGGTGTGCGCGATGCCATGCGGAACGGATCGGGGAAGGTCAACGAGCCGACGGTGACGGTCAAGCCGCTCGATTTCGGAATCCTGTCAGGGCGCGGCCATGAACAAGAACATCGATCGTGTCGTCCAGGAACTCCGGCATGGGGCGCTTGCAGCGGCATTGTTTGTCGGCTTCGTCATGCCGCCCGTGCTCGATGCCCAACCGGACACAGGTACCGTGACAGGCATCGTGACGACCAACGCTGCTGCCCCGCGGCCTGTGCGTGTGACGATGGATCAGCGTGTCTGTGGCGACGCGCTTCAAGACGAAGCGGTCATCGTCGACCGAGCGGGCCACCTCGCCAATGCCGTCGTGACGCTCGGCGGCGTGAAGGCGCGCGCCGCGGCTGCGAGCGCAGGCGTGATGAACGAGAAGTGCCGCTTTTCTCCACATGTTCAGATCGTGCGACCCAACGCGACCATCACCACGTCGAGCAAAGATCCGATTCTGCACACGACGAACGCCGTTTCAGTTACCGGCAAGAACCTCTTCAACGTCGCCGTGCCCGTTCCCGGCATCAACATCACCAAACCGCTGGCCGGTCCCGGCATCGTCCGCCTTGTCTGCAACACTCACCCATGGATGCGCGGCTACATCGTCGTGACGGATGAAATGACGGCTGTAACGGGTGCCGACGGGAAGTTCACGCTGGGTGACCTGCCCGCGGGAGCGTACGAACTGAGGATTTGGCACGAGTCCTTGAAAGGCGCCTCCCAGAAGATCAGCGTCTCGGCGGGGCAGACGACCACCGTCAATTTCGATCTCAAAACAGCCTCTGGCGCGCCGCGCGGGATGTGATTGGCCGCCGCGCGAGGTCGGCCGCCAGCGCATATCATTCTGAACACTGTGGACATCTTTAGGCATATAACTTACGCTGATTTGTATGCGTACGACGTTAGACTTGCCCGAGGCGTTGGTCGAGGAAGCGCGCGCGGCGTTGGGCTACAAATCGAAGACTGATACGGTCGTCTTCGCGTTGAAGGAGATCGTCCGCCGTGAGCGCATCGAGGACTTGAAAGCCTTGATGGGCAAGATCGAGTTGGACTACGACGCGGCGATCGAGATGCGGGAAAAGAGCAGACGGCGAGCGCGTGGTCTTCGTTGATACGTCCGTCTGGATCGCAGCCTCTCGCAAACCCGAGAGCAAGATCGCGCGAACTCTTCAGGAGCTGCTGGACGCGGACGAAGTCGGCATCGCCCTGCCGGTGCGAATCGAATTCGTTGCTGCGGCCCCGCGAAGACATCGGACCCACCTTCGCCGGGCGCTTGCCGCGCTGCCTTTGAGCGTTCCCACCGAGGAAACCTGGCACACGATCGAGAGCTGGGCGGCTCGAGCACGGGACGCCGGTTACAGCTTGGGCATCCCTGATCTGTTGATCGCGGCGCTCGCCAGCGAGCTTGTCGGCCTCGTGTGGTCGCTCGCCAAAGACTTCGAGGCGATGGAGACGCTCGGATTCGTCCAGCTCTACTCGCCGCCATAGCCGCAGGTATAAACCTTGAATTGATGCACGAGCCGGCCACAAAGAAGTTCCTTATCTGCGGCTTTCTGTGTCCATCTGCAGCTATCTGCGGCCTACCTGCGGCCTATCTGCGGCCTATCTGCGGCCTATCTGCGGCTTATCTGCGGCAACCGTCTGAGACGCCGCGCCGGTCTTTACGACCAGCGGCCTGCCTGCCAACGTCTTCGGATCTACCCCCGTGAGGCGCGTGATGCGCCGTCCCGCGGGAGTGAGCGTCGTCACCTCGATGTCAATCGGATCCGCAGACGGTAGACCAAGATGCGTGGGTGCCAGATTCTGAGAGCAGTAGCCGCTGCCCGTATCGACCAGGCGCGTCCCAAGCAGCGTACGTGTGCCTGCGCGATAGGCGCGGATTTCCGACCCCGCACGCGTAAACCTTCCTTGCGAGTCGAGCACCAGCACGTTCAGGCCATGCTGTCGAAGCGACAGCGGCAGCCGGTTGCGAAACAGAAAATGCACGCCCATCGTGCCGTTGTCGGCGAGGTTCAGATCGAGATCTCCGTCCTGATCGAAGTCCATCCACTGCACGCCATGCGTGGCGTCGTGTTTGAGCACGATCGACGGCATCACGTCTCGAAACGACTTGCCTTCGTTTCGATAGAGATAGTCGCGCACGTGCATGGCGACCGCGAGATATGCACCGACGTAAACGTCCGGCCGGCCATCGTTGTCGAAGTCGCCCCAGGATGACGTGACTGCGTGGTAGTCGCCAGCGATCCCGAGGTCTGCCGCGACGTCCGTGAAGTGCCCGCCGCCGTCGTTCCGGTACATCGCGTTCGGGCCGTAGTTGGCGACATACAAATCCAGATCGCCATCGTTGTCGTAGTCGACGACGCTCGGCCCGACGCCGCCGTAGACGAGCGGCCGCCCCGCGCCATCCATCCCGAGTTGTTTGGCCACATCGGTAAAGTGGCCGTTGTCGTTGCGGAAGAATCCGTTCAGATCGCCATCCTGGTTCGCCACGAAGAGATCGAGGTCGCCGTCGCTGTCCATGTCGAACCACACGGCGCCAACGGTCTTGCGAGGATCGGCGATGCCCACCTCTTTCGCGACCTCGACGAACTTGCCGTTGTCATTGCGATAGAGTGCATTCGGGCGATCGCGAAAGGCGACAAACAAATCGTTGTCGCCATCGTTGTCGAAGTCGATGAACGCGGACTGCCGGCTCGTCGCGACATCGTCCACGCCTTTCTCACGCGCCACGTCGACGAAGCGCTTGCCGCCGTCGTTGCGGTACAAGCGGTTGGGCACCGTCGTTGTCACGGCAAATCCGACGAACAGATCCGGATCCCCGTCGCCGTCGAAGTCGCCCCACGCCGCAGATCGCGTCTCGTTGACGTCGAGCAGCCCGACTTCTGCTGCCACGTCCACGAAGTGGCCGTTGTCATTCCGATAAAGACGGTTCATCTGTCCGCGGAAGCCGACGAACAGATCGAGATCGCCGTCGCCGTCGAAATCGGCCCACGCTGTCGGCTGCGCGCCCTGAAGAGAAAAGAGTTCCGGTTGCACGGGTTCGAACAGCTTCTCGAAATCCACGCTGCCGTCGGCGCCGATCGCGATATCGCCACTCGATGTGGCCGCGCTCGAAAGCGTGGTGTCGCGAACAGGCTGCAGAACCAGCCGGTGAGCCGTCACTTCTTCAACCTTTTTCCGGCTGAACGCCAGCGGGAAGTACTTGCCGTCGCCCCAATACGGGAGCAGGTCCTTGTAGTGATCGCTGAGCGGTTGAGCGGAGTTGCCAGGCGCGTTGAGACCCGTCGAGTTGTCCCAGTCCTTCGTGTCCATCACGAACACGAAGGAGGCTCCGGAGGTTTGCTTCGTGCTCGTTTCTGTTGGACTTGATGCGGCCATGACGGTAAACGCATCGCCGCCGCGCCGCACGGGGTCGACACGAAAGATCGATTTAGTGGCTTCGCTGCCCGCCAGCGGATGAACGAAGTCGGTCGTGTGGATGTCACCCCATTTCCACGCGTCCATGTTGTCGCCGAACTTCTTTCGCAGGTCCGCGACAGCCTGCTCGAGCGCCTGGCTGAGGATTCGATTGCGCCCGGCGGCGGGATCGGAGCCGTACGCGCGATCGGGCTTTTGCATCCAGGCAATCACGCGGCGCATGTCGTAGTCGCGCACGCTGGCGCCCGGTTTGTCGGGCAGACGCGGAGCAAATGCCAGCGGTCCGAGCTTGAGGACCCAGAACTCGTAGATCGACGCAGCGACCGACTCGCGATCCAGAACGAAGTTCCATTCGAGCAGGCGCTTTCTCGCGTCCTGCGCCGCCGGATCGGACACCGTCACTGCCTTCAACAGCGGCACGAGTGCACGCGCGGGAAGCGATAACGTGTCCTGTTGCAGCCGCTGCATATCCGGCACGCTGAACTTCCGTTTTTCGCTCAAGACTTCGTGCACCCGCTCGTATCGATACGGGGCGCTGTATTCGTATCCGAGCGGAATCGAGTAGCGCGGGATGATTTTGAGAACGACATCGTTGTTCGACGAGTTGTAGAAACCTGCCGCGCCGTTGAGCTGCTTCGGCAGCTTGTCGAAAGGTACGTACCCCGCCCACTCGTATCTGCTGTCTTTTCCCGGAACCGGCATGAGGCCATCCCAGTTCTTACGAATGGGTGTTTGCGCGACGCCGATGTAACCGAAGTTGCCGTCGACGTCGGCATACACGAGCGAGTGCGACGGGATGTACCACGCCTTCGGCAGCGCGTCGTTGAATTCCTTCCAGTTCTTTGTCTGAAGCACGTTGAGCGAGCCGAGATAACCTGCGCCGCCCGGCTCCGCGCCAACCCATCGCAGGGCATAGGCACGATGGCGTGCCGCGTTTTCGTGCAGCACAGGACCGTGACGCGTCAACTTCACATCCAGCCGCACCGGCTCACTCTGTCCGCGCACCCAGATCAATTCCTTCGCGACATCCATGTCGCGCCATTGACCATCAGCGCGGTACCGATTCACGTTCTCGGGATCGGTCTCCTCGACGTAGACGTCCTGCTGATCCATTCCGAGAATCGTGAAGCCCCAGGCAAGCCGATCGTTGTGGCCGATGCTGACGCCCGGAAGGCCGGGCTCGGTGGCGCCGATGACGTTCCAGTCAGGCGCGTTGAGGTGCACGACATACCGCAAGGCGGGATTCACGACTTCGCGATGCGGATCGTTCGCGATGAGCGGCATGCCCGTTACAGACTTGCTGCCGCCGACCACCCAGTTATTGCTCCCCAGATCCGGATCCGGCAGCCACGGGTTGGGCGAAACGAACCAGCCACGCGGCCCGCTTCCAGGCGTCGCCGACGCCGTGGGCTTCGCGACGTTTTGCGGCGTCAGGTTCCACCGGATGTTATTGGCGTCGCGCGTGACCGCGAGAATGCCGGCGTCGATGTCGGCCAGATCGAGGCCATCAGGAACGACGAAGGGCTTTTCCGGATCCGTCGGTTTGAGCTCCAGCACCTTCGCGATGCCCATCGCCTTCACATCGAGCGCGCGCTGGATTTCGCTCGACGCGTTTCGAGACAGCGTCCATCCCGGCATCCGGGTCAACAGCGTCTGAGCGGTCCAGACCGGCTGCGGTCTGAAGCCCATGATCTGGAATTCGACAGGCACCTTGTTTTCGTCGAGGGTCTTTTGAATAGCGGCGTTCACGCCGCGCGCGAAGGACTCGAAAATCGTCCGGCCCTGCGGATGATATTTGTTGAACTCTTCGTCCCAGTTGCCTCGGAACGCGATCAGCCGCGCGAACTTGTCGCGCGTCACGTAGTCGGGACCGAGCACTTCGGCGAGTTTTCCCTCGCCATTGCGGCGCCACATCTCGAGCTGCCACATCCGGTCCTGCGCAACGACGTAGCCCTGCGCAAAAAACAGATCCGGGGTGTTCTTCGCGAAGATGTGTGGGACGCCCCAGCGATCTCGCAGCACCTCGACGGAGTCATGCAGCCCGAACACGAGCGCCGTGCCGTCGAGCGTCGACAGCGACTGCTTCGCCGCGGCCTGATAGTCAGGGGGCCGAGGCGCCTGTGCGGCAGGGATAGCGGCGCTGAAACAGAGGAGCGCGAACGCGAACGCAGATCGATGGAATGAGCGCATGTGATCGTCTCCACCAGATGTCTTGAAGGCCGGAATTCGTTGCAAACGAGTCAAGTTTTTCACCGGCCTTCAAGACATCTCGCCCCGCCGGAGGCGGGGCAAAGCCAACACTGTAACCTAGCGAGGCGGAGCCACACCCGCACACGCGTCGCGGAGCCTCGCTAGAATTGGAACCGCGCGCCCCACTGAATCTGCCGCGGGTCGCGCGCGATCGTGTAGACCGCGAAACTTCCTGACGTGATCACGCCGCTCGGATTCTCGTAGTTGACCGTGTTCAGCAGGTTGTACGCTTCGAGAAACACATCCACGCGGCGGCGCTGCCCAAGCGGGAACTGTCGCGTCGCGCGCAGATCGACGAGCTTATCGCCGGATGTCTGGGTGAGCTGCGCCATCGTGATCGGTTGGCGCCCCCGTGACTGCCGGAACGCGTTGATGATGGCGAGGTTGATATCGCTCTTGGTTCCGCCCGCGTTCTTCACCAGCCCCGCAGGACGATCCTGCGTGTTGCCGTCGCCGTCGAGATCCACACCGGCAGTGATGTCCCACGGATTGCCCGAGCGGAGCGACACGATCGTCGCGAGCTGAACCTGCCACGGCAGCGGCGCGATGACCGAGACCGAGAGCGCGTGCCGGCGATCGTTCTCGTCGAGTCCTCTGTCGTCGTTGCCGAACGTGTGCCATGGGTCTGTGTTCGTGCTCGCGTTGTCGTTGGTGTCGTCGGAGATCGCCTTCGAGAACGTGTACGAGACCTGCCAGGTCGTGCCTTTGTAGCGCTTGCGCAGTTGCGTCTGCAGCGCATCGTAGGTCGAATCCGTCAGCGAGTTGATCAACGTCACTGACGAGAACTGCGGGTACGGCCGTGGATTGGTCGCCAGCGGTCCCCGAACCGGCAGGTTGGCATCGCGGCCGGTCTGCAGATCCTTCTGCGCCTGATGGATCAAGTCGACTTCGAGCGTCGTCTCTCCCGGCAGGAGCTTCGCCACACCAATCGTGGCGCTCTGGACGTACGGCAGGCTGAGATCGTCGCCGGGCAAGTACAGCGCGCGTCCTCCGGCCGTTCGAATAAAGTCCTCGAGCGTTCGCCCGCCGAGCGCCGCGCGTTGATCCGGATAAAACTGCAGGAGCGACGGATCGGTAATCTCCGCCGTGAACTGACTGCTCACGACGTCGCCGCGGATATTGAACCAGGGACGGTTGCGTCCTGAGTACAGCCCGTAACCTCCGCGGACGACCGTGCGACCGTTGCCGCGCGTGTCCCAGGCGAATCCGATACGCGGCTGCAAATTGTTCAGATCGTTGCCGCGATCGGCTTTGACGAGATTCTCCAGGCCGCGGAACTGCGGGTTCGCGATCAGACTCGCAATGAAATCGGTGCTGCGCAGATTGCTGTCGAAGTCGTACCGCAGACCCAGATTCAACGTCACCGACGCAAACTTCACATCATCCTGGGCGAAGAAGCCCCATTCGGTGTTGCGATAGTTTTTGGTCGTCGGTCCACTGCCAACGGTGAATTTCGTCGGCCAGGTCGCGCGATCGTTGATGTCGAAGATGCGGTCGGTGTTGAACTGCCACACGCCCGCGCCGTAGTAGTCGGCGTTGTAGTTCAGATCTTCATACGACATCCGGACACCAAATTTCGTCGCGTGCCGGCCGGGCGCCCAGAAGAACGTGTCGTTCACGGTGTAGCGCCTGCGCGGGAATCCCTGCGGGAGATTCGGCGAACGCCCGGAGGTGAACGATGGTCGGATGACCTGCGTGTCCGACGTGAGCTGAAATCGCTGCGTGTCCTGATCCAGATACTGGACGACCACGCTGTTCAACGTTGCCGAGCCGAGCGTCCAGTTCCATTGCCCGGAAAGGTCGCTGAAGTCGAGCGCGGTGTTCTCGGCCAGGTCGTAGGTCTCGACGATGTCGTCGTTGTCGTAGAGATAGCGTCCTGTAAACGAATGGCGCGGGTTTGCGGTGTAATCAACCTTCGCCTGACCCAGCTTGGCACGTGTGCCGTTGTCGTAGACACCGTTGACACGCGAAGCAAAAGGATTCGCCGCCGGCAACGCGATGATTCGAACCGAGTTCTGACGGCTGTACTCGAGCGCGCCGAAGAAGAACGCTTTCCCGTGGATGATCGGTCCGCCGAGGGTGCCGCTGACACGCGTCGAGTCGAACGCCGGTTTGGTCGACGCAAACGCGTTTTTCGCATTCAGCTTCGCGTCGCGTCCGAAGTACGACGTCTGCCCGTGGAACTCATTGGTGCCGGATCGCGTGACGACGTTGACGACCGCGGTGCCCGCCCGTGAATACTCGCTATCGAACTGGTTTCGCAGGACGCGAAACTCCTGAACCGCATCCTGGCTCACGTTGACGACGGCGAACCCGTAAATCGGGTGGTCCATCACACCGCCGTCAATCAGCATCGAATACATGCTGCGCACGTTGGTCCCGCCAAACGCCGTCGCGATTCCAAAGCGTGCGTCGGGGGCTCGCGCCGGCCCGCCACCAGGAAGGAGCTGCGCCAGGCCGACAAAGCCGCGATTGAGCACAGGCAACTCTGACAGCTGTTCCTGATTGACGACCGCAGAGAGATCCGATTTGCTCGTCTCGATGTCGACGGCGGCCGCCGCACCGACGACTTCGATCGACTCGGACACGGCACCGATGCTGAGCGTCACGCGCACGTCGGCGACTTCGCCAACGGTGAGCACCACCTTCCGCGCGTCTTTGCCGAAGCCCATGAGCGTCGATTCGACGGCATAGGGTCCTGGCTGAAGCGCCGGCGCGCGAAACATGCCCTGCTCGTCGGTGACGAGGGCGCGTTCGACGCCGGTCGCTTCGTGGCGCACCGTCACGCTGACACCTGGCAGCACGGCGCCACTGGAATCGACCACCACCCCGCGCAGTTCCGCCGTTTGCGCGAAAGCGATGACGGGAGCAAGCAGTACAGAGCAAAGAACAGCCACCAGAATGTTCCTCGAGCGCGAGAATGTCGCGGGGACGTGCATGTCAATCTCCTAGGCCGCTGAACAGCGAGCCTCTAATGCGCGGAGCAAAACCAGATTGCGGCGGCCCATCCAGGCCGAAGCCATGGATTCTATCAGGCGAGCTCGACTGTGACGCGAACGGATGCTAACAGCTATCTGCGACTATCTGCGGCTGTCAGCGGCCGATCACTGGATCGCGACGAGCGAGCTCGCCGTCCTCCAGTACCACGTGCCGTCCACCAACGCCGGCGACGCGAGCGTCCGTTCGCCGAGCTCGCTCTTGTGCAGCAGCTTGAATTCGCGGCCGGCCTTGACAACAAACGTCTCACCATCATCGTTCGTGAAGAACAACTCGCCGTTGACGGCGACTGGTGACGCCGAAAAGCCTTCGCGCTGCGCAGTGCCGAGGCGTCCCTGATACGCCAGCGCCCCTGTTCGCGCGTCATACACCGTGAGGATGCTCTGCATGTCGTTGATCAGGTAAAGCAGTCCGTCGTACACGATGCCCGACGGAACAAACGGCGATCCACGCGGCGTGCTCCACGCGACATGGGTGCCCGTCACGTCGCCGCTGCCGCCCGGCCGAATCGCCATCGTCGGGCCCGCACGACCGGACGAGCAGAACACGAGCCCGTGCGCGACCACGGGCGTGGGGATCACCTCGAACGTGTTGCCGCGCACCGTCCAGAGCTCTCGTCCCGTAAACGGATCGTATGCGGCAACACGCCCCTGGCTCGAGACGACGAGCTCGTCGTGATCGCCGACGTTGATGACGATTGGCGTGCCCCAGCCAACGGTCTCGCGCCGGGCTGTTTCCCAGATCGTCCGGCCCGTCTTCGCATCGAAGGCCGCGACAAACGACCGCTGACCGCCCGAACCCTCGCCGTCCTGATACAGAAACACCCGGTCCTTGTAGAGAACAGGTGATCCTGCCGGCCCGTGGTAGTTGTTGATCGCGCCGAAGCGCCGATGCCACACGATCTTTCCGCCGACGTCGAATGCTGCGAGACCATTGCTGCCGAAGGAGGCGTAAACGAATTGACCATCCGTAGCGGGCGTCGCCGACGCGTGACCGTTCTTCTGATGCGCCCACTCTGGGCGCGCCTGCGGCAGGAATGTTTCCCACAGCTTGTGGCCGTCAGCCCGATCGAACGCCACCAGCGACAGTTTCACGCCGCCATCGTAGGCGGTTGTCAGATAGATCCGGTTGCTCCAGACGATCGGGGATGAATTGCCCGCGCCGGGAACGGGCACTCTCCACTGGATGTGATTCGCCGGATTCCACCAGTTCTGATACTTGCCCGGGGTGACAAGTCCTTGTCCCGACGGCCCGCGCCATCGCGGCCAGAACTTCGCGCCCTCTCCAGTGATTTCAATCATGCGCGGCTCCTCGGCAACGCGAAGCGCGGAGGAGAACGCGATCATCAACACAGTGAGAAGAGCAAATAGCCGCATCGTGAAGTTCCCCGATTGTACGGGCACTGCTACGCCCGGCTGGTCTAAAGGCCCGCCACTCTTAGGCATGGAGTGGCGGGTCTTTAGACCCGCCGTCAGTCCTGTTAGGCATGTAAGTGGCGGGTCTTTAGACCCGCCGTCAGTCCGAACGTTATGATCGTCGCATGCTGCGGCTCACCTTGACCGCTTCATCGGCCGTTGCGGCCATCGCGATGAGCACGGGACTTCCCGCTCAGTCCCGGGGCAAAATTGCCATCGTCGAGGTCACGCCGAAAGACGCCCGGCGGCCGGGCGAAGTGTCTGTAGCCATCAACCCGACCAGCCCTGAGCACATCATTGCCGTTCTGCTGCAGGGCGGCGCACCTGGCCAGCCGCGCGTGCAGAGCTACTCCTACACGTCAACAGACGGCGGGCTCACGTGGACGGCCGTCCTCACTGCCAATCCCGACGGGCGCACGCAGGGAGACGATGCGGTGACGTTCGGACGAGATGGGACGGCATATCACTCGTACATCTCGTTTGATGGTATTCGCGTCGAGCGTCCGGAACGCGCGTGGAGCGGCATCTTCGTCACATCTTCCCGGGACGGAGTGGTGTGGAACGCGCCCGTGCCGGTCGTCGATCACATCAACACGGCCATTCCCTTCGAGGACAAGCCGTGGGTCGGCGTCGATCGCAGCGCCACATCGCCGCACCGCGGAACCGTCTACGTCGCGTGGACGCGCTTCGACGTGTACGGCAGTGACAATCCGGCGCATCGCAGCCACATCATGTTCTCGCGCTCGCGGGATAGCGCGCGCACGTTCTCCGCGCCTTACGAGATCTCCGATGACACGGGAGATGCGAAGGACAGCGACGGTACCGTGGAAGGCACTGTGCCGGTTGCCGGTCCCACTGGCGACGTGTACATCGCGTGGGCGGGACCAAAAGGGCTCATGTTCGACAAGTCCATCGACGGCGGTTGGACGTTCGGCCGCGACGTGCACGTCAGCGATCTCGCGGGCGGATGGGACTTGCCCGTGGCGGGTCTGGAGCGTCACAACGGGATGCCGATCACCGCTGTGGATCTGAGTGGCGGGCCGAACCAAGGAACGGTGTATGTCAACTGGATCGACGAGCGCAATGGAGATCCCGATGTGTTCGTCGCCGCCTCCCGCGACGGCGGCAAGACATGGTCGGTCCCCTCGCGCGTCAACGACGACGCGAAGGGCGGCGTGCAGATGTTTACGTGGCTGGCCGTCGATCCCGTCGATGGATCGCTCAACGTGATCTTTCACGATCGCCGCGGTGTCAATGGCAACGTCACCGGCGTGACCCTCGCCCGCAGCGTCGATGGCGGACACTCGTTCGTCAACTACAAGCTGTCTGTGACGCCGTTCGAATGCTGCGAGCGCAGCACGTTCTTCGGCGACTACAATGGCATTGATGCGTACGGCGGCCGCGTGGTCGCCGTGTTTCCGGTGCTGACCGCTGAGGGTCAGCAGCGGGTTCTGGCGGCTGTCGCAAGGTTTCGCACAGGTACGCAGGAGCTTCGATAATGAAAAAGGGGACAGTCCTCGCCGCGTCCGGCCTGCTCGCGATTGCGGTGCTTGGCGCTGCCGTCGCATTCGCGCAGGCGCCGCACTCCGGGGAGAGCGCGTTTCTTTCACGCGTGCGGCGGCTGACGGTGGAAGGCAAACGCGCCGGCGAAGGTTACTGGTCGCCGGACGGCAAGCGCATTGTTTTTCAGAGCGAGCGCGAGCCGGGTAATCCCTTCTATCAGATCTACGTCCTCGATCTCGAGACTGGCGACACCAAGCGCATCTCTCCGGGCTACGGCAAGACGACGTGCGCGTTTTTCAGGCCCGGCACGGATCAGATTCTGTTCGCGTCGACGCATCACGATCCGAAGTCGAAGCAACTCCAGCAAGAGGAGCTCGCGGTTCGCGCGTCGGGCAAGGAGCGCCGATACTCGTGGGATTACGACCCCGAGATGGAAATCTACGTCTACGCGGAGAAGACCGGCGCGTTGACACGGCTCACCAACGCGCGCGGCTACGATGCGGAAGCCAGCTACTCGCCCGACGGGCAGTGGATTGTCTTTTCGTCGATGCGGAATGCGTACAACCGCGTCCTGACGGACAAGGAAAGCAAACAGCTCGAGACCGATCCGAGTTTCTTCTCTGACATCTTCATCATGAAGGCGGACGGATCCGGGCAGAAGCAGCTCACCAACGTCAACGGCTACGACGGCGGCCCGTTCTTTTCGCCCGACGGGAAACAGATCATCTGGCGGCGGTTCGACGAGCGGGGACTCATCGCCGATGTGTGGATGATGAACGCCGATGGAACCAATCAACGCCAGATCACAGACTTCAAGTCGATGAGCTGGGCGCCCTATATTCATCCCTCCGGCGAGTACATTCTCTTTTCGTCGAACAAGCTCGGATTCGAGAACTTCGAAGTCTTCATGGTCGACATCGACGGAAAGAAAGAGCCGGTGCGTGTGACGTTCAGCGACGGCTTCGACGGTCTGCCGGTGCCGTCGCCGGATGGCACGCAGATCGCGTGGACGTCGAGCCGCGGCGGCGATCGTGGAGGACAGATTTTTCTGGCGCAGTGGAACCACGAAGCGGCGCGTAAAGCGCTCGCTGCTGCGCCCGCGCGAGCCGCAGATGGCCGCAGATAGCCGCAGATGACCGCAGATAGCCGCAGATAAACGCAGATAAACGCAGATGCAATCGTGTGGGTGTTTGATCCGCTAACAATTGACGTGCGTGGCGCGGGACTTCAGTCCCGCGAATCATGCCGAATGAAACCATGCTGAAACGATTTGCGAGCGCCCTGGCCGTCATCACTGCCGTCGCATCTCTTCACGCGCCAACAGCGGCGACCGTCTCGCACACGAAGGCGCGCGTCGAGACGCTTGCGAGCGACGAGTTCGAGGGGCGTCTCGCAGGATCTGCGGGGGAACGCCTGGCCGCCGACTACCTCACGCGCGAGTTGATGCGTCTCGGTGCCAAGCCGCTGCCGGGCAGAACAGACTTTTTCCAGCCGTTCGACTTCACGGCAGGAACGAAGGACGCAGGATCGAGTCTGGCCGTCCTGAAGAAGGACGCCGCTCGCATGTTCATCACGAGAGAACACGTACAGGCGCTGTCGTTCTCCGACTCCTCGGAGGTGACAGGCAGCGTGGTGTTTGCGGGCTATGGGCTGGTCGTGCCCGACGCGCAGAACTTCGGCTACGACAGTTATGCCGGTCTCGATGTGAAGGACAAGGTCGTCCTCGTGCTGCGCTACTTTCCCGAGGACGCCGATCAGAAGAGCAAATCAATGCTCGCGCGGTATGCCGACCTTCGCTACAAAGCGATGGCTGCGCGGCAGCGCGGCGCGCGGGCAATGCTCGTTGTCACCGGTCCGCGCTCGCCTAACGCCGGCGAAACGATTCCGATGAGTTTCGACACCGCGCTCGCCGGTTCCGGGATGGTCGCAGCAAGCATCAGCGGCGACGCGGGCGCGGAGATACTCGCCGCGGCCGGCAAACAGCTCGAGCCCGTTCAGAAAGAGCTCGATTCCGCAAATCCGCACGTCGCGGGCTTTGCTGTTCCAGACATCACGGTAACGGTTCGCGCCGTCGTGACGCGCGAAAGCCAGACCGCGCGCAACGTGGTGGCGTACTTGCCGGCGACGAGTCCCACGACTGGCATCGACAAGCCATGGGTCGCGCTGGGCGCCCACTACGATCATCTCGGCCGCGGCGGTCATGGCAACTCGCTCGCGCGCAAAGAGGAGGCGGGACAGATTCACCACGGCGCGGATGACAACGCGTCAGGGACGGCTGCCGTCCTCGGAATCGCCGAGTTGCTCGCCAAACAGCCACGCCGCCGGAACGTGCTGCTGGCGTTGTGGTCGGGAGAGGAAATCGGACTGCTGGGATCGGCCGCGTTTGTGGCGAGTCCGCTCGTTCCGCTGAAAGACATCGCCGCGTATGTCAACTTCGATATGGTCGGCCGGATGGTCGACAACAAGCTCACGGTGCAAGCCACAGGAACGAGCGCGGTGTGGCCGCGAATCCTGGAGCAGGCAAACGTCGCCGCGGGGTTCGATCTCGTTCTGCAGCCGGACCCGTACCAGCCGACCGACGTGGCCAGCTTCAACCAGGCGGGCGTGCCGTGTCTGACGCTCTTCACCAGCACGCACGCGGACTACCATCGGCCCACCGACACGGCGGACAAGATCAACTACGAGGATCTCGATCGCGTCGTGAGCTTCGCGGCGGCCATCGTGCGCCGCATCAGCGACACGGCGGACGCGCCGCAGTTCACGAAAGTGGAACAGCCGGTGGAGACCGGCGCCGGACGCGCCGGCGTCCGAGTGTTTACGGGAACGATTCCCGACTACGCGACCGACGCGAAGGGGCTGCTGCTGGGCGGCGTGATCGGCGGCGGTCCGGCGGAGCAGGCAGGCCTGCAAAAGGGCGACGTGATCATCGAGATCAACGGGCAGTCGATCACGAATATCTACGACTACACGTACGCGCTCGAAACGCTGAAGATCGGACAGGCGGTGAAGGTCGTCTACATGCGCGGTTCCGATCGAAAGGAAACGACGTTGACGCCGGCGGCACGGAAATAACGGCGCCTGAAGTAATTTCAAACCTGTCGGCGGCGACGCGCAACGCGAGTCACCGACGCGGAGTGGTCGCGGCGACAAATCGGGCTCCGCAGCCCGGAAAAACGACGCTCGGCGCAACGTCTGTGAGCCAAACGCGCGGGGACCCCCATCCCCACGCGGTGATACTCGCCTGCGCGTCGTTTTTCGGTCATCGTCGCGCGGGCTGCTGCGCACGATCTGTCGCCGCGACCACTCCGCATCGGCCTTCATCGCGCTGCGGCGGCAACGGGCCTGGCCGCATTGAAGGCGGCGACTGCGGCTCGCGCCGAAAACTGTTGGAGCAGGCCGCGCCGGCCCACCGCGATCGCGCACGGTTCGGTCATGAGCGACACGTGGGTTCGACAAACCGCGCCGCAAGACGCGGCGACCGGCGGGAACCACTATGTGTGGTTCCCGCCCGCAGCGACAGGCAGCAAGACGACGGTCTGGAGGTGCGGTTTGTCGGCCTGCGGAAGCCAGTTTGTCGGCGCGAGTCGCAGCGCGCCGTAACGCGGCCGGCGCCGATCTGTCGCCGCGTCTACTCTGCATCGAGCGATCGACGCTGCGGACGCGGGTAGTAGCGAACGAACGCGCGCGCGTGGCCATCGGAGATTCCCAACCGATTTCTGCCGTCCGCGTCAGTACGCGGCGAGTAGACGCGCTGCTCCTTCCAACTCCTGCTCGCCAACCAGAAAGTACTCTTCGAGCGGCGGCGAATAAGGCACTGGCGTATCGAGCGCGCCGAGGACGCGAACGGGCGCGTCGAGCGATTCGAAGGCTTCTTCCTGAATGATCGCCGCGAGGCTCTCGCCGATGCCGCCTCTACGCGAGTCTTCATGGACGATCAGCACCCTGTTGCAGTGCCGCGTGACGGCGAGCACCGAGGCCTTGTCGAGCGGCGCGAGCGATCGGAGATCCAGCACCGCGGCCTCGATGCCATCTCGCGACAGCTTCTCCGCCACGCGCAGACACTCGTGAACGTAGGCGCCGTAGGAGATCATCGCGAGCTGATCGCCTGCGCGGCGGAGGGCCGCTTTGCCGATTGGCATCGGCGCCGGCGCAGCTTTCGGGAGCATCTGCTTGATACGCGGCTCACGATAGAGCGCGATGTGCTCGTAGTAGAGCACCGGATCCGGATCATCGACCGCGGACAACATCAGCGCGCGCGCGTCCTCTGGCGTTGACGGAACGACAATCTTCAGACCCGGCGTGCGATAGAACCACGGCTCGGTGTTCTGACTGTGATACGGGCCGGCGTAGCGCAAGCCGCCCCACGGCATCCGCACCACCATCGGCACTTCGCCGCCCCAGCGATAGCGAATTTTCGCGGCGTTGTTGACAAGCTGATTGAACCCGGTCGCGACGAAATCATTGAACTGCATCTCGCCGATCGGACGCTGTCCTCCCAACGCCGCGCCCACACAGACCCCGAGAATGGCGCTTTCGGCAAGAGGCGAATTGAGAATGCGATCGCCGAACTCTTTCAGAAGCGGGCGAAGCAGCAGAAATGCATTGCCGTATGGCGCGCCCACATCCTGCCCGTAAATGAACGTGCGCGGATCGGATCGCAGCGCGTCGCCCAGACCGAGCATCACGGCCTCGAGGAATGTCGTCCCCTTCTTGTCGAACGGCATGCCGGGTTCGAGCGGGGGCAATGGCGCGTCAACGTCCTGTGCGAGGCGCCACGCCGGATCGAGCACCTCGACACGTGTTCGCGGCGCCTCGTCCTTGAAAACGCCGTGAGCGGCTGACTCCGGCTGCGGCCACGGCGCCTCGATCACCGTGCGCGCCTGTGCAGCCACGAGCGCCTCCGCCCATTTCTTCAGTTCCGCGAGCTCACCTCCGCCGATGACACCCTGTCGTTCGAGGCGTGCCGCATAGGCAGGAATGGGGTCGCGCCGTGCCCAGAATTCATAGAGCTCACGATTGGCGTAGCCGGTCTCGAGAAGCGGCGCGTACTCCCAGGACGGCTGCGGATCCTTACCTAGATACAGCATGTCGTCGTGATGCGCGTGACCACACATCCGCATCGAGACGGTTTCGATGAGTGTCGGACCCAGACCGTCGCGTGCGCGCTCCACCGCCCACGCAAACGCTGCGGCAATCGCATCCGGATCCGTTCCATCGATCGTCAGGCCGGGAATGCCGTACCCCGGCGCTTTGTCGGCAAAGACGCGAACCGCGGAGTTGTCCCGCACTGGCGTTGAAAGCGCCGTCTGGTTGTTTTCAACGCAGAACACCGCGGGCAGCCGCCGTGCGGCGCAGAGGTTGATCGCCTCGTGCCATTCGCCGAGGGAAGACCCGCCTTCGCCGATGAACGAGAGCGCGACGCGCTCGGAGTGGTCGCGCCAGAACGCCATCGCGAGTCCCGCAATGGACATCGTGCCAATCGATAACGGCGCCGTCGCCGGCAGGACACCCCAGGCCCAGTCGCCGATGTGAAGGTCCTTGCCGTGCATCGGCGGGCCAGCCTTCCCCATCTGCGAGTTGAAGATCATGCGCACTGCGTCTTCGTCATGCCGCATCGCGAGCGCAACGCCGACGTCGCGGATGACCGGCGCAACAACATCGCCTCTCCAACCCCCGGCCGTCTGAAACGCCGGACCGCGCCGCAGCCGAATTCCAGCGGCGTAGATCGCTTCCTGTCCCAGCGATCGGAAACCCTTGCCCTGAAAGGCCATCTCCTGCCAGCGGACGTCGCCGCCAGTGAAAAACTGCTTGAGCCGATTGTCGACGGCGCGCGTGAGCACCATGCCGCGAAGAATCTCGCGCCGTTCATCCTTCGTCAGCGACGCACGAATCGACTCGCGGCGCAGAAAGCCATCGCACGCGTCGAGCGCGGCGTTGCGCGCCTGCTCCAGCCTGGTCTGTGCGCTCACTCCAGGTGTCGTTTCCTCGGCGATGTCGGAGACTTCCATTTCTGCTAAGCGGCGGGAGAATTCCTTTCGAAACAGCGGACGGAGTGCATCGATGGCGGCCGCATCGCTCTCTCGAAGCTCACCGGGTGAAATGGATGAGAGGCTGTGAAGCGCCGTGTCGAGCGCAAACGGCAACTGCTCCGCGACGAAGGCGGCCAAACGGCTTTCGAGTCCGGTCAATCGAGAGATGCCTGTCGAGCGCACTAGAGGTAGATTCTACCGAATGAAGATGCGCCTGTTTCGCAACGCCGTCACCCTCGCAGGCTGTCTCGTGGCGATTGCTTTCCTCGCTCTGTGCTCCGGTCGTCGCCGGGCGGAAGATCAGGCGAGCACGGTCGCAGCAGCATCGCTCGTGCTGGTCAACGGCCGCGTGTGGACCGGCAACCCGCGGCTGCCGCAGGCCGAAGCGGTCGCGATATCAGGTGATCGCATTTCGATGGTCGGCTCGACGGCTGACATCAAATCGAAGGCTGGCAGCGCCGAGGTGATCGATCTCGGCGGCGCTTTTGTCACGCCCGGGTTCATAGACGCGCACGTGCACTTCATCGACGGTGGATTCCGGCTCACATCAGTGCAGTTGCGCGACGCCAGATCGCCGCAGGAGTTCACGGCGCGTCTCAACGCATTCGCTGACACGGTGCCTGCGGGAACCTGGATCACCGGCGGCGACTGGGACCATCAATTGTGGGGTGGCGAGCTGCCGCGGCGTGCGTGGATCGACGCGGTCACACCGCATCATCCCGTGTGGGTGAATCGTCTCGATGGGCACATGGCGCTCGCCAACGCCGCTGCACTGAAGGCGGCGGGCGTCACGCGAGACGTGAAGGATGTCGCAGGCGGCGAGATTGTGAAAGACAGTGCGGGCGAGCTCACCGGCCTTCTCAAGGACAACGCGATGGCGCTCGTCGCCGGCAAAGTACCGCCGCCGTCTGATGCCGCGAACGACAGCGCGCTCGAGGCCGCGATGAAATACGTGAACGCGCAGGGCGTCACGACCATCCACAACATGGGCACCTGGGAGCAGCTCGACGTGATGGCGCGCGCGTGGCGCGCCGGGCGACTGACGACGCGCATCTATGCCGTCGTGCCGCTCGACACGTGGGATCGGCTGCGGCAAGCAGTGGCGTCGCACACGTACGGGCAGGACGGACATGGTGACGTGTGGCTTCGCGTCGGCGGGTTGAAAGGCTTCGTCGACGGATCGCTCGGCTCCCACACCGCCGCGTTCAACGAGCCGTTCAGCGACGCGCCGCGCGACAAAGGCTTCTTCGTCAATACACCCGAAAACCTCTATACCTGGATCTCGAACGCCGACAAATCGCAGCTGCACGTGATGGTCCATGCCATTGGCGATCGCGCAAACCAGACGCTGCTGGACATCTACGAAAGAGTGGCCCGCGAAAATGGCGCGCGGGACAGGCGGTTCCGCATCGAACACGCCCAGCACCTGCGCCCAACCGACCTGCCTCGCTTCAAGCAGCTGGGAGTCATCGCCAGCATGCAGCCGTACCATGCGATAGACGATGGCCGATGGGCGGAGCGCGTGATCGGCCCCGAGCGCATCAAGACGACGTACGCGTTTCGATCGCTGCTCGACCAGGGCGCTACGCTCGCGTTCGGCAGCGACTGGTACGTCGCGCCGCCAACGCCAATCGAGGGCATCTACGCGGCGGTCACGCGACGAACGATCGACGAGAAGAATCCGGGCGGGTGGGTGCCGCAACAGAAGATCCGTGTGGAGGAAGCCCTCACGGCCTACACGCGCGGCGGCGCATATGCGTCGTTCGAGGAGACCGCGAAGGGGACGATTGCGCCGGGCATGCTCGCGGACGTGGTGGTGATCGATCGCGATTTGCGATCGATCCCCCCGGAAGAGATTCGTGACGCGAAGGTGGTGCGGACGATTGTGAACGGGAAGAGGGTGTTTCAGCGGTGAAGGAGCGGACCAGTTGCCAGTTGCCAGTTCAAAGGTGAGTTCCAAGTTTCCGAAGTTACGAAGTTTCCCTGAGGACTCTCAAACCGACGCCGCGCTCGAACTCAGAAACTAAACTTTGAACTGACAACTGGTAACTGGAAACTCCGAAGGACACGCGTGCCTATTTTGCCGCGGACGTCGGTGCCGCCCTGACCGTCGGGTACTTGATTCCCAACTGTTCGAGATACGTCTTGTACTTCGCCGGGTCGTAGTAGTACTTGCGCATCTCAGGTCGATACTTCTCCATCGTCGCCTTGTTGAGATACGTCGCCGGCTGATCCTGCGACCGGATGAGCGGCGTGTACTTCTGATTTTTCGTTTGAACCTTCTCGAAGTATTCGCGTGCTTGCGCGATTACGTCAGGCCGCGTCAGCGCATCGAGCAGCATCATCGCCTGAACGCGCGCGCCCGCAATCGTGCCCTTGTGCGCGATTGGCGTCGCCATGGCAATCCCGTTCGCCCAGTTGTGGCCGGGACCGGCCTGGAAATTCGCCGGGAAGCTCAAAGACACCGTGGGCACGTTCCACGAGATGTCACCGATGTCGTCGGAGCCGCCGCCCCGTTTGTCTTCGTCCGGCTGAAACTCGCGTCCACGCAGCTCATTGACTTTCGTCGCGAGGCCAATCTCCGGGACGCCCAGTTCTTTCTGCGTCGCTTTTGCGAGCTGCACGTCCGCATCGGTCCACGTCGGCAGGCCCACGGCTGCGATGTTCGCCTGCATGGTCTCCGCGAGCGTCCGGTTCATGTGTGATGGCCACGCGGAGCCGAGAACCTTCGACGACCACTTGGTGTTGGTCATCAGCGAAGCGCCTTCAGCCATCTTGTCGCCGATATCCCAGAGATTCTTGATGGCGTCGTAGTTCGTTTCGCGGAAGTAGTACCAAACGCTCGCGTTGCTCGGCACGACGTTCGGCTGATCGCCGCCGTTGGTGACGACGTAATGCGATCGTTGTTGCAGGCGTAGATGCTCGCGGCGATAGTTCCAGCCCACGTTCATCAGCTCGACGGCGTCCAGCGCCGAGCGGCCGCGCCAGGGCGCGCCGGCGCTATGCGCCGATTCGCCTTCGAACCGGTACTCCACAGAAATCAGACCGTTGCCTCCGCCGTCACCCCATGACGTGCTCAGATTCGAGCCGACGTGATTGTAGAGAACGGCGTCGACATCCTTGAACAGGCCCGCGCGCACGTAATACGCCTTTGTGCCGAGCAACTCTTCGGCGATGCCGGGCCAGATCATGATCGTCCCGGGTAGTTTTTCTCGCTCCATGACCCGCTTCACGGCAACGGCCGCAAGAATATTGAGCGGCGTGCCGGAGTTGTGTCCTTCGCCGTGGCCGGGAGCGCCTTCGATGATGGGATCGTGATACGCGACGCCGGGTTTCTGCGACGCCTGCGGAATGCAGTCGACATCCGAACCGAGCGCGATCACCGGCTTGCCGCTGCCCCACTTGGCCACCCATGCGGTTGGAATTCCGGCAACGCCGGTTTCGACAGCGAAGCCGTTTTGCTTCAGGATGCCCGTGAGGTATTTCGTCGTTTCGAATTCCTGGAATCCAAGCTCGCCGAAGCTGAAGACCATGTCGATCATCTGCTGACCCAGATCGTACATGGACGCGACGTCGGCGCTTGCGGCTTCCTTCAGTTTCTGGACGCGTGCGTCGGGCTTGGCGACAACGGTGCTGAGCGGTGTCGGCGGCGGCGCGGGCGCGCCTCCACCGCCGCGCTGTGCCTCCGGCGTGGCGACAGCCAGTGCGAGAAGCGCGGCAAGGCCAGCCAGCCACGAGATGCGAGCGCGGAACATACAACCTCCTTGGAGAAATGCAAAGGCTGCGCAATTATTGCAGAACGCGAATCTCGAAAAAGGGCCTGCCCCTTTTTTTTCGGGAAATCGAAATCGATGCGTGGGGCAACCGCAAGAAATGGGGCAGGCCCTTTTTACCAAACAGAGGCATTCCCATGCGAATTTTCACTTCCAGCGCCATCGCCCTCGCGCTCATCGCAACGACCGGCTACGTGAGCCTCGCGCAGAACGATTTGCTGGCGCGTGCCCGCGCACTGCACAAGCAGGTGCCGCTCATCGACGGGCACAACGATTATCCGTGGGCAGTGCGCGAAGCCGATCCCGCGCGCGATTTCGCGAAAGCGGATATCACCAGCAACGTGCCGAAGCTGATGACCGACATTCCGCGTCTGAGAGAGGGCGGTGTGGGGGGCCAGTTCTGGTCCGTGTACGTGCCGGCCACGATGCAGGGGAAGGAAGCCGTGCGTGCAACGCTGGAGGAAGTCGACACCGTCTATCGCATGGCGCGCCGATGGCCTGAAACGTTCGAAATGGCGCGCACCGCGGCCGACGTGGAGCGCGCATTCAAGAACGGTCACATCGCGTCGATGATCGGCGTCGAAGGCGGTCACTCAATCGACAACTCGCTGGCGACGCTTCGCATGCTGCAGACGCTCGGCGCGGGTTACATGACCTTGACTCACAGCTCGAATACTCCATGGGCCGACTCGGCGACCGATAAACCGGCGCTTGGCGGCCTGTCGAAGTTTGGCGAAGAAGTCGTCCGCGAAATGAACTGGCTCGGCATGCTCGTCGATTTGAGCCACGTGTCGCCCGACACCATGGAAGACGCGCTTCGCGTCGCCGAAGCCCCGGTGATTTTCTCGCATTCCTCTGCCAGAGCGCTCTGCAACGTTTCCCGCAACGTCCCCGACAACATTCTGCAGATGCTGCCGAAGAACGGCGGCGTCGTCATGGTCACCTTCGTGCCGGGCTTCATCTCCCAGGCCGTCGCGGATTACGACAAGGAAGTACAGGCGCAGCAGCAGGCGCTGCGGAGTCAATTCCCGAACAACCAGGCGTATGTGGATGCCGGCGTCGAGCGCTGGCGCTCGGCCAATCCCCAGCCGCGGGCGACGCTGCAGCAAGTGGCCGATCACATCGATCACATCCGCAAGATCGCCGGCATCGATCACATCGGCATCGGGAGCGATTTCGACGGCATCACCAGCGTGCCGGTCGGACTCGAGGACGTTTCGAAGTATCCCGCGTTGACCGCAGAACTGCTGAAGCGCGGCTACACGGATCAAGACATCAAGAAGATCCTCGGACAGGACGTGTTTCGCGTGATGCGTCAGGCAGAGAGGGTCGCGGCGGAACTGAAGAAGAAGCGGGGACCGTCGACCGCGACGATTGAAGCGCTCGATCGGGTGACCACGCAGTAGTGACGCTCGGCGGTTGCTTTCGGAGCGAAGCGCCGCCTATTCAGCCCTCAGCGCCGTCATCGGATCCACCGTCGTCGCGCGCCAGGCCGGACCAAGGCACGCAAGCGCGCCGGCGGTGACAAACGCGATCGAGACGATGGCGAACGCCATCGGGTCGGTTGGCGTGGTCCCGTACAGATAACTTTTGAGCACCCGCGCAAACGCTGCGGCGCCGGCCATGCCCAGCAGGAGACCCGACCCAACGAGCCACAGGCCCTGCCCCACCACCATGCCCAACACGCTCTTCTGTGTTGCACCGAGCGCCATGCGCAAACCGAATTCCTGTGTGCGTTGCGAGACGGACTGCGCAATCACACCGGTAATGCCGGTGATGGTCACGAGCAATGCGAGACCCGCAAACACCGACAGCAACAGCGCCGTCAATCGAGGCGTGGCGAGATAGCGATCGCGAATCTCGTCGAGCGTCCGCACGTTCTCGATCGGAATATCAGGGTCGATCGAGTGCACCGCATCGCGAATGATTGTGGTTGCGGCTGAGGGATCACCCGTCATACGGACGAGTGCGCGGCCCGCAATGTGTCCGCCCTGCCGGAGCGGCCGATACAACTGCGCGATCGGCTCCCGATCGAGACCAAATGCCTTGACGTCTCCGACCACGCCGACAATCGTTCCCCACGTTTCGCCGTCGTCGAAGGACACTTCCGATCCGACCGGATCGACGCCGTCCCAGTGCCGCGCCATCGCCTCGTTGATGATGCCGACATTCTTCGCGTTCTCATGATCGAGCTCGGTGAACGAGCGCCCGCGCAGAAGCGGGATGCCGAGCGTCTCGAAGTACTTCGTGCTGGCGACGCGCACATCGACCGTCGGCCTGGCATCCGGCGTGTCGTAGGTGCGGCCTCGAATCTGGAATCGCGCCTGGCCTGGCTGAAGCCCGCTCAGCGGCACGGCATTCGTCACCGCCGCCGAGATAACGCCGGAAGCGCGTTCGAGTCGTTCGAGCAGACGAAGATACAGCGTTCGCGTGGCGAGCGCGTCCGGATACTTTGTAAAGTTGCCAAAGACCTCCGCTGACATCACACGTTCCGGTTTGAATCCGGGATCGACGCTCTGCAATCGATAGAGACTCACCAGCAACAGGCCGGCGCCGACGAGGAGGACAACGGACACAGCCACCTGCGCGATGATGAGCGCGCTCTGCAGTCGATGACGGCCGGCGGTATTGCTGGTGCCTTTGCCTCCCGACTTGAGCGCGTTCGCGACATCGATGCGAGACGCAAGCGCGGGAAACGTCCCGAACAGGACGCCGGTGACGACCGAGACGAGCAGCGTGAACACCAGAACACCGGGGTCGATGTCAATCTCCCCCGTCCGCGACGTGAACCGCTCGACGAACTTCGTGAGCATGTCAACGGTAGACCACGCGAAGAGCAATCCAAACGCGCCTCCGGCAACCGCAAGGACGAGGCTTTCTGTGAGCAGCTGCCGGACCAGCCGTCCGCGACCCGCCCCGAGCGCGCTCCGCATGGCGAGCTCGCGATCGCGCCGGAGCATCCGCGCGAGCGCCAGATTCGCCACATTCGCGCACGCGATCAGCAGAACCAGTCCGGTGGTCCCCAGCAGGATCAACAGCAGTTCGCGGGCTCGCGCCGTGAGCTGCTCGAGCACGTTAGCCGTCTGCGCATGGAATCCGAGCGCCGGCCGATACACATCGGGATAGTCGCGCTTGAAGTGCGCGGCCACCGTCGCGACCTCCGCGGCTGCGGTCGCCGGCGACGCGCCGCGCTTGAGGAGTCCGAACACCTGCACGAGAAAGGGACGACGGTTCTGCGCCACTTGCCGTTCCGCCGCAGCACGGAACGGGCACGCCGACGTCGGCATGTAGAGATCGACTTCGTTCGGATACTGCGGCACGGGCGGCAGCACGCCGACGACGGTGTGCGGCCGATCGTTCATCTGGAACACCTGGCCGATGATTCCACGATCCCCGCCGAACTTCGTTTGCCAGTACGCATGCGTCAGGATCAACACCGCCGGCGCCCCTTCGTCGTCGTCTGTGTCGACGAACGCGCGGCCGAGGATTGGCTTGATGCCGAGCGCGTCGAAAAAGTTCGGGGACACGACGCCGGTGGCGACACGATCCGGTTCGCCGCGGCGCAGCAAATCGAAATTCATCTGGTGGAACTCGACGATGCCTTCGAAGCTCGCCAGCTGCGCGCGGTAGTCGTACAGCTCGTTGATCGATACGCCGAAGTTCGGCCGGTTGATCAGCGGCGCCGTCTGCTGAATCAGGACGAGACGATCGCCGTTGTCGTAGGGCAGCGGCTTGAGGAGCACGCCGTTGATGACGCTGAATATTGCGGTGTTTGCGCCGATTCCAAGTCCCAGCGTCACGATTGCGAGGAGCGCAAAGCCGGGACTCTTTATCAGAGTGCGGACGCCGTACTTCAGATCCTGCGTGAGGTGTTCGAGCCAGCTCACGCCCCGTGTCTCGCGAACTTCTTCCTTGTGCTTTTCCATGGGTCCGAAATTCCTCAGCGCTTTCGTGCGCGCCGCCGCTGGGTCCATGCCCTGCCGGACGTACTTCTCCGTCTCCATCTCGATGTGAAAGCGCACCTCGGCGTCCAGCTCGCGATCCATTGCGAAGCCGTCGCGCAGGGCTTTGAATCGATGTGTGAAGCGCGGATGCATGAGAGCCTCAGATGGTCTCGGCCTTCAGCACACGCGCGACGGCGCCGGCCATCTGTTCCCAGAGCTCGGTTTCCTCGCGCAACTGCCGCTGGCCGGTTTTGGTGAGGCGGTAGAACTTCGCCTGTCGATTGTTTTCAGACGCGCCCCACTCCGCGACAATCCAACCGGCCGCTTCGAGACGGTGCAGCGCGGGATAGAGCGACCCCTGGTTGACGCGAAGCACGTCCTCGGACATCTGCTGAATACGCTGCGCGATGCCCCAGCCGTGCATGGCGCCGAGCGCCAGCGTCTTGAGAATCAGCAGGTCCAGCGTTCCCTGCAGGAGATCGAGCCTGGATCGAGAAGACATGACGCACGCTCTACTGACGACCGGCGACCGATGCGCGCATTCCCACCATGCAGTAGGTCACCACCGGCCGGCCCGTGTTGGCGCCGGCGGCGCGAAACTTCGCTTCGAGCTGAGGGGGCGCCAGAAACCGGCCATCCTCGCCGAGAAGCGTCGTCCACGGCAGCTGCTGCGCCCCGGGAATGTGGCCGGGCGCATGCACGCCTGACATGCCGCCATCGGTGCCGAGATATTCCGGGTCAGGGCGGATATCGAGCAGCGATATGCCGTTGTTCGTCATCTGCTGCTGAATGAAGGCGGCATCTGCGAGCCTTGCCGCATTGAGCGTTGGATTGAACGCGCCCTGTTTCGGCTTCTGCGGCGGGCCTAGTTCGATTGGGCGCTTCTCCGCCTTCCAAGCGGCAAGCCCGCCGTCCAGGAGCGGGATGCGGTGGTGGCCAATCACATCCAGCGTGAAGAACGCGACGCTCCGAGCCCATTCGCCGTCGCAACGAGCGCTGTGACCAGAACGAGGATGTGAAAACGTCGCGGCATGTTTCCTCCTGTCGGGACTCGACAAGAGCATGTGCCGGCTCCTGTCGGTTGTCAACAGGAGGCAGCAGTACCGACCGAAAAACGTGGGACGAACCGCGGGACCTGCGGGGATGTGGGAGATGGCGATGTGGGATGTCGTGATGTCAGCTACGAGCCCTGGCGGATGGAATCGAGCACCTGCTTGAAGAACTGCTGCTTCCCGCTGCCGTGCCATCTCCACACGATTACGAGATCGTGATCGGGGGAGATGAAAATCGTGTTGCTGCCCGCGCCCTGGGCCTCGAACACGTTCCGCGGCAATTCCGGATGGCTCTTGCCGCGCGTGTTGAGCCACCACAGAAATCCGTAATCCGGGCTATTAGACGCGCTCGCGGGCGTCACCGCGGCCTTGACGTAATCGGGCGGAAGCAACTGCTTGCTGCCCCACTTGCCGGCGCGCAGCCACAAATAACCGAAGCGCGCCATGTCCCACGCGTTGATCCACACGCCGCCTCCCCACCTGGTGCCGCCGCTGACCGACGGCCTCTTTTTGCCGTCGATCTCCGCGTAGCTGTTGTTGTAGGGAATCCACTGCCAGGTGTTCGACGCACCGATGGGGTTCATGATTTCGTCGCGGAACACTTCGGGAACCGGCTTCTTGAACAGACGCAGCAGCGACAGCGACAGACGATTGATGCGCACATCGTTGTATTCGTAAAACGTGCCGGCGTCCTGCAGCTCGCGCGGTTTACGCTCTCCGTCGCCGAAGGCCACCGCGCCCACGAAATCGTGTTTCTTGCCCCACATCTCGCCTTCCCACTCGCTCTCCTGCTGGAGGTGATTGCGCCACGTAATCTTCGCGTTGTGCGGCGAGTCGTAGCCGCCGTCCTTCACTTGCGATCCCACCGGCGCGTCGAGGTTTTTGATCAACCCATCACGCACCGCCACAGCCGTCACAGTCGACAGCATGCTCTTCGCGACCGAGTAGGTCGGTGCGATGTTCGTCGTGTCGCCAAATTCGGCAACGACGTAGCCGTGGCGGATGATCAAGCCGTTCATGCCCGCGCGATCTTTGGGAATGGGACCGAGCAGCGTTCCGAAAATTTTCTCCTGCGTGGAGAAATCGCGCGGCCAGTTGGTCTCGTGTGTCTTCGCGAACGCGATGGCGGCGTCGAGCCTGGCCGCGTCCATCCCTACTTCCGACGGCGCTTTGTGCGCCCAGGAGCCGGCAGGCGGATAGTAGACGCCCTGCGCGATGGTGTTCGTGTCGATCGCGAGCACGAACGCACTCGCGGCAACCGTCAGGCTCAGGCTGAATTTGAGAAAACCCTTGTCGCGTCGTCGCATCGGTGTGTCTCCAAGATCTACCAACGTGCCTAATATCCCGGCCCCAGGAGCACGGCGTTCATGAAGAGCAGCATGCTCGCTTCGGTGAACGCGCGGTAATTCGGATCCTCGGCAAAGGCCACGACGTTGCCCCGACCAACCGGCTGATGCATCAAGAACGGCTTCTGCACGAGCAAATCGCGTCCTTCGGACCAGATCAACCCTGACGCGATCAGGAGATCTTTCTTCGCGTAGATACCGACGTTCCTGCCGCTGTTCAGTTTGATCGGCGCGAACACACGAGAGCCCTCAATCATTATCTGCGTCTCGTTGTCGCTGCCGGCGCTCAGCCAGTGATCGGTATCGAGCATCACACGCAGGATCGCGCCAGGCTGCGGCTCGGGACGTTCCCGGTCCGGCTGAATCGCCTTGTCGTAGTCGAACGGCTTGGCGCCCGATCCGGATCCGCTTCCGGCGCTCGTGCCGCCCGAGCCACTCGGTGCTCCGCCGCTGCCCGCGGCGCTACTGGATGCCGCACCGCTACCGGCGCTCCCTGCGGACGGCGGCACATCCGGACGGCCATCCTTGAGCAGCGGAGTCGTATCGAGCAGACCGACGTTCGGCGCCGTCGCCCATCGTGTGGCTTCAGCGATGGTGACGAGCGTCCCACCGGCACGCAGCCAATCCTTCACGCGAGCGATCAGCGGCTCGCCGATTACTCCAGCGTAGTTGCCCGACGGCAAAACGATAACATCGAACTCCGACAAATCCGCGCGCGCAAGCGACGACGACCGAACAACCGTGACGGGCTGATTGAAGCGGCGTTCGAGCACGTAGCGCGCCCACCCCGCGGAGGTAGATGCGGTGGGCGTATCCCACGCGAGCAGCACGCGAGGCGGCTTGAGAAAGGCGTTCTCGGTGCTGCCGAGCGAGGTGCCCGACTCGATGTACGTGCTGTCGATGGGAACAATCTCGGCGCCGTGTTTCGCGGCCAGCGCCGCAAGCCGTGCGTGGAGGTCGCCCGGATTGTCGGCGTTTCGAATGAGCGCGGTGCCCAGAGTAAATGTGCGACCATTCAGCGTGAATCGCCCGCCGATGCTGCGCATCCGAATCCCCTGCTGCAGCGCATCGGCTGTGAGCGCCGCCGCCGCCGTGCCCCAGGGCATCAGATAGCCAACCTTGCCCTGCGTAAACGGCTTCACAGGAGTCGGCGCGTCATACGACATCGGGACAGGCGTCGAGCGGACGGTAATGGGCGTTGCGCTCGCGACGAGCTCGACATCGTAGAGATGCGGCAGGTTCCACGCCGTGATGTCGTAGATCTGATCCGGTTGGCGTCGTGCGCGGCGTTCCTCCTGACGCTTGATGAAATCCTCCGGCTGATCGGTCTTTGGATCGAGCAGGTTGCGAATCAACCGGCCCGAGGGCTGCGCGTTGGACACGAGATAGCTGCCCGCCGGCAGCTGCCGCGCGCCAACTTTGGACGGCTCTTCGGAGCGGCGAACCTCGATGCCCTGCGTCGCGAGATTTCTCGCCAATCGGTCGGCACGAGAAGGGTCCTGTCCGGGAACGAGCACGTACTCACGAATCGCGCTCTTCTCGCCTTCGGCGATTGCGCTGCGGCGATACTCGAGGAAGTCGCGCACCAGCCGCTCACGATTCTTCGCCGCGGTAATTGCCGTGGTGATGGCCGCGGTGAAGTGGTGCATCACGCCGTCGCGATAGGTGAGCGTGCTCTGGTCAGTGCGCGCAAAGGACAGGCTGCGCGCCGATGCCTGTTCGTAGGTCATGCCAATCGAGCCCTGGAACGTCGGCCACGAGTCGCCGTACCCGGGATAGAACGCGTCGTACACTTCGCGCACGTAATAGAGCCAGCCGCGCTGGTCGAAGCGCGCGGCGTTGGCGCGGCCGAACAGATCGAATGCCGCGATTTGGCTTTTCGTCATGTTCGGATTGATGGGATCGGCCGGCGGCGCAAAGTAATACGTGTTGTCGCCACCCTGCTCGTGCACGTCGACCGTCACCTCCGGAAAGTAGTCGCGCATGATCTGCACGCGGCCGCGCGATTCCGGCTGTGTCTGCGCAAACCAATCCCGATTCATGTCAAACAGGTAGTGGTTCGATCGGCCTCCGGGCCAGGGCTCGTCGTGCTCCGCGTTGAACGGCGACGGATCGGGTGCGGCCGCACGCGCCTGCAGATTCTGAAAAAGAAACCGCGCGCGCCCATCGGGATTCTGCATCGGGTCGATCAGGATCAGCGCGTCGCGCAGCACCAGATCGATGTCCTGATCGCCTTGCGACGCCAGCAGGTGATACGCCTCCTGCAGCGCCGCGTCCGACGAGGAGATTTCGTTGCCGTGGACGCCGTGAGCAAGCCAGACGATGACCGGCATTTCGCGCACCAGGCGATCGGCATCGGCCTGTGCGAGTCCGCGTGGATCGGCAAGCCGCTTCGCGTCCGCCTTGGTTTGATCCAGCCGCGCAATGCGTTCGGGGCTGCCGATGACCATCAGCCACAGGGGGCGTCCTTCCCATGTGCGCGCGTACTCGCTGAGGCGTGTGCGCGTCGGCGCCGCTTTCGCAAGCGCTTGCAGGTACTGGCCGATTTGCTCCGGCGAGGTGATTTCCTTGCCTGGCTCGTAACCGACGACCTGACGAAGAGTAGGAATCGCGGGGTCGTATTTCGCGCCGGGCCAGAGGGGCTCCTCGCTCTGTGCGCCGAGGGACACAGCCACAGAGACAGAGAGACAGAGAGAAATTGGAAGGAAGCGTCTCAATTGCATATTCGGTGGCCTGCGAAGAAAAAGGGGCCTGCCCCATTTCGGCTGCTCCCAGAGAGCGAACCAGACCGACTTCGCAGAAATCGCGCGATCATCATGGGAATTGCAATGGGAGTTGCCGTAAACGCGTGCCGAGGATCAACGAGCGCACTGGGTCAACGTTTTATCGTGCAACTGAATCGTATTAAATGGGGCAGGCCCCTTTTCGGAAAGGCCCCTTTTCGGAAATGGGGCAGGCCCCTTTTACCTTCCGTCGAAGTACTCGACGATTAATCTCGCCACCTGACCAATTCTGTCTTCGGTCTCCGCGTACGGTCCCTCAATCGCGTTCGTGAAAAACGAAATCACGATCGGACCAGACCGCGCGAACACCACACCGACGTCGTTGGCGAGGACCGGCGGAAAATCACCCGTTTTGTGCGCCACCGGCACGGTCAGAAAGTGCGGCAGCCGCCGCGCGCCAGCCTGCTGCGCGCGCATCATGCGGATCATATCGTCCGCGCTCTTGCTCGCGACGGGTGGCTGCAGCGTTCCCGCCGTTGCCGCGCCCGCGTCACGTTTTCGTCCTTCGGTCGACTGGCGCTGGATCGTTTCGATAAGGCGCCCCGTGGCGTGTGGTGTCATTTCGCCGAGCCAATACGCGCGGTCGGCGTTGGTCTTCTCGTTGCGATTGGCGCCCTGCGGCAGCGCGTCGTACTTCGCAAAGAGCGCGCCCGTCGTTTGATTCAACTTGAGTCCGTCCGCGTAGCCCTGCTCCTTCAGCCACGCGTTCACGCGATCGACTCCGCCAACCCGGCCAATGGCGATATCGGTGGCCGTGTTGTCGCTCGTGATCACCATCTGGAGCAGGACGTCGCGGAAAGTCGGCTGCAGACCGGCGTCGTGGTAGCGAAAGATCCCAGACCCGCCACGGACATCCTCCGCGCGAATCGTGATTCGCTCGCTGAGCGAGAGCCGGCCTTGTTCGGCGAGTTGAAACGCGAGGACCAGCACTGGAATCTTGATCACGCTCGCGCTGTTGAACGTGTCGTCGGCGTGTACCCCCGCCTCCTGGCCGGTCGTGAGATGCTTCACCCACACACCGGCGCGCGCGGGAAATCGCGCGAGCTCGGCGTCGAGCAGGTTTTGAAGTCCCGAACGCTCCTGCGCGAGCGGCGCAGCCGCGAGCCAAGCGAGCCCTGCGAGCGAAGCGAGTACCCTCATTTCTGTGATAGCTTACCTTCCTGCGCCAGAAACGAAAACGAAGTTGAAGATTGGGCAAGCTGGTGATTTTCGGCAGGCGCGCAGATTGATCTCGTCCGCTCGAACGCTTCACATCTGTATCTTCGCGATAGGCTTCCTCACCGGGTGCAAGTCGAGGTCGGCGACAGCGCCGGATCCGCCAACCACGCCACCGGCGACCGCACGACAGACGGGGCGCACCTGCGCGTGACATCGATGTTTTCTCTCGAGCCTTTCACGCTTCGGGACATCGGTTCGCCGCAAGTGTTTCAAACCGGCGAAACGTTCCACCGTACTGCGCTCATCGACTATCAACATCCGCACGATCTACTCATGGCCCTTGGCGGTGAGCTTCGCCTGCCAATTGGACCGCCACGGCAATGGTCGGCGCAGATCTGGTGGGGTCGCCAACAATCGGGCCGCCGGCGTACATGCATCGACCCTCTGCTATCGACAATCCGCAGGCGCCGCTGTCGCATCATCATCTCGATTCCACTCACATCACGCCTGGCGTGCTGCGTGGGGGGCTGGCTACGGATGGCTTCACGTTCGAGGGATCGATCTTTCACGGCCGCGAACCGGACGAGAACCGGCTCGATGTCGACCTCGGAGCGCTCGATTCGTATGCCGCACGTCTGGGATGGGCACGCGGCGTGGAGCGCTCAAGCGTCGGGCGCTTTTCTCACGAAGCCCGAGCTCGTCACGCCCTACGATGCGAAGCGGCTGACTGCGTCGCTCGAGTACTTCAAAGGAGACGAACGTTCGCTGGCGTGGATGGCCGCGTTTGGACAAAACCGCGAGATTCACGGGAATCTCGAGGCGTACCTGTTTGAAGCGACACTGAGAACGAGTCCGCGATCGGTCTACTACACGCGACTGGAATCTGTTGCCAAAGACATTCTCGACGTGGGCTTTCACCCGGTGAACACGTTTCACCGGCATCGGCAGTCGAACGTCGGCGCGTTCACGATTGGCTACCTTCGCGACGTGCTGCGGCGACCATACGGCACGTTCGGTGTGGGCGCTGACGTGACGGGATACAGGGTGCCGCGCAGCCTGGAGGAGAACTATGGTTCGCCGGTGTCAGCGCACTTGTTTCTGAGGTATCGAGCGCAGATGCCAGGCCACCCAATCGCTCACGTGCACTAGCGCGGGGATCTTCTCAGCTCCTCCATCTCCACCGCCGCGAGCAGGGCCATGGCCCCACCACGATCGTCGGCGCCGTTGATTGCCGGCCGGTTCAAGTAGTACTCCTTCGTCGGGCCCGCGCCCGTGCCCGAGCACACGTCGCGCAACGTACCATCGTCATTCACGCGAGCGAGGACGGCACTCCAGCCGCGATCGATTGCCGGCCGCACGTCGCGATCGAGCCACCCACGACGTACGCCGCGAGCCATCGCCGCAACCGTCATGGCGGTGACCGTGAGCTCGTGGTAGCTCGCCGGTTCATCCACAACCTGCCGCCATGCTCCATCGTCTGACTGCTGCGTGAGCATCGCGCGCACCTGCTTGCGATAGATCTCCAGCACCTTCGCGCGGTCGGACCAGGTTTCCGGCAGGTACGTCAACGCTTCGGTCAGTCCCATCAGCGCGAAGCCATTGCCGCGGCCCCACGTGTGCGGCCCATCTACGGCGTGAATGAAGAGTCCGTCTGGACGCTGCAGTTTCGCGGCGTAACTGGTGAGCAGACGACCGGCAACGCTCGCATAGCGGTCGTCGTCCTTCTCGCGCGCAGCAACACGGGCCAGGAGCGATGTGGCCATGAACATGTCGTCCGTCCAGCCGCGGCCGAACTTGACGACTTCATTGGCCCCGCTTGAAGGCGAGGGGGCATCTTTGTCGGCGACAATGAAGTCTGCGGCCTTTTTCGCGAGGGCCGCCGCTTCCTTGATACCGTCAATCTCGCCGAGATCCGACAGCGCCAGGTGGCCGGCGAGGCTCGTCAGCAGATACGGCTGCGCGATGGGCAGCTTCTCTCCGGAAAGAAAGGGCTGCATATCGCGCCGCGGCTTTTCCTTCCACTTGTCTTCACGGGTGAGTTGCGCGAGGCGCAGCGACGCCGACCACGCCACGCCCGGGATGTAGCTCATGATCGGGCTCTCGGGGTATCTAGCCGCGAGAACACGAGCGACATCAAGCGGTGCGCGCTCCGCCGGTCCGCGCTGCGCACTGGTAGAAGGCCGGGCAAGCAGTATCGCCGTGCAGGCCACAAACAACACGCCAAGCACTCGAGGCACTCCAGGCACTCGAGGCACCCCAGGCACCCCAGGCAC
>Ga0137368_10000677_pt1 | contig 33892 bp, 22 predicted proteins | sample SagtaG_13_FD_104917 | JGI IMG/M metagenome (GOLD analysis project Ga0137368, IMG submission 104917) | Vadose zone soil microbial communities from Sagehorn Ranch, Mendocino, California, USA - Sage1_L_100_16 metaG | ecosystem: Environmental > Terrestrial > Soil > Vadose zone | place: USA...
GCGTCTGGTGGTGGCGAGGGCATTCCAATCACCCCCTGCCCTCCCTCTCCTTGACGAGATGGGTCCCGTTTGTATGGCCACACTTTGTGGCGGTTGCGTTGCCTATTCGGACATGATGGGTGTGAGGATGATCACCGCTTATTTTGGGCGATGATGACCCAATCATTGCTCCGGTTTATCCAGTCGGTCCACCAGGATGCGATAAACCATGAACGGCACAACCGCTATTTTTCCGGGTCGCCTTGTAAGCTAAAGGCGGCCCAGAAAAATGGCGCGTTGGAGTCAGCCCGCTCCCAAATTTCGACCTGCGCTCGCCGCAATGCGGCGCCAACCGGCAGTTTTTGCTCCAGCAAATTCCGATAAAAGCTTTGCATCAGTTGGGCGGTTTCCCGATCCGGCACGTCCCATAAACTGACCATTACGCGCGGCGCCCCGGCATAGATAAAACCGCGCGTCAGACCGATCATGCCCTCGCCCCGCAATTGTTTGCCCAGCCCCGTCCGGCAGGCGCCCAGCGTCACCAGATCAGCGTTCAGCCGCAACTGATAAATGTCGTTGAGCCGTAAATAGCCCGGTTGTTCCTGCCCATTGCGGTCTACTTGGGATAGCGCCAGCCACGAGAGTCCTGGAAACACGTCGTCCACGTAGGCGTGCGTGGCGAAATGCAGATAACGATAGTCGCTCAGCGCCCCACTCATCACCATCTGGCGGTTCGCGTCAAAATCCAACGCGATCAGGCTTCTTTCAGGCGCGAGTTTGGCGATGGCCTGCGCCTCGTCACGCGATGCCGGCAAGCGGCTTAGCGCGCCGGATTCCGCCACGCCGCCCAGATCACGCAACGCCGGTTCAAGATCAGTGACGCCTCTCAATCTTTGCGAGATGGTCGCTGGCTCAGGCCTCGGTTGTGGCGCAACGCCTTTCACCCTCTCATCGTCGCAGGAAAAGACTGGATCGGCGACGACCGCGATTCCTCTGGTCGCGGGTCGGCGAGTCGCAGTCGCCTTGCGCAACCACGCGACGGTCGAGGCCGAAGGCAACGTGGCGAGCTCGTGTTCCACGATCAAAGGGGTGATGGATGAACGGCGCGTGGCGCCGCGGCCTGAGTTCGTCCGCGTGGCAATAGAGGTTTTGCGCGGATCAGGCAGCGCCGCAAACGGGATTCGTTGCAGGCCGCCGTCACCGACAATCCAGATTTTTCGCTTTTGCAACAACGACTTGACCGGGGCCAGAAGCTTGTCACTGAGGAATTGAACGGTTTTGGCGAATTCCGGGTTTTGATAGGAAAAACGCCGCTGCAGTTCGCCGGCGCTCTCAAACTTTTTTCGCTGAAAGAACTCCGCCGCTTTTTCGATGGCAGCTTTTTCCGGAATCTCGACGACTTGCAATGCTTTCTCGCTTTCGCTGGTCAGGGCGAACAAATACAGCCGGTCCTCCGCGACAAAGTATTCCAACAACAAACTGTCCGGGGACAACAACTGACGTTGAATTTCAGCCAGACTGAGCGGCTGCGGGCGCAAGAGCGCCGCGTAACGCGGGTTGCTGGCGCGCATTTGTCCCTGCAGTTCATCCGCCTGAGTCGTCAGTTGCCGCAGTTCGTTTTCGAGTTCCTGCAATCTCGCGTTTCTGGCGGCCGAGGGGGCTGTTCTCGCCACTTTGCCCCGCTCACCGATGACCCGGTCAATTTCTTTTTGTAAGGACGCCTCACGCTCGGTCAACGCGGCGGGCAGGTCAGCGCGCAGATTGCTACCGATGTCGGACAAACTTTCCAGCAAGGCGCGGGCTTGGGCGCGTTCGCTGGTCTGAAAAGCCTGTACGTCGTAACCGGCTGCCGGTTGTCGCCCATGTAGTTTCAATAAAAGGGCGATATGCTCAGCGTAATAATGATGTGTTGAAGAGCCATAAGAAGCGCCCAACAGGGGATTTGAGTACTGCTCTCGAACCTGACCCACAAGATCCAGGGCGCGATCGCTTTGGAACAACGCCTCTGCAAAGTTTCCCCGAAGAAATTCTGTTTGGGCAATTTTGCTGATAGAGAAGGCGTCCAGAATCTTTTCGTTCAGCGTCTGACGCAAATCCAACGCCTGTTGGTAATACTCAATTGCTTGATCAAGCTGGCCTAGCAATCGGTGAGCGTCTCCCAGGCAATGCAGCGTGTAAGCCTCATTACGTCTGTTGCCGCCTTTCCTAATTAGTGGTAGCGCGTCGTTGAGCAATTCCAGCGCAATCTGCGGCTGCTCCAGCGCAATGTGGTTCGCGGCAAGACTGGTCAGCGTCCAACCTTGTTTTCCGATGTTGTTCAATTTGCGCCAGAGTTCAAGGCTGGCATTTTGATCTTCGATTGCCTGTAGGTGTTGACCTAGGAAGTATCTCGCTGCGCCACGGCTGTTTAGAACAAACGCCGCCTGTTGTTTGCTATCTAGCTCTTTATGAATTGATAAGGCCCTCTCGTACCATTGCAAAGCCTCTTCTGGTTGTCCAGTGGACGTATAGATGTTACCAATGTTCATCAGACAAACGGCTTCCGAAGCACGATTGCTCAATTGACGGTATACAGCTATGGCTTGCAAATAATAAAAAAGCGCCTTTTGATTGTTGTATTGTGAGCCGGCGACCGCGCCTATGTTGCTGGTTATTTTTGCCTTCAGCGAGAGCGCTTTGGCGTTTTGCTCTGCTTTCTGCACGAATGGTAGCGCTCGTTCAAAAGCTGATAACGCGTCGCGATAATTGGCGAGGTTATAGTATGCCTCGCCCATAGTCTCGACCGCCCGCGCCGCGCCGAACCAGTCCTCCGCTTTTTCGTAATAAGGCAAGGCGGCCTGATACTTTTCGATGGATGCGATGTAGCCCTCTTTCGTACGCTGGTCGTAAATCTCTTCCCCGGCGGCAAAGAGGTGTTCGCCCTGACAGCGCGCCTTATCAGCGTCCTTAGCAGGTCTCAATTCCGAGATTCGCACTTGATATTCAACGCCGTCTTTTTGCGGATCCATCGCCGTGATCTTTACGAAATAGCTCGCGGCTTCCTCCGCCACCGCCACAACGGAATTGCCTTCCGGTATCCCGTTGCGGGCTTTCATTTTCATGAATTTTCTTCCGTCGGGAGCCGTCAATTCCAGCGTAATGTCGCCGCTGAGCGCCTTAGCTTCGACCTGCGCGTATTGTCCGGCGGTCAGCATGAGCGGATAACGATGTGTCTCGCCTTTATTCAAACGGGCCGTCACGGGCGCTTCATAATTCAAAGGCGCGCGCTCGTTCTGTTCCTGCGCTCCCACGCTGACCAAACCGAGCGCGGCAAACGCGGCCAGACAGACGGGAATGACTAATTTTGTTACCTGGTATTTTGCTTGACGAATCATCGTTGGGGCTCCTTTCACGGAGAAAAGCAAATCAAATTGCGGCCAAGTTGCGGGTTTGATCGAACGAATCCCCTTGGGCAAGCGCGGCGCCGGCGCCTATGTCGCTGGCTATTTTTGCCGCTCCAACCGCCGAAGATCAGCGGCGAGCTCGAGACTGAAAGCTGCGATTACTTTTTCCAGAGGACCTTCATACTTACGCCCGATCAACCCAGGTGTCAACGGCCAGATCACCTTTCCGTTCGCATCCGCCAAATGAGCCGTCAACGCGAGCCGATCCTGCCGCGCCGCCGCGACAGTCACTTTGAGCGCAACGTCGGCTTCGCCCGGGTCGTCAGTCAGACTGAATTTGTTGTCAGTGGGCAGGCGCCTCAGGAGTTGTTGGCGCGCCTGTTCGCGCCGCGCGCCGCTGATTTCTAGATAGACTTTTTTGGCTTCAAGCAGGCCGGCGGCTTGGGCTCGCTCACTGCGGGTGAGCGTCTCGCCGGGAGCGCCAGCCCGCGGGCGGATGTCCATTGCAATCACTTCGGCGCCGGACAACTGCGGAGGCGTTGATGGACGAGAGGTTGGCGTGGCAGAGGAGCTTGGCTGCGGAGAAATTGCCGTAGTGGGCGCGGTTGTGGGCAAAACCTGGGGCGTCGGCGTAGCGTTGATCGCCAATTTGTCGCCGGATGCGCCTCGTCCGATCCAGAACCAATACCCGAGAGCCCCGCCGGACAAGGCTAACAACATGAAAGCCAGCGCAGGTTTCCAGGTCAGGCGCCGCTCAGGATCGAAAAGCCGCTGGCTGAGCAGGCGGAGGCGCCAGCTCAGGACGCGCAGCGGAGCCGTCTCGCGGTAACTCACCGCGACCGTTGCGCCCTCGCCTTCCTCGTCAGTCGCGCGCAGCGGCTCGACGGCCAGGCTCAGTCGCTGGCCGCCTTCGAGCGTGAGCGTCGCGGCGACATCCCGCAATTGGTCGTCTAAGCCATAACTCAGCAAGTGCGCGGCCAACCGCAAGTCTTCGCCGCCCCTACCGCCGTATATTTCAATCAACCTGGCGCCGGTCGCAATTTCGATCTTACCGCGCCGGCTTTGCTCAAGCGGCCATCGCGCGCGCTCAACTCTATCAACGACGATGCGCAGCCATGCGGGCGAGAAACGCCGGCGGCGTTCACGCTCCTGGATTATGGATTCCTTGAGGCTCTGCATGTCTTCCTCGCTCAACTGCGCTGTGGGGCGCCGACCGCCGCTCGGCGGCTCAGGCGGTTGACTGTCGCGCAACTGGAATTCGGGCACTTCGAGACGATTGGCCGGCGCGTCCAGCCGCAACGCCGCAAGCAGCCGTTCGAAACAATCAGGGTGCAGCAGGGCGTGCAAGCGGCGGAGTTCGACTTCGTGCTCGCCGTCCGGGTCGTTCCCGCGAAAACGCAACGAAGGCAATTCGTCCGCATGCGGGTCAAAGGAGGTGGGGAGGGTACAACGTGTTTCCCACGGCGTGAACTCGCGCAAACATTCCCTGATCCATTCCAGATAGTCTCGCGCGTCCGGCAAGGCCTGGAACCGCTCTTCGCCGCGGACGCCGCGTTGCACGGCCAGCAGCGCGCCGAAACGCTCCTGCAATTCCCGCATCAACTGCGCCTTACGCCGCCGGTAATACGAGTCGTCGCGTCCGCGGTCCGGATCCTGCGCAACCAGTTCGTGAATTTGCGCGGTTTCCGCCGTGCTGTAGTTGTGCAAGAGACGGCTCAGGCCCAGCGCGACAAAAAACGAATTGCGGCAACCGGTGATATACACCAGATGTTTGATGTAATGCGCCACCAGCGCGTCTTCCGGGACGCCATGCTCTTCCTGCCGCCGCTCTTCCGGTTCGGAGACGAAATAAACCAGGCGCTGCAACATCTGCCATTCGCCCAGACTGACTTTCGTGCGGTGTGTCGGCAGGTAATGAACCCGCTTGTCCTGCCGGACGAGCGTCACATCGAGCGCGGAAACGGCCTCCCGCGTCGCGAGCAATGCGGCCTGTAATTCTCTTAAAATGAAATATGCGAGTTGAAAAGCCCGGCGCAGCTTCTCTTCCATCAGCACTTGTCTCCACGCACACGAATGGCGGCGGCCTCGTGCGGAATCTCTGAGATGTCAAGTTGCGTTCTCGCATAGTATCGCTGAGCAATACCACAAATGTCCATGTGCGAGCGTGCCTCTTTCGGAAATCCACAAGCTTGCTTCAGCGTGACCATTTCGGAATTCGGAAAAGGGCACGGTGCATTGTAAGCGCCTACGTTAGGGTTACGCCGTCGCAGCAAACGCCACGCAAATTGTAATAGCAAACAATGCGTGGCTGAGAACTGAGCCGCCAAGCATAGTGGGAACTCTCATGCGCAAGACAAGCGTTGCCCCAATTTCAACAGCCGGGTTATTGGTTTTCTTGTTTGTCCGGATCGGCGCCGAGAAATCTGCGCGCGGACAGACGCAAGCTCCCCCAAATGCCAGCGTCCTCAACATTAGGCTGGCTCATACGAAGAGAGGTCCTCAGCCAACGGAACATGGCGGTAGCCAAGAAAGGTCCTCAGCCAACGGAACGTGGCGGTAGCCCGACCAATGAGGGATGGCGTAAATCCACGCCCCCTCTCACGGTCGGGCTACCGCCACGCCGCGCCATCCCGCACATCAAATTGAAAAGCGATCTATATGAAGGGCACACCAAAATATGGATCGAAAAAACATAGCCACAGAGAGCACAGAGAGCACAGAGGGATCTGGCCAGGCTTTCGACCTCGGTGTCCTCTGTGGGCTCTGTGGCTTAATCAAGTTCTTGGCGTGCCGGGCATTTTGTTAACGGAGCAACAAGTCTGTCCCACTCTCAGTCACTCCGCGTCGACTTTTGTAGTCTTTCCTGTCACTTCATTTCCAGATCTGTCGCATAGCTTCTCCATCGATAACGCCAAAACAGTTAAGCGCAGCGATTTTGAGATATCAGCATCGATACGAGTTGAGGGTATGCAGTTTGCCTAGTTCTGATCGCCCGGCTGAACCCACATTGAATCCTAACCCCTTGCATTTTCGACGCGGCGACATAGCCACGTAATTTCCAATCCTTTAGGAGGAAGCTTAATGAAACGACTAGTATTGTCTTTTGCCGTAACCGCGTTGGTCTGCTCTTCAGCCTTGGCGCAAGGATCCGCCAAAGGCGCCGCCTCGGGGCGAGGCGGGGCAAAGGCCGAAGCGCAGAACGCCAATCAGACGGTCATTCTGGATTCAGGGGCGCAGTTGAGCGCGGAATTGCTTGCCACGCTCGAGGCAGGGAAAGTCGAGCCGGGCGATGAGTTCAAAATGCGTACGCTCAAGCCGGTGATTGTCGGCGGCAAAGAGGTGATCGCCAAAGGCTCAGTGCTCACCGGCCACGTGGTCGAATCGACCAGGGCGCAGGGCAAAGAAGGCGCTTCGCAGTTACAGCTCTGCTTCGATCAACTGCGGAATAAGAATTTGACGACGCCTCTCTCCGCGACGATTGAGCAGATCACACTGGTCTCCGTCAACAGTCAGAGTCAAATCGATGACCAGGGCGCATCCTCAGGAGTTGGGGGAGCCGGCGCCAATGCCGGCGGCGCAGCCAGGTCGAGAATGTCCGCCTCCGGCGGGTCGGGTGGCGGGTTGCTCGGCGGCGTGACCGGAACCGTGAACAACACAGTAGGCGGAGTGGTGGGCGCGACGACCGGCGCGGTAGGCGGAGTGGTGGACGCGACGGGTCAGGTGACAGGCCAGGTGATTGCGACTGCGAATGGCGCGACCGCGAACGCCAAAGGACTGATCGCCATAACTTCCACCTCCAGCGCCGAAGCCGGCGGCAATTCGACCCTCTCACTCACCGGCAAGAACGTGAAGGTCGAGAAAGGCGCTGTCTTCTCGTTGCGCACGGACAAATCGCTGAATCTCGCCACAGACCAAACTCCTAAGCAGTAAATCGTGTATCGAGGGTAGAAGATCGAAGATCGAGGATCGAAGATCGAGGATTGAAGATCGCGTTATCCGTTTAGTCCTTGATCTTCGATCCTCGATCTTCAATCCTCGATCCTCGATCCTCGATCCTCGATCCTCAGCCTTCGGCCTGGTTTTCTACACCGGCCGCCGCCGGGTAAACTTAACTACTGTCAGACGAATCTTGCCACGCGCGCGCTTACTCTGCGGGTATTCCCGTGACCTGGCCGCGTAAATGCTTGATTCTAAATATAGTTACTTTTGGCGGCGGCTGGCGCCTGAGTTGCGATGGCCGAGAAGCCGAGAAGCGAGAGTTTTAATGATGGGTAAAAAGCAATTGCCGTTGATCTACAACCCGACAGCGGGCGCGTTAAGGCGTGACACCGGAAAGATCGAACGATTGACGAGAGCGCTCGATATGCAGGGTATCGCCGTCAGGCTCCTGCCTACAACGCGCGTGGGAGACGGGACGCGGTTCGCAGCGCAATCTGTCAATGAGGGCGCAGAGACCGTCATCGTCTGCGGCGGCGACGGCACCATCAACGAGGCCGCGCAGAGCCTGGTCGGAACCGAAACCGCGCTGGCCGTGTGGCCGTCCGGCACGGCGAATGTGCTCGCGCGAGAGATGAGGCTGCCTTGCGACGAAAACGCATTGTCAGAATTGATAGCCGGCCGAAGCGTCCGCACGATCAGCGTCGGTCGGGCGGTGAAACCAGGCGACGGTTGGCAGCGCTATTTTCTGCTGATGGCCGGCATCGGGCTGGACGCGACGATCGTCAGCGGCGTCGATCTGGGTCTGAAGCGATTGATCGGCGCGGGGGCTTATCTGGCTGCTGGCTTGGACTATCTGGCGCGAATGCCGCTGACGCCTTTTTCAATAGACCTCAACGGGCGGCGGCACGAGAGCACCTTCACCGTAATCTCGAACGCCGCCAGTTACGCGGTATGCTTCACGCTCGCCCCGGGCGCCAAAATGGATGACGACAAGCTGGACGTCTGCGTTTTCAACTCGCGCAGCCGCCTCGCTTATTTGACATACGCGTTCTTGAGCATGGCGAGGGGGCTGCATACGCGAATCTCCAACGTGGTTTACCAACCGGCGCGCGAGGCGCTGGCGAATTCGAACGACAAGGCTCTCGTCCAACTCGACGGAGACGTGATGGGAACTTTGCCGATGCGCTTCGAGGTCGCGCCGGGAGCCTTGCGGATCATCGCGCCTCAGGGCGCGGATCGAAGATTGAGGATCTTCTGATTGCGGATTGCGGATTGCGGATTGCGGATTGATAGTTGTGAGATGTCTCGAGCAAGAGGCGACACAATAAAAGCAGGGTTCTCGGAATCAATAAATCCGCAATCCGCAATCCGCAATCCGCAATCAGAAGATCCTCGATTGTGGGGGACTATGAATCGGATTTTTTCTTCAGTCGACAGCATGTTCGTCGCGATCTATTACGCGGCGATCTTCCTGACTCCGGCGAACGTTCGCGGCGCGGCCCGCGTGATTGGGGCCCTAGGATTGCGGATTGCGGATTTTGCGCGGTCGTTGCGCGAGGTCACGTCTCAGGCCGCGCTCATTTTCTGCGGTTTGATGCTTGCGTCCGCGCCGGGCTTAGGGCAAATCGAGCAATCGGCGCCCAATCCGCAATCAGCGATCAAAGCCGCCTTGCCGCAGGACGCGGTCGTATTGCGGCGCGAGGGCAACGAGGCCCTTTACAACATGGATTACGCGACGGCGCGCGCAAAATTCGAAGAGATCAAAAAGAGAATTCCGCATCATCCGGCGGGCGATCTCTATGTCGCGACCGTGATCTGGCTCGAACACTTGAACAAGAGCCGCCGCCTCCAAACCAGCCTTTACAAAAATGAATCGAGCTTTTACGCCGGCGCGGAAAAGGCGAAAGAGGAGACCGAAGGGGACGCGGTTGACCCCGCCGTGGACCGAGCTTTCCGCGACCGGATGGCTCAGGCGAAGACCAAAGCTCTCGCCCTGGTCGCCCGCAACAAGAACGACGCCGACGCGCAATACTTCCTCGGGGCCTATTACGGAGTGATGGCCGGTTACGAAGCCTCGACCGCCCGCAAGTTTTTCTCCGCGATGCGCAACGGGTCACGCAGCGTGGACGCCCACGAGAAGACGGTCAAGCTCGATCCGAACTACTACGACGCCTACCTTTCGTTGGGAATGTACGATTACATCGTCGGCAGTCTCCCGTTCATGTACAAGGCGTTGGCGGCCCTCGGCGGCGCTCGCGGGAACAAACAGCGCGGCATTACGCGCCTGAAGGAAGTTATCGAAAAAGAGACCGCCACGGCCGACGACGCCCGCGTCATGCTGCTCGCGATCTACCAGAACGAGAAGAGGTACGAAGACGCGCTCGCGCTGCTCGATCAATTGAGCGCAAAATACCCTCGCAGTTACCTGGTTAAACTCGAGCGCGCTTACACTCTGGTCTCGCTCAATCGATCCGATGACGCATACGCCGCATTCGAGGATTTGCTGAAAGACCCCGCGGCAGTCCCGGCCGTCGACCTGGTTCATTACCAGTACGCCGAGGCCCTGGCGCTAGGCAAAGACTACAAGCGCGCGGCTGAGCATTTCCTGGAAGTCCCGAAATTGAAAAGCGCCGACGCCAATCTGGCGACGCTGGCTCTGCTCAGAACCGCCCAGGTTTACGACCTGGCCGGACAGCGCATCGACGCGGTCGCGCAATACAAGGCCGTCCTAGCCCGCCCCAACGTTTACGACACGCGCGAACAGGCGGAGAAGGGATTGAAACAGCCTTTCAGGGAGAAGGATAAGGGGAACGGGGATTGAGCGTTGTTGAATCGTCAAGATTGAAGATGGAGGATCGAGGATCGAGGATCGAGGATCGAGGATCGAGGATCGAGGATCGAAGCGCTTTATCTTGCTATCTTCGATCCTCGATCCTCAATCCTGGCGGTTTTATTCCGTCGTGGCGAGCGCGGTGGTCTCTTCTTCCTTGCGCCGTTGTTTGCCGAAGAACCATACGATCCCGATGCTCAGAAAATAAAGGGCGACCATCGGGGCGGCGAAGATGGTCATATTGATCGCATCGGCGGTCGGCGTGAGCACTGCCGAGATGATCGCGATGATCACTATTGCGTAGCGCCACGACTTCCACATCATTCCCGGCGTCAACAGGCCGATGCGCGCGAGCAAATACGACAGGGTAGGAATCTGAAACACGATGCCCGAGCCGAGCATGATCATAATGATCAGATTCAGGTAATCTTCGGCGTCGAGCAGTGTTTGGAATCCCCCTTCGACCGCCAGCCCTAACAGATAATCGCAGGCGGCGGGGAACGCCACTCTGTATGCGAAGGCCGCGCCGAGAATGAAAAACACAGTTCCCATCGCGATCAATGGCACGACATACCGCTTCTCATGCTTGTACAGCCCCGGAGCGATAAACGCCCAGATCTGGTAGAGCAGAAACGGGATCGCAAAAGCGATTCCGGCGTACAGCGCCACCTCCATGTAAATCATAAAAGAGCTGGTTACGCCGCGAAGCACAAGCTTGCTGTTCTCATCATCGAAGTAGAGGCTCTTCTCGCCCTCTTTCATGATGGAACTGACGGGCGTATCCGCCGGCACGATCGCCTTTCCTATCGCCCACGGTAATTCGAGCACGAGTTGTGGCTGATTGTCCTTGGTGATCTTTTTAACGCGAATGGTGGCGCCGGGCGGGACTTTCACGCCGTTGACCGAAGTGTCCTGCACGAAGGTGTATTGCGCCGTCTCGCCTTCTTTGAGGTCATTGATGTTAGGCTGCCCGTATTTCGCTTGTTGTTCCCGCTTCGCCTTTCGCAACTGTTTAACGACCGGGACCGCAAGGAAATTGAAGATGTAACTGGAGACGGCGAAGCAGAGGCTGAAAGCGATTGCGATAGAGAAGACCGAATAGATCAGCCTCTGGCGCAATTCGTCCAGGTGGTCGAGGAAGGACATCTGCAATCCTTCCCTCTCTTCGTGTTCGTTTTTCATCAAAAGTTATCGAATTTTTTGCGAAAGAATACACCATCCACAGCCGATAGGCTTGGATGAAGATGAATTTCGCCGCCCTGGAAGGGCGAATCCATGCTACAATCCGCCAAGTTCTTTGAAACTCAAACTAGGGCGTTCCGGCAGGAAGTCTGCCGGGTAAAAGTTTGAACGCCGAAGATAGAGTTGCAGGAAGCAATGCGAGAACCAAGCGAGCTTCCAATTGCAAACAAATGTAACGGCCACGGGGCCGTGAAAAAACAGAAGTTCTTCGGAACTTCCTACCCGGTCGGGCGCCGGGAAAGTAACGCCTACGAGACATGAATCCGACACGGGTTCAGCGTAGGAATCTCCACCTATAGCCGTTAGGCTTAAGTGGAGAGAATGTCAAATCCAGTGTTTCTTCTCTGGCTGCGCCTTCAAGTTTGCCGTTTCGGCGCCCACGGACGCTGTTTCAGCCTCGGCCTTATTCTGCGTCGAAGCCGCGTTTTCCGGAATCGATTCGGCGTTGTTGTGAATTTCGCGGCTGTTCGTGTCGCCTGAGTACGAATTATACGGGTCGTAGGATTCGTTGTAGCCGGAACTCGATTCGCCGCCGCTCGCCGTGTCGACCTTGCGGTCCTTCTCCGACTCGACTTCCTGTTCCCAGGTGCGCTTGAAGTCTTCCGACGCGCGCCGGAATTGCGACATCGCCTGTCCCAGAGATTTGCCGAGTTCGGGCAGCTTGCGCGGGCCGAAGACGACCAATGCGATTATAAGAATGAGGACAACCTCTCCCATTCCTAAGCCCATAACGATCTCTCTTTCTTTACGAGTCAGCGCCGCGAGCGGAGATTCCGCGCTAGCCACTCGCTCGCGATACTGATTTTTAGGAGAATTCAAGCCCCTGTTGGGAATATCAACTGAGCTTGCGGCAACTATAAGTGACGCGTTGAGAGCGCGTCAAGCAGCGGTTTTTTGGGGAGTGGGGAATGGGGAATGGGGAATGGGCAGTGGGGGGTGAGAAAATAGTACCTTTTTCCCCACTCCCCACTGCCCACTCCCCACTCCCTACTTCTTACGCGCGTAATAGCCCTGGCGCGCGCGGACGTTGAGTCCGGGGCGGGCCACGCGGACTTCGATCGCGCGCCATTTGCCGTCGAGCTTCTCGTTGGTGGATTCATAGGTGAGCGTGTACTGGCGGCGCAATTCCTCGACCGTTCCGGCGAAAGCGTCGCGCAATCCGGCGCCGCCGGGAGTCGTTATGAATCTGCCGCCGGTCTTGGCCGCGAGCATTTTCATCACATCGGCGCCGTTGTCTTTCCGCTCCGTCTTGAAGACGGCGCGGTCGCTCATGTCGACGGCGTAGATCAAGGCGTTCGCGTCCAGAGTTTTGCGCGCCGCCTCGTCGAGCGAGGCTTTACTCTTGGTGTCGGCGCCGTCGGAGACCACGAGGATGGCGCGACGCCGTTCGGGGCGCTGCGCGAGGGCATCGGCGGCTTTGACTATGGCGTCGTAAAGCGGCGTCTCGTCGCGAGCTTTCATGTCCCAGACGGCCTCGGGCGCGTCGCGCGACTCGCTGAAATCTTGCAGCATTTTTACTTTGAACCCGCTGAAGCTGTAGACCGCGACCATGTCGCCGTCGCGCAACTCCGAAAGGAAATTGCCGCAGGCCGCGCGCGCCAGCGAGAGTTTGTTCCCCATGCTTCCGCTCGTGTCGAGCAGGATGGCGGCGGCGAAAGGCGCTTCGTCGACGGTGAGATCGAGTATTCGCTGCGGGGCAGTGTCTTCCAGAATCTTGAAATCCCCGATCTTGAGGCCGGAGACGTAATTCTCGAGCGCGTCGGTGACCGTCGCGTTGACCACGATCAAATTGGTCTCCACGGAAATCACTTCTTCACTCGGCTCGGATTTTTTCTGAGGGTCTTGCGGCTTTTGCGGGTCTTGCCGGAGAGCGCGCGCGCCAGGCGTCATGACAAAGGCGACCGAAAGAAAGATGCCCGAAAGAAAGATGCCCGAAAGAAAGATGGAGGATAGGAAAATGAGCAGACAAAATCGCATATGCTTTCCGCCTTCGCCTCGAAGTTGGCGCCTGATCGTTTACGCGATTCGTTAGTGATCACAGCAGATAACCGCGAAGGACTTTCACCAGTCGAGTGACTTCGTTCGCGACTTCTACAACGCTCACGGAAATCACCCGGCGCGAAGTCTTGCTCAGGTGTTTGTTCAAACGCTCGCTCGCGTCGTCCAGCCGTTTAAGCGCGTCGTCCAGGCTGGCGGGCGCGGGATCGAGCGGGGTGTCGTCGCCCGCGCCGCCGAACTCCGAGCGGATCTGGCGGGCGGCCTTTTCGATCTCGCGCAACTTCTTCTCGCCCGCGCGAGGGAGATGGCCGTTCACGGCCTCTTTCGCCAGGCTCTCAGCGTCGCGCTCGATCTGCGCGCCTTTGTCCAGAATCTTTTTGTGCTCATCCTCTTCACGCTTGATCTGCATGCGCTTGAGCGTGTCGAGCATCGTTTCGTTCTGCTCTTCGGCGGGAGGATTCCCCGCGCCTTGCGCCCCGGCGGGCGAGGCCACGAATAGCAGGCAGAGAATGGAGAACAGGATTCGTAGAGTCATGACTCTCATCCGTTCGGCGGTCGGCCCATCAGTATTCGCAACTCAGGATGCGGCGTGTGGGACGCCCGCTGCTGGCCTTGATACTCAGGTCGATGCCGAGGATTCTGCCCGCCAGCCCTCGCAGCGCTTCGTCTTCGAGCGAGCCGTTTGATTGCCCCTCGATCCACTGGACGCCGCCTGACGCTTCGATGACCTTGCCCTCGATATGTGCGTTTATGGAAAGCTGGGAGCGTTTATCGTCGAGCGGGAGCGCGCTGACCTCCAGACGCCATCGGCCCTGCTGCCAGTTACGGACTTCGCCCGCCGGCATCTTCGCCAGGTGATCCAGATCGGCCCGCGCCGTCACGCCGCGCGTGAAAACTACGCTTTTAGTAACGATCTTTCCCTCGTTCGGTTTGCTCAGAGTGTCGTCAATCTCAATTGCGCAGGCTTTGAAGACCTCGCGCACGGTTTGCATAATCTGTTCGCGCGGCGCGTGGATGACGTACGGGTTATCGAGCGGCGGCTCGGTCTTCGGCCGGTCGAGTTGTATCTGCGCGCGCGCGTCGAACGAACAGAAAGTGATAAACAACAGCGAAAGACATATGTAAGACGTTTTCAGGTTCATACGCTTTGTCGAATGCCAAAAACTGCGGCCGCAATGGATGACCACAACGGCTCACTTTATCGGTCGGGAAAAGTCCATTCGTATTGCGGCGATTCTATCATATTCGGAGAAACTATGATTGCTGAAGTGACGTCCCTGAATGGAAATTATTTCATAGCGTTTTTTTCCTGATCGCGTAAGTTTTACTCAAAGAGTTTGGCCACGTTTGATAGCCGGCGCCAGGTCAAATCACGCGAAGAGCCTATGTTGATTAGACTTTCCACCTCTTCTCATCTTTCGAGATTCAGTGGCGCCGCGATTGCTCTAGTCTGGGTGGGGCAACGAGATACCAAGTGGTTAGTTCCACTGACGGTGTCAAGTGGTTACCAGGGTGAGGAAGGTAACCACACTTATCAGGCGCTACACATTCCCACGATTGTAGCGCCTTTTATTTTTTTCATTTGCAGATGGTGTGGCCGGCGCATGACTGCGGGCTAGTGAAGGATTGCGGCTAGGGATGCGCCGCAGGCAGGGCATGCGTCGACCAGACCGTCTGACGGTCTCGGCTTCTTGACTCGATCTCCCGCCATTGGCTATGTTGCGCTTTTCGACACTCAATCAGTGAGGCCTCCGCAAGGCCATGAACGTCGTTTCGGTCATATGGCCGAAACAACGATCGAAGCCCGGAGGTTGAAACGAGAGCGCGCAATGCTTAGCGAATTCCGTCAAAGTTTCGGCGACTTTCATACCGAGCTTCATCGCGAAGATTACCTCTTCCGTTCCGGCCATAAACAGAGCCGCGAAATCGCGCGCATCCGCGGCGAGAGCAGCGATCTGTTCAAGCCCTCCGCAATCGCCGAACTGCGCGCAAAACTCGAAGAGACTCCCGAACATAGGGAGACCGAAAGAACGAGCGTCAAGCGGTTGATAGCCTTCGCCGTGGAAGGCGCTCTGCTAGCCCGCGCGCAAGATGTCTCCGACGAGATCGAGGATTACGAAGCGAGCGCGTTCGTCGATTGGCAAGGGCGGAAAGCGCCTTTCCGCGCATCCGCCTCGCTGCTCGCCGGTGAAACGGATTTTGCCAGACGCCGCGACCTGTTCGCCCGCCGGGCCGGCGTGATCGAGGCCGCCCAGGATTTACGCGCCGAACGGCTCGAAAAGTTGCGCGACGGCGCGCGCGAGATGGGCTATGAAAATCGCCTTGCTATGCTCCGCGAATTGCGCGGACTCGATTACGAGGGGACGGCTTCGCGGGCGCGGGCCATTCTGTCGAAGACCGAGGGCGGCTACGTGAACGCGCTCGCGAGTCTGCTCCCGCGAGAGACCGGCGTCTCGGTTGATGACGCGACACAGGCCGACCTGGGATTCCTGCAAAAGTTCACGCGCTTCGACCATTTCTTTCCGCGCGAAAGAATGCTCGGCGTCTATCGAGAGCTTTTCGCCGCGTTCGGATTCAACTCCGAAAAACAATCGAACCTGTCCATAGATTCGGAGCCGCGTCCGGGCAAACAACCTCAAGCCTTCTGCTCGCCGATTCGAGTACCCGATGAAATAAAGCTGTCCGTCAATTTAAATGGCGGTCAGAGCAATTATCGTGAATTCTTGCGCGAAGCCGGGCGCGCGCAGCTTTACGCCTGGACTTCGCGCGGCCTCTATCCCGAATTCCGCCTCGGCGGAGACCGCGCGGTCGTCGAAGCCTGGGGATTGCTCCTCGAAAATCTGGCCCTCGACGAACGCTGGCTGATGACCACGTTCGGGTTCGTCGAGAATATGGAGTTCCGGCGCGCGCTGGCGGTCTTCAGGCTGATGTCATTGCGACAACGCGCGGCGCTGCTCGATTACGAGATCGAATTCCACTCCGGCGGCTTGGCGAGCGGCTCTGGGGAGCGTTACGCCGAATTGATGACCGACGCCGCGCGCCTTCGGTTCGACAAAACAGAGCGCCTGCGCTCGCTCGACGACGCGTTCTATTCGGCGGACTTCCTGAGGGCTTCGGCTTTTGAATCGCAGATGCGCGAATACCTGAAGACGCGGTTCGGCGTGCGCTGGTGGGCTTCGCGCAATGCCGGCGAGACGCTGATCGATCTGTGGAACACCGGGCGGCGGCACACGGTCGAAGAGCTTTCTTCGATGATCGGGCTGGGCGCGCTGGATTTCGATTGGCTCGCTTCCGAATCGTTGGAGTCTATAGAAGGGCGATCCACATGACATTCAATCAGTCCGCAATCTGGGTACGCGTCGCTTCCAGCGCGCAGTCTCGGGCGTTAGACGTATTGATCGGAAGCAGACGCTCCCAACGTCGCCGCGCTTGCGTTGAGGGATTATTGCCCGAGGTTCCGCGCATCCGGTTCCAAGGCGCTCTTTGGCCTCCAATGGGTCTGGAGCCCAAGCCTGCGCGCTGGAAGCGACGCGTACCCAGGCTCACGCTTCCGATTTACGCGCATACTTCATTCAATTGAAAATCAACAAGCATTCTCATGGCCCAAACAGTTCACGTTTCCCTGGACGAACGTAGTTATGACATCACCATAGCCGATGACGCGTTGTCTCGGACCGGCGAGATCGCTCGCGCCGCGCTCGGCGGCAAGACTCGCCGCCTTGCGATCATCTCGAACCCGAAGGTTCACGCGCTTTTCGGCAAGATTGTTGAAAGGAGTTTGAAGCGCGCCGGATTCGCTACGCTCACGCATCTGATAGGCGACGGCGAGCGGGCGAAATCTCTGCGCACGGCCGAACGCGCCTGGGGTTTTCTGATCGCCAATCGTTTTGAACGATCCGACGGCGTGATCGCGCTCGGCGGCGGCGTGGTGGGCGACCTCGCGGGCTTTGTCGCCGCGACTTTTTTGCGCGGAGTCAATTATGTCCAGATTCCCACGACGCTGCTCGCGCAAATCGATAGTTCGGTCGGAGGCAAGACGGCGGTCAATCATAAGCTCGGCAAGAACCTGATCGGGGCTTTCCATCAGCCTCGCGCGGTCGTCATTGATCCTGGCGTTCTGCGCAGCCTGCCCGCGCGGGAGCTGCGCGCGGGGCTTTACGAGGCGGTCAAATACGGCGTGATCCGCGACGCGGAACTGTTCTCCCTGATCGAGGTGAATCTGGACGGGATCAAAGCGCTCGATCCGTCGTTGCTCTCCCGCGTCATCGCGCGCAGTTGCGAGATCAAGGCCGAGGTCGTCGCGGCCGATGAGCGCGAATCCGGCTTGCGCCGCATCCTCAATTTCGGCCACACCGTCGGGCACGCGCTCGAAGCCGTCACAGCCTACCGCCGTCTGAAACATGGCGAGGCCGTCGGCTACGGAATGAAGTGCGCTTCAACGATCGCCGAGAGGGCCGGCTTAATCCCGCCCGCCGAAGCCGAGGCCATCAGATTCGGCGTCGATAAACTCGGTTCCCCGCCCCGCATTGACGATCTGAAGACTCAAGACGTGATCGTCGCAATGTCACACGACAAGAAAGTCGCGCAAGGCAAACTGCCCCTGATTCTGCCTACGAAGATCGGTTCGGTGATCGTGCGCGACGACGTCGCGCCCACAGTAATTCGGGGGGCGGTGCGCGATTTGTTGTCGCAGCGCCTATAGACAACGGCCATTGAACAATTGACAATAAGCAGTTTCTCAAACCACCCCTGGAGGTTCCAGATATGCTCCCCGATCAAATCAGGAAAGCGGAGATCGCAATGATGAAAGTCGGTATTCGCGCTTTGCAGGTCGGCGCGTTCGTCAGCAAGCCGATTTTTGAAGGCGCCCGATACGATTACATCATCGAAAGAGATGGCAAGCTCTATCGCGCTCAGGTCAAGTATGCGGATGGTAAACTACACCGCGCTGTCGGAGCGGTATACGTCAACCTTTGGAAGCAAATCAAGAAAGACAAAAACTGTCCATACAGTGAAAGCGAAGTTGATGCCCTGGTAGTTTACGTGCCGAAGATAGACAAGATTTGCTGGTTCGGGCCGGAAGTTTTTTGTGGCAAGCAGGGGCTGGCAATCAGAATTTCACCGGCCAAGAACGGACAGATCAAAGGCTGCTTGGCAGCTGACGATTACCTGTGGTAATTTATGCTCGCTTTTTGACAATCTGGCTCAAATCGAGCGGGAGTAATTCAGTGGTAGAATGCAAGCTTCCCAAGCTTGACGTCGCGGGTTCGAGTCCCGTCTCCCGCTCCAGCAATCATAAACACAAAGCCGCAGCGTGAACTTCAATGTTGACGCTGCGGCTTTTTGATTTTGGGATGGGCTTGTAGCCTCGCTTTCAGGCGAAAGCTCGGGACATCAAATCATTCCGCCTGAAGGCGGGACTACAAACTACAGCCCCTTCGACGCGAGGAATTTGATGAGGTCGCGGACGCGGCACGAATAACCCCATTCGTTGTCGTACCACGAGAGGACCTTGACCATATTGCCGCCGATGACTTTAGTGTTCTCGGCGTCGACGATTGACGAGTTGGAATTCTTCTTGAAGTCTGAAGAGACCAGGGGGGCTTCTTCGAAAGCCAGGATGCCTCTCAGTTCTTCGTTGGCGGCGTCCTTCAGCGCGGTGTTGACTTCCGCGGTGGAGGTCTCTTTTTCGACTTCCATTACCACGTCGACCAGCGAGACGTTCGGCGTCGGGACGCGCACGGCGATGCCGTCGAATTTGCCTTTCAGTTCGGGCAGGACGAGCGCGACGGCTTTCGCCGCTCCGGTCGAGGTCGGGATCATCGAGAGCGCGGCGGCGCGGGCGCGGCGCAGGTCCTTGTGCGGGAAATCGAGGATGACCTGGTCGTTCGTGTAGGAATGAATGGTCGTCATGAGAGCTTTCTTGACGCCGAATTTCTGATGGATCACTTTGGCGACTGGCGCCAGGCAGTTGGTCGTGCATGAGGCGTTTGAAATGACGTGGTGTTTGGCCGGGTCGTAGGCCTTCTCGTTGACGCCCATCACGATGGTGATGTCTTCGTTCTTAGCCGGGGCGCTGATGATCACTTTCTTAACCGGGCCGCGAAGGTGGGCCGCCGCCTTCTCCTTGTCGGTGAAGCGCCCCGTGGATTCGACCACTATTTGCGCGCCGACCTCCTCCCAGGGGATCTTGGCCGGGTCCTTCTCGGCGAAGACGCGGAATTCGTCGTCGCCGACCTTGATGGTGTTTTCAGTGTAGGAGATGTCCTCTTCGAGATTGCCGAGGATCGAATCATACTTGAGCAGATGCGCGAGCGTCTCGGTGTCGGTCAAATCGTTGACCGCGACGAAGTCAATCTCCTTGTCTCCCAGAGCCGACCGCAGGACGTTGCGCCCGATCCGGCCAAAACCATTGATGCCAACTTTGATTGCCATTTTTCCTCTCCTGTTCGGGTTGATTGGGTATTGATTTGATCAAGCGGCGGACGCGACGGTGTGACGCCTAGCTTGAAGTCGAGCAAAGTATCTTAGCCGATTTTGGCTGTCAACCTCAGGGTCTCGAAGAGATAATGAATATGCGGAATGCCAGTGATGCATTATGCTCATAGGGAGAGCGGGAGAGCGGGGGAAGGGGAGAGCGGGGGAACGTGAGACAAGGAAAGATATATTTCTTTCTCTCGCTCCCTCGCTCCCCCGCTCCCCCACTCTCCCGCTCTCCCTTTTGCGCTGAATAGCGCCCTCGGACGCGTTTCTTGACAACTCTCACAAGCGCTGGCTATAGTCCGATTCATGGTATATCCGTTGCAGTCTCCATTGAAGTTGGACGATAAATCACTAAGCGGGAAGAAGGCGCAGATACGCAGCACAACGGTTCTGGCGGTTCGCCGCGACGGTCGCATAGTGATTGCGGGCGACGGTCAGATAACGATGGGCGAGACGGTCATGAAATCGAGCGCGCGCAAAGTCCGCCGCCTTTACAACGACAAAGTGTTGGCCGGGTTCGCCGGGGCGAGCGCGGACGCCTTCGCGCTCTTCCAGCGTTTCGAGTCGAAGCTGGAGCAGTTTCACGGCCAGTTGAACCGCGCGGCGGTCGAATTGGCCAAGGACTGGCGCACCGACAAGATAATGCGCAATCTGGAGGCGCTGCTGATCGTCTCGGACAACCAGAGCACCTTGGTCATCTCCGGCACCGGCGACGTGATCGAACCTGACGACGGCATAGTCGCCATCGGCTCCGGCGGTCCTTACGCCCTGTCCGCGGCGCGCGCGCTGGCCAGACACACTGATTTTTCCGCGCGCCAGATTGCGGAGGAAGCGATGAAGATCGCCGGCGAGATCTGCATCTATAGTAATTTGAATCTGGTGATTGAAGAAATATGAAATAAGATGTTAGATGTCAGATGTCAGATGTCAGACGCTCACGCGCCACGTCAACTTCTGACATCTGACATCTGACATCTGACATCTACTTTATGGTTATTTACCTTTCAGGCGAAATTGAAGACCAGTTGAGTCTGGACGAGTTGACGCCGCGCCAGATCGTCGCCGAACTCGACAAGCACGTGGTCGGGCAGTCGGCGGCCAAGCGCGCCGTCGCGGTCGCCTTGCGCAACCGCATTCGGCGACAGAAGCTGCCTGCCGACCTGGCGCAGGACGTGATGCCGAAGAACATCATTATGATCGGCTCTACCGGCATCGGGAAGACCGAAATCGCGCGGCGCCTGGCGCGGCTCTCGTCATCGCCTTTCCTTAAAGTCGAGGCGTCGAAATTCACCGAGGTCGGCTACGTCGGGCGCGACGTCGAATCGATGATCCGCGACCTGACGGAGATCGCGGTCGACATGGTGCGCGCGGAAAAGGTGGAGGAGATCGCCGACAAGGCCCAGCAGAACGTCGAAGAGCGCATCCTCGATATGCTGCTGCCGCCTAACAAGGCGTCGTCGTTCGACTCGTCCATCGACGTGATCGAAAGCAGCGAGAACGCCGCGATCGATTCCTACAACCGGACGCGCGAGAAGTTCCGCCAGCAGATGCGCGAAGGCAAGCTCGACGCGCGCATCGTCGAGATCGAGGTCCGCGAACGCAACTTCCCGTCATTCGAAATCTACACCAACCAGGGCATCGAGGAGATGGACATCAACCTCAAGGACATGATGCCCGGGCTGTTCGGCGGGCGCACCAAAAACCGCCGGATGCGCGTCGACGAGGCGATGGAGTACCTGATGCAAGAGGAGGAGCAGAAGCTCGTAGACATGGATCAGGTCGCCCGCGTCGCCCTCGAGCGCGTCGAATCGTCGGGCATCATCTTCCTGGACGAGATCGACAAGATCGCCGGGCGCGAATCGGGCCATGGCCCCGACGTTTCGCGCGAAGGCGTGCAGCGCGACATCCTGCCGATCGTCGAAGGCACCACGGTCAACACCAAATACGGCATGGTTCGCACCGACCACATCCTCTTCATGGCGGCGGGGGCGTTCCACGTCTCGAAGCCGTCAGACCTGATCCCAGAATTGCAGGGCCGGTTCCCGATCCGCGTCGAACTGCAGCCGCTGACCGTCGATGACTTCAAGCGCATCCTGACCGAGCCGAAGAACGCCCTGATCAAACAGTACAAGGCGTTGATGGAGACCGAGGGCGTCACGCTCGAAATCACCGAAGACGCGATTGACGAAGTGGCAAACTTCGCTTTCAAGGTCAACGAGACCACCGAAGACATAGGCGCGCGCCGCCTGCACACGATCCTGGAGAAAGTCCTCGACGAGATTTCGTTTGAAGGCCCCGACCTGAAAGAGAAGCGCCAGATTGTGGACGCCGATTACGTGCGTAAGATGTTGGCCGATATTGTGAAGAATGAAGATCTCAGCAGATACATTTTGTAAGAATGGAGCGGGAGAGCGGGCGAGCGGGCGAGCGGGAGCGCTGGATAAAAAGCGTCTCTCCGCCGTTCCGCCTTATCGTCTCTTCCTCTTCCGCTCCCCCGCTATCCCGCTCTCCCTGTCTCTCTTTCTCTCCGTCTTCCTGGCCGCTTGCGGAAAGGTCGGCCCTCCGCTGCCGCCGGAGCGGCGCGAGACGCTCCATGTTGAAAACCTGAGCGTCGAGCAGCGGGGCGCGCATCTCATCTTGAGCCTCCCGTTCACGCGGACGCCGAAAACGCAGCTGCAGCGCATCGACGTTTACCGCCTGGTCGAGCAGCTCGAAGCGCCGATGGGCTTGCCGATTGAAACCTTTTCGGAAAAGGCCAGCGTGGTCTATTCGATCCTGGCCGATGACATTCCGCTCAACCGCTCCGGCGTCATTTACAACGACGCGTTGAATGTGAAAGGGGAAGCGCAAAACAAGCGTTACCGTTACTCGGTTCGGATGTTCAACACCGCCGGACAGGCCAACGATTTCTCGACCTATGCGACGATCGAGCCTCTCCTCAACCTGGCTCTGCCCCCCGCCAAGTTGGCGGCGAAGCAGGTCGAGACGCAGATCGAAATCACCTGGGATCCGCCGGAGGGCAATATGAACGAGACCTCCCCCGCCAACGTCGCCGGATATAACATCTACCGCCGCCAGGGAGGGTCGTTTAACAAGATCAACGCCGAGCCTCTGATCGAGCCGCGTTTCGTCGACCGCAACTTCCAGTTCGGGGCCGATTATCAATACGTCGTGCGAAGCCTTTCGTTTAAGCCCGGCTCTGCCAGCCTGAGCGAATCGATTGAGAGCGACGACAGTCCGCCGCTCGATCACACGCCGAAAGACACGTTTCCGCCCGCGCCGCCGAAGCCGGTCACCATCGCTTCGATCAACAGTCTGGTCAGCCTCTTCTGGCCGCTCAGCGCCGAGCCTGACGTCGTCGGTTACAACGTTTACCGCGCCGAGGACGAGAACGCCCCGCCCGAAAAATGGGTCAAGCTCAATCCGGAACTGCACAAGACCGCGTCGTTCCGCGATGATAAAGTGCAAGTGGGCAAGAAATATTTCTATCAGATCACCGCCGTTGACGCCTACGGCAACGAGAGCGCCCGGTCGGAGACGGTTAGCGAGACCGTCGCGCCTTGATCGAGGATCGAGGATCGCAGATAGAGGATCGAGGGTAGAACGGATAACGCGATCCTCGATCCTCGATCCTCGATCCTCGATCCTCAACGATTCATGGCAGGTAGAGCCGCAATATGCGGATCACATTTTCGCCCATGATCTTTCTGATCTCGTCTTCATCGAAGCCTTCTCTCAATAGCGCGTCGGTGATCTGAACTATGCCGGTGGCGTCGAAGGGGGCTTCGATCGCGCCGTCGTAATCCGACCCCAGCGCCACGTGGTTAACGCCCATAATGTCGGCCGCGTGACGAATGGCTCTTGCAATCGCCGCCGCGTCGCTCCCGCAGACGGCCGTGTCCCAGAAACCAATGCCGACGATCCCGCCGTTATTCGCGATCGCTTTGAGCTGATCGTCGCTCAGGTTGCGCCTGTTGTCGCACGTCCCTCTCACTCCGGTGTGCGAAACGATTACCGGCTGAGCGGCTATTCGCAACACGTCGTTAATCGTATCCGGCGAAGCGTGGGCCAGATCGATGAAGACTCGCTTCTCTTCCATTCGCCACACCAGTTCCCTGCCTTTATCTGTCAGGCCGTATTTCTTGACGCCGTGGGCAGACCCGGCCATCTCGTTGTCGAAAAAATGGGCCAGGCCGATCATCCGGAACCCGGCGTCGTAGAGGCGGTCCAGGTTGTTTACGTCGCCCTCGAGCGCGTGCGCGCCTTCGAGTCCCAGGAAGCCGGCGACGATTTCAGTATCCGTCTTGCGCCGTTCGAGAAAGTTCGTCACGTCCTGGGCGGTCCGCAGGATCACTAGCTTTCCGTTCGAGCGCGACGACGCTTCGTGTAAACGCCTGGCCTGATACAAGGCGCGTTCGGTCAGGTTTATCCAGCTTGCGACCGGCCAGCGCTCGGCCAGCGCCAGCAGAGTGATGTTGTCGGTGTCGCCGCTGTTCGATTCGATGTTCATGCCGCGCGGCGTTTTTGTGACGACGGTGAAAGACTGCGCGGCCACGTTACCTTCGACCAAACGCGGCAGGTCGACATGGCCCCAGTCGCCCCTCTTCAACAGATCGCGGTCCCACATCAGCGTGTCGGCGTGCAGATCGGCGACGAGCAGCGTTTTATGCAACGCCTTCGCCCGCTCTGACGCCGCGTAAGGCTGCTCTCCCAGCGTGGCGTTCATCCGCCGGCCGACGTAGCCGGGCAAGAAAAAGAAGAAGAAGCCGAGCGCGACGAGCAGAATCGCGCCCAAAACGATGTAGACCTTTTTCCTCATTCAAGCGATCCTCCTATAGCGGTTTTCGCTTCGGAGTACGGGTTGATAGAACGCGGATGACACTGGTAGAGCGGATTGACGCCGATCTTTTCTGGTTATATTCGCGATGATCCGCTCCCGTCCGCGTCATCAGCGTTCTATTGACGCGTTCTTTGTTGCGAACACCGATTTCTGACCTCGAATACACGATTGAAAACTGATCTAGTTGTCACGGACGTAAACGACAAGTTCCACACCCGGCCTCAGTGTGAACGACAGCGGCAAGGCCCGCCATCCGGGCACGCCGGCGAACAGTAATTGCTGGTTCGCGTTGGCGATGACGATGGGCTGCGATATTTGTGACGGGCCGTCTGCGGGCATGCGGCCCGAATAGTCCACCTTCTTGTAATCGCGCAGGTACCAGGGCAGCGGCCAGTATTCCGGCGAGGACACGTAAATGGGCGTGTCATGGGGCGCCGGCAGTTTGTCGGTTTCGCTTTTGATCGCTTGCGCGAGTTGGAATATGTCTCTGTCGGTTTGCGCGTAGACGTAGCCGTACAGACCATCGATATACGGTTTGAACTTGTGGTCGCGCCCGAAGTCGGCGCCATAGCCACTGCGGTTGTCGTTGTCGTCGTATTTGTCGAAATTGACAGTCCACGTCAGACGGACGTTTAAGATCAGAACCGCGACGAGAGCCGCCGCCCATAACAGCCTGAGTGAAATAAGCCGCGTCGCGCCGTAGACCAACTGCGCGGCATGACCCGAAAGGAGCGCCATCGGAATCAGGAAACTGAGCGCCAGCCAGGGCGTCTTGTACCCGATGATCGAATAAGCCAACGTAATTCCAAGAGTCCATGCGGCGACGAAGAGCCAGAAGCGCGTCCCCCTCCGCGCGATGAAGATTCCGGCCAGCAGCGAGCCGATGACCAAAGGCAGCTCGAGTTTGAACAGGATGCCAATGTAGTACCAGAAGACTTTGACGTGCTCGCCGCCGCTGCGCCTTGTCCAGAGAAAGACTGATTTGACAGCGTCCGGCACGCCATGCCAGTTCCTGAAGAAAGATGAATATAAAAAGATGTTGATGAAGACGAAGATCATGATCGCCGCCAGCGCGTGGTCGAGCGACGGCGCCACGTTCGCGCAATCGCGCCGGATCTCGCGCGCGAACGCGTCGAGCGTGAACTCGCGACTCCGGATGAGTCTTCGCATAACCTCCATGGCAGCGGCGCAGAGGGCGGCGATGATCATGACGCCCGCGGTGATGATGGCCGTCTCCTTGGTGGCGAAGAGCAGTCCGGCGGAGGTCGCCATCAGCGCTAGCCAGGCGAAGTTCTTCGACTCGGCGTAGCGCCACGCGCCGACGACAACGCCGAGCGAGAAACAGCCGAACGACATTTCGTGAATGAAGTCGCGCGAGAAATAGACCAGGCCCGGCGAGAGGGCCATCAGAAAAGCCGCGACCGGAGTCCCGACCGAGCCTAAATGCTTTCTCAACAACCAGACCATCAGCACGGTCAGGACGCCGAACAGGGCCGGCGTGAATCGCAGCGCGAAGTCGTTGGCGCCGAAGACGCGCCGCGCGACGAGGGCGAAGTAATAGAGCGTCGGGCCGTGATAGTTTTCCGGGTTGTATTTGTAATCGCCGTTGTCGGCAAGGTTGATCAGGAAGTGGGACATCACCCCTTCGTCGTGGTGAAAAGGTTTGAGGCCGATCTGATCGAAGCGGAGCCAGACGGCGACGATCACCGCAAGAATAAAGACGATTGCGCAGATCGGCTTCTCGTATCCGCTGCCGATTCTCTCGGCGGCCTTATTGTTCAGCTCGGCGCTTTCCATCTAATAAACCTGTCTGAAATCTTACACTAAATCAGAACACGCAAGGCTGGTAGCGGTACCAGCGGCTCAATGTCGCCTATAACGCAAAAAGGCAGGCGATAAAGTAACCGCCTGCCTCTCTACAGTGGATCAATCAAGAGTGGGACAGACTTTAGTCTGTCCGTACTCAATTCATGCTACGGACAGACTAAAGTCTGTCCCACTCTGATTTTCAGTTTAACGGCGTCCTCTGGGTTGAGGGGCGGCCTTCTTCTCCGGGGTGACCGGCCCGGCGTCCACCGGGGATGGCCCCGGTGGGTCAGCGGCCCCGCTCGGGACGAAGAATATCTTCACCTGATTGCCGTCTACAGAAACGCCGCCGGGACGCACGGAGATGCGGTTGACGTCGATCTGGACGTTGAGGCTACCGTCGGCGAGACGGTCGCGGGCGTTCTTGGCGCGCTGCAGGTCCAGGTTGGCCGGCCGCTCGTTATCGGCGCGATAACCGTCGACCACGAGCCTGGCGGTCGGGTCGGCCTGCAAAGCAGGAACCACGCGGTTCTGCAAGATCTCCTTGCAAGCGTTGTCTACGCGAGCGTTGTTACGCTTGAAGGTCGTACACTGGCCGATCTCGCTGAACGTGGGCGGCGGCGGCGGCGGCAGCGGCCTCCTCACGGTGACGCGGGTCGAGCCACTGGCCGAACAACCGCCGGCCTCGGAAGTCACCCTGACCGTGATGTCGATTGTCGAGCCTGGAGCGGCGCCGGTCGTATCAAGCACAGCGGTCAGGCCGCTGCCGCTGACGGTTCCGGCTGTCACCCTCCACTCGTACCGGACCGCGCCGAAGTTGCGTCCACCGGTCACGCCAGGTGTCGAGAGGTTGATCTTTTCGCCCGCCTCGGCGGAGTCCGGGACGGCGGCCACATCGAGGTTCGGGCCGAAGCATACGGTGATCGGCGGGCATGCCTCGACGCGGATCGTCTTGGAATCGGAAGCGACGCCGCCGCGTCCGTCGCTGACTTCGACCGTTACCGTGTAATCGCCCGGATTGAGACCGGCTGTGTCGAATTGGGTGTTTGCGCCCTGGCCGATGATGCGCCCGCCAGAGCCCTTCCATGAAAAGAGCAACGCGTCGCCGTTAGGATCGTTGGCCGCGGCGGCGAGCGCCACCTTGTCGCTTACGCAAACCGTGCTGGTCGACGCGCGCAGCAGGTCGGCCGAACCCGGCGTGACGGAGCCGACAGTGAGGGATACCACCGGCGGTTGATTCGGCGGCGGCGGCGGCGGCGGGGGTTCTCCGCGACTGTTCAGGTGACCCATTGAAAGGCCGAAGATAAACCCGTCCGGTTTGTGAACCTTGTCCAGGTCCGAGAACCAGTTGAGGTGGCGCTGGTAGGCCGCGCTGATCGCGAACCATCGCGCCGGGAAGATGCGCGCCCCCGCCACCAGATCGATCGGGTCGTTTTCCTGCAGGCTCGGCGTGCGCGAACCGACGAAGGTGGTCGAGTTGACCTCGGCGATCAGTTGCAGATACTGGCTCAGCGGGAAGTCGAATCCGACGCCGGCGCGAAGCTCGTTCGGCAGATCGAGCGAGCGTTCGCTCGCTCCAAAGCCCTGAATGACTCCGCAACCGACGCACAGCGGGCCGAAATTCATATCTTCGGCTTGCGGGTCGCCTTTCTTGATGAATCCGGCGTTGACGCTGAGATTGATGTACCTGGAGAGGCGGCCATCGACGGCCGCGACTAGGCCGAAATCGAAAGCGCCCGTGCCGCGCCCGCGCTGGAGGCCGGTGTTGAGCTCCTGCGTCGTCGGAATCTTCACCAGCGGAATGAGCGCAAACCCGAACGAATTCTCCGGGCCGGTCAATCTAACCTTGCCGCCGATCCACACGTTCCCGACGTGGTGATCGGCGCGACGCGACAGGAAAGGCGCATTGGGAAAATAATTGGGCCGGTTATTTGGCGGGATCGCCGGCAGAATGCCGCCGACTGGCGCGCCCAAACCGGGGTAAAGGGCGGTGTCGTTCCCGGTCGGACGCGCGACGAACGGGCCTCTGTTCGGGCCGGCGCATGGCCCTAGAAATCCGCCATTGCCGCAAGGGTCGGTGGTTGTGAGCGTGACTGTGTTAGTTCCCGGAATGATGACGACGCGCCCGACGGGCAGCCCCGGAGTCCTGACGTCCGGAAAATAGAAGCCGCTGAGAAGGGCGGGCGATCCCGACGTGACCACTCGCTGCCCTTCAAAATAACCGAAGATTTCTAAATGATCGCTGAACCCTACCTGAAAGTTGACTGGATAAACTTGCCAGGTGAGGTCGCCAGGATCACGATGGAAATGATTGGCAAAGAATCCGATGTTGAATTCGCCCTTCCGCAAGGTCTGGGCGTCATAGACCGTAAAAAGCCCTGTGCCTCCGTTGACTGACGGAGCAGGGTTCCGGGGATCTTCTAATGAGCGCGGGGTCTGCGATTGGGCAACGACTCCAATGAGCAGGAGCGTGAGTATCAGACCGAGCGAGCTTCTCGTAAAACTCATATATCCCTCCTGGACTGGGTGATATTTGTTTTCAATATTGAAAGTCCGTATGGTGAACTGAGGGGCGTCAATCTCATCCATTAACACATCTACAAATCATCGAGGACAAACCTGTCAATCCAACATTGCGCTGGGCTGACAAAATGATTGCGCAACTGATTGAGTGAAGACAAGGGAAGACTTCGCGCCAAAATCTATACGATGAGGCGCGGAGTGTCAATTACAATCTTAGACGCCGAAAGCCCGCGAGGCCTATACGATTAGGCCTCGGTTTCTGTTGATCATTAGTCAAAACTCTGGCATAAATCGCTACTGGCCTTTTGCGCCTCCTGGAGTTCGAGGACTATCTTATAGCCCGCAGCACCTTCTCTCACCACAGTAGGCTTGTCGCAGATAGTCGTCGTTGAATTTTGATAAGTATTTTATCGCTCCCCCTTCCGTAGAATCCTGAATGAAAATCCTGGATTTGAGCGAAGAGTCTTTCTTTCGGTTGCTCGCGCGACTCAACACCGATCCTATGCTCGCAGGAGTAGAATACGAAAAGCTTCGTGCGAGACTGATATATTTCTTCGAACGGAAGGGCTGCCGGACCCCCGCCGAGCTTAGTGATGAGACTATCAACCGCATAGCCCGAAAGGTAGAAGAAGGTCTTGAGATTGAGGACGTGTTCAAGTTCTCCTATGGCGTGGCGCGCCTTGTGCTGCTGGAGCACTGGAGAGATCCAAAAAGAGAGTGGGATCAGCTCGATCAGCGGTTGTCTTCGCCGAAGTCTGATCGGGAATTCGACGAGCGTCGCATTGAATGCATGGAAAAGTGTCTACAAGCCCTCCCGTCGGAAGAGCGGGATTTAATTGTCAAGAACTGTATTCTGGACAAGAAAGGCAAGGAGGAGTTGGCCGGGTCTCTGGGACTGACGATTAACGCCCTCAGGATAAGGGCATTCCGCATTAGGACGAGGCTTCATGACTGTCGAGAGAAGTGCGTTAATAGTACATAAAGGATCGGCTTCCTGACGCGTGGCGCCGTGAGCCAATACTTTGCTGATTTTGCCGAGAAATTTTCCAGGGGCGCCTGTCACTATATGGTGAAAGGTCTTTTGTTACCGTGAAGCTAACTTTTGGCAGTGACCAGACAATTACCAGCTACCTTCTTAATGAGCTGTCTGAGGAGGATCAGGAACGCTTCGAAGAGGCTTACTTAAGCGACCCAGGTTTGTTTGAGCAGGTCCAAGCCCTGGAAGAAGAACTGATCGAGGATTACGTTAAGGGGGATCTTTCCGGCCAGGAGCGTCGTCGCTTCGAGCGTCACTATCTCGCCTCCGATCAGCGCCGCGCGAGAATCGAGGCCGCCAGGGAGTTGCTACGGGTTTGCTCGGTAAAAGGCGCGGCGCAGACCGCCGCTGATGACCGTATTGAGGGCAAGTTTTTTTCTCTGCGCTCGCGTTTCCGATCGCTTGTGGGGCTGCGCCCGGCGCCGGTTTTTGGAGTCGCGGTGGCCCTCTTGTCGCTGCTGGGCGCGGGTCTCGGCATCGAACTGCTGAGGCTGCGAGGACAGTTCGCCGCGGTCAGTGAGGAGCGCGCGGCGATCGAGCGACGAACGGAAGAGTCAGAGCGGCGGTTGGTTCATGAGCGCGAGCAGTTGGCCCGAGAACGCCAACAGGGCGTCGAGCTGCGAGTGAAACTTGAAAACCTCAATAACCAGTTGGAACGATTAGGGCGGGAGCGCGCCGGGTCTCAGGCGTCGAAATATCAAACCGTTTTCCTCGCGCTGACCCCTGTCGCCAGGAACTTCGACAATTCGAACAGGGCGGTCTTATCAGCGCACACAAGTTTTGTAGAGCTGCGACTCGATTTGGAAAGGCAGGAAGCGGCAAACCTGCGCTCTTATCGCGCGGTCGTGAAGACCGTTGATGGAGATAGAGAGGTTTGGACGCAGGAAGGAATCAAGCCTCGGGGGCGCAAATCCTCCCAGTACGTCGTGGTCAGAGTACCGGCCGATCGTTTCAAAGCGACGGGGAAACAGGACTTCATCCTGACGCTCTACGGGCTGACAGCCGGAGGAAAAGATTATGAGGAACCCGAGTTCTACTCTTTCCAGGTGATTGCGAACCGTCACTAACAATTTCTTGGCCCCCCCTTATCGCCCCCTTATCGATGGTTGGATTGAAGCTTAGTTTGTTGAACATTATCGGCCTCATCTCGCACGATTGCTGTTAACACTTGAGGAGAAGCCATGACTCAACGGAACAAACGGCGCCAAGCTTTAGAACTCCGGCGCAGTCAGGTCGGATTTCGAGGATTAAACGCATTCTTGACGCCTCTCTTGTTCTTCTGCCTATCAGCCTCGACGCCTTCGGGTAAAGCACACTGCCGCACGGGCGATCTGATCCTGCAATCAACTCAAGAACCTACTGGCGCCGGAAAAGAAAAGGACATCCACGCTCTAGAACCTGGTAAGCCGATCAGGCGCGAACTGGCCGGCGGACAGCGGCATACCTACCAGACCAGGCTGGACCCCAATCAGTTCCTGAAGGTCGTCGTTGAGCAGAAGGGTATTGATGTAGTGGCGCAGGCGTCAGGACCGGATGGGAAGCAAATCCTGGAGGTCGACTCCGAAAGCAGGTCACAGGGGCGCGAAGAAATATCATTGGTAGCCGAAGCGGCGGGCGCCTTCCAGTTGATTGTACGCCCCAAACAGAACGGAGCGCCCGCCGGAAGCTATGAGATTCGGATCGAGGAGTTGCGCGTCGCTACAGACACTGACCGCGCTTTGCATGACGCGCGCAAGCAGTTTGAGGAGTCTCTCAAACTGCGAGACGCCGACAAGCTTGATGAAGCGCTCACGTTCGCCGAACGCGCGTTGGAGATTCGTGAAAGACTCCTGGGGACTGAACACCCTGATGTCGCCGCCTCCATCGATAATCTAGCAAGCATTTACACTGGCAACGCCGAGTATGTTAAGGCGGAGCCGCTCTATCGGCGCGCGCTGGCCATCCGTGAGAAGGCGCTGGGTAAAGATCATCCGGAGACCGCCAAAAGTCTCAATAACCTGGCGGAAGTCTATCGGATACAAGGGAAGTACTTGGAGGCCGAACCACTATATAAGCGCGCGCTCGAGATCCAGGAGAAGGCGCTGGGCAAAGATCATCTGGAGATTGCCGAAAGCCTCAACAACCTGGGGGCACTCTACTACTCGCAGGGAAAGTACGTGGAGACCGAACCGCTCTTCAGGCGTGCGTTCGAGATCCGTGAGAAGGCGCTCGGCAAAGATCATCCGCAGGTCGCCCTCAGCCTCAACAACCTGGCGTTACTCTATCGGACGCAGGGGAAGTACGTGGAGGGCGAACCACTCTTCAAGCGCGCTCTCGACATTCGCGAGAAGGCGCTGGGCAAAGATCATTCGGACACCGCCCAAAGCCTCGCCAACCTGGCGGTACTGTATTCGGAGCAGGGGAAGGTTGTGGAGGCCGAACCGCTCTACAAGCGCGCGCTCGACATCTATGAGAAGGCGCTGGGCAAAGATCATCCGGACACTGCCACCAGCATGAACAACCTTGCGTTCTTCTATAGGGATCAGGGGAAGTACGCAGAGGCCGAACCGCTCCACAAGCGCGCTCTCGAAGTCTGGGAGAAGGCGCTGGGCAAAGATCATCCGAACACCGCCATCGGCCTCAGCAACCTGGCGGAAGTCTATCGGGCGCAAGCGAAGTACGTGGAGGCCGAACCGCTATATAAGCGCGCGCTCGACATCTTCGAGAAGGTGCTGGGCAAAGACCATCCGTACACCGCCGGAAGCCTCAACAATCTGGCGCTCCTCTACTACTCGCAAGGGAAATACGTGGAGGCCGAACCTCTCTACAATCGCGCTCTCGACATCACGGAGAAGACGCTGGGCAAAGCTCATCCGTCCACTGCTCTAAGACTCAATAACCTGGCGTTCTTCTACTACTCGCAAGGGAAATACGGAGAGGCCGAACCTCTCTACAAGCGCGCTCTCGACATCCGCGAGAAAGCGCTGGGCAAAGATCATCCGGACACCGCCCAAAGCCTCAACAACCTGGCGGCACTCTATCGAGCGCAGCGGAAGTACGAGGAGGCCGAACCGCTCTTCAGGGGCGCTCTCGACATCTATGAGAAGGCGCTGGGCAAAGGTCATCCGAACACCGCCGCCAGCCTCAACAACCTAGGGCTACTGTATCGAATGCAGGGGAGGTACGGGGAGGCCGAACCGCTTTACCGCCGCGCGCTTGAAATTCGTGAGATGGCGCTGGGCAAAGATCATCCGGACACCGCCATCAGCCTCAATAGCCTGGCCGCGCTTTACACGGCAACAGGCGATCTTGTTCAGGCGGTAAAGCTTCAATCACTCGCCAATGCCGCCAGCGAACGCAACCTCGCCCGCAATCTCGTTATCGGTTCCGAACGACAGAAACTGGCTTATCTGGCCACCCTTTCCGAACAAACTGACCGGACCATCTCCCTCCACCTCAACTCCGCTCCCGATGATCCGGCGGCGGGCGCCCTGGCCGCCACTCTGATCCTGCAACGCAAGGGGCGCGCGCTCGACGCCACTTCTCAAAATCTCAACGCCCTGCGCAGCCGATTCAACGCCGAAGATCAGGCGTTGCTCGACCGATTAACCGAGACCCGCTCGCAACTTGCCAGGCTCGTCCTCGGCGGGCCGCAGAAAATGACCGCCGAGCAGTATCAGGCTCGAATCAAAGATCTCGAAGATCAGGCCGACAAAGACGAGGCTGACATCAGTCGCAGAAGCGATGAGTTCCGCGCCCAGTCTCTGCCGGTCACGCTGGAAGCCGTGCGGGCGGCCATCCCGTCCGATTCGGCATTGATCGAATTCGCCTCCTATCGCCCATTCAACGCCAAA
>Ga0137368_10000694_pt1 | contig 33632 bp, 28 predicted proteins | sample SagtaG_13_FD_104917 | JGI IMG/M metagenome (GOLD analysis project Ga0137368, IMG submission 104917) | Vadose zone soil microbial communities from Sagehorn Ranch, Mendocino, California, USA - Sage1_L_100_16 metaG | ecosystem: Environmental > Terrestrial > Soil > Vadose zone | place: USA...
AACGAAGAACGTAAGTCCATTATTGGGGCTTCACAACTGCAAAGAGGATTAAGTCGAGTGACGAGCATCGGTTCTTGCCGGCGTTTGCCAAGTTAATTAAGGGGGTAAAGTGATCGGCTTAATAGGCGTTTCTAGGAGCTCAACTATAATACTCCCCAAAATTCAGACCACTGACTAAGGTGTAAAATCGCTGCTGATTATGGGCATCATAAGAAGAAGCAGCGAAAATCCTGCGCCACCGCTTTCAAGGTGGAGAACGCCCTGGAAGCGATCTACCCCTTGTTCGCCACACAAATTCTTCATTGGTAATCAAATGTTCAGTATCGTTAGGGCAATACTGAAAGCCGTCGGGGAGTTGTTGTTGACAATTTGGACAGATTTTCATTCCAGCCACACCTCTGACGCCGAACCATAGCAGCGTCTCAGACAAAAAATCTATTGCACTTTGGTATAGTGGGCTAAGGAGCTTCGGCCGAAGAAAAAGCAGTGATGGGCGCGTTGACACGGCTCCCGATTTCATGCGATTTGCTGTCTTCGCAATCGCATTTCGTCAAAGCGAGCGGACTCCGCTGGCTGTGTTCGATGCTTCTGGTCGAGATCCCTTGGGCGGGCTGCGTCTAGGGACTGCCGTTCCTTACGGTTTTGTGCCCATCCGAGCGCTATTATCAGGGGAGGAAGCGCCGGCATCAGCGGCTGACCGATCGCGCCTGGCAGGTCATCCAATTGATCGCTCGATGGTTGCCTGATCGAAATCTTGTTTTCGTCGGCGACAGCAGTTTCGCCGTTCTGGATCTCCTTTATCTTGTCAGCAGCACTCCAGGAATAGATCTGATCACGCGGTTGCGACTGGACGCCCAGCTTTACGATCCGGCCCCCAAACGAAAAGCCGGGCAAACTGGACACCCACGCGTGAAAGGCGCGCGCCGCCCTTCTCCACAACAGATACTCGACAATCCTAAAAGGCCATTCGCAATGTGAGAGTCGCTGAGGCGTCTCGCGACCCAGAAGGCGCCGAGCAGGCAGAACACGAAGCCGGAGATTGGGCCCACCCAAAATCCCAGGCGTTCCGCGTACGCCTGCGTCGCGGTGCGATCGGAAGGCCCGAACAGGACGACAAGGATCACGAGAGAAAGCACCCCCAGGATTTCCGCGGCGATGACGGCGATAGCTATTCGCCCGACTTTGATGTGCATTTGACCTCCCCACTTGCGCGCTTCGGCAGAAGGGGTGACCCTGGCATACTAAGGCTATTCTAGGATAGCTCGCATCCGAGTGACGATTCACGTCAAAATTTGACTATGGCGCCAAATTTCGTCGTGTTTATATCTTTGCCTTGCGCGTTATCTTCTCAGGACTATTATTCCGCGCCTTGCGCCAAGCGCCGAACGCTTCCACAACCAGCTTGAAAATCGTGCGGCGGTTGTTCGTGATCGCCTTTACCCAGGCCCACCGACCCATCAGCGGAAAGTAAATCCCGCGAAAGCAGAGACGCGAGACGAGAATGTTAATGCGATAACCCACCGGCTGATGCTCTAACGAGGCAACAGCCTTTGCTATTGCCTGCGGGCTGTAGGCATCAGCCCACCCGTAATTGACCTCGGCATGAGCTTGCGGGATGGTCATCTTCAGCGGCGTGTGAGCCATAGCAAACGGGATGAACTCTTGCCAGTGCTTGGGCCGCGTCAGTCGCCCCTCAGTCTCAAGCCGCTTGTACAATGGCGTCCCGGGTAGGGGGGTGAGTAGGCCGAAGATGGGTAGCCCCGGCGGCCAGCTCCGAATCTGCTGAAGCGTCCGCTCAGCCACCCCCGGCGTGTCGTTGTCCATGCCGAAGATGAAGGAAGTGATCGCATAAACGTTGCGCCGGGCGAGCCTATCGAGCACGGCGGCATACTCACCGGGCTTGTTGAATCCCTTGTTCACACCGGCGAGGTTCGCCGGGTCAATGGATTCCATGCCGATGAAGACCCACTTGCCCCCGGAAGCCGCGATGAGGTCCACGAGTTCCTCATCGCGCAACAGATTGGCGCTAATCTGCGCCACCCAATGCACCTGCGCGCCGGCGGTGATGATGTCGCGCAGCAGCGACTTCGTGCGCTTGATGTTGATGGCGAAGTTATCGTCGATGAAAAAGACGGCGATCTGGCCGCCTTCGTTGCGAGCGCGCGCTTTCAGTTGCAACAGTTCATTGACAACGCTCTCGTTGGTGCGAAACCGAATTGAATCGCCGAAAAAGCCGGTCACGGTGCAGAACTCGCACCCGTAAGGGCAGCCGCGCCCCGACTCGACTGGAATCATCCGAAATGTTCCCCACCCGCCGCCCGCGCGCCTGAGCAGCGGGGCCGCGACCTTTGGAATCAGATTGAACTGGTCGAGATTAAGCGACTCCCACGGAATCGCCGGATAGGACTGAAGCGATGGCTTGCGCTCCTTGCCGGTCTCATCAACCGGCGCATAGACATCCTTCAACTCGCCGCGCGCGGCATCCTCAACAATCTTCGGCCAGGTTTCATCGGCTTCACCGAGCGCCACAGCGTCGGCATGGCGCGGCCCGCCGTCCCGACCGAGCGCCTCGTCGGGTTCTTCTGTCACATGCGGGCCGCCCATCACAACCGGCACCCCGGCAGCGCGAATCGCGTCTGCCATCCGGTATGCCTTGGCGATCATTCTGGTCATGGCGCCGATACCGACGAGTCCAATGTTTTGTTCGCGCACGAAGTGCGCAATCTCAGATTCATCCATTGGCTGCGCGTTACCATCAATCAGCAATACCTCATGGCCGGCCGGGGTCAGGGCTTGGAGCAGAAACATCCAAAGGTGTGGCATGAAATTGCGCGTCACGCCGTTGTCGGGATTGTAGAGTAAAATTCTCATCGTTGGTTAAATTTGGGTACTCCGTAGCTGATCTTTGAAATGATTGAGCGGTAAGAGGCAAGTTTGGGTTGTCATGGTCCAAACCAAACCCCTTACCGGGCAGTGTCCGCACTGCGGAGCGCCTGCCGAGCACTTTGCCTATCACAGCCGCTACACTCTTCGGAGCGGCCAAACCATCTTTGTCATTCGCCGCCGGCAATGCCGGAAGACATTCTGCGACCGCTTTGGAACGGCCTTCTACGACCTTAAAAGGTTCTGGCGCCATTTTTAGGGAGAAGGCGGACTGAGCCTATTTTCAACTTCTCCTTACGCCGCAAGCACTGCTTCCCATACTTGTAGGATCATGGCCACTGGGCCGGTGATCTCCGATGTGTCGAACTGTCCTTTTTTGATTTTGTTTGCCAACTCGATTCCACTCAACGTTCTCGAAGACGGGGGCGAAGCATTGGACCCAACGCATAACGGTAGTATGCGCGACCGTGACACCACGCTCCGCTATCAGATCGCACACATCCCGATAACTCAGCTTGTAAGTGACATACCATCGTACGGCCCGAATGATCAGGAGATGATTGAAATGGCGGTCTTTGAAGAGTTCGGGCTTCTCAGAAGGAAGTTGGGTCATGCCGACGATTATCCATAATTATCAGGTTTGCACCAGAACCCGCAATCGTAACGGGGCGTGAATTGAGGGTCTCCAGCCGCAGTGACTCACGCATTTGTTGTTTGAACAGGGCAGCTTGGGGTGTTTCTTGAATCATAATTTAGTATGGTTTGTGGTTTAACTTGGCGGACGCCTCTTCCAATCTACCAGGCAACGACAAGCTCACTGATTCGCCGTTGGACAGTGGGACACACCAAGTATTTTCCAAGCCCCTTCCCACGGCCTGAGTAATCAGCCGTGTTAACGCTATTTCAAGTTCATCAAAATCCAGGGGTTTCGTGAGGTAAGCGATTGCTCCAGCTTGGAGCCCGCGCTGCTTATCGGCTTCATAAGGGGCGGTGGAGATAAAAACTACGGGAGCATGTCCGGGGACCCCGCAAATTCGCTTGCATAGCTCAAACCCTGATTCATCTGGCAGATGAGCATCGAGAAAGTACAGGTCGAAGTGTTCGCTTTGCGCCAAGTGAAGGCCATCATCGGCGGCGCCTGCCAGCTCTACTTCATAGTTCCACATTTCCAGCAAGGCTTTCATCATCAAAAGTGAATCCTCATGGTCATCGACGTAAAGGATGCGATTAGGTGTGGGTTGCATCTCGAACCTCCAATTGCAAAACGGATTGTGCTGCTTAATTCAAAAGTAGGGATATTTTCAGGAAGGCTATGACGAGACGAACAGCCTCACTTATCTTGTCACAGTCTTCCGCCTCCAATCCGCCTCTACAGGGCCAGAGACATCGATTATTCGGGCTGCCACTCTAGGCTAATTAAAAGAGGGTCCCACCCATCTAACAGGTTGGGCGCCTAAAGTATTAAATCAGAGCGAGATACCAATGTTTGCCAATTGTGAGGTAGGTCCGTTCCCGGATCAGGCATCTACGCGGTACATTTTAGTATGCTCTTGATTACCCGGCCAACAGTAATTTCTTAGGTTTCCACCATATGTTCGGCCAGCCGGGAATAAATTGTTGTTCAATATTGGACAATTTCAGAAAAAAAAGCGTTGGGCGCGTATTGGCTATTGTTGGAGCCTGCGCCAACCTGCGCCTTGTTTGCCGGGCTGCCCGAAAATGATTTGCCGCTCACTTCGCCGAAGGCGCGTCCGCCCTCGTTCTCCCACATATCGGTAGCTGTCCTTCGCCAAAACTCGATTCATCTGCGTTTTCAACAACTTCGCTTGTCTTTCTCCCAGCCAAAAATTTCGAGATCAAAATTTTATCATAGTGTAGAGGGATCGTTAATAATGGCAAGTTAACTGTTAACACTGGGTGTCTGTAAGTGTAAGAAAATAAAGAGAGACGGAATTTTTACTATGGACAGGAGTATCCTGCGCGAAGAAAGATGAATCACACTGGTCGCATTTTGGTAAAGGAACGAAAGGATTCTTTCGTGGAATGATCCGTTGCGCTCAGGTCGCCGCTGAGAAACAATAGGAGATGGCGAAAAATCGAGTTGGTTACGGGCCGCGAAGAAGCGCGCAGAGCGCGACGTCGCCCCGACCGGGGATCTCGAGCCATGAAACCGCCAAACATCGGAGATCACCGGCCCAGGGACCATGGTCCTACATGTATGGGAAGCCGTGCTTATCGCATAATGAGAAGTTGAAAATAGGCTCAGTCTGCCTTCTCCCTAAAAATGGCGCCAGAACCGACAGGGATCCTGATGATGAAAATTCTTATAGCCGGGATCGGCAATGTGTTAAGAGGCGACGACGGCTTCGGCATCCGAGTCATCGAGGCGTTATCGAAAGACGTCAGAGTCACTGCGGGCGTTGATCTTTATGAGGCCGGAATTGCTGGGATCGGACTCGTGCAGGAGTTGATCAACGGCTACGACGCGCTGATCATGGTTGACGCGGTTGATCAAGGCTCAAAGCCAGGAACGTTGTTTATCCTTGACCCGATCGCCCCGGAAGTGAATGGGATCGATGCGGTCGAGTTGCATCAGTCAATAGCCGACGCGCATTTCACCGAGCCATCGAAAGTCCTGTTGCTGGCGCGCGCCTTGAACGTTTGCCCGCCGCAAGTCTTCATAGTCGGTTGCCAGCCCGGCTGTGTCGAGGATTTGGTCGAGCGGCTCGACCCGGCGGTAGAACGCGCCGTGCCGCTGGCGCTCGATCGCATCCTGGCGTTGATCGAAACCCTGAAACAGAGCGTCCGCATTTCGCAAGGATGAGTATGCCGCCTCTTCATCAACTTCGCCCTCTCGCGCGCCGAATTCTGCAATCGGTCTGGCTGATTCTGTTGCTCATCGCGCTCAACTTCATGCTGATTCATCTGGCGCCCGGCGACCCGGTTCATTTGCTTGCCGGGCAGAGCGGCGACGAACGGTATTTTGCTTTCATTCGTGAGAAGTTCGGACTCGACCAGCCGCTGACTGCGCAATTCTGGAAATATTTGTTGAACATCACGCGCGGCGATTTCGGTTATTCGCTGGCTTATCAGCAACCGGTTTTGGGATTGGTGTTGAGTCGAGTGCCCTCGACATTGCTGCTGATGACGGCGGCGCTGCTGATTTCATCCGCCGGCGGGATTTTGCTCGGCGTCGAGGCGTCGAGGCGACAGGGGTCGTTATTTGATCGCGCGGTCACGGCATTCGCCTCAGTCTCCGACGCGATCCCTTCGTTCTGTTTGGGACAGGTGGCGCTCATCATCTTCGCGCTATGGTTGAATTTGTTCCCGGCGCAGGGAATGATTTCGGCCGGGCGGGAAATGTCCGGCGCGGAGTTGTGGCTGGATGTCCTCAGTCATCTTGCCTTGCCCGCGTTGACGCTGGCCTGTGTGCAGATGGCGCTGCTGGTGCGGTTGACACGCACGCAGATGGCGCAGATTCTGAGTGAAGAGTTCATCGCTGCGGCGCGCGCCCGGGGTGTCGGCGAGCGCCGCATCGCTTACCGTCACGCGCTGCGCAACGCGATGCTGGCGATCATCACGATCATCGGCTCCGAGGCCGGAATGATCTTGAGCGGCGCGGTGTTGGTCGAAACCGTCTTTGCGTGGCCGGGGCTGGGACGGATGATGATTGACGCCATTGCGCTGCGCGATTACCCGGTGTTGCTGGGACTGGCGCTGCTGGTTTCAATCGGAGTGATCGTCGCCAATCTCATCACTGATTTGGCATATTCGCTGCTCGATCCGCGAATCAATCAGGGTGGGGGGCGAGGCATCCGGACAGCGGATGATTCAGCTTGAGGATCTGGAAAACAATTTCACGGCAGGTTGGGATTGCCATATCCGCTCTTCGGCAAAATCGGGCGGCGGCGGCGGCGCTGGCGGTCATCCTGCTTTACCTGGGAGTCACGTTCTTTGCCGACGTCGTCGTTCTTCGTGATCCGTCGAAAACGACTTCAGCCACGCTGCAACCACCTTCACGCGAATTCCTGTTCGGCACGGACGACCTGGGCCGCGACGTTTTCAGCGGCGTGATTCACGGCGCTAGGGCTTCGCTCGTGATCGGATTGTCAGTGGCCGTGATCAGCGGATTGATCGGCTCGGGCGTAGGTATGCTGTCGGGCTACGCCGCCAACTCCACCGGGGGATGGGTTGACGATTTGTTGATGCGCGTGACTGAATTCTTCCTGGCGCCGCCGCGATTTTTTCTGGCGCTGGTCATTGCGGCGATCTTCGGCTCGTCGTTTACAAACCTGATTCTGATCCTGAGCCTGACCTACTGGCCGACAACGGCCAGGCTGATCCGCGCTGAAACGATGTCGCTCAGGGAGCGCGATTTCATTCTGGCTGCGCGCGCATCGGGCGCGAGCCACGCGCGTATCCTGCGCCGTAACATCCTGCCGCACCTCGCTCCACTGATCATCGTCGGCGGCGTTGTCAGAACTGGCAACGTGATCATGGTTGAAGCCGGATTGGAATTCCTCGGTCTGGGCGACCAATCGCAAATCACGTGGGGCTACCTGCTGCACAACGGGCAGCATTTCATGCGCGACGCTTGGTGGATGGTCGTTTTTCCGATCCTGGCGATCTCGGCGTTGCTGGTGGCGATCAATGTGCTCGCCGATGAACTGAATCGCCTGCTCGATCCGCGCCAGCCAACGCTTTCCGCATAAGCGCCGGCGGAAGAATCGTGTCCTTGCGGTAACGCGGCGGCGCATCTGGTTTCTTACCTATACTGAGTTACCGCAAGGACACCAAAAGTTGGACGGCGCCCACGGCTTTTTTTAGGTGTTACCTTCGTCACCTTCTCAGTCCGCGCCGATTGCCCGAAACGCGCAACGAAGGCAGCAAAGCGCAAAGATGCGGCCAGCTTCGCGCGGCTGATCGCCGGCAAACTTGACGCTAGGCGCGCCGCCAGCGAGACGCTCGACAAGATCTTCAACCTACAGGATCACGTAAAGGCGTTTGCGTAGAGGAATGGAAGCCACGCACACGAAAGCCGGGCAGAGTCGCCCGGCTTTTCCCTCTTCACATCTCGAAAGGCCGCACGTAGAATCCAATCAATGGCCAAGAGCGCAACTGAAAGCCGGAAAGTGAGTAAAGAACACAATGAAAAATGCGAATCTGTACGAAATCCTCAAAGAATACTGCAAAGCGGCTACTACTCTGTTCAAAGAACGAATAAAGAAGACAGACCTTCCTTTAAAGGATGAGCCACGGATCACGGAGTTTGGTCCAGGCGGAGTCTTTACCGACACTGTCAGGAAGGTGGACTGGCAGTATTTTATGATCGAGTATGAAAAGGTCTTGGAGCAACTGGATTCTTATCAACAGGCGCTTCGAGCGATGATAGATGATCAGACGATTGCAAAACATTTCAATACCACAGTTGGAACACCTGGAACGGGGCGGAGAATCGAGGGGCCTGAGTGTTTGCGATGGTTCGTTGCTCAACTCCTTGAAAAGCAGCAAGGCTTTGATTTTCAAGAGAGCATATTTCAAAAAATCTATGAGGAATTTGAAGATTTTTTCTATCGGGACACTTTTGAATATAAAGTTGTCTGCCCATTACATAACTTCAAAATGCAAGCCGAGCCAGTCGCACTCTCTCCAAAGTTTTCTATCATCAAATTCTCCACAAAAGAGAAAGAGCGGATGCTTGCGAAGTCTGGTCAGCTTGGATCTTTTGGCCACCTTAACATATATAACGAATTCGCTTTAGAAATATATGTTGAAGCCCCCAAGGTCATTGGTGGACTCCCTGGAGATCTTGCAGAAAATGGTCCGCTCGGCGTGGCGCGACGCGCATTCGACGACGTGTGCGACGCGCTGAGGCTGTTTAAAAATGGCGCCGTCCACTATGGTGAATATTGGATGGAGCCTATATCGTGGAATCCGATCGGCGCCCAGAGCGCATGGCCCGGGTGGGGGGCCCCTGGGCGCCTTTATGGCGACATCTATTCACTTTCGGATGACGAAGTGCCTATATTTTTAGAGTTCTGGAAATCGCCTCGCAAAGGACTGATGGAAAAGAACAAAAATATAATGATCGCCTTTAACAGGCTTAACTTTGGCTACGAGCGGCTCAGACCGGAAGACAGGCTAATTGACTTTATGATTGGCCTTGAGGCGTTATTTTTATTCGGTGTTAGGGATGAGCTGAGGTATAGGCTCTCGTTGAGAGCTGCAGCTCTACTAGGGGACACACCCGAAAACCGAGAAAGAGTCTTCAACGATCTATACAATGCATACGATCAAAGAAGTAGTATTGCCCATGGAGACAGCCCTGATAAGGATATCAAGATTGGTGGAAGCAAAATTCCTTTCGGAGAGTTGGTAAATCGCGTCGAAGAGCATCTACGATCCGCGATCAAAGAGTTTTTAGTTCGGTGTGAACATCACAGTACCAAACAGGTGCTTGAAAAGCTGGATCTAGCCATTTTAAGGGGTTCTTCTACCATTAACTGAAGACCGACGGCGAGTTTGCAGGTCGTTGCACAGAGAAAAGCCGGGCGATGAACCCGGCTTTTCGTGAGCCTTCGGTGAGCAGGTTTGACGCATTACATGACGCATTACATGATGTCAAACCTGTTCACCGAAGGCTCACGAAGAATCTGGCTCAGAAGTTGGACTTTCATTGTTGATCCAATTCCGTACTTGAAATATTCAGCCAGCTCGATTCCTGTTCGCGCTCCTTCTAACCAGCATTCCGACAACCGCAAGAGTCGCCACCACAACAAGCGCCAACCAGTACCATCGCCGCCCGCCGCCTGCGCCCGCCGTCGCGCGCTCCGGCCTTTTGCCATCCACCCACCATGCGTCCCGCGCGAATTGCGCGTTCGACTTCGCGCTCCACGCGAACACTCCGCGCAGCGCCGCGTGATAAGCCGAAGAAGAGCGCGGCTCGTACAGCCAGAAGTACGGCGCCTCCTTCGTCAAAATTTCCTGCGCTTCAAAATACAGCTTCACTCGTTTCCGCTGATCCGGCTCTGACGAGGCGGCGTTGAAGAGCAGGTCAATTTGCTGGTTGCGATAGCCCGCGCCGTTTGAAAAAGGAATCGGGCCGATGTTCGACGAGATCACCGTGCGTTTAACGCCGATGTCGGGATCAGGGCCGTTCTCGAAGCTGCTGAAGCTCAGGTCGAAATCTTTTTTGATGTATGTCTGCTCGACCATCGCGCTGAATTCCAGCAGTTGCAGATCGAGCGCGATGCCAGCTTCGCGCAACTGATCGCGCAAAGCTTCGGAAGTTTTTATCCAGCCTGACGAGCAGAGCGTCTTCAGATGAAACCGCACGCCATCGGCCCCGCGTTTGTATCCGGCTTCATCCAGCAGTTGGTTCGCCCGCGCGAGGTCGCGTTCGTACCTCGTGACGTTAGGGTTGTAAGCCCACGCGAGCAGGCTCGAGACGGGGCCAGTCGCCACTCTGGCTTGCCCGAATTGCACCTTGTCCACCAAATACTGCCGGTCAATAGCGTGCGCGACGGCCTGGCGGACGCGCAGGTCGGACAGCGGCGCGCGCGCCATGTTCGGAACCATTGTCTCGACCGTCGCGTAAGCTTCGCGGCCTTTGTCGGTGACGATGATGTCGGATCGCAGTTTGAAACGCGCGATGTCGAGCGGCGACGGGTTCAGCAGGAAATCAGCCTCGCCGTTTTCCAGAGCGATGGCGGCGTTAGACGCGCTCGGCATGACTTTGAAAACAGCGCGGTCGAGATAAGGTTGGCCAGGTCTGAAATAATTCTCGTTGCGCCGGAGCGCGACGTGATCGCCCTTGACCCACCGCTCGAATTTGAACGGGCCGCAGCCGACCGGATTACTGTTGTGCGGATTGGTGAGCGGGTCGGTATTTTCGTAAAGATGCTTCGGCATCACCGGCGCATTGGCCACGTCAATCAATTGCAGGAAGGCGGCGTAAGGCGTGGCGAATTCAAAGACGACCGTGTGCGGATCGGGCGTCGCGATCGCCCGCAGCTTGTCGCCAATCGAGGCGCGCGTGCGCGAATGGTATTTCAGCAGCAATTGCTCGAAGGTGAATTTGACATCGTCTGATGTGACCGGCTTGCCGTCGTGAAAGATCGCGTTCGGCGCAAGTTGAAACGTATAGCGTTTGCCGTCAGGCGCCACTTCCCATCTCGTAGCCAGATCAGGCCTGGGCCGCAGATTGAAATCAATACCCACGAGTCCGCTGAAGATCGAGCCTGATACCAAATGCGCCATGCCCTGTGTCGTGATCGCGTGATTCAGCCCGCCCGGATCATCGTTGATGGCGATGACAACGCTGCCGCCGTAGCGCGGCTGTTCGGTCTGCGCGAATGTCGGAAGAAGAAAAAAAAGAATCAGCCACGCGGCCAGGAGGCGCGGACAAATCAAGGTAACTGGTCTCAATTTCACACTCCAATTCCGGCGCGTCAGCGAATCCGGCGATCGCCGCGTCCGAGCAGCCGCGCGACGACGCCGGCCATCTCAAAGGGTTCGATCGGCTTGCTCACGTGCAATTGAAAGCCGCTGGAAAGAGCGCGTTCACGATCGTCCGCGCCGGCAAAGGCTGTCAGCGCGATGGCGGGTGTTTCGCCGCCTTCTTCCGCCGGCAGGGCGCGCACGCGGTTGATCAAATCGTAGCCGTCTTCGACCGGCATGCCAATGTCCGAGACTAGCACATCGGGCCGCCACTGTCGCAAAACATCGAAGCCTTCGGCGGCGGAACTGACGCCCCGCGCATCGGCGCCGAAGCTATTGAGTATCACGCAGAGCACTTCGCGCGCGTCGCGCTCATCGTCCACCACCAGCGCGCGTACGCCATGCAACGACCTGTTATGGCGGCGCGCCGCTTGCGCTTCGGCCGGCGGTTCTGATGTTTCGGCGCCGCCGAACTGCCAGAAGTCGGCCAATCCTCCTTGTCCGACCTCGGCCAGCGGTATGGTGATCATAAAGTCCGAGCCTTGCCCCGGCCCGCGACTGTAGGCGTAGATCGCGCCGTTATGCGCTTCGACGATGTATTTGACGATGGCAAGCCCCAGCCCCAGCCCGCCCTGCGAGCGTTTGATGGAACTGTCGGCCTGGCGGAAGCGATCGAAGATGTATGGCAGGAAGTTTGGATCAATGCCTTGCCCCGTGTCGCTGACGATGAGCAGGGCCTTACGCTCCAGTTTTTCCAGTCGCACTTCGATCAGCCCTTGTTCGGGAGTGAACTTGACCGCGTTGTTGAGAAGGTTCAAGAGCGCTTGTTTGAGCCGATCGGGATCGCCGACTAAGGAGCCGACCCAAGGTTCGATGGCCAGTTGCAGTCGCAACCGCTTGGCCTCGATCGCCGGCCGTATAGCGTCCACCACCGCTTCGACCAGCGAGCGCAAGTCCACCGTGCGCTCTTCCAGTCGTAGCTTGCCGGTGACGATGCGCGAGGCGTCGAGCAAGTCGCTGATCAGTCGCGCCTGCGACTGCACGTTGCGTTCAATCGTCACCAGCGCGCGTTCGGCGCTGGCGCGATCCACGTCGCCCGAGCGCAGTATCTTCGTCCAGCCCAGAATAGCGGTCAGCGGTGTGCGCAATTCATGTGAGATGGTGGCCAGAAAATCATCTTTCATCCGGCTGTCTTCTTCGGCCACCCGGCGCGCCTCCTGCTCGCGCGCCAATAATTCGCGCTCCCCTTGGACGCGCTTGCGCTCGGTGATGTCATTGATCAGGCTCATCGTCAGCGGTTCGTCTTCGGCGCCGATGCGACGCTGGATGATCTCAATGGGAAACTCAGCGCAGTCACTACGTAATCCCGACAGTTCCGTGCGCTCTTCCAGCGTGTGCGCCGTAAGCATGTTCCGGACCGACTCGGGAAAGAGCATTTCGACGTTGCGCCCGATCAACTGCTCGCGCGCGTAGCCGAAGAGACTCTCTGTTTGAGAATTGACCAGCGTGATGCGGCCCTCAGCGTCGGACAGCGCCAACGCTTCGGGCGCAAGTTCAAACAGCTCCTCAAAGCGAGTGCGCGCGGCGATCAGGCTTTCAATCAAGGCGCGGATGCGGCGCATATCGTGCGCGACGGCTAGCACGCCGGTGGTCTTGCGTTGTTTGTCACGCATCAGCGTGCAGTTAAAAGAGACGGGGACGCGCGCGCCTTTGACCGTCGTGACCTCGACCTCCAGGTTTTCCAGGCGTCCGCCGCGCTCACGTTGCGTCAACTGCCAGGGCGTGGCGGGCACTTCGCTTGCGCCGCAGATGGCCGCCAGTTCCTGGTTGAGTATCGCTTCTTCTTCGCATTCCAGTAACCGCGCCGCCGCCGGATTAGTCAATATCACGCGCCCGGTCAAGTCAGTCAGGAAGAAGGCTTCGGAGGTCGAGGCGACGATCTGTTGATATAGGTCGCGCGTTTCGGCGACCTGCTCCGTACTCCGCTCCAGCTCGAAGCGCGTGTTGACCAACTCGGCGTAGGCGCCCTGCAGATTGGCGAACATATCCGGCCAGGCCGCTTCCTGCAGCTGCCGCGCCTCGTCGCTGTGCTCCAACGGCTCCACTGTTTTTTGCGGAACCAACTCGGCATTGGTACCCTGCAGATTGGCGATCATATCCGGCAAGGCCGCTTCCTGCGGCTGCCGCGCCTCGTCACTGTGCTCCAACGGCTCCACTGTTTTTTGCTGGTCCACTGTTTTTTGCGGGTTTCGCTTTGATTTCTTCATTCTTCAATTCTCAACCCCACAGGTTTTAATCTTCCGCGCCACAGGCACAGGTCGTCGCGTCACGATGCCAAACGCGCCCGCCAGCATAAAGATGCACCGCGCAGGGCATGCACGGATCGAAACTGCGGATCGTCCGCAGAATGTCAATGCCGGTGAAATCCTCCGGCTTGTTGAACTCTTCCAGCAGCGGCGTGTTCATCACCGCCATCTCGTACGGCCCCGGCACGCCGAACGGATCGCGCGGCGAGGCCATCCACGTCGAAGGCGTGATGATCTGATAGTTGGCCACCTTTTTCCGCTCGACGATCACGTGATGCGTCAATGTCCCCCGCCCCGCTTCCCAGAAGCCCGCCCCGATGGCCTGATCCGGCGCGGTATAAGGCGTGGACATGCGCGTATCGCCACGCCGCACGTAATCGAACGCTTTGAGCAGGTAGGTCAGCGCCATCAGTCCGCAATAAGCAATGTGATAAGCGCGCGCCCGGTTGCGTTCCAGCGCGTTCGGGCGTTCGGGGATGCGCCAGCTCAGCCGCAACGCCTGGCTCTGAAACTTCGGTAAATCCATCTCCAGGCCGCCCGGCGCGGCGCGGATGAATTCGTTCTGCAGCTTTCCGGCGACGGCGCTGATCCACTGGCGCGCCAGCGGCCCGGTCTCCATCACCTCGCGATCCCAACGCGGCGCGGTCGCCCACGTGTATCGCTCTTTCCAGTTACGCTTGGCCGGCCTGGGGATTGTCTGCTTGTTCCACGGATGATAAGGCGAGAGCGGCGCGCCCAACGGGTCTGTCTTCAGCGCGGCTTCCCACTCGCCGTAGTATGTGTGATCCACGAATTCTTCGATGCCCAGATTGATGTCGGCCAGCCGCGTCGTTCGCAATTCGCCGTTTACGATTACGCCGGGCGTGGCCAGCCTGCGCTCGCCCCATTCGCTGCAGCGCGCATAACTACCGTCGTATCTTTCGGGATCGTCCCACATCCCGGTGCTCATCAGGTTCGCCGGCATCTCGCCGACCTTGCGGTATTCGGGCTGGGCCTCATAAAAGAACTCGACCAGATCGTCCCAGAGCTTAGCCACCTTCTTCGAGTAATCAATCAGCCGGTTGATGCGGCCCAGCACTTGATTGAAAGTGTCCATGGTCGGCTCGATGCCTACGCCTCCCGGATAGATCGTCGAAGGGTGCGGGTATTTGCCAAGCGTGAAGGTCGCCATCTCGCGCGCCGCGCGCGTGATCTGCAACGCTTCCAAGTATAGATGGCCTCTCAGCGGGTTCAACCCGGTCATAATCTCGGCGACGGTCTTCATCCCGTGCACGCTCTCGCCCGCCGCCGCCGTCTGTTGCGCTCTTCGCCACAACGAAGGCGTGGTCTTGCTCACCGCGGCTTCCGAATAGTCCGGCCCTGCCAGCAGGAACAGGTGCAGTGAATGGTCGTAAATCAACTCCGCGCCTTCGCCGAGTCCGCGCGTGATAACGGCCAGTGGCGGTGGCCTGACGTCGTAAGCCATCTCCAATGCCAGAGAGGCCGTGATCGCATGCACGCCGCCGCAGACGCCGCATGCCCGGCTGGAGATATGGATCGCGTCGAGCGGGTCGCGCTGTTTCAGGATCAGTTCGTACCCGCGAAAGAGCGAGGCCTCGGTGCGCGCGTCAAGCACGCGCCGTTCCTGCAGGTCAATCGTCGTGTGAAAGGCGAGCGCCCCGGCCACGCGTGTTACCGGGTCAATGTTGAATTCGCGCGCGTGCGTGTTGCGGACGATCTCTTCCAGCGCGTCTTCGCGGTTGCGCCAGTCGGCGCCGCGCGAGCTTGACGCCAAGCCGGCCGCCGTGCTGAATGGATCGCCTTCTCCGTCTTCGCGCAAATAGGCGTGTCCGTGAGCGTCAAACTCAATCGGCAAATTTTTGAAACACATCGATCGTTGAAGGCGAGCGTTCGACTGAATAAACCAGGCGTCTATAGCGGGGTGATTATAATGGCCTGGGCTAAAAGTATAGATGAACCCCTTATATCTCACTCTACAAAATGTCATCGGTTGTGAGAGATCCACTGTGTGCGTTTCAGGCCGCCGAATGCGGGCGCGCATACGCCAAGTAGCGGTCGGCGAAATCCCGCTCCGTACAACCTATACAGCAACCGCCCACGTTCGCGCAGCCGCCAAAGGTGCGCATCCAGCCTTTGACCGGCACTGGGCAACTGACCGAGGGCAGATCAGGGTCGCGCGCCACGGCGTAATCGGTGCGCGGCGGCGACACTTGCGTCCGGCCGGCATAGAGCCACGCCGGGCGATTCTCTTCATCCAAGTCCATCGGCGCCAGTTGCGCCAAATGGTAAAGGACATAGGTGAGCGTTTCGATGAAGCCTTCGCCCGAAGGCGCGCAGCCCGGCACGTTGATCACAGGCAATCCGGCGCGACTCAGGAAATCGCCGCCCAGATACTCTTGCAACCCCTTCGCGCCGACCACGCCCCCCGCCGCCGCCGGAATTCCGCCCCATGCCGCGCAACTTCCGATGGCCACCACCGCTTCGGCCCGGGCTGTGAGCCGGTCAATCCACATTGCAATGGTAATCGGTTGCCCGTCGGGTTGTTCGCCGAGCCGCGAGAACGTGCCTTCGCCAGCCAGCGATTCATCCATCACCGAACCTTCCAGCACAAGAATGAACGGCGATAACTCTCCTTCCGCCGCCCGTTCTAAATAAGCGCGATAAGCGTCGCCGCTCTCCATCGCCAGCGCCGGATGTATAACAGTCACCGGCGGCGCGTTCGGCACATTGCCGAGAATCAAATCCTCGATGCCCGGCTCCGCCGCTCCGAGCGCCGCCATCGTACATCCCTCACAACTCGCGCCGCCGAGCCAGATCAAATAGGCCGACGCCGAACCATGATTTTCGACAGTCATACAAATCTTCTCTCGGGGCAATCTTCGGTTTGGAAGCTGAAGCTACAATAAAACCTCTACAAGCGCAGGTATTATAGGGAGCCGCGTTATGCCAGTCAAAATTTTCTGGCGCTAACGGATTTTGTGGCGTCGGCCTCGGAAGGGCGAAATGTTTACAGCGGTTTTCAGATGCATGCGAAGTGGGGCAGGTTTCCAACCTGCTCCACTTATTGGCGGTCACACGCAATTGAAAACCGCTGCAAACATTTCGCCTCTCCGGGGCTAAATCGAACCAAGTAACATTGGAACACGCGGCGGTACAGTACCGGGAGCGGTAGCGACCGGCTCAACAAGCGGCCGGTCGCTACCGCTCCCGGTACTGTACCAATGTCGCCTGGCTCGATTTAGACTGCTTTTCAAATGCGTGTACGGATCAGTACCGCGAGCTTTCCCCTACACGCAATTGCAAACCGATCCAGGTAATGGCCACCACCACAAAATCCGTTAGCGCCAGAAATTTTCAAGAGCGGAAAATTACGTGGATTGATGGGCGTGATGTGGTGTGACCTGCTGACATTGGCCGGTGAACCCGGGGCTGTGGCAATCGCAATCCGGGTCGTTGCACTCGTAGTGTCCTTGCTGCAACAAGCCTTCAAACTCATCGGCGAACCGCCGCCCGCCTTCGCGAACGCCCGTCTCGGTCAGCAGGTAATCTCCGCCCCCCCCGAGCGTCACCAGGCCATTGGCCACCAACCGATTCAAATTGCCCTCAAGCACGGCCTCCGGCGCGTCCAGAAATCTTTGCAGCGCGGTGACCGTAATCCGCTCGCCGAATCCTTCGCCGAACATCCAGTACATCACCTGCAGGATTTCGTCCTGCCAGAATATGTCCGACTTTTCAGGCTCGTAATTCCGATCGGGAGTTTGTTTGATCGGCATGGTTTTCTTTCTTACAGCGGTTTTCAAATGCGAGTGACCGCCAACAAGCGGGGCAGGTTTCCAACCTGCCCTATCACCAGCCAGGCGGGGCAGGTTGGAAACCTGCCCCACTTCGCATGCATCTGAAAACCGCTGTATTGCATCGCGACTTTGACGACTTCATTCTCGACCTTCAAGGGCAGCGCGTCCAGCCGTGGCCTTCCGCCGGATGATTTCGCTGAATTCTTCGAACCGCGCGGCGATAGCCGGGCTGCATTCAAAACCTATCTCCGACTCGACCGGTTCGATCTCGACGACTTCGACTTCGGGCGGCAGCGCGTCGAAGCGTTGCAGGACCATCAGCAGATTATCGAGGCTGATGATGCCCGTAACCGATTCGGCCACGCAATCCTGCACTTCGCCTTCGACCAGTTGCGGGAATCTCCAGGCGTAGGTCGCCAGCGTACCCGGCTCGCGCCCGCGCTCCGCCGCCGAAAGAAAGACCACTCGCTGGTATTTGCCCGGCGCGTCCTGAAACCAGTGCAGCACGGCGATGGCGCCGTAGCTCAGGTCCTCGAGATCAACGCCTTCAGGCCAGTTCTGTTGCTTCAGATGCTCGAGCATCACCTGCCCGAACGACAGGTCTTTCAGGTTGGGATGGCCGACGCCAGCGATCAGGACTTTCACAGACGGTTCTCCCATTGCGCGAGAACCGGATGCTGCAGGATCAATTGCGGCAATCCGGGCAAGGCGCCGGTCAACATCCCTTCGAGCGGCGGCCTCCCGCGACTTCAACAGTTCGGTTTGGACAAAAACTTATCGGCGGACGAACCGTGATTCAACACGCGCTCGCGCAACGTGGCCGCCAGCCTCGTGACTTCCGCGACCAGCGGCGCATCTGGTTTGAAATCAATCAACGACTGTCCTCGCAAATCGGCTTGCGTGACGTTTTGATCGAACGGGATCGCGGTGATGATCTCCAGGCCGTGATGGCGGCAGAAATCCCGTACCGCCCGTTCGTCTTCGGCGCTGCGCAATTTGTTGGCGACGGCGAAGATGTTGTTGACGCCCAGGCCGCGAGCCAGCGGCGCGGTGCGGCGCGCGGTTTCCAGCGCGCGATAGTATGGCTCAGTAACGACCAGCAACGCGTCAACGTGGCGGACAGTGCCGCGGCTCAGGTGTTCGATTGAAGCCTCCATGTCCATGACGGTCACATCTTCGGCCTCGGAAACGATCTCGCCCATAATGCTGCGCACGGCAGCGTGAGCCGAGCACAGTCAGCCCGCGCCGGGCGCCTCGACTTTCGCCCCGACCAGCAAGCGCACGCCGTCGGGCGCGGCGATGCCGTGCAGCGCCGCGATCTCTTCGACCGAATATTTCAATTCCAAGCGCACCTTGCCATCTTCATCGGTCTTGCGTTCGGCAATGCCGCGCGGAATTGATCTCACCTCTTCGAGCGTTTCCGGTTTCAACCCCAGAGCCATTCCGAGATTCGGATTCGGATCGCCGTCAATCGCCAGCACCGACGCGCCTTGCCGCGCGAACACGCGCGCCAGCGTAGCCGAAATCGTCGTCTTGCCCGATCCGCCTTTTCCACTGATTCCAATCTTCATTGAGATATCCTCCGAGTGAGATTGCCCTGGAGGGGCAGCAAACGAGCCGCCGGTCGCGGCAGCGTAGTGGAGCGACCGAGCGCAAAACTATATCTCGGGTTCAACCCGCCGTTTTGGACGTGTTTTTGGTTCTGTATTCATAACCGTCGGCCCGGTGTACTCGTTTAAGGTTGTCAGGATTCACGTCGAATCCGTTCAGGATAAAACTCTTTCGTTGGCGGATCGTGACTCGACCGAAATGCTTCCCGGCAAATTTCCCCCTCGGAATATTCGCATGCGCCATATCACCGGTTTGGAAACCCATGAACGTCTTATTGTGAGTTCGATGCCGAATCGGAAACCCGTATTTGTCCGTCGAGCACATTTGTCGGGAACCGTAACCGACAGCTTTGACGATCAAGGGTTGAACTCCATCGATCCTGATCTTCTCCGGAGTTGATTTACCTACACAGGCGGCATCGATCCAATGTTCTTTCGGCAGCTCACGCCGGGTTCGATTGAACTTCGTCAGACCGCCCGATCCCGTTTCAATCGGGAGTTCGAGAGATTTCAATCTCTCGAACAATGCCCATCGGGTGGAATTGACTGCGGCGGCGTCTTTGAGCGGGAGTTTTGCCAGAGCCTGGATCTCCGGGAAGCCGAACTCCTCGGCTGTCAGTTCGCCTTTCTCCTGATTGTGTTTCTGGCAGGCGATGGTCAGATTGGATACCCGGTTCGTTCCGCCCCTCGATTTCGGCACGATGTGCTCGATCTCCAGATAGGCGTTGCAACCGCCTTTTGATTGATAAGCGCACTCGTGGTTCCATTTGAGTAATAGATACTCCCTGAGCTCATATCCGGCCAACTCTCCTTGTTGGTACTCGACGCCTTTGATTTCGGCGTTTTCCATCAACTGGGTGTCGAACCGAACCAGTTCCATCACGATCCCTGAAATCGGGTAGAAACGATTCAAGCGATCCGTCCAGGTCTTAACATTATCAACCCGGCTCTTGATAGATGGAGGCAGCCATCCCTTCGGGCGGGTTCGGTTGAGAAACCGCGGTTGGCGATACCGTGTCTTCCGGTTTCTCCGGTTTCGCCGGATCGACCGGCGGGAATCCAGGGAGGATTTGATTGATTGGCCTCGGTGATTGATTTCGGCGGCGAAGATGATTTCGCCCTTCGATTGGTTGAGAATCACTACGCCGGTAGTTTTCGAGCCCGGATCAATTTTCAATCGCAAATCCGGAAACACCGGGTTCTCGATCTCTCGCTTCAGGATGATTGTGAAAGGGAAACGTCGGAACACGGCCGCCCTGCCCTTTTTGAGTAAGAGTCTGGATCGAGCCGGAGAGGTCGGAGCGAGAGTGTTTTTGTTCTGGTCAATGACGGCGACTTTCATCATATAAAAACCCTTTCGGGTTAAGACTGGGATCGCTCCCGTGAAGTTTTCCTGGACAATGATCTATTGCGGTTTATTTGCTCGCCGCACTGTCGTGAGCGTTCCTCCGTACTGTTTAACTGCGAGCCGTAGAGTCCGGGACTGGAAAGCATCCCGGAGTACCTATTGTTATATTCGCAGAGATCGTAGTTCATGATCTTTGGATCAATCACTGAGTCGGGTTGAGTCTTCTTACCAAAACGCGGTAAAGCGGATCACGCCTTGAGTCCTGGCGGGACGGAAGGCGTGTGCGTCTTAGGTTTTGCCGAAAAATAACTTGACGATTTTGGTTTGAGAGTGATCGACATTTCGCCTGTTTTTGGGCGTTTTTCGGCAAATCGTCAAGTTATTTTTCGGCAAAGCCTTAGGTTGAACGCGACTCAACAGCGATGGCTAATAGTTTTCGGCGCCGCAAGTCGCGGGGCTTGCGCCGGGGAAACGGGGTTATCAAACGTCGGGCGTTCTTTTGCGCAGAGCAAATCTGGCGCTGGCTTATGATACAGCCCAATTTCAAAACTGTCACTGTCTGCCCGCGCCCGAAGAGACGCGACAAAAGTATGAAATGTAAGAACGCGACTACAGCCTTTTTCCTACCATACTCAGCGTAGAATCTGTCCGAGAATTGATTGTCCCCATGACGCTGAATGGTTGCGGTGTCCGGGACGTCTCGCGGGTTCTCTGTGTCCCTTCAGCGCGCCGGCTTGACTCTCCCAAAACATTGTCAAGCCGGCGCGCTGAAGGGACACGGAATTCAGAAACCTAACCCTTGTAGCGGTCATTTAGAGTTGAAAATAGGGCGTCTATGTCATTTATATGATCCCGGCCAGTGGATCGTGGGTATTCGGCATTTATATCCTCCTCCTCTCCTTCTTCGATCCTTTGCTCAAGTTCGGATGCCGCCATACTCAGGTAATCGAGTTGGCTGGTTACGTCTATTTTGTAGAATGCGGCAGCGTCCTTTAAATAATCGGCGAACCCGCGAATCTCTTCAGGCGAATCGAATTCGTTAATCATCGAATCAACTTCTTCATCGATGCACTCAATAAAGAGATCTCTTGCTCGTTCGCGATCGGCTTCACTGACGCGATCTCCGTAAGCACTGGCAAATTCGGCAAATGCAACATGATGATTGGTCGAATCCATATCGCTCAATAAACATTCCTTTGCCGCGTCAAGAAATTCATCTTCCCTCTCGCCAAGGCTTATCTGTCGTTTCTTCAACTTGACCAGAAAATCAGCCAAAAGCTCTTTGTCATCCGTCCCACCTTGTAGATAACTTAGTAGCTCCTCCATGATTCCATCAAGAACTTGGCCGAGTCGGGTGACCACTTGATCTGCAAAAAGCTCATCGAGCGTTCTTAGTATGTTCTGGAGACGAGCCACCACTGGATAATCCGACCTGTGGTAATACACTTCGTTTGGTGTCGCTTTATATCGGATCGCAACCACTCCACAGCTATCTGAGAAAACGGTTCGTATAAACTGCTGCATAAGCAGATCTGGTTTGGCAGCCAAGACGGAGCGAACAGATGAAGCAGGCAATGTATTAGCACCTAAATGGCCCGATCGGCTGCCCATTTGACCAAGTATAGCGACTTGTTGAAAAAAAGGAGCCGACATGCAGAGCGCAAAAGCTTCGTCAGGAGTTCGCGCCAAGTGATTTTGTAGGAAGTCCTTAATTGACGGATTATGGAATCTTACGGTCGAACGAGTGCCTTTTACACTCCGCCTTTGTTCTGTTCGGACGAAATTACCATCCAACTCCTTCAAGGCTTTTTCAAAGTCACGGCTGCTAGTAGCAAAACCATACTGTTGTGCCATTCGCTGGTAAAAACTTCTGAACGCAATTTGCAGGTCATCTATAAAAACTTCCATTGGCATACTCACCAAAGTCAGTAGTAGATATCTCGCCTCATCCGATAATTGATAATTAAAAGCGTGTTCCCACAGCCTTGTCGGATCGTCAAGACTGGCTATGCAGTGCGGTACAAAGCTTTCGGAGTCTATACCCAGGATCTTCGTTTGATCAGTCATCCACTCAATGATGCGCGGGATGAAGTTATGATGTTTGATGATCTTCCAGTAGTTCTGATCTTTGACCAATGCTTCGTGGTATGCTTGTGGCAAATCAGAAAAGTAGACGTGATTGTAAAGAATTTGCGCGCGGTTAAATTCAGTGTATGAAGCCAAGTCAATGATGCAACGCCGAACGTCGAAGTTGGAGTGTGCCAGTTTTTCGTAAGTGAGCTTCGCCTGATTCAGAATGTACTCTCTAGTGGTCATGATGAAGCGTGTATTTGGTGATTTCCTGACCGTCTCAATAAAGCTGAGCAGTTTGCGATCTTCATTCTTGTTGAACTTCTCTTCAAGGCTCGTCTGGCCAAGGAAATCATCGTAATAAAAGATTTGCTTCTCATTGTGATTGAGCACCTTGTGGGCTTCGGCAATATCACCAGTAATTGAATAAGCCGTGTATTCGAATCCGAGGAAATAACCCAACAGAACTTCGGCCAAGGTTGTCTTCCCGATGCCTGGGATGCCAGTGATGATGCAGTAGTGGTGTTCGTTGAGAAGTTTGAGCGCTTCGCCAAAGCTGTCATTCTGTACGTAACGACACAGCTTATGCTGGATGGCTTCGAGATCGGACGCTGTCTGAGCAAACACCTCGCTGTGCAGAATGCGTTCCAAAATGGTTTGGCTGGTAAGCCAAAGCTTGAAGTGACGCCTTTCGATTTCAGGATAAAGACCGAGCAGGTTGTTGAGATCGTCCTGACCGTAGATGTCCGCTGTATTTTGACAAAAGGGATGGAATAGTTTCCCAATCTCCTCTTTATTTTGCGGAGTGAGCCCCTTTGAGGTTGCAAGAATGTATCGCTTCGGGCCGAGACGTTTGACCTTAGGGGCCTCCTCTCTCTCCAACAGTCGCAGAAATGCCCTATAAGGAGTGTCAGTAAAGTGCTTACATTGTACGATCAGATCATTCTTCTCACTGGCTGAATATCTCAGATCAATGCCACCGTCCCGACCGGTTTTGAAACTCTCTAAACGGATGCCGAGTTCCTGCTGCAACAAGTCTCTAGTCAGTTGCTCGAATTCGAAACTCGATAAGGATCGGAAATCGTAGTTCGCCATCCATTGCTCCGGTATTGGGTAGAACGTATTGATGAGCCGTCGCGAGTGTAAATCAGTATGGCGATTTGGGAAAGAGTCTAATGACTATGAACACAGTCATCGCTGACAGCAATATATAGTGTCCCTTCGATGGGTCGGTGAAAGAATTTCGATACCGGAGGTGAGCATACTGAATTAGGGCGACAATCTCACACCGGCCCACCGAAGGGACACGGTTCTCTTTGTGAGCCCGAACACCGTGCTCAAGACATTACGAGCAGCCGCCGCCGCGATCCCTGGGCTGCCTGTACCGTCAAAGGTGAGGGATCTGGAGATCGATGAATTCTGGTCATTCGTGGGCTCGAAGCGGCGGCCGCGCTGGACTTGGTATGGCTTCGATCGGTAATGTAAGAGAGTAGTTGTATACGTCAATGGTTGCCGGACTGACCAGGAGTGTCGTCGCTTGATGAAGCAAATGAGCCGTTGCCAGGTGAGCTACTTCCACACCGACGGCTGGCCGTCTTACCGCAGGGGACTACCACAGACACGTCACTCGGTGAGCAGTGGCGCCGCTCCGGAATGACTGATCTGCTAACCAATTCAGCATATGCGCGGCAGTTGCTCGCCGCTGAACATATCAACAATGCGAGTGGCGCCGATCCTGCTTCTCATTACCACTGCCGGCGAAGAGTCATTCGTAACCTTCCCGATCAGGCAAGAGCCATCGCCCAACGGATGTGATCTCAAAATGTCCAGGGCACGGTCAGCGTCTGACGCAGCGATAAATGCCACGAACCTTCCTTCGTTCGCCAGGTAGAGCGGGTCGAAGCCCAGGATCTCACACGCGCCTCGCACGTCTTCGCGAACCGGAATTGAGTTTTCATCAATCCTGATCTGGACCTTCGCAGCTTCGGCAATCTCCACCAACGCGCTCGCCAACCCTCCGCGAGTCAGGTCGCGCATGCAAAGAATCTCAATCTTCGAGTCAATCAGCCTCATCACCAGGTCGCCGAGCGGCGCGCAGTCGCTCTCAATCGCGCTCTCAAACGCCAGCCCTTCGCGCTCTGCCATAATCGCTATGCCGTGACGGCCCAGATCGCCGCTCAGCAGAACCACGTCGCCGGGACGCACGCTCGCAGGCGAAATGGAAAGATCGTGTTCGATCACGCCGACTCCGGCGGTATTGATGAAGATTCCGTCGCCTTTGCCCTTGTCCACGACCTTAGTGTCACCGGTGACAAGCTGGACGCGCGCCTCGTCGGCTGCGCAACGCATTGACTTCACGACACTCCAGAGCGTCTCCATCGGCAATCCCTCTTCGAGGATGAACCCGGCGCTCAGGTAGAGCGGCCGCGCGCCGCACATCGCCAGGTCGTTGACTGTGCCGTTGACCGCCAGGAGGCCGATGTTCCCGCCAGGAAAGAAGAGCGGGCTGACCACGTAAGAATCGGTCGTGAAGGCGAGCCTCGCCCCATTGACGCTGAACGTCGCCCCGTCGTGCCGCGCGCTGAGCAACGGGTTCGAAAACGCCGGCATGAACATGCGCTCGATGAGCTGATGCATCAGCTTGCCGCCTCCACCGTGGGCAAGCGTCACCTGAGGATATTGCCCAATCGGAATCGGGCAGATTTGGTTGAAATCTTTCGGGTCGCTCATGGGTCAAGCCTCCATCGCCGGCGCCGTGTTCCGCTCGATGTTCACAGTGGTCTGGACCCTGCGGTAGCGGTAATAGGCCGCACATGCGCCTTCGTTCGACACCATCGGCGCGCCCAGCGGATATTCTGGTGTGCATCGCTTGCCAAACGCCGAACATTCATGCGGTTTCTTCACACCTTGCATAATCAATCCGCTGATGCATTCCGCCGGCTCCTCGGCGGTGTAATCCGCGACGCCGAATCGCGCTTCGGCGTCATAGTTCGCGAACTTCTCGCTCAAGCCCAGGCCGCTCCGCTCAATGGCGCCGATGCCGCGCCATTTGCGCGGCACGATGCGAAAGACTTCACTGATTATTTGTTGGGCGTAGCGATTGCCTTCGCGTCGGACTGATCGCGCGTACTGGTTTTCCACCTCTGCGCGGCCTTCTTCGAGTTGCCACACACACATCAACACTCCCATCAATATGTCCAGTGGCTCAAAGCCGGTGACGACAATCGGGACACGGTACTTAGCCGCTATCGGCTCGTATTCGGTGTAACCCATCACTGTGCAAACGTGTCCCGCCGCCAGGAAGCTCTGCACCCGGTTCGACGGCGACGAAAGGATCGCTTCCATCGCCGGAGGCACAAGCACGTGTGAAACCAGGATGGAGAAATTCGTGACGCCCTGCTGATGCGCCTGATAAACGGCCATGGCGTTGGCGGGCGCGGTCGTTTCAAACCCGACCGCGAAGAAGACGACCTGTTTCCCTGAGTTTTCGCGCGCGATCTTCAGGCAATCGAGGGGAGAATAAACAACGCGCACATCTCCGCCTCCGGCCTTCACGACAAATAAATCCTTCTGCGTTCCGGGCACACGGAGCATATCGCCGAACGAGCAGAAGATGACATCGGGTCGCGATGCGATCTCGATGGCCTTGTCAATCAGCTCGATCGGCGTGACGCAGACCGGGCAGCCGGGGCCGTGAACCAAAGTGATCTTGTCAGGCAGCAGCTCGTCAATGCCGTATTTGACAATGGTATGAGTCTGGCCGCCACAGACCTCCATCAACGTCCAGGGCTTTGTCGCGGCTGCGGCGATGGCTCGCGCGTACTCTTCAGCCATTTTTGCGTCGCGGTATTCGTCAATGTATTTCATACGGGCTCCAAATTCGATTCGCCTTCGATCTCGCTCAACTCGCCGATCGTTTTCAGGAATTCGAAGACTTGTTTGGCCTCTTCTTCGTCAACTATGGTGAGCGCGAGGCCGACATGCACGAGGACGTAATCGCCGATCTTCGCTTCGGGCACGAGGCTTAAATTGATCCGCTTGACGACGCCGCCGAAATTCACTTTTCCGTCGCGCAATATCGGGTCGTCGCCCTCAATGCTGACGATCTTTCCGGGAACGGCCAGACACATCCCATTCACTCCTTTCTCAATGCTCGCGCCGCCGCGACTATCTGTCCCAGAGCGATGCCGCCGTCGTTCGGCGGAATGCGCTGATGCCAGTAAGGGCGGAAGCCTTCTTCTCGCAGCCGCCTGATAGCGCGTTCGGTGAGGTATTTGTTTTGAAAACATCCGCCGGACAGAGCTACTTTCTCTTCACTCATGCGCCGCGCGACGGCGATGATGCTTTCAACCATCGTGTTGTGAAACTTCGCCGAGATTTTTCTGGTCGGGACGCCTCGACGGACATCGTTGATTGCGCCGAGAGCCATTGGCAGCCAGTCAATGATGATGGCGGATTGCTTGGCGCCTTCACTCAAATGCGCGGCGTAGGTTTCATCCGTATTGGCGCCATCGAGCGCGAATTCCAGTTCCATTGCGCCCTGCGCTTCGAACTTCGTGATCTGGCGAACATCGGCGATGGACGCCACGGCGTCGAAGATTCTTCCGGCGCTCGACGTGACCGGCGCGTTGATCTTCTTCAGCAGCATCTGGCGCAGCAGTTTGAGTTCATGCGCCGCAAATGATCTCACAGGCGCAAGCTCGTCCATCGCGAACAGTTCTTCGCCGAAGATTTCATAGAGCAACCCGATTGCGGCGCGACGCGGCTCTTTGATCGCCTTTTCGCCGCCGGGCAGGCTGAATGCGCGAAAGTGAGCGACGCGCGCGAACGAATCGTCCGCTACGCGCAGGAACTCCCCGCCCCAGATTGTCCCGTCCGACCCGTAGCCGCCGCCGTCCCACGTGACGCCGAGCGCGGGCGCGGCAATCTCGTTCTCGGCCATACAGGCCAGCGCGTGTGCGAAATGATGTTGAACGCTGCGCGCCGGCAGTTGGCCGCGCTGCGCAAATTGCGTCGAAAGGTAATCGGGGTGCGCGTCGCAGGCTATGAATGAAGGCTCGAGTTCGTAAAGATGTTTGAAGCTGCGGATCGCCTGCTCAAAAGCCTCGAACGCCTGCGCGGTCTCCAGATCGCCTATGTGCTGGCTGACGAAAACGTCATGGCCGACCGAGACCGCAATCGTGTTCTTCAGATGCGCTCCGGCAGCCAGCATCGTCGGAACCGTTTCGGTGAGATGGACAGGCAGCGGCGCATAGCCGCGCGCGCGGCGCAACACCATCTCGCGCCCCATCATCACGCGCGCAATCGAATCATCCACGCGCCGGATAATCGGGCGATTGTGAACCAGGAAGAGATCGGCGACGCCGCTCAATCGTTCCAGCGCCTCGCGCTCGTCAATGCAGATCGGCTCGTCGGAAAGATTGCCGCTCGTGGCCACGATCGGGAATCGCAGTTCTTCGAGCAGTAGATGATGCAGCGGCGTGTAAGGCGACATCACGCCCAGATGTGGATTGCCGGGAGCGATTGATTGCGGAATGCGGAATGCGGAACGCGGATTCGGCTTTCTTCGTTTCAGTAGAACGATGGGAGATTCGGGCGATAGGAGCAAGCGCTCTTCGATCTCCGAAACCTCGCAATCAGCTTTGATCGCATCGAGCGATGAGTACATCAGCGCGAATGGCTTTTCTTCTCGATGCTTGCGCCGGCGCAGCCTCAACACAGCCTCTTCGTTACGCGCGTCAATGACCAGGTGAAATCCACCCAGCCCTTTGACGGCGACTATGGCGCCGGCGCGAATCGCGTCCGCCGCCGCGACCAGCGCCTGATCGCGTGAAGCGAGAATCTTTCCTTCGCCATCCCACACCTCCAGATGCGGGCCGCATTGCGGGCAGGCGTTTGGCTGCGCGTGAAAGCGGCGATCCAGCGGGTTTTCATACTCCTCAGCGCATTCCGCGCACATCACGAACTTCTTCATCGTCGTGTTGGCGCGGTCGTAAGGCAGCGATTCGATGACTGAAAAACGCGGGCCGCAGTTCGTGCAGTTGGTGAATGGGTAGCGATAGCGGCGGTTATTCGGATCGGAAATGTCCCTCAGGCAATCCGAGCAGACGGCGATGTCAGGCAGTACAACCGCGTTCTTTTCGCCCGCAGAATCACTCTTCCTGATTTCGAATCCGGTGAAGCCCTTTGGATCAAGGTATGAAGATTCGAGGCTCTGGATGAATGACCGCGGGGGCTTTTCACGTTCGATTCGTAGCAGAAAGCTTCTAAGCTCTCCCTGCCTTCCTTCGACTTCAATAAAAACGCCCTGCGAAGAATTGTTAACCCAGCCCGCAAGGCCGAGCTCAGTGGCCAACCGGTAGATGAACGGCCTGAAGCCGACGCCCTGCGTCGCGCCGCGAATGACCACGCGCAAACGCGCCGGGCGCACGCCAATCGCTTCTGGGGTCAACTGTTGAGCCTGACGCATCTTCGCTCACCATTTCCGAACTCTATTTTCTGTTTGAGCCAAGCGATCCATTCGTCGACGCCTTCTCCGGTGCGGCAAGAGATGGGGAAGATCATTGTTTCAGGGCTGACTTCGAGCACGTTGCGGCGCAACTCGTCCAGGCTGACGCCGGAATAGGGGAGCAGGTCAACCTTGTTGAGTAACACGGCTTCGGATTCGTGAAACATGACCGGGTACTTCTTCGGCTTTTCCGCTCCTTCCACTGTGCTGAAAACCATCACCCGCAAATCTTCGCCGAGGTAAAACTCAGCCGGGCAGACCAGATTGCCCACGTTTTCGATAAAGAGCAGGTCGAGATCATCAATTTTGAAGCTATGCAGCGCGCTGTGAACCATTTTCGCATCCAAATGGCAGACCGTACCGGTCGTGATCTGGTACGAAGGCACACCCAGCGCGCTGATCCGATCGGCGTCAATTGTGGTCATCAGGTCACCTTCGATCACGCCGAGCCTTAGGTCATCCTTGATCCGATTGATGGTCTGTTCCAACACCGAAGTCTTACCCGCGCCGGGGGCGGACATCAAGTTGACCACGTATACGCCATGCTCTTCGAAATGTCCACTGTTGTGGCCGGCCATCTGTTCATTGGCTTCGAGGATGTCGGCGCCAATCATTACCTGGTGCATATTACCTCCGCATCTTCAAGATCAATGTATTCAACCTGCATCTCCTGGCCCTCGACGATTGTCAGCGTCTCGCCGCATCGCGGGCAGAGCAGATTGAAATCATTCATCGGGCAATCAACCGGCCCGCAGGCGCCGCATTCGACTCGCAGCCGGACGGTCTCCACTTCCAGCTCGGCTTCGGCCGCCAGCGTGTCTTTCTTGAGCACGGCGAATGAAAATTCCAGCGCCTCTTTCACTACGCCTCTGAATTCGCCGACTTTCAACTTGATCTTGCGGATGTTCGACCCGCCGTGTTTTCGGGCCTCGTTCTCGGCGATGTCAATCACGCTTCGGACAATTGAGGCTTCGTGCATGACTTTTCACTTCGCGGATAGTTTCCAACAGAGATTGAATCAGGCTCAATTCGCGCATTCATGTATGATCAAACCGACTACCGGCTCCAGCGCGGCTTCCAGCGCCGGACTGAGCCGGTCAGTGAAAGGATCAATCTCGCCGACCTCCGCGCCGATCACCACAACCTCCGGCGTATCGCGCCCGGCGAAGGCGGCCTTCATAGCCGCCAGCAGATGGTTAACTCCAAGTTGGTGCAAACTATACGCTTCATCGGGCAGGTCTATCTCGTCCCCCGCTAAGCGACTGACGCGGCCCGGCGCGCCGCCAGTCTTGAGCGCGTCCACAATCACCACTTTGCGGCAACCTTCAAAGTAATCGAGGGCGGCGAGTCCCGCCGTGCCCGCTTCGAACATCTTGACGTGAGCGGGCCAATCGCTCCGGTCACATAAGCGCTGAAACACCCGAACGCCAAAGCCGTCGGCGCCTTGCCAGAGATTGCCGAAGCAGATTACATGAATCATCAAACGAGAAAAGTCCTCTTCTTCCCGCTCTTCGTGAAATGCACTGTGCAGACGAGGCACGCGTCGTGAGAGCGGACGACGTGACACAATTCAATCGGATTATCGAGGTCTTTGATCTCAAGGCCGATGAAGCTCTCCTCCCAGTGCCCGCGGCGGCCCGATGAATCGCGCGGCGCCCCGTTCCAACTGGTCGGCGTGATTACCTGATAATTGGCGATCCGGCCGTTTTTGATCTTCACCCAATGCCCAAGGCTACCGCGCGCGGCGTTGATCAAGCCACAACCGGCGCCCTCTGTCCCCGGGTTCGATTTGATGAAGGTCGGCTCGCTGAAATGTTGTTGCAACTCCATCACCGTGCGGCGCATTTGCTGAAGCAGACAGACGGGCCGGTGGAGTCGCGCGAATTGCCTTAGCCAGGTATTCGCGCCCTCCGCCTGGAAGAAGGAAGTGAGCAATGATTCTCCGGCAATCACCAGGTCTGACAGGGGACCGAGTTGCACGACCTGATCCCGGTAGCGCGGGGCCTTGGCGTATGTGTAACGATCGCTCTCCGGTTGATAATCAGGCTGTGTTTCGCCCTCCCACGGATGGCGTCCGCCACCGTAATCAACGTACCAGGAGTAGCGCACATGCTCAGCGACCTCGCCCGGGTCGAAGGGTTCGACCTGGCGCGTCTGCCCGTTGTAGAAACCGGCGGGTAGCAGGCAATGGCGCTCTTCGAATGGCGGGCGCCATTGTTCGGGATCGTAGTAACAGCCGGCGCTGAGCAAATGCGGTGTGCCCAAACCAGTCTGATGCAGGCCGAGCGCGCGGCCGAAGCGCGTGAAGACGCCCACGGCGCTCCGCTGACGAGCTTCGTCCTCATCGAGCCACGCGAAGAAGTCGTCCATCGTGCGCAGCGCGAGCCATTGCTCCGAGCTACAGCCCAGTACCACCTGCTCGTACCATTCCGTATAGGCGTCAATCGCCGTCAGACAGGCTGCCAGAGACTCCGACGTCAGCTCGCAGGTCACGCCGCCCGGCGACATATAAGTCGCATGGGGCCACTGGCCTCCGAAGGCGATGACAATGCCCAGGATCTGTTTTGAATATTGGACGGTCTCTCTGGCGACGCGACCTTTGAACGGAGGCTCAAAGAGGGCGAGCGCCTCGGCATAGAGCGGCTGACCTCGATACGCCTCATTGCAGAGGTCCGGCGCGAACATCAGGAACGTATGTCGCGCATCGCTCATCACCGCCTCCGCCATCAGACAGAGATTGCGAATGCGTGTGCCGTTAGGGGCCAGCGGAGATTGAAAAGCCACCTCCAGCGCCGAGGTGGCGGCGTAGAGCTGCGACGTGCTGCAAATGCCGCAGATGCGAGGCGTGATGACGAGCGCGTCTTTGGGATCGCGCCCGACCAGGATCTGCTCAAAGCCGCGGTACATCGTGCCCACGCACCAGGCGTCGGTGACAGTGTGGTCGTCGACCTCCAACTTGATTTCGAGGTCACCTTCGACACGATTCAGATCCATCTTGATAATTTGCCTAGCCATTCCCCGATTCTCCACCCCCGGCGGACTGTCGGCCGGCTGGCAAAAATAACATTCTCGTATTGCGGGAGCGCCTGTGGTTCCTTCTTCGGCCGCTCAATCTGGCGGAACAGCGGCTTGTTAAGAGGGAACTTCGCGCCAATGCACCCGACGCAGGAATAACCGACTTTCTCGGCTGTCCCGCAGCGTTTATTGGCGCCGTCCGACAGGCAAGGGCCGACGGTCGCTGGCCGATTGAATTTGTCGAGTTCGAGCGGCGCTCCGCCAAGGGTCATGCTCATGGTCTTGATCATCGTCTTGGCGTCCGCCGGGCAACCGGAAATATTGATTGCCGGCAGACCCGCTTTCGATCTCCACCCTGGGACGAGCAGGCCGCCAGGCTGTTCGTTGGTGAATTGCAGGCCACAGCTTTCGGTGGGATTCGGCGCCGCAGCAGGAATCCCGCCGTAGGCGGCGCAAGCGCCCATCGCGATCACATATTCGGCTTGGGCGCATAACTCGCGGATGATGTCGCGCTTCGGCCGGCCGTCGAATGTATCGTACATCCCCGTTCCGTGCGGGCCGTTGATGATACTGCCCTCGACACAGAGGATCGTTAGTTCCTCTTCGCCAGCCAGGATGCGGTCAATGATTTCGGCGGCCTCTTTCGGCGTGGTCTCGGAGAGCGACGGATGCCAGAGCAGTCTTACTTGCTCGCCTGTCAGAAAGTCGGACAGATTGTCGCCTGTCTTGCCCGGTCCTTCCGCGCCAAGAATCGCCATTGATTCGCCGTTGCAGGAACCGCATTCGATCCACAATAAAGTCGCTTCTTTATCCCGGCTCGAAATAGCCCGAAGTTGTTCTGATGATAATTGCTTAAGTTGTCCTGAGGCTACAGACATAAATTTCCCCTGAAAAGCCGCCTGGCGGCTCCTACATTGCGCTATCGAAGATAATTACTGCGTATCACTACCCACAGGCGCCTTCACCTCACAAAAAAGCGGCGGAAATAACAAATTCATGTCATCTCGCGCCTCACTTTTCCAAACAGTCCTCGACGCAGACCAGAAGCTTCTCTCTTAACCTTAGCGCCCACATCCTCAACGTATTGATCGGGACTTTTCGGCGAAGGATTGCTGACACAAGCCAATCGGTTGTTTGAATTGTGGTATCACGACCGCAACGGCACATCTACTCGCGAGAGGTTCGCAACTGCAGCTGTTAAGATTCGCGCGGACATCCGAAAGCTGCTCACGGAGGGCTCCTCTTAGCCCGGCGTTGGGATTTCTGACCGAAGCCTTACATATTTGTGATATCAAGAGCTAAATAAAAGCGTTACAAGGCGTATAGGGTTTTCAGGATGGACAGTTCATCCAGCAATCGTCCGCGCTCCGCCTCGTCTTTTGAATCCAACACACACTTCAACATTGAATCCATTAGGGGTGATCCTGATTGTCGGTCGTTCTTGAATTCAATCTTATACGTTAAACCCGCGTTCCACAAGTTGTTACGGACGAAAAGCAAAGTTGGATTTGTGAGGCAAAGTAAACGAAGCGCTAAGGGGCTAAAAGCAGCTAAAGTTTGCGCTGACAAACGTGTTTATCTGTGATTAAATACGCATGCGAAAAATCGCCGGTGGTAAGTTACCATCGAAAGCAGATCAATCCGGCGTCAGACTTGGCA
>Ga0137368_10000706_pt1 | contig 33467 bp, 40 predicted proteins | sample SagtaG_13_FD_104917 | JGI IMG/M metagenome (GOLD analysis project Ga0137368, IMG submission 104917) | Vadose zone soil microbial communities from Sagehorn Ranch, Mendocino, California, USA - Sage1_L_100_16 metaG | ecosystem: Environmental > Terrestrial > Soil > Vadose zone | place: USA...
GTATCTAATTCTAGCATGCTAACCATATATAATATATTTTACGACTGATTAGCAAAAAAGGTTATTAGCAATTCATCCCCCAGTTATAGAACAAGGGGACTTCTTGCTAAGGTTGGGTTAAATTGAGGTTGTCATTGAGCTGGTTTAATTTGAGGACAGAGAAAGCCAGGGGGAACAGCTCTTTTTACTCGTAAGTCTCCACAGAAATCAAAACACATATCACAAGCAGGACAATTATGAGAATTTTGGGTATTTCAATCCTCTTTATGTTCAATATGGTCATAACCTAAATTGGAGGAATTAATGGCAGCTTCACCTTTGCTATTAACAAAATTACCATAGAACTTTCAGATGTAATCTTTTTGAGCTGTAATTTGAACATAAAGATTTTCGTTATTAATAAAAATAATGTTTAAAATTTCTATCCTCTAATTTTTTGATGGTGATATTTTCTAGATTGAGAGTTGGAATATTTTTTTTGAGGTAATTAATTTCTAATAGAGATATACTTTTCCCACCAATATCTCTAAATATTTGTTTTTTTGTTTTTTTTGCTAGACTCTAGTGATTTTTGCTCTCTCTCTCTCTCTCTCTCTCTCTCTCTCTCTCTCTCTGTTCTTTACTAATAATAAATGATTCTTCTATTTCTCCGCGAATCCTACCAGCAGCAATATACTGTCGCAAAAGACTTTGTTTTTCTTTTGTTTTTATTAGTTTGCGAAATTCCCATTTATGTATGCGAAAAAGTTTAAACAAACAAAAATCGCAAAGCCAAAGACCTTTGTTTTTTTCATCTTCGGTTCAGTATTCTCAATTATTTATGTGACTATAACTAGTGTTAAACGGGACATATTTAACGCCTATTTCTTTTTTACAGTGAAAGCAATTAACGGTTAGGATTTTTTTATTAACTGAATTTATTGACATATTCTTAATTTTATATGCTGGTGTTATCATTTGCCTTTAATATAAAATAATAATATATAGGATAAAAATCTATATTTGAAAAATTATTATCATGAATAAAGAAAATAATACAAAACTAGTTATTGAACTAAAAGAAGAACTAGAACAAGAATATTCTGATCTAACCCAAGAATATAAAAGTTGTGAGGTTATGATAGAATCACGAGTGCGACAAAAAGATATTTTGGAGCGACAGACGGCTATAAAAAGACAGTTATCTAAATTAGAAGCGGAGTTAAGTAAGCATAAGAGAATAGAAAGAGAAGAAGTTAAGATGGATAGTTAAAAATATTATATACATTCATTTATTACGGGGGTATTTTAATTAGATGCCCTCCATAGAAAAAACCATGACAATCACCAATATTTACCAAAAACTGCAAATAGTCCAAACAAAAATCGGCCAATTAGTCAAAACCAAAGAAAATAAATATCAGAATTATAAATATGTGGATGAATACGCCATATTGAAAGCCCTAAACCCTTTACTTGATGAACAAAAATTACTCCTTACTTTTAGTGATGAAATAATAATGGATAAACAAGGAGAAAATGCTAATTTTAATAGCGATAGTGCGACCAACCTGACTTTTCAAAAGGTGGAAAAAGAATGAGTAATCAAATATTTAAAAAAGGCAACTTTTATTAATACTGAAAAGCCCACCGAGCAATTAACCTTTAATTTTTGAGCTCCGGGACAGAATACCGACCTAGCCAAAGCCAAAGGCAGTGCTGAGACTTATGCTATTAAATATTTCCTACTGAAATTCTTTTTAATTCCCACTGGTGATAATTTGGACCCCGATAGTAATGAAATAGAGCAATTATACCAACTTTACTTAGAAAAAATTGGTGATGATTTAACTAAACAAAAAAATTTCCTAACTAGTTTTGATAATGTTATAAGCAGCAAATACCAAGTTCGCGGACAAACTACTACTGACAATTTAAAGTTAAGGATGAGTTTGCTGAAAAAAGATGATTTTGCCAAGATAATGAATTACTTACTAAATAAATAACCTCCTTGCTATGTTCCATCCGCCCAAGATACCTAAACAATTTTTTTGCTCTCTCTTTCTCTCTCTTGGAAATAATCAGAAAATAAGTAGGCGTTAATATTCCCGCTTACTCTTGGCAAAGAAATTATCCTGACAAACTGCTGCCAAGAGAAAAATTGAGAAGTATTTTTTAACTAGGAAAACCGGCCGTATTTCTTGGAAAAAAAATAGTGAAGAATATAAAGAAAAAATAGGAGAAGGAGCGGATTGGGAACTAGAAAAAAAAAGAAGGCAAAATTATGGTAAATATATTCAAAAAAAGAGGTTCCAAAAATATCGCCAAATAAAGGATTTAATGGACCAGATGAAAAAGACTGAACTAGAAGAAGAAGAGAACGAATCCCAAGGAAAAAAATGAAAAGAATACCGCCGCAAATATTTAAAATTATCCTGAAATAAAAATTTACAAAAATTACAGTGAGTAGAGGATTGAAAAGAAAAAAAAGTAAATAAATGAACTTGAAAAAAATACTAACTGCCAATTTTAATCCATGAGTAAAGAAATAAACCAAATAATAAGTCAAAAAAAAGCGGAGTACCAAAAATACTTTAACCAATTCTCCGGCAAAAATCATGGTGTTTTTGACACAGAAACAAAAGGGAAAGGAATAGGAATTTGATTTATCATTCTAAACGATGGTCGTTGTGCTTACGGAGAAAAAGGGGCGGGAGAATTCTTGGGTTGAGTAAAAAGTCATCTTGCAAATACTCCACAAAACAAGCAAAAATCTTGGTATCTATACTCTCATTATGGGCTAAAATATGATATTGCGTTTCTTTTGAAAGGATTAGTCAATGACAGCACTACCAAGCACAACCAGCAACGGATGATTCAACTTCGCTATAAGAATATTTACTTTAATGATACTTATCTAATTTTCCCAAAAAGTTTAGCCGAACTACCATTAACTAAGCAAGAAAGAGAAATTAAGAAGCGCGGTACTTTATTATTAAAGAGTAAGGGTGGTATTAATAATTTTTCCCGGGAAGAATTAGTTGAATATTGTGCTAATGATTGTTTTATTTTATTGCGATTATTAGGAGAATTCTTCGCGGAGCGAGAAGAATGAGGAAAAAAAATAGTTGGGAAAATTTCTATGGGGTCCACAGCAAAATATCTATTTAACCAAAAATATCCTAAGCAAATAGAAAAATTAGTCAATTTAGCGAAACCATGACATGAAAAAATATACAATTTTATCCAACCTTCTTTGGAGGGTGGTTTTGTTGGCATGGCTAATCAGGCTATTTACAAAAAAAATAGTTATAAATATGATATGAATAGCATTTATCCTTATATGATGAAAGAAGAAAAAATGCCAATTGGTTTACCGCTCGTTCACTATACTAAGGAGGGAATTGGAATGGAACAATGTAATTGTGGAGTAAAAGAACACCGTAATCCACTCCGTTGTTTAAAAAAAAAGATTGTTCATTGTAGCAAATGTGGAGCCAAAGAACACCAAAAACTTAATTTTGATATTAATTCTCTCCCTTTTGGTTTTATAAAAGTTAAGTTCTGAGACTTAGAAGCCCAAGGAGATACTCACACTATCCCTTTCATAACCATGAGGAGGGAAAATGGCACTACTTATTGCCCCCTAAAAATAAGTTGTTTAGAAAGAGTATTTTTTAGTGAATACTTAAAATTTATTCTTGAACATTATACTTATTCAAAAGTTATTATTGAAGAAGCCTACTCTTTTGCTAATGAAAAAGGGTTTTTTAAGGATTGGGTGGATGAACACCAAATAAAAAAAGTGGAAGCTAAAGAGAAATTAGACAATGGCAAATTATCTCGTCAAGAGCGAGACCATTATAATCTCCAATATTTACAATACAAATTATTACAAAATAGTCTTTACGGCAAGTTTGGACAAAAGAAAAAAGTTCGGCAATTTGTTTGGAAGAAGAAAGAAGAAGGCGATCCACTTGTTCACTGAAATCCTGTTTATAAGAAAGATGGCGAACTTTATTGCTTGGAGGAGGGTGAGGAAAAAGAAGGTTTTGGTTTTAATTACTGTCCAATTGCTTGTGCGATTACTAGTTATGCGCGAATTCATTTAATTAAAAAGATTTATGAAATTGGAGTTGAGAATGTTTTATACTGAGATACTGATTGTATAGTTAGTAAAATTCCATTCGGTCTTTCTTGTATAGATAATTATAAAATCGGTTATTGAAAAGAAGAAGCCAAACTTAGTGAATTTATCTGTTTAGCAGCTAAAACCTACTGGATAAAAGAGAAAGATACTGGTAAAACTGATTGAAGATTTAAAGGGGTTGGTTGTGAACCGCTTACCGAACAAAAAGTAGATCCGGAGGAAGTTTTCTTTTTTGGTAAAGAAATTTGAAAAGATAGGAGTTTTAAACATTATTGAGGAGTAGCGATAGAGTCGAGTATATCAACTATTATTCCTGCTCGGTATAACCCGAAAACACAATTAAAACAAGAAAGTGGAGATTGAGTTTGACAACCTTTTATTCAAGACGGAATTATACAACCCAAACGAGAACCATTAAATTCGCTTTATGGCATAGATATAGTTCGTAAACCAGATCCAAATCGAAAAAGGGGTTACATTACAACTCCATTGCATTTATAAAAGAAAGGAACAAAAACCTAATTTTATTTACCAAAAACCAAGCAAAATCATGGTCAAAAACCAAGCAACCAAAAAAAAAAAGCGAATTTCCGCTAACCAAAGTGATAAATTCGTAAAAGATAAAAAAACCAGTGAATAAAATACTAGCAATTGACCCTTCTGGCACCGGAACTACTGGCTTATTTTTTAAAGAAGGCCAAGAAAAACAATTTAGTATTCCCAGACTTATTAAAGAATGTAAACGAACAGACAAAGAAATGAGCGGAATTATAAAAAAAATTATAATGTTGCTTAAAATAATTACATATGCCCCAATTTACAATACTTCCTATAAATACTACTAAACAAATCTCTTCTAATGAACTCAGTTCTTCGCTAAAAGAAATTTCCCAACCTCCTCGTTCTACTTCTACCCGCATTATCACTAAATCTCGTGGTATAACCTCGGTGGAGGTGGTGACCCGCACCGCTCAAATTATCAGTCCTGGTTACTCTTCGGAGATTACTGAACACTATCCTACTATTGATAATCAGTCAGCAGATTTTCAATTGCTAACTCCGACTAACAAAATAGTTCTCGGAGTTTGTGTAATTAGTTTACTTTCCTGTTTTGCGGGAGTTATGTTTTTTTATAAAATTCGCCAAAGACTAAGAAGAAGAGAACAAGGGGACAATGATACAATAATCTTACCTCTTACACCCAGAACTCCCCATACTCCTTCTTCGGAAGGATTGCGAGTCAGGATTAGAGATGATATTAGGAGGGATAGTTCGATAAATAATAACTAAAATATAATAACATATGCCAAAAACAACTACTTCCCAAGAATTTTCTATTTTACCAATTTCTACTAGTAGTTCGGAGTCTCCTAAGATAATTTCTTCTTCTACCTCCGCCCTAACTAAGGTAAAGCCAACTGAAACAAAATCTTCTAAAGCTCCTAGTTCTTCTTCTATTCCTAAATCAATTACTACTCCTACTACTTTTTTTACAACCTCAACCTCCAGAACATTTGACACTAGCAGTTCATCCGCTAGTAACTTAATAGATAATGCTCGCAACACAGTTAATAATGCGGTTGATAATATTCCAACTACTACTAAAATAACCGTAGCCGCTGTGGCAGGAGCGGTATTAATATGTGCTGTTGGCTATCTATTTTGCTATTGTTACCGGAAAATGAAAACTCGTCGAGTAGTGGTCAGGAGAGGACAAAGAGTAGAAATAGTTCAGCCAGTATCTCCAATTTCACCAGGCATGAGAAGAAGGGTTTAAAGGCTTGGTGTTATTTAATTCCTTTCCTTTCTTCGTTTCTTCGCAGGGGTTGTTTTTTTTGTTTGGTATTTCTAGTTATTTTTTTAGTCATATCTAAGGTTTTTATTCTAAATTTAGACATTTTTAGGGTGAGGAGATTTTTTCTTAAAATTATTTATAATGACCCATAGTCGTTCTTCTTCTCTTTCCTATCTCCAAAAAAAACCTTACACTAATTCTACTGAACTATTGGAGTGACTACAGGCTGCCAAAAATACTATTGCAGCTAATGAAACTACCATTGACCAGTTAGTCGAAGATAAAAACAATTTAAGTAATTTAGTTAAAGAATTGCAGGATGAATTAGGTGAGGATAGTTCTAAAGATGCTGAATTACAAAAAGAAATTAACCAACTTATTCACCAATTAGAGACCAAGGAAAGCCAAAACCAAGAATTAGAAAAAGTAAATGATTTTCTCCAAAATGAATTAACTAATCTACAAGAACAGGTCAATAAGCAAATTCGGGAGCAAAGGAAAAAGAAAAACAATAGTGAAGAGCAAGAACAAAATTTAACTGAATTAAAAAATGTTTTGGAAGAAAAAGAGGGAGAAATCAATAATTTACGGCAAAGGTTCGCCAAATTAGTGGCTAAACAAAGAGATTGCCGAAGCAAGCAGCAGAAATTAGAACAAGAACTAGAAAAAAATCTTAGCCAAGAAGCTCAGCAAAAAAACGAAATTACTAAATATCAGGCTCAAATTCAGTATTTACAAGAAAAGAAAAAACAGTTAGAAACCGAACAAGAAGAAATATTAACTGAATTACAGCAACTTAAGGAGGGAGAAATTGCTCTTTTAAAAGATTTAGCCGAAAAAGAGCAAAAAGTTATTGATTTGCGGGCTCTTTTGATTACCCGAGAGGAGGAATTAGACAGTTTATTAAATAAATTCAAAGATAAGGAAAATAATATTTCTTTATCCGAATACCAAACACTAAAAAACGAAACCGAAGAAAGTAAAAAAAATTACCAGTCTATGGTTCTAAATTACGAGAACTTATTAATTGATTTAAGAGTAGAATTAGCCCAGACTAAGAAAGATAAAGAACAATTAGAGCAGCAGAATAATTCGGAAAATAAGGGCTGATTTAGTGGTAAATTAACTGAAATAGGTTTACCGAGCATTATAATTGGTGGTATATTGTTTTTCCTTTATTTGATTAGCCAAAAAGTATTTGGTTTTTAATGAATAATGCCTTTTAAAAAATATCTTCTTTGGTTAGCAATCGCCATCATCTTTATTCTTACTCTGTTTTTCCTTTGACCGGCAGGAAATAAACAACCCAAACCTTTGTCTGTTCTAACTATTGAACCGACCGAAAAACATACTGCCACCGTTATCTTCCTCCATGGTTCATGTGATAATGCTAGCAATTGACAAGTAAATTTAAGGCAAATTGCGATAAACCATCCTCAGGTTAAGTTTATTATCCCCCAAGCCCCTACCATTTCAGTCAGCATGAATTATGGTTTACCAATGCCCGCCTGATATAACATTAAGGGTAATATTAAGGATATTGAAAATTTAAAACAGGATAAAGAGGGATTATTGAAGTCAGTTAGACAAATTGAAAAAATTATCCAAGGAGAAATCAATAACGGAATAAAACCAGAGAAAATAATCGTGGCAGGTCATTCCCAAGGAGCTTCAGTGGCCTTAACACTAGGATTAATTTCTAATCATCCGTTAGCGAAAATTATGTGTTTAAGTGGTTTTTTGCCTTGTCGTGAAGAAATATTTGAGTGGGCCAAAGAAGAAAACAAAACTATTCCTTTTCTGTTTTACCACAAAAAAAGTGATAATATGGTTCCTTTTCTCGTTGGCGAAAAGTCAGCCGAATTATTAAGAGACAAAGGATATCAGACAGAATTTAAAAAAGTAGAAGAAAATTATTTGAGAGGTCATTTTTATGATTATTTAGAGGCGGAGGAGATATTTAAGAGACAATTAAAAAATAGTTAAAATAATTCATTATGACTGAAATAAGCAGTAACAAAATAAGGAACATAATTCTAATAGGTAAAACTGGTAATGGAAAATCTACTCTGGCTAATGTATTAAGTGGCACGGATAAATTTGAGGAAAGTGGAAGTGGGTTTAGTCAAACACAAAAAATACAAACAGAAGAATTTTGACACGAAGGAATTAGGTATCGGTTAATTGATACACCAGGCATTTGTGACACTGAATTAAGCCAACAAGAAGTATCAAATCAAATAGTAGAGGCTTGTTATAAGTTAAGCGGAGGTTTAAATCAAGTATTACTCATATCTCGCGGAAAATTTACTGATGAAGAGTTAGAGGCTTACGATTTTCTAAAAGATGCTTTTTTTGGTGATGAGTTTACTAGCTATACAACGATTGTAAGGACGGGATTTGCTGATTTCGAAAACGAGAGAGAGTGCGAAAGAGAGTTAAAAAAAATGGTTGAAAAAAAACCAAAACTTGCTGAGTTAGTTAAGTCGTGCAATAAGGTAATTCATATTGATAATCCCGCTATACCAACCAAGGGGCGAGCGAGTACGATAATTTCGGCAAAGGAACTTCGGACAGAGTCTAGAAAAAAAATATTACAACATTTAGCCGAAAAGTGCGATAATTACTACCCAATTAATTTAAGTAGGCTAATCGAAAAAATTGGTCTTTATATGAATGAAAAAGAAAAACTAAGAAAGCGATTAGAAGAATTGGAGAAAAGCAATAAGGAAGAAAGACAAAAAATTGAGGAAAAAATTCTGATCTAGAAGCCAAGATTGAAGCACAAACCCAGAAAGAATTTAATAATAAACATAATTTTTTTGGATTTCTAAAAAATGGTTGTAAAACTTCCTAGATTTAAAATAGATGACTAATGGGAGTGTAAAAATTCCTCTCCGAGTTTTAGAAAAGGTTCCATATGGATTAAATGGAGAAGAAATTACAAGGTGAATAGACGGAGAAACAAGAGTTTCCCTAGAAATAGAAGATGAAAAGATAATAATTCCTCTGAAAATTACAAGAATTGGTAATAAATATTGTAATAAACAAAAATGAAGACGAGCAGACCGAAAATTTGCTGCTTTCTCACTTGAAACCAAGAACATTAAATTTTTAGACAAAAATAAGGAAGTAAGGGTTGACAATTTAACTATCGTTTGGAAAGATAACAAAAATAAAATTGGTAACATTAATGATATTCTTAGTGAAGAGGCAGAAATTAAGTTGAAATTAGGAAGTGATTGATGTCTCCGAGAGAGAAATGATGATGTATTTTCTTTGGAAATTTATTCTGATTATGAAATAATAACCCCAAACAGAACCATTACTTTTCCCAAATTAGATTGAGAAAATTCAAATAACCAACCCAAAACTCCCCCAGAAAAAATATTATCTCTACTTACCTACTGAGAAGAAATTAGTTTAGGGTATAGGCAAAGAGGGTTTTTGGCATCAGTTTCTCAACTTATCTCCTTACTAAAAAATGAAATCAGTCCGGCCAAAAAGATAAAAGAATTAGAAAATTTTTTAGAAAAGTATGAGAATTCGGACATCAAACCGTTAACTGAACTAGTAAAAGAATGAAAAAAAGAAGAAGGATTAGAGGAAAATAATTCTCCTCCTAGTCAGAAAAAACAGGAAATACTAAACAATTTATCTAAATACACCCTAGAAAATAGTGGCAATTTTAGAACTCGTGGTAATTTAATTAAACTATCTTCCCAAGAAGAAAAAGAAGTTAGAGAAGCCCTAATCGAACAAATAAAACAAAATCCTAGTCAGTGAAGAATTGAAAAACTAAATGTCAGATATCAGGATGGTCCTTATCCTTATACTACGGAATATAGACAATTTTTTTATGATATTTTTTTAATTCATAAATCGGCTAAAATAAAGCAACTAGAAAAGAACAGTGGCAAAAATAAAAAAGAAAAAATCCTTACAAAAGTAGATTATGGCAAGATTCATTATAAAAGAGGTTTTGCTAGTAAAGAATGGAAAGAGATAGAAAACATTCTTAGTCAAAACAGATATACTCCTTTGAAAGAGTGATTGGAAGAATACATAGAGCCGAGTCAGGAAAATAATTGGGACTGAAAAACAATTACTCTCTATGGAATAGTGGGAGTGCTTGTCATATTGGCAATAGGATGGTTAGTAATGAAGATTAAGGGTTGGTTTAGACAGTAAAATTGCTTAATAACCCGTGCCTAAAGCTCAAGACTATTTAAATAATCTTCGCCAAGACAAAGAACAAATAACCTCTCTCAATTTAGCCTCTTGCAACTTAACCGGAGAATTAAACCTAAAAGGCTTCACCAACCTTAAATTATTAAACTGTGAAGATAATCAAATAACGGTCTTGGACGTATCCGATTGTCCGCAATTAAAACACTTAGAACTGGAAAATAATAAGGCTCTTACTCATTTATACGTGGCTGATTTAAACAAGTTTGACCGCTTAATTTCGGATACAGGAACCTTGGAAAAATCCTCTATTTTTGGTGGCAATAGCAAATGAATACCCCGCAATGTTGGTCATCCTCTTGTAGCTCCCTTAAAAATTATTCCGACTAAGAGGAATATCCGTCCTCAAACTTCCCAAAACACTAATGAACGAACCAATGAACAACAACTTGAGGATTTTGAAAAATGATTAAATGCTGACAAAACCCGCAAAGTGGGATTAAAAGGTTGGTGATGAATTCTTCGTCAAATCAAGTCAGATTCCAAACTGCTTTCCTCCTTAGCTACTGGCACTGATCAAGGGGGTTGAAATGTTTCTGATCCAGAGTGAAGAAAAGATTATAAATATTTGGGGGAAAGTTTTGATGATTATTACCAAGTATTTTTGCAATGAAAGACGGAAATTAGCACTACAAACCAGCCCGTTGACAATACTGAGAACAATGGGTCACAAGACCAGCAGGAAGAAGAAAAAACTAATCAAAAACTAAATAAAAATAATCGCAAAAATCCATCCAGAGAACTCCAAAATTATTATGAGATTTTAAAAATAGATCAAAATGCCAACGAAGAACAAATAAAACAAGCCTATAAAAGATTATCCCGCCAGTATCATCCTGATAAAGCTTCTAAAAACGGACTAACTACTCAAGAAGCCACTGAGAAATTCCAAGAACTCCATGCGGCTTATGAAGAATTATTAAAGCGTACTCACCGGAGAAAAAGTCTTTACCAATTTGGAATAATAGCAATATTTTTGGTAATAGGTGCAGTGGCGATTTGATTGTGGAGGAAGTATTTTAGTTAAATTTTCTTTCGAGACCCAAATTCTTACTTTGCGGTTTTTTTGTTGTTAATTACCTCATGTTTTTATTCTGGACTTGGCAATTCTTTTTCTTGTTTATCTCTTATCTTATCATTTACTTTTTTTGTCTAACTCTTTCTTAAAATCAGAGCTTTGGGGAATTACTTCTTTTGAACTCTCACTGACCTTTTTGGCTACGGCATCTTTAATAGACATTTCCAAATCAGTATAAGAAATTCCAATTTCCTTTTGCCGACATTTTTCAAAGGCTTCTTGAGTAATTTCATGAACTTGCGACCAAAAATCACTGGTTCATCTAATAAAACTTTCTTTTTGCTGATCTTTTTCTCATTTAGATTTGTTTTTGGTTAAATAGGGAACTTCGATTTGTCGTCCTAATCGACCAGCCCGCTTCAGAGCAGGATCAAGCACATTAGGATAATTAGTAATCCCAATCACTATAATATTTAAATTGTTTCTTTTTATTTCATCAATCATAGTTAAAATAGCATTAACTTCTTGGACTGAACTTTCGTTTTAACATTGGATTATCTTTTTAACTTTTTAAGAAATACCAATCACTGGCAAAACCACCCCTCTACTTCAAAACCATAACCTTGAAAAATTATTAAATATGCCAACCCTTAATCTCAAAAATATCACCATTAAAGAAAAACAAGACAAAAACCTTAAACCTTACTATCTAATTGTGGATAATGATAGTAATAGTGTCTATTTTTGTTTTGAAAAAGCAGTTAAAGAAGGATGGAATGATTTAATTAGTGATTATCAGAATATCAAAGAAGTAGAGTTAGAATATGAGACTAATGAGCGAGGCAATAATAAAGTGGTTAGTTTGTATGCAATTAGAGAGGGAGATATTATTGCTTAAAGTTCAGTCTGCTCTGACTATATAATATAAAAATAATTAAGGAATTAGCAAACAGTTCCTAAATAATTATATTAAAAATTAAATAATAATAATAAATATGGTAAATAATAACAAAACATATAAACAAAAATTAGGTGATGCTGTAGTAAGAACAGGAGCTGGATTATGATGAGTAGTTGCAACAGTGGTCTGTACCGCTATAGTGCTGGTCTGTGTGGCTGGTAAAGAATTTTTCGTGCAAGGGGAAAAGTTAGCAACCAAAAGTCAAGAATACAGTGCTAATAAGGCAGTAGAAAACTTTGTCCAAGCTAATGAAGATAGTGAAGAAGCTTTTAACCTTTATTTGGAGGGTTCAGATGAAAAAGTTGAATTACCAGTTGATGAAGGTTATAGTAGTGGTAGTGAAAGAAATAATTCTAAATTACCTTCTTCTAAGAAAGTAACTGCTTAATTTTAAAGAAAGGGGAGGTGGATAATCTTCCCTTTCTAATTAAATCTAATTTTGGTTGTAATTAGATTTAATTTTTAGACTTTATGAATGATACTAACCCCGAACCAACCCCAGAAAAGCAAACCAAACCACCAACTTCTTTTACCTTCTCCCTCACTTGCCCCAAATGTCAATCTCTCTTAACTCCCAATGATTTTGACAATAATCACTTTACCATAGCTCACTTACAATCTTATTTTCAGCAAAAAGAAACCGAGTATAAACAACAAATCCGCCAACAACTAGAACAAGAAATCACCTCTTTACCTATTTATCAGCAACTACAAAAAGAGAACCAAGAACTAAAACTAATAGTAGAAGGCTACAAATTAGGCACTACTAAAACCAGCAAAACCAAAGGGGAAGACTTAGAAAAATACATTTTAGAGCAATTGCAAACTACTTATAATGGTTCCGATGAAATCAGCAAAATAACTCATGTGGGAGAAAAAGCCGATATCATCCACACTATCCACAAAGGAGAACAGCAAATCGCCAAAATCATTTATGAAATCAAAAATACGGAAAAATGAGATAATAAATGGTTAGAGAAATTAGAAAAAGATATGGTGCAGGAAAAGGCTAATTGGGGAATTGTGGTTGCTACTTGCCGCCAAGGTAATCCCCTCTGAATGCCGTTTCCACACAAAAATATTTTAGTTAGTGATGATGACAACTTTCTTTTTGCTAGTCAAATGGCTCGGTTATTAACTCTTTCTAAACAAAGAATTAACCAAGAAGAAAGTCCCGCTGCAAGAATAAAAAGATGGGAAGAATGAATCAAAGAAAAATTACCTAATTATTTACTGAAATTAGAAAAATATTTTAGCGAATGGGAGAAAGATATTGGTCGGATAAATACTTCGGTCAAGAGTATGGAAAAAACCAAAGAGAATATTAAAAACACTATTATTGGCGAGATGGAAGGGGAGTTAAAGGGGATTTAGTTTACTTTTTTTTGCTAATCGCTTCTTTTAAACTAACCGAGAATTTACACTTTGGCACTCTTTTAGCCGCCACTTTCATTTTTTTCTTAGTTGCTAAGTTCATCGCCATTCTTGGTTTAGTGATGGCTGTTTTTAAGGAGAAGTAGCCTTTTAATCTTACTTCTTCACCCTTGACTAAGGCTTTTTTGGTTTCTTCCAAGAATTCATCAATTATTTTGGCTACTTGATTTTGAGTGATTTTGGTTTTTTTGGATATTCTTTCAGTTAATTGTTTTTTACCTGTTATTGGAGATTTAGTTACCATATTATTATATTTTTGATATCAGCCCATATTATAATACATAAAAAATCAAAAAAATTGCCTAAACAATAACTGACAAAAAAGACATAATGAAAGACAAGATATCGCTAACACTACTTCTTTAACCGAAGCTGCTAAACAAGAAAATAATTATGCACGGGGTAGTATTAAAGAATAAAACAAATTATTATGCCAAAAGATAAAGAGTTCGAAAAAATACTTCAAGAAGCCGAAGACCCCAAAAATATCGGACAAGGTTCTTGGGCTTGCCCAGAAAATCCCACTCCTTCGGAGCAAGCTAAGTATGATATTTGTCAAAAAATATTGCGTTATCAACGAGAAAACAACTTTTCAGATAAAGTAATTGCCCGCAAAACTCACCTCACTCTGGCCGAAACCGAGGATATTCTTTTTTGTCGGATTAGTAAATTTACTTTGGATAATTTGCTTAACTATGCTAGCCAATTATTTGCCCCCTGTCAAGTAGAAGTAAATATCAAGGATGATAAAACTTCCCATGTCCGAGCAGTTTAAGTTAGAAAAAGAGGAATTTAGTGAAGTTGATAAGGAATGACATTGGACTTATTGCTGATTGTCGGAATTTATTTTTAATGGTAAACCAATCATCAAAATAACCATTACTGACCATTATCAGTTAAAACACTCCGAAATCACTAATCAATTAATTTTGAATATATTTTGCCAAAAATTAAACGGGCAAGAAATGAAATCTTTTAAAAAACATGATAAGCGAGAAGTATTTGTTTGGGATTGAGCCTCTTATCAAGGAAAAACTTACCATTTAACTTTCTGATTTGAAAACGACAACCCAAATTGATTATGAGTGCGAAACTGTTATCCTATTAGTTAAAAAACTTATTAACAATGCCCCTTGACCTCTCTTCTTTCCATCTTTCTTATTTACAGCAAACTACCACCAATAAAGTTTGCTTGACTAACTTTTAGTTTTGCTCGGTTAGATGTTTTTCTCTTAACTTTTTTCTTTCCTTGGTAAAGTCAAGTTCTCCTAATTCGACATCCTCCAAAGCATCATAATTAATATCATACTTACTATCGTATTTTTCTATTATTCGCTCAATTATCGCAATTACTGCCACTCCACAATCATGACCATTGCCTTGGTAAATACTATATTCTGTTTGGAAGTAATAATCATTTTCAGACCCAATCTGTTTTGATAATTTTTCCACCAAAGGTTTTACATAACTATCATTAGCCCCTTTTAAGGTATCATAATGGCAAAAAGTTTTGGTAGAAGTTTCATAAACTAATAAACTTCAATGGAAATAAGGATTATTGACTGGTATAAACACTAATTCTTTACTATCATCATTTATCTCTTTTAGTAAATTAGAAAAAGCGGAATTATCCCCCGTTTCACTAACTTCTTTTACATAGCAAAATTGATGAGCAGGAAGAGTTTTATAATACTCACCAAGAGACAACTGGTTAACGGCTCAATCAATTTCTACATCAGTAAGCCATCTTTTTTCACCAAACCAATTCTTTTTATCCTTTTCTTCCTGTTGGGTCTGTTCTTTTCTAATTTCAGTAATTCATTCTTGGTGTAATTCGTATAATCGTAGCCAATTACCCCTTAATTTAGTTGACCAACGGTCGATTAGTTCTTTTAATGCTTCTAATTGTTTTTCGGCACTTAATTTTGGATTATTTAAACTGGAAATAGCAGTATTGAAACTACTTTTTGCTTCTTCGTAACCATCTCTTTCTTTTCAAATATTTAAACAGGTAATTATTTTGTCTTTTATCTCTTTTATGTTTTCGCTTTCTTCGGTTTCACTAAGTGGCGGTTTATTATCTTGGGAACCGGAACGAAACCAAATAATCCCTCCTATTATTAGCGTAATAGGAAGAATAACTATTAGCAGTATTATTATCAAAAAGATTTTTTTTAAGAGAGAAAACATTATTCAGTTGGTATGGCTTGTTGAAATTCCTTAATTAATTGCTGGGTTTTTTTGTCTATTCCCTCCTTATCTCCGACTTGCTCAGCAATTTTTCCCGAAATCCCACTCCCAAACTTGACTTGGGTATTAGCCGCATTAACAATTGCACTGGCTCCATGGAGGTTTTTATCGCGAATATCACCCCTTGCTACTGCTAATGTTTTTGGAGGACCAAAATAATCAGTCACTTGATTACTCCTATCCAATGCCAGTTGGAAATAAGGAGAAGCAAAGTCAACAAAAATAATTTTGTCTAAGGTTTGGCAATGGGTTAATTGACGACGAGCTCCCGTAACTATTCCTTCGGCTAACTTTTTTGGGTTGCAACTGCCTAAAAAAATCCCTCCACCTATTAGGGGAATAGCTAACTGGTCTAATCTTTGTTGGTCAGCTAAAATAATCGAGTTTTGGACTGATTTAACCACGCAATTAATAAAATCTTGGTCATCATTAAAAAGGCTCCGAGGTTGGGGACAAGCATGAATGATAAAATCAATACCTTTATTGCTGAGTTCGCTTTCTCCTCTATTCGAGCCATCTAAAGTATCAGTTATTAAAGCCGAACCCGCGGGCAAATGTCCTCTTTCTAATTCTTGGTAATTAGTCCCAACTGAAGAAATAGGTAATGTAGGATTAGGATAAGTTTTATATTCAGGTTCTTGGTGAGTAATTTTTAAAGTTTGATAAATACGTCATTTTCCTTGCCAATATTGCTTTTTTAATTCAGTAATATTTCCATAATTCAGTATTCACTCTGAGTTAGCATAATTACCTCCTTTTTCTTTGACTAACCAATTAACCAATTCGCTTTCATCAGGAGCTAAACCAACATCAATTCAGTCTTTAGTTTGTTCGTAGGTAAAGCCGTGGTTAGTTCATTCTTTAATTAACTGAGGATTATCCGCAAATCAGCCGGAGATATTACTTCAGTCTTTTTGGAAAGGAGGAGTTGGATTTCTGCTAGTAGATGAACGAGAAAAAAAGAATATTCCTCCTCCAACTAGAATTATTAAGATTGTTATTAAAAAGGTTTTTTTGAGAAAGGAGAACATAAATTATAGGTATTTATCTTAGCAATTTATAACCAAAATATCCAATTCCTGCTAGAACTGCAATAATCGCTCCTCATTTTAAATATTCTTTATAAGAAGTTGGTTTTTGATTTTGGTCTTGCAATTCTTGATAGGCTAACTGGCTAGCATCTAATTGTTGTTTTAAATCTTGGTTTTCTTGCTGCGATTTTTGAGTTCGGTCTTTTTGACTGTCTAAATTACTTTCTAAATCCTTAATTTGGGCTTGAAGTTGAGAATTTTGCTGACTAAGTTGGGAAATTTGTTGGAGATTAGTTTCATTGCTTTTTAATTTCTGCTCTAAATCCGATAAAGAATTTCTAATGTCTTGGCTTTTCTTTTGCTCTTTTTTAATGTTTTCTTTCAGTTCTTCCCGTTCTTGCTTATTTTTTCTAATCCAACTATTAAAGTAGTTAATTTTTTCCCGTGTAGTTTGTTTTTCCGGATGAGGAGTAGCCGGAGTAAGAGATAATTCGCTTTTTATGCTTTCTAATTGCCGTAATAGTTCTTGTAATTCTGCTTCTAAATTAGCAACTTTATCTTTTTCCGTTTGGAGTTCAATTTTTAACTGCTCTACTTCTGAAGGTTGTTCGTTATGTTTCATCCATTCCTCAATAACTTTGATATATTCCTTTTGCTCTTCCTGCGAAATAGCATCTAGGTAATCAGAATAAATAAAAAATTTGAGACTGTTAAGTTCGGGGTTTTTTGTTTCTATTATCGCTAAATACTCTTCCCAATTAGGTAAATTATTTTTTCGAGTTGGATCGTCGTTTAGTCAAGTTTTAAGTTCTTCTAGTTTCATATTATTTCGCTCTCTCTCTCTCTCTCTCTCTCTCTCTGTTATTCATTGTCGAGTTACTTTATGAAAAGGTTGCCAAGATACATGACCATTAAATCCAGTTTGGATAAACCTAGTAAAGATTTTATCAGGAGACAAACGGTCATAATTAGCTGCTCAGCTTAAGCCGGCTTCTCTTTCGGGCTTTTCTGCTAATCACTCTTTAAAATCCTCTAATTTATAGTCAGTCATACTTATTTAGTGATGGGAGTAAGGTCTTTTTTGATTAGTTCTTGAAAATCAATCTTCATATCTTTTCAGGCTACTAACTCCACAAAGAAAGGCAAATCACTCTCCTTAAACTCTTCTTCAATTTGAAAAGCCACTGCGTCGGGTATTTCTCCTTGGTAGCATAGGTCTAAATCAGACAATTTACGAGCTGTGCCTTTCGCTCGCGAGCCATAAGCGTAAAATTGGTAAGGGTATTTACTTAGTATTTGCTGAATAATTTTTTGGTGTCTGTTTTCTAACTGTAGCATTCGGGTAATTTTTTTAGTTTAGTAATTAATAAATCTAACTCACGGAGGAAAGCGGGTAAAGAATTAAAAATTTCTTCGGCTACTTCTCCATCATAAGTGTGGCTGGTTTTGTTCCTTTTTTTGGCAAATTCAAATCAGATTGCGGCATCAGTAATTAGGTTTTCTAAACCTGCCAAGCGAAATATTTCTTTGGGGGTGATGTGAGCTTCTTGGGCGCGCAGAATTAACACCTTTCTAATAGTGTTCTTGGCTAATTCATAGCAAACTTCAAAGGCTTGGATGGCACCTGCCTTTTCATAATCATTTTGAGCATTGGCAATAATTTCCGCTAAGAAGTTGCGAGTAGAAATGAGCGGTTTAAGGTTTAGTTTCTTTTCCATAATGAATTTTTTAATAATAGTTTCTAAATTTCTTATAAAGCCAAATAATTAAGATAGTTAATAATGTTATCCCACCAGTTTACTTTAAATGGAACTTTAATAACTCTAATTTCTAAACCAGCCTTACAAATTAGAGTTCTTGGAGGAAAACTCCTCCAAGCAAAAATTAACATAATTTTTTTACACTTTTAGGAAATATTACAATTTCTCACAAAGCCAGGAAGCCTTTCGAATTTCTGTTGTCATTTAAGTTGTTCTTGAACTTGTACTTCAATTTGGGCTTGTAGTTCTGCCATTTGTCTTTGAGCTTCTTGCTGTGCTTCTCTGTTTCTCCTTCTCTCCTCCTCAGTTCTTATCCTTTCTTCTTCGCTTGCCTTTTTTAGTTCTTCCACCTCCTTTGCCAACCTCTCTTTTTCAGTCATATAACTGTTAATCCTTTCATTTAATTTATCTAAACTAACTGGACGATAATTACCACACTCATATATTAGGTGATTTAAAAGTTTATTCTTCGATTTTTCCCGTCGTTCTTTAGCTAGTTCTTTATATTTTAACGATGGATTATCAACATAAATTAACTTGTTACATGACCTAATTAATTCAGCAAGTTTAGGACTTTCCTCCTCCAAATCTTTTCTGTCTCCCTCACACTCATTTTCATCCTCAAAATCTTCAAAATTTGTTCTTATAATTGTCGTATAATTAGTAATTTCTCCATCAAAAATAGTTGACCTTAATAAATTATAAACTTCTCATTCTTCTTCGGTAACTTTTCCTTTGATTACAAAAAAAACTTGACTCAAACCATCTCTTACTTCATGACAAGCATCAGCTACTATGTTTAATACCTCTTGGGAAGTCAACTTAGTATCTCCTATACCTATAGTGTCGATTACTCTGAACTTAACTCCTTCGTGGTCGAACTCTCCCACTTGCATCTTTTTTGTTGTGCTAATACTTTTTGAACTTTCCTTAAATTCTGCTCTACTCAATACGTTGGCTAATGTTGTTTTACCACTGCCAGTGCGTCCTATCAATAATATGTTTCTAGTATTCATAATGAATTATTTTAATGATATCCTCCTTATCAGCCAGTAAATGAAAAGTCCCACTATTATTATTAGGCCATAATCCTTTCAGGTTCATTCATTATTGGATTGTTCTTGCTGGTTTTCGTATTTTTTCTTTAATTTATTGTTTTCTTTATCTCTTTCTATATCTTTTTTACTTTTTTTGTCTAACTCTTCAAATCTTCTCTTTTGTCCCTCGATTTGTTTTTTTATCTTTTCCTCTTCAGTCAAATACTTTTTGGCTTTTTCACTAAAGGTATTTAAATCAAATTGATAAGTATCTTGGCAAGTTTTTAGATGGTTAATCAATATTTGTCGCGATTTAGCACAAATTTCTTTATTATTTTCTGCCCCCTTTCGGTATTTTTCTCGCAATTCAGTTTTTTCTGTATCTCCCTCTTCTACTTCTTCTAAAAGAATTTTAAAATTGGTTGGAGGATTATCCACGTGAACCATTTTTGTTGAATTAACTATTTCGGCTATTTCTGGTCTTACACATTTCAAGTCAGTTAACGAAGTCCTATCTTTTTCACAACTTTCTTTATTATCAAAATGGTAGAACTTGGTGCGGACAATAGTAATAAATTTGGTAATATCTTCATCAAAAATTTCTTTTTTTAACAGATTATAAGCATCTACTTGGTCTTGAGAAAATTTATCACTAACTACAAATAATATTTGGGTCAGACCTTCTTTAATCTTTTGACAAGCCTCGGCTAGTTTAATAACTACTTGACGGGGTTTTAGTTTTGTATCACTGATACCAATAGTATCTACTATTTGGTATTTAACTCCCTCTATTTCAGTTTCTTCAACTTGAACATTTCGTGTTTTGCTGATGCTTCCCGAACTTTCTTTAAAAACTCTTTCAAAATTACCATTTTTGTTTAGAAGAGTATTGGCTAAGGCAGATTTACCGTTTCCAGTGATGCCAAAAAGAAAGATATTTTTTGTCTCAGTTGCCATTTATCTCCTTATAAATTTCCGGTAAATATATCATCCTCCCGTCGCTAAAATCATCACTCCCCCTGTTCACCAAATAGGCTTTTTATATTTTTGTCAAAAACTTTCTTTTATTTCTTCCAATTCTTCGGTTAGTTCTCCTTCTTGCTTTTGGAAGTTCTTAATTTTTTGTTCTAATTGTGTTTCTCTAAGTTTAATTTGGTTTAGTTCCTCTTGTAATTCTTTCATTTCCTTATCCTGCTTCTGAGATTTTTGTTTTTCGGCAGTTAATTGTTGTTTTAAGCGGACAATTTCCGCATCTTTACTATTATCGGCTTCTAATTCGTCTATTCGGGCTTCTAATTCCAAGATTTTAGTTTGCGAGGCTAAACAATTTTTCTCTAATTCCTCTATTTTCTCTCGGGCAGTTTCTAATTCTTCCTCTAATTTTTCCTTTTCTTCCTCTAATTTAGTTAGTTCTTCCTCCTTGGCACTAATTATTTTTTGACATTTAGATAAATTTTCTTCACCGCTACGAAGTAATTGTTGGTAATTTTTTATTTTTTCTTCTTGGGTAGCAATTGTATTATCTTTGTCTTTTAGTTCGTTTTCTCTAACTTTTGACAAGTTTTCTTGAATTTCTTTTTCTAACTTAGTTTGGATTTCTTTTTGTTCACTCTCTGATAACTTTTTATTTAAATCTTCACATTGCTGAGTAAGTAAGCCACTAGATACCGCTAGAGCAGTTATTTGGTTTTCTAAATTTTGTTTTTCTTGAGTTATCTGCTGAATTTGAGCAGCCAGTTGGTCTTTTTCTTGTTGTGATGATTGGAGTTGTCCGGTTAGTTTTTGCAGTTCTTGCTGGTGATTAGTTTGCTGGTCAGATAATTGAGTTTTTAAGTCAGCAATTTCTTGCCTTAAAAGAGCAGTGGAAGAAGTGGTTTCTTGTTGGAGTTTTTTAAGTTGGTTTTCTTTTTCAGAGATTTGTTTTTTTAGTTGCTCTTGTTCGGTTTTGGATTTTTGTTCTAATTGGGATTTTCCTTGCTTTTGGGTTTCAATTTCTTGGTCAAGGTTAACTATTTCTGCTTGGTAAGAACTTATTTTTTGTTGTTGGCTAGTGATTTCATCAAAAAACTTTTCTTTGGCTTGCTGAGTTTCGGCGAGAGCCTTTTGTTCGTTAGCTAATTGACTTTTTAACTGATCTAACTGTTGACGAAGATTTTGTAAATTCTCATTACTGCTTTCTAGTTGTTTGACACTAGTTTCTAACGTTTGGGTTAATTGGTTAGTTTTTTGGAATCCATCTGCTATATTTTTAAATAGTCTGTTCACACCACCAGAAGATTGAGAAATAAAAATGTGAGGGTATTTTACTAGCAATCACCGACTTCAAAATTCGAAATATTGTATATTTTTTTCTTCTTTTCGTAAAAATGCAAATAATTTGTCGAATATTATTATTTCAGGTGAACGTACATCATTATCTATTAAAACATTCAAAAATTCCTCTCAATTTGGTAAATTTTGCTTCCTGCTAGTATCTTCTTCTAATCAGTTTTTAAATTCTTGTCTAGGATTTGTCATATTATTTGGTTCTCTCTGTTCTGGTGCATTCTGTTCTGGTGCATTTTGCCACTTTTTGATTATTTTAAAAATACCAAAATTATAGCGAGGACTTCGGGAGGTTTGGACCAATGCGTCAAATTCACTTTGTGTTGTGTTTTTTAGGGCTTTGGGATTTAATTTTTCTCAGCGAGTTGGATCAGCATTTAGTCAAGCTTTAAAATCTTCTAAATTGTAATTAGGCATGTTTTTTTGGTAGCGGGGGAAGGATTTGAACCTCCGATCTTTGGATTATGAGCCCAACGAGTTAAGCCACTACTCTACCCCGCAATATAAAATTGAAATATATAGATGCCCACGATTTATGAAGAAGCTGGTTTAGTGTTTTTCTTTTACTCTTCCGATATGGAGGAGCCGCCCCATGTTCACATAGAATATAAAGAGGGTGGTACCATGAAAGTCTGATTAAAGGATAAAGACCTAAAAGTTGCTTGAGCCAAGGCTGGTATGCCTCGCCATAAGCAGACAGGAAACTTTGAAAATAATTGAAAATAAACGTAAAACATTTTTAGATAATTGATATGACTTTAAGAAAACAGGAAAAATATAAAGAAATCAACCAAAAACCAATAATTTATCAAGCAGAGGAAATTTTTCCTTCAATAATATCGGTCGAATGTAGTGGGGAGGAAATTACCGCCTTTTTAGAGGATAGTCGTAAAGTTAGTATTCCCACCGCTTGATACCCTCGCACTCGCTCAGCTACTTTGAAGCAGTTAAAAAACTTCCGCATTACTTCGGATAAATATGGTATTCATTGACCGGAGATTGACGAACATTTAAGTGTGCGGGCTTTTTTAAAAGGGCTTAAATCTTAACTTTTTTGATAAGGGAGAAACTTTTAAACTCCCATTTCTATTTAAAATAACTTCTAACCTTCTGGTATCCTCACCAAATTAAACCTGCTCCTGCTAAAATAGCTAAACTAATCAAGCCTCACTTTCAATAATTAATTCGGTCTTCACCTTTTAATTTCTTAACCATCATTTCCTCAGTCTGCAAATCCCGCTTGGCTTGGTCTAATTGCTTCTTCATCTGATGATATTTATCGATAATCTGGTCTCTTTCTTTAATTAGTGCATTATATTTTTCCTTAGCATCAACAATATTATCATCCTTTTGGCCCTCTAATTCTTGAAGTTGCGTTTCTAGGTCAGTAATCTTTTGACGACATAACTCTTCATTATAAGTAGCAACAGTTAGTCTATCACTCGAACTTTCTACCTCTTTTTGTAGATTAACCAGTTTGGCTTCATACTCATTAATAGCCTGTGTGCTAGCAGCTTTTAATCTACTAATACCATTGGTCAGAGTTTGCCGAGCTTGTTCTTTATCTTGCACCATTTGCTTTAATTGAACTATTTCTGCTTGTTGCCGAGTGGTAGTGTTTTGTAATTCTTGAATTTTATTTTTAATTGCCGAGTGATCCGGAATACCAATTGAAAAAGTTTTCCTACTTCTTCTCGCTCCAGCTATATTTTGAGGGTCTAACAAAGTGGCTAGTTCTTGTAACTGATTTTGAAAAACTACGGTTAAATCTTTCTCCTTATTCAGTTCTTTTCATAATTCGCGTTGAATTACTTCTAGGGGATAGTTAAGTTCCATTTGCTCGGCTCTTTGAAATTGTCGGGCTAAGTTATTTATTTTCTGTTCGTATCCTTCATCCCCACTCTTATTAACCAATTCATTTTGTTTAATCAAAGCCCGGGCTAAGACTTGCTGACTTAGAAATTCCAAGGCGTATTCATCCAAATAAGTATAACCTGAGCCAATTAGCCGATGATAATCTGGATTGCCTTGCTGGGCAAAGTCATAATTGGTAATGTAATTATCTAAATCAGTGATATCAATTAGTTTCATAATTCCTGGCACTAATTTATCGGGATAATCAACTTCTACTGCTTTATAATAATTCCAACGTTTAATAAGAAAATCTTTTTTGGTGTTGTCTGGCAAAGAGTTATTTTTGATTTCTCCGTAAGTTAGATTATTACCTAATTCACTAGTATTTAAAGAGGTTAATTTATTATCGCTAACATCTAAATAAGTCAGTTGAGTCGGATTAGCCAAGACTAGTTTGGTTAGTTTATTATTAGCCAGATTTAACTGTTTTAAATTAGTAAAACCTAAATTAGTGAAGTCTAATTCTCCCTCTAAACTTTTACCAGCCAAGTCTAATTCCTCTACTTGACTTCTTTGACTAATAAAGGGATAATAAGCAGCAATGTGAATCGTAGCGTTAGTCATGCTTAAAAAATATATTTCTTCACTAGATAAATTCCTAACCCTCCCGCTGAAAGAACAGTAACTACAATTATTGGGGTTTGATGTTCTTGTCATCAATTAGTTTTGCTTTCTTTTAGTTCTTGTTCTAATCTAGCTCGTTCTTGCCGGTAATTATCTACTTCTTCTTTTAATAATTGATATTTTTCTTGCCAAGTTTTATTACTCATTTCGGCACTGGCTAATTGGTCGGCTAAGTTTTTTAGTTGATTTTTATAGTTAGTAATTCGTTCATCTTTATCCACTTCGGCTTGATGATTAGCTACCAAAACCTTTAATTCAATAAACATGGTGGTAAATTCTTGAATATCTAAGGGATTACCTTCTAAATCTAAACTGTCTAAATTATTTCAATTAATTTCTAAGCCATTCACACTTTTTATACAATTGCTGGATGCTAAGATTTTTTTAGTAGTTGATGGAGTTTTAATTCAGCTTAAATAATTACCGGAACAATCCACTTCTTCCAAATCAATAAATTGGGTTAGATCCAGAGATCCAACCAAACCTTTATTTTTTAAATCTAGTCTGCGGATTACGCTAGTTCTAGCCCTAGGATATTCATGGTTTATTCATTCTTGAGCATTAACTCATTGGCCAGTAATTTGTTCGGCTTTGATAACGTTATTAGTTTTTACTCCTTCCACTTTTCAATTCAATTGGCTATCATTAAGTGGGATAGAAGTAAAAATTTCTCGGAAGTTATGTTTTTGTAAATATTCGGGAGGTAAAAGTTCTTTCTCAAATGGATAAGCAAGAGTATAATTTTTATTGTTATTATCAATTACGGGGATTTTAATCATTGAACCTTTTAGAATATAATTAGAATTGCTGATGGGTCGGACATGGTAAACTTTAGCCATTTTTAAATAATTTCTTAAGGAAGATAAGTAAAAGAAGAAGGAATAGACCGCCGCCACCCCATAGTGTTATCTTGGTTCAGTTTAGTTGGCTGAATCAACTTTGGGTAGGTTCTTCTTGGTACTGCAGTTCTTCTCGTAGGTATTGCAAACACCTTTCTATTTTCTCTTTTCTTTCTTTTAAATCTTCTTGTTCTTGCTCAGCTAGTTTGTTATATTCGGCTAACCAGTTAACTAATTTCTGTTCGTAATTTATTCTTTTTAGTAATCCCCGGATATGATGAAGATTAGCCCTTAAGAGAATTTCTCCAAACATTTCATCATCTGCAAATTCTCCTTCTAACTTTTTGCCTCGTTCTTCCGCTTGGCATCAGTCTTCATAAATTTGCCTGAGAGCGGTGAAGGTTTCGGGGTCTAAGGGTTGATTTTGGTCGTTGCTACCAAAAAGTGCTTGTTCTCGCTGAGGAAATAATTCATTCCAAGATTTAAGTTTATCATCATTTTCCATATCCGAAATTAAAGGTAAAGAATGATAATCTGTGTTATCTTTCTCTAGATTTTCAATGCTTAAACAGAGATTAACCAAGGCTGTTGCTAAGGCTTCTGGGTTAGCAAGAGAATATTTGGCAGCTACTCCTGCTTGTAAAACGGTTTGTTCTTCTTCCTCCTCATTAGTGATGGTTTCGATAATATTAGTTTCTAATCAGTCTTTGTAGTCGTTTCAAGTCATGTTATTTTTGCTTAGTGCTGAGGTAAATTTCTCAAACCTTACCGGCAAAATTCAGGCAATTGGGGCATAATTGTTCTTTCTTTTTATATTCTTTTAGTAAATAATAATAGGTGGTATAGTAACCAAGGGAGTAGTATTTTTTACCATAAATTTGTTCGTAGTAGATTTGCCTTTTAGGAAGACTTTGTCTTTCTTGGAGAGTGTTATTGAGTAAGCAGCGGGGTTTAGATTCTTTCATTAATAATTTAATTTTATGATACCTCCCTCTCTAACAAATAACCCCCCTCAATCATAAATATAAAATAAATAATATATGCATAACCAAATTACCGAACCTACCCAGGTTTATACATTTACAACTTTGTAATTTATGATTGGACTATTAATGATAATTCCCTGAGCCACTGCAGGTGGCTTGGCTTACTGGTTTTTTACCGAAACTAATGGTAGCAAGTTAAAAAAGAAAAATGCTAGTTTATACGAGCAAGTAAAAGATGACCCTAGCGAATTAGAAGCACAGATTAAAACTGCCGAAACCCAAGTAGAGCAGTCGAAAAAAGCGGTTAAGACCGCCAAAGATGCATTTGATAATGCCGCTGAAGGCACTGATAAAGATACTGCTAAGCAAGGCTTGGAAGCCGCGGAAAAAAATCTTTCTGAAATGGAAGACACGCTATCTCTTTATAAAGGTATTGGAAGCGGTGGTATGTGAATGCCAGTTTTATCACTAAGTAATATTCTGACAAGTTTAGGAATATTCTTGGTGGCAGGTATAATATTGCATTGAATTTTCAAGAAAGTTATCGGTATGATTTGAAGTGAAGAAAAAGAATAAATTATGAATTTTAAAGATATTTGAACTTGAATAACTGATAAGTTTTGATGAGTAGTAAGTGAGGGAGGTTGATGAAAATTATTGCTAATCGCTTTTATCCTCTTAGTGATTTATTTTGTGATAATGAGGTTGTGAAGAGGAGCTAGAAAAGAATAGTTATGAATCCACTGACGTTATTTTTAGAAAGTCTTTATCACCTTAAAGAAGGTCCTGATGCCATCAATGGTTGAGGTAAGATTCAAATGTGAGGATGAGCAATGCTAGGCGTAGTATTTTTTATCCTCGTAGTTTTCATAATTTGACTCATCCGATTATTATTAAGCTTAACCAAAGCCGATTAAAAAATATGAAATTTAGAAAAGAAATTGTATGTTAGAATGAATTAAAAATTTTATGAACTGACCCAGAGATGGGGTCAAAAATATCAGTGAATTTGGGAGCTATTGTAAAGCCAATTGATTAAGTTTATTTATTTTATTGATTGGAGTTTTGATAATATTTTGATTAGTTAGAAAAATTTTGGGTTTTGTTTTGGGAATGTTTAAAGATTAATAATGACCAAATATCAAATTACGGAAAACAACTTCAAAGCCTTAATAGACTGGAAAGGAACTATTAAGGAAAATAAGTGCGAAGTCAAACCTCGCACCGGCACTTTTTCTGAAACTGAAGGTCATGATAATTGTTCCGATTGTCCCGGCAATTACTGAAATGGAGGAAATTGCTATTACAAAACGAGTAGTTCTGAACACAACCTAAAAGATGATTTAACTCAAATTAACGACAACTTCAAACAGATTGACTCGATTTCGAATAAACACCGGGTATTAAAAGGAAGTGATAGCGAAGATGAATTTAACAATATAAAGCAATCTTTGACAATAGCGGTAGGGCAAATAAGGGATATTTGCGACGATAACAATAGTGTAGTAGATGGATTTTTTAGAAATACTTGTTTGGCAGAACATGCTGATTTTGTGGTTTTTCCTAAAAGCACTACTGAAAGGATAAAAAATTTATCGAAAGGATTAGAAAGATATGTTGGTAGAATTAGTGCTATCACTTACTCTCAGTTCACTGCTTTTCAGAACGATTTAAAAAAGTTGCTAAAATTACAGACTGAACGAAAAAAAGATAAGCAAGAATATGATGATTTACCAAATTCGTTTAATCGTGAAAATTTTGCGAAAGCTGGTGAATTGCAGAATAGGATAGACAAAACCAAGATTCAAATCCAAAAATTATTCAAAGAGTTGGATAAAAACTGTGCTTTTATCTTGTTCGATGCTGAAATTGAGAAAATTTTAGCCAATATTAAAAAAGAGTTATTTGAACCCTCTTCCAGTAATCCCTTTGCGGGTTTAAGTAGGGATAAAGGCAAAAGTAATTACATTTTGGCTGATAAAGATACAGAAATTACGAATGATAGTGATAATGGAAATAATAATGAGACTCCTAGTGAAGGTTGACCGTGAGGTAAGATTACCCTGTATGGAGGGGGTGGATTAGTAGTAGTGATTGGGTTAGTTTGATTTTATAAATGAAGTAAAAAAATTAGTTAGAAATATGAATCAAAAGAAAATATTCAAGAATAGAAAGTTATGCCAGTACCAATAGCAGCCGCCGCAGGCTTCGGAATTTGAAAAGCAGTTGCTTGAATAGGATGTGCACTTGCCGGAGCCTGAGCAACTAATAAAGCTGTTAAAGCTTTTGGAAGCACACCTGCAAATGACTTGGCAAAGGTGCCAGACATGGAAAACCGAGTAAAACCTCAACAACTTTATAATGATGCTAAAAAACACAAAAAAGATAAAATAAATTACCATAAAGAAAGAGGAAAAAAAGCTCGGTCTGAACTTGACAAAATCAACAAACAAATAGAAGAATTAAAAGAGGAAAAAACAAACTTAGCTAAACAACTAAAACAAGCAAAAGATGACGGCGATACTAAAAAAGAAGCAGCGGTTACTGCCCAATTAAAGGGTGTCGATGATAAGATAAGTGGTTTGGAAAACAAATATAATGATAAGAAAGATGAAATTAAAGAGAGTGAGAAAACAATAGATGAAATTTATGATGATTTAGGCGATCCCTATTCCATGACGGAAGAACAGTATGTCGCCAAATCTAATTCTGTTAATTGAACAAGTTATAAAAATTGGGGAATTATTGCTATCTGTGTAGTAATTTTTTTTATGCTAATCGGTTTCATCAAAAAACTCTTTGCTTCCTTACTTGGTTCCCTGAAATAAATAACTATTAGAAAAAAAGATGGTTGAAGAACACGAAGTAATAAGAGAAAGTGGTGGTGAGTGATTTGCTGGCGAATTTACGCAAAAAACAACACACCGAGGTTATGAAGTCTATATTGAGGTAAAAGGTTATCGAGTAGATGAGATAGCAAGAATGAGAAGAGCAGCTTTATATGCCACTTGAAAAAAATCAGTGGACGCCAAATTAGATGGAGCAAAAGAAACCAAAAAACCAACACTAGAAGACAAAGATATTCAGAAAACAGAGGGTGGAACTGAAATGCCAAAAAGTGAAACCCAAAAAATTTTAGACGATATTAAAGAATTAAAGGACAATGTCAAAAAAACTGAACCCGAAAAAGTAAAGGATATGAAAGCGATAATGGAAAGAGTAGAAAAAGAAAATCGAGAAGCGGTGGAAAAAATAAATCAGGAGGTAGAACAACTGACAGAAGATAAGCAAAACTTAGCGAAGCAATTACAAACAGCCTTAGAAAATAACAATACTGCTCAAGTTGCTATGATAAAAGCAAGAGTTGAAAAAGTCCACCAGAGTATTGGTGACAAATTATTAGAAAAAAAAGAGGTAGTTAGTGGAGATAAAATAAATGAATTAATTAAGGCACAAAGCAAGCCTTGGTTTCAAACCATTAACTATAAAAGCCCTTGACTTTATGGTTTTATTATTTTGCTACTAGTTGTTACTTTCATAGTAATTGGCTTTTTTGTCTGATTTTGAGGCAAAATTAAATCCTATTTTGTTTCTAATGGATAATAATTATGGCTTTTGAGATAACAGAGAAAGAGTTTTTGATGTTGGTTGAAAAACCTAAATGTCGGGGTACTGAAATACTAAACGGAAATGCTACGGAGGGTCATGAAAAATGTGATCATTGCAAAGGTAATTATTTTGTCGGTGGCGAGTGTAATTATGGAGGCCAACATACCATGGTAAGAGATTTAAAAGCCATTAACACAAACTTTCGCCAGTTTGATAGTTTAGTAAAACGCCAACTCAAACTTACTGAAGCAAAAACTGAAGGAAAGTTTAATACTTATAAAAAAAAGTTGGTTGCTGACTTTAATGATTTAAAAGCCAAATGTGAAAATGAGGGAGCAGAATTTATAGTTGGTTCTTGTATTGGTTTAAATGACAATGAATTTGAAATCAAAGATAAGATTAAACAAATGTTTCATATACTTTCTCGCCAATTAGGTGATTATATGGCAAGGGTAGAAAATGCTAATTGAGTCCAAATACAAGAATTCAAGGAGATGATGAAGAAATTAGATAATGCTCAAAAAGAAGTGGCTCAATTAGCCAAAGACTATCAAGATGCTAAAGACCGAGGAGATGAAAGAGAAGCAACTCGTATCTTTGCTCTTTTAGCGGCGAAAGAAAAGGAGGTTGCTACTCTCCAATTAGACTTAAAAAAAAACAGTCTTTATGTACTTTTTGATGATGAAAATACTGATTTGGCTGACATTGTTAAGAACATTTTTTACGGTTCAGGACAATTTTTTAAGTGAAAAAAAGAAAAAGAAGATGAAGATAAGGAAAAACAACAGCAAGAAAAATATCTCGGTTTTATTCCGAAAAAATGAGGTAAGAAAATTTTATGAATTAGCATCGGATTAGGAATTTTACTAGTTTTTTATCTCATTTATCGCTGAATAAAGAAGCATTTTTAGTATTATGTTAGGTCTCTTCAAAAAAATAATATTTGGTTTAATTGCAACAGCAGTAGTAGTGCTTTTAGGTATATTAGGGTTTAATGTTTGGTTAAATTATAGCAATATTCTCATTAACAAGCAAAAATTAGATCTCAAGTACGGAATAGAATCAGAACGAAGAAAAAGACTAGCTGATGAAGAAGCGAGAAGAGAAAGAGAAGAACAATTACAGCAGGCTCAATTAGATAAGGCTTTTTTTAATCCAGAAGGCAAAGCCTCAATTCTCACCCACAAATCTATTCATCACTTAGGAATTCGCAAAATGAATGGTTCAAACCTTGAGTGTGGAACTGAGTCTGCTCCCACCTTAATCTTTTCTGAAAAAGTAAATGAATATATTTTTAATGTTCTACGGGATATGGTGGACTTCCGCAATAAAGCAGGAGTTTTAGTGCCTGATGCTTATAATGATAAAAATTATTCACCTTTTTTAAAAAGAAATAATGCGGTTATGTATGGAGCACCTGGCACCGGCAAAACTGAATTGATTAACGAATTAGTTCATCACCTATATCAACAATTTAATAACCCTAAAATTGACCAACTAAAAAAAGAAATAAACGAGTTAGAAAAAAGATTAGAAACTGACACCAAAAAATATGAACAAGAAAAAAATCCTAATATCGCACCTAATGATGATCCACAATGACAACAATTAAAAAGTAAAGAAAAAGGAATAGCAACTAAAAAAAAAGAACTAGAACAATTAAAAAAGCAAAACATGATTCCACCAGTATTTGAAATTAAAGGGGCAACATTACAATCGGCGGGAGAAGCATTTAAAGACCTTAATCCCGAACAGAAATTAATCAAAATTATTCAGCATTATAAGAGAAAAGTTTTTGGTGGAGATGGTTTAGGAAATGAAACTTATATCGTTTTTGTGGAAGAAGCCGACCAAGGAATAAACGTTTTAGGTAAATCGGGACGAGCTAATGAACAAAACAAAGGATTGCTAGAAGAATATAAAAACTTTCTTTCTACTAGTGAAGATAAAATGGGTTTACGAGCCAAAGCCCAAGACCCCAATAGCATTATCATTATTGCGACTAATAATTTTGAAAGTATTGACCCCGCAGTAGTGCGAAGGGGAAGGTTGGGTGAAAAACTTAATTTCAATTGAAACCCAACCCTTTTAGAACAGTATGGAAAAGAAGGGGACAATAATTGAGAACTAAAAAATGTGGCTAAAGCGGACTGACCGGTAATTAATTGACCGAAAGATGAGGGTTGAATGTTTCTCGGCAACCCTGATTATCAAGACTTATTTAAATTAACAGCTCGGTTTGGTTATTCTTCATTTTGTAATCAGTTTGCTCGTAGTGGCAAAGCTAACGAAATAATTAAATCCTGAAAAAATCTTTCCAAAGAGGAAAAAGAAGCCAAGGAAATAGAATTAGGTTTTTTTAAAACTGGCAAAAAAGTTAAGAAAACAAATAGTTATGGAGAAGAGGAAGAGGTAGATGAAAGAAAATGTAATTGGTTGTTACACTTCTTGCATACTTTTCATTTATTTAACGATCAGCAAGATTTAAAATCCTTTACTAGTGTTAAAGACATAAAAAGGTATAATTTTGGTGATGCTTTCTTTACTCGGGAAGCTCTAACTGACATTTACAAGCAAATAGGGGCTGAGGTAAAAACTATAAATGTTACTAAAAATGTTATTGCAGAATTAGTGGTAGAAGCCAAAAATATTTACAGCGTCATGCTAGAAACCTCTAACATGAGACAAGAAGTAGCTAATTTAAAAGCAGCGATCAAAGATGTAGAGTCTAGTTTAATAGACAAAACTGGTCAATTAAATAATAATATTCAACTTCTCAAATCGAACATTGAACTAGTGGATAGAAAAATGTCGAGTCAGGTATCCTCTTTGCAAAGTAGTCTAGCCAGCAGTGGAGGTTCAGCTTCGAGCGTCAGAAGTAAAATGAGCAGTCCGATAGACGAATTGCGGGTTAAAATAAGCGAATTAATTAGCACTATGGGTAGAAATGATAAAACGCAGGCTCTACAAGATGCTTTTAATAAGTTAATAAATGCTTATAATGGTTAAAAACAACGATGGTTCCTTCACAGATTTTTGAAGAGAATGAGGGATTTTTTGCTAGTGTTGATTGAAAGTTTGTTGGTTGAACCACTGGGGCAATAGTAATCGGCATTATCGTATTAATGTTCCTTTGACATTGAATAAAATCTTTACTATCTTCTAACTAATCTTTTTTTCTAACTCTTTTTGTTGGTTTTTCTCGTTCTTTATGATAAAAATAAGCAATAATAGCAATTACTATGCCACCAATAATCAAACCTAGTCAAAGTTTTCCTTCGCCTTTCTTTGTCTCTGCCGCTTTCTCTTCGACTAGATTACAACTAACACAAATTTTCTTTCCATCGGGTTTTTGGTAATATTTTCCTCCCGAAGGTAATAGGTTTTGACAAGAAAAACAGCGCGGATGATTTTCTCAACAATATTGACAGACAAATTCATTAGGATTATTTACTGAAACTTTTCCTTCTTCTGATTTTTTTCCACAATAAAAGCAAGTATACATTA
>Ga0137368_10000709_pt1 | contig 33435 bp, 36 predicted proteins | sample SagtaG_13_FD_104917 | JGI IMG/M metagenome (GOLD analysis project Ga0137368, IMG submission 104917) | Vadose zone soil microbial communities from Sagehorn Ranch, Mendocino, California, USA - Sage1_L_100_16 metaG | ecosystem: Environmental > Terrestrial > Soil > Vadose zone | place: USA...
CAACAGGCGCCGGCGCAACCACGGGGACTACATGAAGGGGCGGACCCCCGCCCAGATGCTGGAGGCACATTCGTGAGGCGTTCAAGGATTCGCCACCTGTCACCTCAACCCGTGTCCTGGACGGTCTAGTGGCTATGAAGGTCGCTCGCATGCCCCTCGTCGCCCTTTGGTTGATCGGACTGGCGGCGGCCTCCTTGGGGGCGGCGCAGATCGACCACATGGTGCGAGCCCACCAGTACGGAGAGCTTTCTCCGATCTGTCGAGTCTCAACAACCCGGCAGGTCGTCGCCCTCAGCTTCGACGACGGACCTGACCCTTCCTATACGCCCGAGGTCGTCTCCCTCCTGCGTCGCTACCAGGACCGGGCAACGTTCTTCCTGGTAGGCCAGGAGGCAAAGACGTATCCCAAGATCGTGCGACTCGAACGAAGCGCGGGGATGGAGATTGGCAATCATACGTGGTCCCATCCGGATCTCCCCGACCTCTCTCTTCAGCGAGTGACCTCGGAAATAGCCAGGACACAGCACCTCCTCACGGAGGATGGGAACCAGGTCGACCTCGTCCGGTCACCATATGGAGAGATCACTCCTGCAGAGCTCTCGACCATCGAGCATATGGGACTTACGACGGTCCACTGGTCGCTGGCACTCGATCATTATGTCGGGGGCCTCAGCATGAGCCCATCCGAAGCCGCCGCCGCCCTGGCACGAGATGCTCGCCCCGGGGACATCATCTTGGCCCATGATGCCCGCCTGCTTCCCGGAGACGGAGGAGGAGGAGGAGCACGTCAGACCGCGATGCAAGCTCTCCGGCTCTTGCTCCCTGCGCTCCAGCGGCGAGGATTCGCTGTGATTCCGGTCGGTGAGTTGCTGCGCGAAGGATCAGTTGTTCGTGACACCCCTCGTCCTTGGTTTTGGGAGAGTGGCTTTACCTGCCCTCGTTGATAGGCCCGCGACGAGCTGGTCAGGTTCTCAGCTAGGCCAACCCGCTCAGGCCGGCCCTCCTTAGCTGCTCCGGTTCTTTGATGGTGAAGAACCAGTCTCGGAAACGGGCGGCGGCGTGAATGTGAGCGTAGCGCTGCAGCCCTGTGCCTTTGACGAGGTAGAAATGATAGCCATGAGGCGCAAGCAGAGCCTCGAGTTCGGCGGGAGTGGCAACCTCGGGGAGCACCTCGCAGAGTATATCGGGGAGAAACGAAGAGAGAAATCTCTGCCCGAATCGAAAGACATCGTTCTCGGTCCCCTCAACGTCGACCTTCACAAGAACGTTGCCTCCGGGCGGCATCAGAGCAACCAGTGAATCCAATGATCGGAATGGGATCACAGCTCCGTCTTGGAACCGGAGGCGGCTTGAGTAGAAGTCTGGCAGCGCTGACCCCCCGGAAGCCGGAGGGATCATAATGTACGTCTCGGGGTTGCCGATGCCTTCATTGTGGAGGACGACTCGGTCCAAGACCCCGTTGCGAAGGCAATTCTCCCGAAGTGCTTCGTAGACATCGGGAACGATTTCGAATGCGTGCGCTCGGAGGCTTCCGTTGACGGCAGTCGCCACCAGGGTGAAGATGCCCGTATACGCGCCGATGTCAATGGTGATGTCTGACCGACGGGCAAGGCTCGCGAAGACCTGGACAGCCATGTTGTCCTCCGGTTTGGGGCGGCTGCCTTGCCCCCAGTAGAGCTCCTTTGCAACAACGCATCGGTCCGGCCTCAGCATGACGAAGTGTTCGCCTTGGATTCGACCTCGAACTTCCGTGAGCCGTGCCGGCGCGGGCAGCCGACCGGTTCGCAGGCTTGGGAACAGTCTCGCCGCCACCCTCAGACCGAAATGAGGAATTCTCCGGGATAGAAACTGCTTCACGTGCCTCTTGAGGCCGTACCAACTTCTTCGCCGTTCCCTCGAGCTCGTCCGGTAGTCCATGGAGGGTTCCCGTCTCAGTGATTTCGCCTACCCCTCGCGTACCTTATCGTGCCCACTTCCATCCACTGATGGTCTTCCTGGCGTGGAACCCGGAAGCGTTCGTCCGGGACGCCGTGGCCTACCCGCTCGGCCTGGGAGCCATGCCCAGCACGGTTCACGGGCCGCTTCCCGGATCGCTCCTGGCGTCGGCCCTGCCGGGGGTAGGGGGGTGGATCGCCGCCGCGGCGGTGCTGGCGATGGCCGGGGTGGCCATGGTTCGCCTGCGCAGCGGAACCCCCACGCCGGCTCAGGCCGCCGGGTGAGCTGGCCAGGTCCTCCTGGTCGGCATCGCGCCCGCTCCGGCGACCCGCCTGGGCTACCTGGCCTACCCGCTGAACCTGCTGGTGTGGTCGGCCCTCCTGGGCCAACCTGAACGGGAGCTCATGGGCCGGACCCTTCCGGTCCTGGCTTCCACCGGGTAGCTACAGGTTGCCGCGTTCCTCCTGCTCGCGCTCGATGGCCATGAAGAGCTCCTTGAAGTTGCCCAGGCCGAAGCCCTTCGACCCGTGGCGCTGAATGAGCTCGTAGAAGACCGTGGGGCGGTCCTGCTGGATCCTGGTGAAGATCTGGAGGAGGTAGCCCTCCTCGTCCTGGTCGGCCAGGATGCCGAGGCGCTCGATCTCGCGGTGGTCCTCCTGGACCTTGTCGATGCGGTCCCACAGCGCCTCGTAGTACGTCTGCGGCACGCGGGTGAACCGGACACCTCGCTCCCGCAGCGCCGAGACCGCCGAGATCACGTTGTCCGTCGCCATCGCGATGTGCTGCACGCCCGGCGAGCGGTAGAAGTCCAGGTACTCCTCGATCTGCGACTTCTTCTTCCCGGGCGCCGGCTCGTTGATGGGGAACTTCACGCGCCCGTCGCCGTCCCACATCACCTTCGACATGAGGGCGGTGTACTCCGAAGAGATCTGGTCGTCGCGGAAGTGCACGAGCTGGGAGAAGCCGAGGATGCGCGCGTAGTAGTCGGCCCACTCCTGCATCTTCCCGAGCTCGACGTTGCACACGATGTGGTCGATGGCCTTGATGCCGACTGGCGGCCCGTCGTCCGGATAGGCTTCCTCGGCTCGATATTCCGGCAGGAAGACGCCCGAGTAGTTCTCCCGCTCGATGAACGAGTGCAGCGTGTCGCCGTAGGCCTTGATGGAGGCCCGGACGACCTTCCCGTGCTCGTCCTCCAGCACGGTCGGCTCGAGGGCACCCGAAGCTCCCCGGCGAAGCGCCTCCTCGAACGCGTACGTGGCGTCGGGCACCCGCAGCGCGATGTCGCGGACGCCGTCGCCGTGCAGCGCCACGTGCTGGGTGATCGGGCTTTCCGAGCCCATCGCCCCGGTGAACACGTACCGGGCCTGCCCCTGCTCGACCACCCACGACGCGCGGTCGCGGACCTTGGTCTCGGGACCGCTGTACGCCGTGACGTGGAACCCGAACGCCTTCGAGTAGTAATAGGCGGCCTGCCGCGCGTTGCCGACGTAGTACTCGACGTGGTCGATGCCCATCAGGGGCATGAGGTCCTCGTGCTGCTCGGCCATCGCGTCGCTCACCTCCGGCTCGGTCATCCCGGCCAGTGTATGCCGCGGGCCCACCGGCTGGCCGACACGCGGCGGGACCCTCTAGGCTTGACGCCGGACTCAGGAGGAGACCCTCGTGAAGCTCAAGATCGCGCAACGCTCCGACGACTACTTCCGGCTGTTCGCGGAGTCCGCCCGCAACGTCCGGACGGCCACCGAGATGCTGAAGGAGCTGGTCGAGGACTTCACGGACGTCGATGCCAAGGCCCAGCGCATCCAGGATCGGGAGCACGAGGGCGACGAGATCACCCACGACATCATCCGCCGGCTCAACACCTCGTTCGTGACGCCGATGGACCGGGAGGACATCTACGCGCTGGCTTCCGCCCTGGACGACGTGCTGGACGCCGTGGACGCGGTGGCCGACCTGTTCGTGCTGCACCGCATCGAGGAGCCGCTGCCGGAGATGAAGGCGCTGGCGGACGTCCTGGTCCGGGGCGCTCAGCAGACCGAGCAGGCCCTCGAGGTCTTCTCGCGGATGGACCGGAACCGGCTGGAGCCCTACTGGGTCGAGATCAACCGCCTGGAGAACGAGGGCGACCGCATCTACCGGCGCGCCGTCGCCGACCTGTTCTCCGGCGACTACAAGGCCATGGACGTCCTGAAGTGGAAGGACGTGATCGAGAACCTCGAGTCGGCCGTCGACGGCCTCGAGAACGTCGCCAACATCATCGAGGCCACGGTCCTCAAGCACGCCTGAGGAGAGGTCAGTCCAGCCCTGCGCTGCGCTCCCCCGGGCCGCGCCCGGCGAGGTCCTCGATCGCGAGCAGGATCCCCCAGAACAGGGCCAGTCCCCCTGCGGCCAGGTTCACCCACCGGAACTCGGGGAAGTTCGCAGGCAGGAGCAGGAAGCACACGACGGCGCAGGCGAAGAAGAACAAGGCCCGCCGCCCGATCCTCACGAGAGACCCCGGACGATGAGCTCGGTGATCCACGCGATCGCGAACGCCCCCGGGATGGTCAGGATCCACGCCCACACCACCCGGCCGGCCACGCCCCACCGGACCGCCGAGAGCCGCTGAGTGGTGCCGACCCCCACGATCGCCCCGGTGATGGTGTGCGTGGTCGACACGGGGATGCCGGCGTGGGCGGTGAAGAACAGCGTCGCCGCCGCGGCGGCCTCGGCGCTCATCCCGCCGACCGGCTGGAGCTTCGTGATGCGCGCCCCCATGGTGTGGACGATCCGCCATCCGCCGAACGCTGTCCCCAGCGCGATGGCCGTCAGGGCCGAGATCTTCACCCACCACGGCACGCCCGCGTCCGGCGGCAGGCGGCCCGCCGCGATGAGCAAGGCCAGGATGACCCCCATGGTCTTCTGCGCGTCGTTCGTCCCGTGCCCCAGGCTGAACGCGGCCGCCGACAGGAGCTGAACGCGGCGGAATCCCCGGTTCAGCCGGTCCACCCGCCGGTACCGGTGGAACAGCCAGAACACCCCGGTCATGATCGTGAACGCGAGCAGGAGGCCGATGATCGGCGAGAGCACGATGAACACGAGGATCTTGCGGAACCCCACGCCGAGCAGCGAGTCCCACCCCGCCTTCGCCACCGCGGCTCCGGCCATGCCGCCCACAAGGGCGTGCGACGAGCTCGTGGGCAGGCCGAAGTACCACGTGATGACGTCCCACAGGATCGCCCCCATCAGGCCGGCGAACACCACCCCGATCGTGAACACCTCCGGCTTCACCACGTCCTTGGCGATGGTGGCCGCCACGTTCGTGCCGAGGATGAGCGCGGCGAAGTTCCAGAACGCCGCCCAGCCGACGGCGAGCCTCGGCGACAGCACGCGCGTCGAGACGACGGTGGCGATGGAGTTCGCGGCGTCGTGGAAGCCGTTGAAGAAGTCGAACGCGAGCGCGACGAGGATGACGAAGACCAGGCCCGCGGTCACCGCGACGCGCGCCTACGCATATTTGAGCAAGATGGACTCGATCGCGTTCGCGATGTCCTCGCACCCGTCGATGGCCTCCTCCATCTGGTCGAGGATGTCCTTCCACTTCAGCACGTCCATGGCCTTGAACTCGCCCGAGTACAGGCGCGCCACGGTCTTCCGGTAGACCCTGTCCCCCTCGTTCTCGAGGCGGTTGATCTCCACGAGGTAGCCGTTGATGCCGGACAGCGAGCGCAGCCGGCGCACGGCCTTGTCGATGACCGCCGTCGCCCGGACCAGGACGTCGGCCTGCTGGCGGAGCTCGGGAAGCGGCTCCTCGATGCGGTGCAGGACCAGGAGGTCCGCCACGGCCTCGGTCGCGTCGAGGATGTCGTCGAGGACGGTGGCCAGCCGGTAGATGTCCTCTCGGTCGAACGGCGTGACGAAGGTCGTATTGAGGGTGGCCATGATGCGATGGGTCAGCTCGTCGCCCTCGTGCTCGATGTCGCGGAGGCGCGCGCTGACGTCCTCCGCGTTGCGGAGGTCCGAGGTCAGTCCGGCCAGCTCCCTCGCTCCGGTGGCCACGTTCGCCGCGGCGTGCTCGAACAGCCCGAAGAAGGACTGCTCTCTCGGAATGGCCTGGAACGGCACCCCCGCACCTTCCCTCGTGGTGGCGAAAACGGTGCGGAGGCTATCGAGGCGAGCCGCCGCATGTCCAACCGCGCCCGGCGCAGCGAACGGCTCAGGCGGCCGGGACCGGGGCTCGGGCCTCTGAATCACGCGATCGCAGCACGGCGCGGGCGATCCGCCGGGCGTCGATGCCGAGCTCGCGCAGGTTGCCGCTGATGGGGTTGGTGAACCCGATGAAGTACAGGTTCGGCGCATTCGGATGGGTCCGGTCGCCGTGGACCACGGGACGGCCGCTCGGCCCGACCAACCCGAACTCGCCCACCAGTGGCTCGAGCCCACGCCGGAAGCCGGTCGCCGCAATGACCGCGTCGGGCCGGACCGTCGCGCCCCCCTCCAGCAGCACGTCCGGCCCGTCGAATCCCACCACGGCGGGGACCACCCGGACCCGCCGCCGCTTGAGCAACCGGATCAGGCCCACGTCGAGGATGGGGATGGAGTCCCGGTTCGCCCTCGTGAGCATCCCCGCGGCAGGTGCCGGCATGCCGTACCGCGTGAGGTCTCCGACGGTCAGCCGCTGCATGACCGCGGCGATCCGGTCCACCACGGGGACCGGCAGGCGACGGATGAGCACCCCCACGGCCTGCGAGGGGAGGCCGCCGATGTCGCGACGAAGGATGTTGGGCGGAGTTCGCACCGACACCGCCACGTCCCGGGCGCCCCCCTCGACCAGGTCCACGGCGATCTCGGCGCCGGAGTTCCCCGTCCCGACGACGAGGACGTCCTTGTCCCGGTACGGAGCGGGGTTTCGATAGTCCGCCGAATGCACCAGCTCACCGGGGAACGATGCGCGGCCCGGCCAGTCGGGGAGCACGGCCTCCCGGTTGAACCCCGTGGCGACCACGACGAAGCGCGCATCGATCTCGCCGTCGCTCGTTCGCAGCCGCCAGGTCCCGTCATCGCGGAGGAGCTCGTGGACCTCGACGCCCATCCGAACGTCCAGGCGGTGGTGGTCCGCGTAGCGTTCGAGATAGCGGACGACGCCGTCGCGGGAGACCCACCGCCCCTCCCGCCGGTCGATGGGCAGCCCGGGAAGGCCGGAGAGCCACCGAACGGTGTGCAGGTGGAGGCGGTCGTAGTGCTGCCGCCAGCTCGAGCCGATCGAGGATTGCTCGAGGACGAGGGCAGGGACGCCCTCGCGCCGAAGCGCCGCGGCGGCGGCGAGCCCTGCCGGCCCCGCGCCGACGACGACCGCCTCGTGGCGCTCGCGGGCCGGCCCCTCGTCCCGGCCACTGCGCGCCTGGGATGGGGACACGCGCCCGAGCGTAGCAGCGGAGCGGCTGGGCCGGGGAGCCGCGGGGGGTCAGTCCACGAAGCGGTAACCGAGGCCGCGAACGGTGATCAGGTGCACGGGCCGGTGGGGGTCCTCCTCCAGCTTCTGGCGGAGCCGCTTCACGTGGACGTCCAGGGTGCGGGTGTCGCCCACGTAGTCGTGCCCCCACACCTCCTCGATCAGGTAGTCCCGGGTGAGGAGGCGGCCCTTCCGGGCCAGGAGCAGCTCGAGCAGCTCGAACTCCTTGGGAGGCAAGGGAACCAGCTCGCCGCGGATGCGCACCTCGTGCCGCTCGGTGTCCATCTCCACCGGGCCCCCCGCCAGCGTGCCGCCGTCGGCCCGGGCCGCCGGGGTCGACATCCCCGCGCGTCGCAGGTGCGCCCGGACCCGCGACGTCAGCTCCCGCATGGAGAAGGGTTTCGTCACGTAGTCGTCCGCCCCCAGCTCCAGGCCGGCCACCTTGTCCGCCTCGGAGTCCTTCGCCGTCAGCACGACGATGGGGACCGTCGACTCGGACCGGATGATCCTGAGCACGTCGAGCCCGGCCAGCTGGGGCAGCATCAGGTCGAGGAGCACGAGCGAGGGACCGTCGGCCCGGAACCGGTCCACCGCGGTCGCGCCGTCCGAGGCCACGGCCACCCGGAACCCGTCGCGCTGGAGCGAGTACTGGACGCTCTCGGCGAGCGCCGGCTCGTCCTCCACCACGAGGACCAGCGCGTCGCGGCTAGGAGGCCGGGGTGAGATGGGAGGCGTCGGTGAGCTCACGGAACTCCGTGGAACCGCTTCCCGGTCCGCTGCATCGCCGCCCGCCTACGGTTCGGCCAGGTGGGAAGCGTCGGTGAACTCGCGGAACTCCCCCGTCAGGAGGAACCCGACCTGCTCCGCGATGTCGACGGCGTTGTCGCCCACGCGCTCCAGCTGTCGGGCCACGACGTTCATCTGGATCCCCCATTCGAGGGCCGCCGCATCATCGGCCAGCCGGAGCACCTGGAGGTACATCCCCCGGTTGAGCAGGTCGACCGGATCGTCCATCTCGGGCAGGCGCACGCACAGCTCCAGGTCCCGGCGCACGAACGAGTCGATCGCCGTGCGGAGCATCCGGCAGACGATGTCGGACATCTCCTGGAGGTGCGACAGGATCGTGGCGTCGGTGGGAAGGTCCTGCGTGAGCAGGAAGATCTTCGCGATGTTCACGGCCTGGTCGCCGACCCGCTCGAGGTGGAGGTTCGTGTGCAGGATCGCCGACACGAGCCGAAGATCGGTCGCGACGGGTGTCTGGAGCGCGATCATCTCCAGGATGTGCCGATCGATGTCGAGGTAGCACTCGTCGACGTCGTCGTCCCCGTCGATCACGGCATGGGCCAGGTCGTCGTTGCGGTGAACCAGCGCTTCGACCGAGCGCGCCACCCCCGCCGTCGCCAGGTCCGCCTCCCGGTACAACGTCGTCTGGAGCTGGGCCAGGTCGTCGTGGAACCGGCGGCGCGTTTCCTCTCTCATCCGAACCGCCCGGTCACGTAGTCCTCCGTCCGGGGGTCCTTGGGGTTGGTGAAGATGTGGTCGGTCAGGTCGTACTCCACCACCGTCCCCACCCGGTGGCCGTCGTCCTCGACCTCCACGGTGAAGAAGGCGGTCCGATCGCTGATCCGGGCGGCCTGCTGCATGTTGTGGGTCACGATCACGATCGTGTAGTGGGACACCAGCTGATACATCAGCTCCTCGATCTTCAGCGTGGCGATCGGGTCGAGCGACGCGCAGGGCTCGTCCATCAGGATCACGTCTGGTTGCACCGCGATGCAGCGGGCGATGCACAGCCGCTGCTGCTGCCCGCCGGAGAGCTCCGTGGCCGAGGTCTTCAGCTTGCCCTTGACCTCGTCCCACAGCGCCGCACGGGTCAGCGACTCCTCCACCAGGTCGCCCATGTTGCCCTTGAACCCGGCGATCTTCGGGCCGAACGCGATGTTGTCGTAGATGGACTTGGGGAAGGGGTTGGGCTTCTGGAACACCATGCCGATGCGCCGGCGGACCTCCACCGGGTCGATGCCCGCCTCGTACAGGTCGACGCCGTGGTAGCGGAGCGTTCCCTCCACCCGGGCACCGTCGATGAGGTCGTTCATGCGATTGAGGCATCGCAGCACGGTCGTCTTGCCGCACCCGGAAGGGCCGATCAGCGCGGTGATCTGGTTCTCGTACACGTTCAGGCTGACGTTCCGAACGGCCTGCACGCCGCCGTAGGAGACCTCCAGGTCCTTGATCTCGAACACGAAGCTGGCGTCCTCGAGAACCTCCTCGGGGCGCTCCCGCCCCCTCCGCTCGAGGTGGATGGACCGCTCGGACGGGTCGGAGCGGGTCACGGTCGGGGCGTCCATGTATTCACCACTTTCGCTCATACCGGTTCCTCAGGACGATCGCGGCCGCGTTGACCGTGAGCAGCACGGCCATCAGCACGATGATGGCAGCCGCCGTGAGGTTCCGGAAATCGGGGTTGGGCTGCGTGGACCAGCTGAAGATGAGTGTGGGCAGCGAGGTGTAGGGCCCCCGGAGCTGCCCCCAGAACCCCACGTTGCCCGGCGCGAAGAACCCCAGCAGCGCGCCGACCAGCAACAGCGGGGCGGTCTCCCCGATTGCGCGGGCCAGGGTCAGGATCGCCCCGGTGAAGATGCCCGGCGCGGCCGACGGGAGGACGTGGCTTCGTATGACCTCCCACCGGGTCGCGCCCACACCGAACCCGGCCTCCCGGATGCTGTTCGGCACGGCCCGGAGCGCCTCGCTCGAGGTGATGATCACGATGGGCAGGACCACCACCGCGAGCGTCAGCCCGCCTGAGATGACGGTCAACCCCCCGGTCAGCGGCTTGAGGAACTCGACGAAGATGATGAGGCCGAGGATGCCGTACACGATGGACGGGACGCCGGCCAGGTTCCGCACGTTCGTGACGAGAAGCCGGTTGAGCCGCGTGTCCTTCGCGTACTCCTCGAGGTACACGGCGGCACCGACGCCCAACGGGATCGCGAAGATGAGCACGATCACGAGGAGCTCGAGCGAGCCGATGATCCCCTGCTTCACGCCGGCGAGGAACGGAAGCGTCGAGTTGGTCGTGGTGAGGAAGTTCGTTCCGCGTTGCTCCAGAACGGGTACCCCCCGGATCGCCACGTTGCCGAGGAGCACGACGAGCACGCCGAGCGCGATCATCAGGGTCATCAGCAGGAGGATCTGCACGACGTAGTCGCCCACACGGAACCGCTTGCCGCGCAAGGCCGCCCGCACGACGTGGGTGGCGGTCGTGCCCGGGATGGCCACGACGCCCGATCCGAGGTCGGATCGCCGAGCCATCAGTACCGCCTCCTGACCCGTCGCACGAACCGGTTCGCGGCCGCGTTCAGCAGCAGGGTCAGGGCGAACAGGACCAGGCCCACGAAGAACAGGCTGGGGAACGCGGCAGCTGCCGAGTTTCCTCCCACGGCGTCGGATCCGATCGCCAGCGAGCTCATGGCCGTGGTCATGGTCTGGCCGTAGTGCAGCGGGTTCAGGGTGAACAGCGCGCCTCCGGTCGCCCCGGCGGCGATCGCCACCACCATGGTCTCGCCGATGGCGCGAGAGACGCCGAGAATGAGGGCGGCCACGATGCCCGAGATGGCGGCCGGGAAGACCACCCGGAGGCTGGTGACCCGTTTTTTGGCACCGAGCCCATATGCGGCCTCCCTCAACGTTCGCGGCACGGCGAACATCGCGTCCTCGGCCACGCTCGCGACGAGCGGCGTGACCAGGATTCCGACGCCGATCCCGGCGGCTGCGAGGCTGAAGATCGACGTGGCCCGACCGAACAGCGCCTGGATCAGGCGGGGGCTGATCACGTTCAGGGCGAAGAACCCCATGACCACGCTCGGGACCCCGGCCAACGTTTCGAGGATCGGCTTGAGGGTCCGGCGCGCTCGCGGCCGCGCGTACTCCGAGAGGTAGATCGCTGCACCGAGCCCGAGGGGCGTGGCGACGAGCATGGCGATCGCCGAGACGATCAATGTTCCGGCCAGCAGGGTCGAGATCCCAAAGTCGCCTTGCCGCGGGAACCATCCCCCCGCCAGCAACTGTGCCGGGTGGACGAGCGTGAGGAACTGCACCGCCTTCCCCAGCAGGGACACGACGATGAGCGCACTGACCAGGATCGAGAAGCCGGCGGCGGAGAGGAAGGCGATGCGGATGGCGCGCTCCTTCCGGCGCCGGCGAGCGCTGCCGGCCAGGTCCGCGGCGGTCAGCCGCTTGGGCGCCGCGATCGCCACCTGTGCCATCCCTCCGCTACCTCCAGACGCTCGGAGCGGGGGCCGGGAATCGCCCGGCCCCCGCATGGTCTTCGAGCTGCGGCCCGGCCTCGCCGGCCCGGCCGTTCGTGCTAGGCACCTTGCTCAAAGCTGCTCCACGTCGATCGGGTCTTCGAAATCTGGTCGCTCGGGAGGTCGACGTACCCGGCCTGCTGGACGCCCGTCGTGATGCCGGCGTCGGTCAGGTAGAAGTCCACGAACGCCCGCAGCGCCGGGTTGTCCTGCGCCTTGGCCTTGTTCACGTAGATGTACAGCGTCCGCGACAGCGGGTAGGTCTGGTCGGCGATGGTGTCCCGGCTGGGGGTGACGCAATCGGCGTTCCCCTCGCCGCCCTTGTTCTCGTCGGGGGACACCCCCAGGATCTTGACCTGCTGCGCGTTGGCCTCCGCGTACGCGAATCCCACCCAGCCGAGCGAGGACTGCGAGCCCTCGATGCCCTGGATGATCACGTTGTCGTTCGCCGACGACTGGTAGTCCGGGCGAGTGGTGTCGTCGGCCTGGCCCCGCGATCCGGCGATGTCCTTCAGGGCGAGGTCGATGAACGAACCCCAGGTGCCGGACTCCTGCCCCGGGCCCACGAGGTCGAGGGGCTCGTTCGGGAAGTTCCCGGCCCCGCCGAGCTCCTTGTCCAGGGCGTTCGCGTCCGACCAGTTCTTGAACCCCTTCGACTCCGGGCCGATCAGCGCGTAGAGGTCGGCCTTGCTCAGGCAGCTGACCGCCGTGTTCGCCGGGTTCGTCATCACCGTGATGCCGTCGTACGCGATCGGCAGCTCGATGTAGTCGACGCCGCCCTGCTGGCAGGCCGTGACCTCGTCGTCCGAGATCGCCCGGGACGCGTCGTTGACGTCGGTCTGGCCCTTGCAGAAGAGCACGAAGCCGTCCGTCGTCCCGGGGCCGTCCACGCTGATCTGCACGGCCGAGTTCTGCTGCGAGAACTCCTGGGCCAGCAGCTGGCTGATCGGCAGGACCGTCGAGGACCCCGAGATCTTCACCGAGCCCTCCACGGGTCCGGTGCCGCCGGAGGTCCCCGTGGTGCCGGTGGTGCCCGTGGTGCCGCTGGTCGTTGTGGTGGTGCTCTTGCTACAGGCCGCAGCCACCATGGTGAGGGCGAGGCCAGCCGCCCAGCGTGTTCCCTTCCGCATGCTCATTCCTCCTCGTGGTGGTCCCGAGGCCGCACGGGCTCGTGCGCGTCCGTGGGTGCCGCAGCTGCCTCTTGTGACATCCACGGCAGGCACGCTAGCGAGGCAACGTGAACGGCCCAGAGCACCGGGGTGAACGGACGGTGAACGAGCCCGGAAGAGTCTCGATTCGAGCTTGGACCGCGGTCAGGCCATGGCGCTGCGGTCCGGGCAGTCGCCCGCGCCGCCCGGTGCGAGCTGGTCCAGAAGCTCCCGGACCAGATCGTCGATTCGGTCCCTGATGTCGCGGACCTCGTCCAGCGGACGGCCCGACGGATCGGGCAGGTCCCACTCCATGTAGCGCTTCCCGGGGTAGAAGGGACAGGCGTCGCCGCATCCCATCGTCACGACGACGTCGGCCTCGCGCACGGCGGCGTCGGTCAGGATCTTGGGCACCTCCCGTGACACGTCGACGCCCACCTCGCGCATGGCCTCGACCACGGCGGGGTTGATCCGGTCGGCAGGTTCGCTCCCGGCGGAGCGGACCCGGACTCGACCGCCGGCCCGGTGGTCGAGGAGGGCCGCCGCCATCTGGCTCCGTCCGGCGTTGTGGACGCAGACGAACAGGACCTCGGGGATCGTGGCCGCCCCGGTCTGGTCCGGCATCGCCACCGCCTCCTCACGAACGCGTCGTGGCCACTGTACCCGCCGGGATGCGGGGGACCGGCCAAGTTCACGCGATGTACACCTTCGGTTCGCCACCCGGTCGTCCACGGCGGGGTAAGGTCGTGCCGGGCCATGACCACGCCCGTTCGCTACCTCTATCTCTTGCGACACGCCAAGTCGAGCTGGGACGACCCCTCGCTCGAGGATCACGACCGGCCGCTGTCGCCGCGGGGCCGGAAGGCGGCGAAGAAGATGGCCGGTCACCTCCGTGACTCCGGCATCCACCCCGCCCTCGTCCTGTGCTCCTCGGCCCTGCGGGCCCGAGAGACCCTGGAGCCCATCTCACCGTCGCTCGGCGAACCGGTCTCCATCAAGGTCGAGCGGGCCCTGTACGGCATCGACGAGGGTGGGCTGCTGGCCCGACTCCGGCGGGTCCCGGCGTCCGTCCAGTCGGTCATGGTCATCGGCCACAACCCCACGCTCCAGTACCTCGCGCTCACCCTCGCGGCCCGCGGCAGCGTCCGCCAGCGGCTGGAGGCGAAGTTCCCGACGGGCGCGCTGGCCACGCTTCGCGTCCTGGAAGTCCCCTGGAAGGAGCTCGACCGCGGCCGGGCCGAGCTCGTGGAGCTCGTGACGCCGAAAGAGATCTCGTAGCCCCCATGGGCCGGCAGGCCGTCCTTCGCCCGTCCCCGGCCGGGCCCCACCCCGAACCTATACTTCGCTCAGCCCCGCCCCTCGACCGCAGAGGACCCGCACGCGTGGACCGACCCCTGGCCGTCGTCGATGTCGGATCGAACTCCGGCCGGGTGGTCGTGATCCGGATCGGGCCGGAGCGCCATCTGGAGGTCGTGGCGGACAGCCGGGCCCCACTCCGCCTGGCGCGCGACGTGGGCCGGGACTCCCGGCTCAGCCCGGAGACCATCGAACGGACGGCGGCCGCCATCCGGGACTTCCGCGCGATCGCCGAGGGGGCCGGCGCGGACCGGACGCTCGTGGTGGCGACCTCGTCCGTGCGCGAGGCAGAGAACGGCCAGGACCTGATCGAGGAGGTCCGCAGGGGCGGCGGGGTGGAGGTCCGGGTCATCGACGGGGACGAGGAGGCCCGGCTCGCGTTCGTCGGCGCGATCCACGGGCTGGACGTCGAGTCGGGGCTGGTGGTGGACGTCGGCGGCGGCAGCCTGGAGGTGGCCCGCTTCCATGACCGGGAGGCGGTCCGGTCGTGGACGCTCCCGCTGGGGGGCCTGCGGCTGTCGGACCGGTTCCTGGCGAGCGACCCGCCGGCTCGCGAAGAGGTCCAGGCCCTTCGCGACCACGTGGCCGAGACGCTTGCCAGCGCCGGGATCGGGCCGCTCGAGGACGGGGAGAGCGTGATCGGCACCGGTGGCACGATCCGCAACCTGGCCAAGGTGGACCGGTACGCCCGGAGGTATCCCATCCCCCGCCTCCACGGCTACGTCCTCGCGCGCAAGCGGGTCCAGGACCTGGCGGACCTCCTGGCCTCGCGCCGGCTGTCCCGGCGCCGCTCCGTTCGGGGGCTGAACCGGGACCGGGCGGACTCCATAGTCGGCGGCGCCCTGGCCGTGCAGTCGCTCTTGGAGCTCACCGACGCCCCCGTCGTGCTGGTCTCGGGGCAGGGCCTCCGGGAAGGGGTGGCGCTGGACGCGTGGTCCCTCCCGCCCTCGCCGGGCCCGGAGGCCCGCGAGGCATCCGTGCTGGCCCTCGTGTCGAGGTTCCCGGCCTGGAGCGCGGAACGCGCCTCCCGGCGGGCCCAGATCGCGTCGGCGCTCCTCGACGCCCTCGATCCGGAGGCCGACGCGGCCGCCCGGCGGCGCGTGGCGCACGCCTCCATGGTCCTCGACATCGGACGGAGCGTCGACTACTACCGCCGGCACGAGCACGCGGCGGACATCGTCACCGAGGCGGACCTGGCCGGGTTCTCTCACCGCGAGCTGGCCCTGCTCGCCGCGGTGGTCCGAAACGCCGGCGACGACGGCGTGCGGTGGCAGGCCTACCGGCCCCTGCTGAGCTCGGCCGATCGCGTGCCGGTCGCCCGTGAGAGCATGATCCTTGTCGTGGCCGACGAGATCGAGCACCGGCTCCCGCCGGGGGCGCCACCGGACGTGGCGTGCCAGGACCGGCGCAAGAGCGTCGTGCTCGAGGCGCCCATCCACGACCCGTGGCGCCGGGAGGCCCTGGCGGCCCGGTTCGCGAGGGCGTTCGGCAAGAAGCTCGTGATCCAGGCGGGGTGAGGGAAATCAGGATGGACGTGAACATGCCGGGGCGCCTGTTCATCGTCGAGGGCATCGACGGCTCGGGCAAGAGCACGCAGCTCGACCTGCTCTCGAAGTGGCTGATGAGCCAGGGCTACCTGGTGGTGTTCACCGAGTGGAACTCCTCCCCCATCGTGAAGAGCACGACCCGCCGGGGGAAGAAGCAGCGGCTGCTGTCGCCGGTGTCGTTCAGCCTGATCCACGCGGCGGACTTCGCGAACCGCACCCACGCCCAGATCCTGCCCGCCCTGAAGGCCGGTGCCATCGTGCTGGCCGACCGCTACGTCTACACGGCGTTCGCCCGGGATGCGGTGCGGGGGGTGAGCCGGGAGTGGCTCCGGGGCGTGTACTCCTTCGCGGTGATGCCGACCCTGGCGTTCTACTTCGACGTCCCGCTCCCGGAGGCCATCCGCCGAATCAGCCAGGGTCGGATGCGGCTGAAGTACTACGAGGCGGGGCTCGACCTGGGGCTGTCCCCCGACCCGGAGGAGTCCTTCCGCATGTACCAGGGGCTCATCAAGGCCGAGTACGACCGGCTGGCCGAGGAGTTCTCGCTCGTGCGGATGGACGCGACGGCCAACCTCATCCGCCAGCAGCACGAGATGCGCGAGCTGGTCCGGCCGCACCTGGGGGGCGTGATGCGCGTGGACGGCGGAGGGGTCGGGGAGGCCCTTCGGGAGACCGGCCTCATCGGCCGGTACCTGGCGAACCGGTCCCCGGGAACGGGGCTGGCGCCGTGACCGAGCTGCGGTTCTACGGAGACCGGCCCCCGGGCATGGGGGCGGAGATCGTCCCGGGGCGACTGATCGTCATCGAGGCCACGGACCGGGCCGGGCGCTCGACCCAGGTGGCGCTGCTGAAGGAGTGGCTGGAGGAGCAGGGCTACGCGGTGCTGGACACGGGGCTCGTCCGGTCCGACCTGGCCGGCCCCGGGATCAAGCGGGCCAAGGAAGGGCACACGCTCGACCCCCTCACGCTGAACCTGTTCTACGCGACGGACTTCTGGGACCGGCTGGAGCGCCAGATCGTGCCCAGCCTCCGGGCCGGGATGGTGGTGGTGGCGGACCGCTACATCTTCTCCCTCATCGCCCGGGCCGCCCTCCGGGGGGTGTCGGTGCAGTGGATGGAAGACCTCTACGGGTTTGCCCTCGTCCCGGACCGGGTGATCTACCTGGACATCGACGTCGAGCACCTCCTGCCCCGCGTGGTGGGGAGCACCGGGTTCGACTATTGGGAATCGGGGCAGGACTTCCTGACCAGCGGGTCGGTGTACGACAGCTTCGTCGAGTACCAGCGCCTGCTGCTGGCGGAGTTCCGCTACCTGGCCGAGCGCCACCAGTTCTCCGTCGTCGACGCCCGCGGCAGCGTGGCCGAGGTGTTCCGGGCCGTCCGGGCCGAGGTCGAGGGCGTCATCCGCGACATGGGCACCGAGGCCGGCCTCCCCGGGCCCGAGCTCATCGAGCGAGGCTCCGAAGCACCCGCTGGGTGACCAGCCACCGCAGCTCCGCCCGCCGTGGCTTCGACGCCGAGGCGACCTCCAGCGCCATGGCCATCGCCCCGCCCTTGTCGAGGTCGATCCGCAGGCGGGTGTCGCCGGCCAGGAGGGTCGAGGCGAGCTCGGTGAGCGCGGGCTCGTGGCCCACGACGGCGAGGGACCCGTGGTCCAGACGGCCCTCCACGTCTTCCAGCATCTCCGCCGGGGTCCGCTCCTTCTCGAGTCCCGGCGCGGCCACCGGTTCCGGCCACCCCGCCTCCTCGTGCAGGACCTCGGCGGTCCGCCACGCTCGGGGATAGGGGCTCGACAGTATGACCCGCACCGACGGGGCGAGCAGGCGGAGGCCCCGGGCGGCCTCCCGGAAGACCTCCTCACCCTGGGGCGTGAGCGGGCGCCTGGTGTCGTCGGGCCACCGGTCGGCGTCGTGGGGGTACGCCACCGCGTGGCGCACCAGGTACAGCTCCACTCAGACGGACCGGGGGACGGCGGCCGGGACCGGGGAAGGCTCGACGGGGGCCTCGACCGGGCGCAGCACCGCGCGCCGGTCGGTCCACCCTGTCGCGGCGCGTTCCCGCTCCATGGTCGTGCGGAGGCGCCTCCACCGCTTGCCCCGGACCTTCCGGTATGCCTGGGGCGCCCGCCGCCCCAGGTCGGCGGCTTGCCGGCGGTATCGCTCGGCCACCTGTCCCACCGCGAAGGCCGTCATGGGCGAGAGGCCCTCCTGGACCGCAAGGCGCCTCAGACGGGCCACCGCCACCACGGCGTCCTGGAGGAGACCCAGCAGGTCCTGGAGCTTCACCAGGCGCTTGATCATCGGCTCTGTCGCGTTCCCGTACGGCTCCGACAGGAACTCCAGCGCGTAGCGAAGGCGCTTGGCCCGGATCCGCAGGCGATGGAAGTCCTCCGGAGCCGGATCGTCGCCGAGGCGGCGCGCGGCCTTGCGCACCTTCCGGTACCGGGCCGGCACGAGGTTCGGCGCCACCACCACGGCGGGCACCCGGGACGCCGGTGACGTGCGGAGCGGTCCCCGGCGGAGCAGCTCCGCGAACCCCGTCACCAGTCGCCGGTACCGGGCCGAGTCCAGCACCTCGAGCATGATCCTGCGGGCCTCGTCGCGCTCGGACGCCAGGATCCCGCGAAGCGCCGCCAGCGGCTCCCGATCGCCCTCGTCCGCCTCGTCGATCCACTCCTCGAGCTGCTCGAGCTGGACGTCGAGGTCCCGCACCGCGCCCAGCGCGTCCGCCACCCAGCGGAGCTCGTCGCGGGCTCGGACCACCCGCACGGGCAGGACGTCCTCGAACAGCTTGATGGCGGCCCGGATCCTCCGCGTGGCCACCCGCATGTCGTGCAGTGCTTCCGGATCCTCCCCCAGCCTCGTCCCGGGCTCGGTGTCCAGGAAGGTGCCGAAGTGCCGCCGGAGCATCGCGAAGGCCAGCTCGCCGACCGATGGCGCCGGGCCGACCTCGACCGGCCCGAGGTCCGGCGGAGGCGGCGGGCCCAGGCCCAGTGCCATGAGACCCGCCTCGAGCTTGGACAGCTTCGCGGGCCGCAAGCCGCACTGCTCGGCCATGGCCCGGACGAACGGCTCGACGGTCTCGGCCTCACCACCCCGGAGCTCCACCTCGACGCGCCGGAGCCGGGCGGGTTCCTGGCCGGGCGCTGCCGAGATGGTGGTCCGGTCGACGGCGATCTCCGCCGCGGCCTGGCCGCCCACTTCGAGCAGGGAGGTTCGCCGCCGCGTCCGGACCTCCAGGGTGCGCTGGAGTGGCCGGGTGCCGGCCACCGCCCGGAGCCGCCGCCCGACCTCGCCGCCGCTCGCGGGCAGGGCCTCCAGGTCGGGGCTCGGCACTGCCTCGTTGATCTCGCTGCGGTCCCGGAGCCCGCCCTTCGACGGCGCGAACGACTTCAGGGTGGCCTCGGCGGCCCGGCCGTGCCGGCGGACCCGGAGCGAAAAGCCGGCCCGGAACAGGCGCCAGTCGTCCGTGTCGGCGTAGACGTCCACGTGGTAGCGGGCCTGTTCGGGCCGGACCGCGAACCCGTCCCCGCCGCCGGGATCGATGGCACCACGGAGATACCGCTCGAGCCATCGCTCCACGGGGCGCACGTCGAGCGCGTCGAACTGCCACTCGATCTCGCGTTTGTCCCGCGCTCGCGCCGCGATCGTCTCCACCGGAGCGAGCATAGCCCCGCGCTGTGGGCGGGGACGTGGCGCTAGGGTGGGCCGGTGGGTGACCGATGACGGCCCCGGCGGACATGGTCCGAGCCGCCGGCGGCGTCGTGCTGCGCCCGGGCCAGTCCGGCCGGCTGGAGGTCGCATTGGTGCACAGGCCCGCCTACGACGACTGGAGCTTCCCGAAGGGAAAGCTCCTGCCGGGCGAGGACGAACCCGCGGCGGCCATCCGGGAGGTCGAGGAGGAAACCGGCATGCGGTGCCGGCTGGAGGGGCCCCTGCCGCCGGTGCGGTACCTCGACCGGAAGGGACGGCCCAAGGTCGTCGCGTACTGGACCATGACGCCGCAGTCCGGCTCGTTCCGCCCCACCGACGAGGTCGACGCGCTCCGGTGGGTGCCGGTGGAGGAGGCCGCGGAGGTCCTGACCCACGACACCGACCGCGGGGTGCTCCGCGCGGCCATCGGGTCCCGCTGAGGGACGGCACTCCGAGCGCCGGGCAAACCCGTACCATGCGGCAGATGGCCCAGCTCACCGCGGGCGTGGACCTCGGCGGGACCAAGATCCAGACGGTCGTGGTCCGTTCGCGCGCCGTCGTGGGCAGCGCACGCGTCCCCACGCCCGCCACCGGGGCGGCCGACGTCGTGGCCGCCATCGCCGGCACCATCGAGGAGTCCCTGAAGCAGGCGGGGGCATCGGCGCACGACCTGGCCGGGATCGGCATCGGGTCGCCTGGCGACATCGACGGCGAGGCCGGCACCGTCGCCCATTCCCCGAACGTCCCCGGCTTCCAGGACCGGGTCGAGCTGGGCCCGCTCGTGTCGCGCCGGGTCGGGCGGGTCCCCGTGGTGCTGGACAACGACGTGCGCGTCGCCGTGCTGGGGGAGTTCCGGCGGGGGGCCGGCCGTCCGTTCCGGGACCTGCTCGGCGTGTTCGTGGGAACCGGCGTGGGCGGTGGGCTCATCCTGGGAGGGAAGCTTCGGGACGGGCGGGGCGCCGCCGGGGAGATCGGCCACACCGTCGTGAAGGACGGGGGCCGCATCTGCTCGTGCGGGCGACGGGGATGCCTCGAGGCCTATGCCGGCAGGGGGTCGATGGAGAGGACGGCGCGAAGGTGGGCGGACCAGGGACACGAGACCGTGCTGTTCGACGTGATGCGCGAGAAGGGTCGCGACCGCATCACGAGCGGGGTCATCGCCACGGCCCTCGAGAAGCGCGACCGGGTGGCCCACCGCCTCGTGGACGAGGCCGTCTGGGCGCTCGGGGTCGCGCTGGCCTCGGCCCAGAACCTCCTCGACCTCGAGGCCATCATCGTGGGCGGCGGCCTCGGGGACCGGCTCGGCCCCCCGTTCGTGGAACGGATCGCCGAGGGGATGCAGCCGCACCTGTTCGTCCCGGAGCACACGCCCGCCATCCTCGGGACCGAGCTCGGAGACCTGTCGGGCGCAGTGGGGGCGGCGGTCCGGGCAGGGGGCTGACCCCAACCGCGGGGGCTCAGTGGATGGTGGCCGGGCGGACGCCCGCGACGATGAGGGCGATCACCAAGGCCGCCATGGCCAGCCGGTACACGACGAACGGGGCGAAGCTCCGCCGCCGGAGGTAGGCCAGCAGCGCCCAGATCACCAGGAAGCCGCTGATGGCGGAGGCCAGCGTCCCCCACAGGAACGGTCCGGTGAACCCGGGCGGGATGTGCTCGGCGCCGGTCAGGAGCTTCGCGCCCTTGTACAGGCCCGCGCCCCCGATGATGGGGATCGAGAGCAGGAACGAGAACCGGGCCGCGGACTCCCGGGTCAGCCCCAGGGCGCGAGCCGCCGTGATCGTGACCCCCGAGCGGGAAACCCCGGGCTGGAGCGCGATGGCCTGCGCCATACCGATCACCACCGAGTCGTTCAGGCGGAGGTCCCGGATCTGGCGCCGCTGGCTCGCATAGCGGTCGACCAGGTACAGGACCACGCCGAACACCGCCAGCATCACCGCGATGAGCCAGGGCTGGCCCAGCTTCTTCTCGATGACGTCCTCGGCCAGGGCGCCGGTCAGGGCGCCGGGGATCGTCCCGATGACGAGCAGCCAGGCCAGGCGCTCCTCGACGGTCCGCACCGAGCGGTGGCGGATCGAGCGGACCCACGCCACGAGATACGTCGAGATGTCGCGCCAGAAGTACGCGACGGCGCCCACGAAGGTCCCGAGGTGCAGCGCCACGTCGAACGTCTTGTTCAGGACCTCGCGGTCCAGGATGCTCCAGTGGAACAGCCAGGGGACCAGGATGAGGTGCCCGGAGGAGGACACCGGGGCGAACTCGGTCAGTCCCTGGACGATCCCGAGCACGATGGCCTGATAGATGGGCAGCTGAAGGTCCTCCGCTCGACGAAGTCGGCAAACGAGCGGTCAGTCTAGGGCAGGTTCCGGTGAGTTCGTGGGAACCGGCGTTGAGAGTTCGTGGAGGTTCGGCGGGAGGACGACGTCCTCCAGGAACTGGGCCCGGAGCGCCTATCCCGCACCCGTGCCACGGCTGCGGCCGCGACGGGAACGGCGGCGAAACGTCCCGTGAACACTTCAATGCCCGCCTACACTTCGGGTGAGCGAGGCGAGACCATCAGACCAGTGCAGGAACCGACGCCGTCCCCACGGCCCACGCACCGACCCCCCGCACGGTCATGGCACTGCTGAGCGGGCGGCGTCGCGTCCGCGAGCGGCTGCTCGAGGCGGAACGGGAGGCCGCCGAGCGCGAGGAACGGGTCGGCGTCCTCCTCGAGCAGGTGGCCGCCCGGGAAGCCGTGCTGGCGGCGCTGGCAGACGGCATCGTGCTCTTCGGCCCGGACGGGACCGTGCCGTACGCGAACCCCGCGGCGCGCAGCCTGCTGGGTCGCAGGTTCGACGCACTGGAGGAGCTCACACCTGCGTCGGTGCGAGACGCCGCGCTCCGGGCGGCCCGGGATCGGGAGCCCGCGGAGGCCGAGTTCGAGACGGGCGGACGCACCGTCCAGGCCACCTGCATCCCCACCGGTGACGAGGGCGGCGTGGTGTTCGTGGCCCGGGACGTGACCTCGGCCAGGATGGTGGACCGGGTCCGGCGGGACTTCGTGGCGAACGCCTCGCACGAGCTGAAGACCCCGGTGGCGTCCATCCTGGCGCTGGCGGAGACCATGCAGGACGCCGCGAAGGGCGATCCGGCCGCGGTGGAGCGCTTCGCCGCCCGCGTGGAGCAGGAGGCGCGCCGGCTCACTCGGCTCGTGACGGACCTGCTGGACCTGTCCCGCCTCGAGGGCGAGATGCCGGACCGGGCCCCGGTGGACCTGGACCGGATCGTGACGGACGAGGCCGAACGCCTGCGGCCGAGGGCCGTCGCGGGGGGCGTCCGGCTGGTGGTCGACGCGGTTCCCGGAGGCGCCCGGGTGCTGGGGTCCGAGAGCGACCTCGGGCTGCTGGTGCACAACCTCCTCGACAACGCCATCCAGTACAGCCCGGACGGCGGGGAGGTCCGGGTGGCGGTTCGGACTCGCGACGGTGAGGCGGAGGTACGGGTGACCGACACCGGCATCGGGATCTCCTCCCGCGACCTGGACCGGATCTTCGAGCGGTTCTACCGGGTCGATCCGGCCCGCTCGCGGGCCACGGGCGGCACCGGCCTGGGATTGTCCATCGTGCGGCACGTGGCGGAGTCGCACGGAGGGGCGGTGGAGGTCCGAAGCGTCCTCGGGGCCGGCTCGACGTTCATCGTCCGCCTCCCGCTCGCCGCTTCCTGACGCCGCGCATCGAGGGAGCAAGGAAGGGGCGGGGACCGGCGCTATCCTGCCGGGGTCGTGGCGCTCCTGCTGCTCATCCGTCATGCCGTCACCGAAGCCACCGGGAAGCGCCTGAGCGGCTGGGCGCCGGACATCCACCTCTCGGAGCGCGGGCGGGAACAGGCGTCCCGCCTCGTCGACCGCCTGGCCCCGGTGCGGATCGCCGCCCTGTACTCGAGCCCGCTGGAGCGGTGCCGGGAGACGGCCGAGCCCCTGGCGTCGGCCCGGGGGCTGGAGGTCCGCGACACCGACGACCTCGGGGAGGTCCGGTACGGCGACTGGACCGGCCGGTCCCTGGCCCAGCTCTCCAGGACCCGGCTGTGGCGCTCCGTCCAGCAGACGCCCTCGGCCGTGCGCTTCCCAGGCGGGGAGACCCTCCTCGAGGTCCAGGAGCGCGCCGTGCGGCAGGTCGCCGCCATCGCCAGCGGGCACCCGAAGGGCGTCGTGGCGCTGGTGTCCCACGGCGACGTCATCCGGTTGCTGCTGGCCCACTACGCGGGGCTGCACGTCGACCTGTTCCAGCGGCTGGTGGTGTCCCCGGCCTCCGTGTCGGTGGTGGCGGCGGGGGACGGCATCCCCCGGATCATCCGCGTGAACGACACCGGAGGGCTCCGCGACCTCGCCCCTCCACGGGAGAGGCGGAGACCGAAGGTGGGAGGATAGGTCCATGGAGCTGGACCAGGTCGATCGCATCACGGCCGAGGCCGTCGGCCCGCCCGGCCAGCGCACCTTCTACCTCCAGGCCAGGCAGGGGCCGACCGTCGTCACGGTGCTGGTGGAGAAGCAGCAGGTCCAGCTGCTGGCCTCGTCCATCCTCGAGATCCTGGCCCGGGTGGGCAAGGAGACCGCGCCCGGTCCCGGCGACGAGGAGATGGAGCTCGAGGAGCCGGTCGAGCCACTGTGGCGGGCGGGGCGCCTGTCCATCGGCTATCTGGAGGAGCGCGACCTCCTCCTGCTCGAGGTCGAGGAGCTCCTTCCCGACGAGGAGGACGAGGACGGGGACGGGGAGGAGGAGGAGGAGGACGAGCCTGTCGCCGAGCCGGCGCGGGAGGGGGATCGCCTCCGCCTGTGGGCGACCCGGGAGCAGATGCTGTCGCTGTCCCGCCACGGCGCGCTGGTGTGCTCGCGGGGCCGTCCGACCTGTCAGTTCTGCGGGAACCCGATGGACCCCGAGGGCCACGTGTGCCCCGCCATGAACGGCCAGGGCGAGCTCAGCGAGTGATGGGCTCGGACCTGGACTCGGCGGCGGACCGTGACGTCATCCGGTTGCTCACCGAGGGCGAGCTCGAGGTCTTGGGCCTGCTGCCGCGGGCCTCGAACTACACCTTCCTGGCGCGAGTGCGCGACGGAAAGGACGAGGGCCTCGCCGTCTACAAGCCCAAGGCCGGGGAGATCCCGCTGTGGGACTTCCCGGACGGAACGCTGCACCGGCGGGAGGTCGCCGCGTACGAGGTGGCCCGCGCGCTGGGATGGCCCGACGTCCCGGCCACCATCCTGCGCGACGGTCCGCACGGCGTCGGGTCCGTCCAGGGCTTCGTGGAGTTCGATCCGGCCGCGAACTACTTCACGCTGCGCGACTCGCGGGCCGACGACTTCCGGCGGGTGGCGGCCTTCGACGTGGTGGTCAACAACGCGGACCGCAAGGCCGGGCACTGCCTGCTGGCGGAGGACGGAACGATCTACCTGGTCGACCACGGGGTCTGCTTCAGCACCGAGCCCAAGGTCCGCACGGTGATCTGGGAGTTCGCCGGCGAACCGCTGCCCGACCCCATCTGTGCCGACCTTCGCCGGCTGGGCGACGAGCTCCGGGGCGGCGACCTCCGCACGCGCGTGTCGGGACTCCTCCATCCACAGGAGGTCCAGGCCATGCGCCGGCGCCTGGACCGTCTGGTCGCGGCGGGACGCTTCCCCGAGCCGGGGCCCGGCCGCCCGTACCCCTGGCCCCCCGTGTAGCCGAGAGCATCGCCCGACCGGATCTGGACAAAACGCCCTCCCCCCAATACGGTTCGGCGGTTCGGGAAGGGGGAAGACACGCCCCGTCGTCCGCGCCGCCTGGCGGCCTCTTCAGCACTCCTTGTAGGCCTGATCGCGGGTCAGGTCGCCCTCCGCCCCCTCCCCGCCCTCGCGGCCGTGACGGTCACCTCCAACGTCCTGTACCGCACGGTCGGAGCGCGAACCTGTACCTGGACGTGGTGAAGCCCGCGGCCGGCGGGCCCTATCCGACGGTCCTCATCGTGCACGGAGGATGGACCGGCTCGACACGCGACACGGCGACCAACTACGCGAAGACCATGGCCCCCAAGGGCTTCGCCATGTTCAGCGTCGACTACCGCATGACGTGCAAGCCGGACAACCCGCCGGCCGGGGTCGATCCGGCCCTGTGCGGCTACAGCTTCCCGGCGCAGGAACAGGACCTGGAAGGCGCGATCGACTGGATCAAGGCGAACGGGGCGGCGTACGGGGCGAGCACGACCCGCATCGGCGCCCTCGGCACGAGCGGCGGCGGGACCCTCATGGAGACGCTCGGGGCGCTCGCGCCGGCCGCGGAGAAGCCCCAGGTCGTGGTGGGATGGTCCGGGCAGCCCGAGCTGTGGCTCTTCACCGAGGCGAACGAGCCGGAGACGCTGGAGTCCACGCTCGGCAACTACGTCGGCTGCCCGTACGACGACCCGCCCAACCCGTGTCCGGACACGTGGGTCTCCGACGTCCTCGCGCCCGGCCAGACCGTGACGGTGACGCTGTTCACGTCGGGAGACGACTCCACGCCGGGGGTCGAATACCAGTCCCTCCTCCCCACCACGTTCACCTGGACCTCCGCGGACCCCGCGACCAAGAGCGTCGGCGTCGCCGTCAACGGGGACTCCGCGGTCGAGAACAACGAGACGTTCCACCTCAGGATCCAGGGCACGTCGGGCAACGTGTTGATCGGTGACGTGTCCGGCCTGGCCACCATCGTGGACGACGACTGATGCCGGTGGCCACGTCACGCGCCGCCCCGGGGCTCGGACCCATCGACGAATCCGTTTTCGGGCGGGATACTGGTGCGCTGGTCATCGGGGACAGTGGGGAATGAGAAACCGAAGCTCGCCGGGACGGCTCCTCGCCGTCGTGACCACCGTGCTCGCCATCCTCGCCGGGATGGTGGCCTTTCGGCCGGTCGCCGCGCAGGCCGGCGTCACCGTCATCTACAACGTTCTGTACCGGACCACGGCGGACGGCTATCCCCTGTACCTCGACGTCATCAAGCCCACCGGGCAGGGTGGGCCCTACCCCGCCGTCCTCATCGTGCACGAGGGATGGAACGGCGGGAAGCGTGACTCGGCGACGCAGTACGCGAAGTCGCTGGCGCGCGCTGGGTTCGTCGCCTTCAGCATCGACTACCGGCTGGTGTGCCTGACCCCGCCACCCGACGGCTCGTGCGGGCCCTTCCCCTACCAGGTGGAAGACATGGAAGCGGCCATGGACTGGATCAATGCGAACGGGGCCCAGTACGGTTGGAACGGGCAGCACATCGGCGCGATCGGCGGGAGCGGAGGCGCCACGCTGGTCCAGACCCTGGGGACGATCGCGCCGGCCGCGGAGAAGCCGCAGGCTGTGGTGGCGTGGTCCGGACAGCCGGAGCTGTGGCGCTATGACTACTCGAAGGACCCCGCCGGGCTGGCCAAGGAGCTGTATCCCTACATGGGGTGCCCCTACGAGGGGCAGGCAGCCTGCCCCGACAAGTGGTACGCGGCCTCCGCGATCAGCTACGTGGACTCCACCGGTCCCCCCCAGTACATGGCCACAGGGCACGAGGAGCGGAAGGTCCCGTACCAGGAGATCGTCGACTTCGCGGGCGCCCTCCGGGAGGCAGGCGTCGAGGCCTTCGACCGGGAGCCCGACACCTTCTACCATGCGATCAACCTGTCCACCGTCGTGGTGTACGGATGCTGCACCACGATCCGGGACGAGAGCGTGTCGTTCCTGCACACGTTCCTGGACTCGAGCCCCCAGGCCGACGTGGCCGTGACGGAAACGGCTCCGACGACGGCGGCCGCCGGCGGACAGGCGACGTTCGACATGGCGGTCTCGAACAACGGACCCCTCTGGTCCTCACAAACGGTCCTGACGGATCCGCTCCCCGCGGGCGTCCACCTGATCTCCGCATCGGCCAGCCAGGGAACGTGCACCGGCACGACCACGGTCACCTGTGACCTCGGACTGCTCCCGCCGGGCGAGGACCCGGCCACGGTGTCCATCTCGGTGACCGGAGACCAGCCCGGGCTGGTCACGAATGCAGTCACGGCCGGCTCGTCGGAAGGGGACCCGAACGGTTCCAACAACTCCGCGTCGGCGCAGGTGAACTTCGTCAGCAACGGCTCGCAGTTCAACGGCTTCCTTCGGCGGGCGGACGGGACGGGCATCGCCGGGCAGGACGTGATCCTGACGCCGCCGGGCGGAGGGCGGATCCAGACCACGAGCGCAGCCGACGGCCACTTCTCGTTCGCGGTGGCCCCCGGCTCGTACGGGCTCGAGGTGTCGGGTGGCGCCACCGATCCCGGCCTCCTGCCGACCTCCTACGACGTCTCGGTTCCCTCTTTCGATCTCACGAGCTCCGTGACCCAGGACCTCACGGTGCCGATAGCCACCACGCATCTCACCGTGCTGGGTCCCGGAGGCAACCCGGTGCCAGGCGTCTCGGTGAACTTTCCATGCACTGCTGTGACCCCCTTCGAGCTGGCGCCGGGCAAGACGGCTTCGGGGACGGAGTGCTCGGGAGGTTCGCCCGATGCGGCCGGATCACGGCCCCTCGCGCTCCTCCCGGTCGGGTCGGCCACCATCACGGCGACCCCCCCCGACACCATCGGGCTCGTCCCCACCAGCCTGACCGTGGCGATCCAGGGCCAGGATCTCGCGCTCCAGGTCCTTCCCTTGCCGGCGGTGTACGTGTCCGATGCCTCGGTGGTGGAGGGAGGGCCGGGGACCTCGACCGCCGCGAACTTCCAGCTCACGCTGTCGAACCCCAGCCTCAGTCCCGTCACGGTGAAGGTGAACACCGGGGGAGGCACGGCAATCGCCGACATCGACTACCAGTCCCTGCCCACCACCAACCTGTCGTTCCCTCCGGGGGAGACGGCGAAGACCGTCCAGGTGCCCGTGTACGGCGATGCTGCCCACGAGGGAAACGAGACGTTCAACCTCCAGGTCTCCGCCAGCCCGTCGCAGGGGGTGACGGCCGACAGTAGCGGCACGGCGACGATCATCGACGACGAGGGGCCGCTCTCGGTCGCTGTGTCCGACGCATCCGTCGTGGAGGGGAACTCGGGGACGACCACGGCTTCGTTCGGCGTGTCGCTGTCCGATCCACTCGTCGCCGGACAGACCGTCACGGCGAACGTGAGCACCCAGAACGTGAGCGCCACCGCGGGCACCGACTACGTGGCACTTCCCTCCACGCAGCTCACATGGACGTCGGCGGATCCGCTCCAGAAACAGGTCCAGGTCACGGTCTACGGCGACACGGCCGGGGAGTCCAACGAGACGTTCCTGCTCAAGATCACGGGATCCTCGGCCAATGTAGCCGTCGCCGACTCCCAAGGCACCGGCACGATCGTCAACGACGATCCGAGCGTCTCGACCCTGCCGCTGCCCTCGGTGGCGATCTCGGACACGTCCCTCGTCGAGGGGGGCCCGGGGACCACGTCCATGGCGGCGTTCACCGTGACGCTCTCGGCAGCGAGCTCGAGCCCGGTATCGGTGACGGCCACCAGTGCCGACGGCTCGGCGACGGCGGGGACCGACTACCAGGCCCTGGCCCCCACGGTCGTGACGTTCGCCCCGGGCCAGACCCTCCAGCAGGTGCAGGTCCCCGTGACCGGCGACGCGGCGCACGAGGGCAACGAGACGTTCGCATTGTCGCTTTCGGCGCCATCACGGGTGACGATCGCCGACCGGACCGCGACCGCCACGATCATCGATGACGAGGAACCACTTCGCCTGTACACGTCGGACGGCTGGGCGATGGAGGGAGCGACGAGCACGACGGCCCTGACGTTCTCCGTGGCCCTGTCCGCCCCGCTCGCCCCCGATCAGACCGTCACCGTGACGTTCGAGACCGGCAACGGGAAAGCCACCCCGGGGGTCGACTACGCGGCCGTCCCCGCCTCACTCCTGACGTGGACCTCTTCGGACCCGGTCGTGAAGACGGTCACCGTCTGGGTGTACGGGGACACCTCCCCCGAGGCGAACGAGACCTTCCTGCTGAAGCTGTCGGCTCCCTCCAGCAACGTCACCATCGCGGACACCTCCGGCACCGGGATAATCATCACCGACGACTGACCGGGAACGGTTTCGGCACCCCGTTTCACGTTCGGGGCCGGTTCGGCGTTCACTAGAGACGATGAGCCTGCCGCCGTTCTCCGTGTTCCTGGAGGAGCACCGCGTCCTCGTGTACCGGTTCCTGGTGGCCTCCGTGGGCCGGGAGCACGCGGACGACTGCTTCCAGGAGACGTTCCTGGCGGCACTCCGCGCGTATCCCCGCCTCCGGCCGGACTCGAACCTGCGGGGATGGATCCTGACGATCGCCGGGCGAAAGGCCATCGACCACGGACGGGGGGTCCGGCGCCGGCCCCTGCTCCTGGCGGAGGTCCCGGACCGGCCGGACGCGGCCACGGCCGTCCCGGACGGCGAGCCCGAGCTGTGGCGGGCGGTGCGGGACCTGCCGCCCATGCAGCGCGCGGCGGTGATCCATCGCTACGTGCTGGACCTGCCGTACGCGGAGGTCGCCGCGGCGACGGGGACGTCGGAGGAGGCGGCCCGGGCCAACGCCAAGGAGGCCCGCAGGAAATTGAGAGCTGCACTGGAGGGTGCGAGATGAGCGAAGTCGATCGACTGAAGGAACTGCGACGGATGGACATGGAGACGCCCGCGGCGCATGCGGCCCGGGTCTTCGCCACACGGGCCGCCGCCGCGGGCCTGGCGGACGTGGCCTACACCACCGTGGACTCGCCGTTCGGCCCCCTGCTGGTGGCGGCAACGAAGCGAGGCCTGGTCCGGCTGGCCTACCCGAACGAGGACCCCGAACGGGCCCTCCAGGAACTGGCCTCGTCGGTGTCCCCCCGGATCCTCGAGGCCCCCGGGCGGCTCGACGAGCTCCGCCGGGAGCTGGAGGACTACTTCGAGGGACGGCGGCAGCGCTTCGAGGTCCCCGTGGACCTCGCGCTGACGCGCGGCTTCACCCGGAAGGTACTCCAGGTCACGGTCCGGATCCCGTTCGGGTCGGTGTCGACGTACCGGGACGTGGCGACCCGGGCCGGCTCGCCGCGAGCCTCCCGCGCCGCCGGGAACGCGCTCGGCTCCAACCCCATCCCCATCGTGGTCCCGTGCCACCGCGTGGTCCACACGGGCGGCGGTCTCGGTGGCTACACCGGCGGGGTGCAGCGCAAGGAGTTCCTCCTCAAGCTGGAGGGGGCGCTGGCGTGACGGCGCTGGATCCGGACGAGGCCAGGCGGCGCTTCGCGGCGGCCCGCGTGGCGCGCCTCGCGACAATCGATCCCCAGGGGCGGCCGCATCTGGTGCCGTTCGTGTTCGTCCTCGACCAGGACACCGTCTACTCGCCCGTGGACGACAAGCCCAAGCGCACGACCCGCCTTCAGCGCCTCCGCAACATCGAGGCCAACCCGAACGCGACGGTCCTGGTCGACCACTACGACGAGGACTGGCCGCAGGTCTGGTGGGTCAGGGCGCGGGGCCGGGGGCGGGTGGTGGACCGGGGCACGGAGGAATTCGATCGCGCCGACGCGCTCCTTCAAGCCAAGTACCCGCAGTACCGGGTCGAGCCCGCGTCCGGCCCGATGATCGCGATCGAGGTCGACGACTGGCTCGGCTGGGCCTACACGAGCTGACGAGGGCCCGGCCCCCCGGGGAACAGCGCGATCGACGCCGTGAAGCCGTGCAGGAAGTTCTTCCCGCCCACCGGTCCCAGCTCCCCGGCACAGAAGAACCCCGCGACGGGGATCTCGCCGAGCGTCTTCGCGATGAGCGAGGCGTCGTGGTCGGGCCCCGGGAACAGCCGCGACCCCCGACCGTTGCAGGTGAACAGCAGCGCCCCCGCCGCCCTTCGCTCCCCGAGCGCCTCGAGCTCACGCTCCAGCGTCTCCCGGAGGTCCTCGTCCGCCGAGTCCGCGTCCCGCACGTGGAACTGGACCGTCTGCCCCGCCTCGACCTGGTCCCCCACCGCCATGGCGCCCGTCTGCGGGTCCGCGCCCACCACGCCGCGGATCAGGAAGTCGCCGCGCCGAAGCTCGGCCCGGTACTCGTCGATGCCCTTCCCCACATGCACGCCGCGGCCCAGGAGCTCGCGGCCCCGGTCCGGCAGGGACGCGGCCAGCTCCTGGAGGCGCTCCAGGGGCGGCCGCCCTCCCAGCTCGAGGATCACGTTGTCCTCCGCTCGCGTGATGGTGAAGGGCGCGCCGATCGGCCGGCACCCCTGCGACACCAGGGGATGGACCTCGACACCGCCGAGCCGGACCCCCACCGCCCCCTCGGTGACCACCCGGTCGTCCAGGAACAGCCGGCTCTCCCCGGCCGGCAGGCCGCCGCTGGCCATCCCGCCCATCACCAGGGTTCCGGGGGCGCCGGTGTTCAGGTGGTCGAGCAAAGCGTCGGCGGGGAACGTGAACGGGTCGCAGATCATCAGGTGCAGGGCGGAAGGCTCCGGACGGTCGCGGTCGCGATCGCGGTCGAACCGCCACCCCGAGTACAGGCCGCCCGCGGTCGTGCGCACGAACTCCATGGAGAACGTCTCGACGTCCCCGAGTCCCGCGGCCAGCCACAGCGAGACCGCGGGCTCCCCCTCGACCTCCCGGGACCCGCCCACCACGGACTCCGCCACGCAGCCGATGAGGGGCACCGGGCCGGTCTCCGCGTGGACCGCGTCGAGCACCTCCTGCGCGTGATGCAGGAAGTGGGGTGAGGCGAACAGGACGGCGAGCGACGGCGGCAGCTCGCCGACGGCCGTGCGGGCTTCGGCGGCGGCCCGGGACCCGGCTGCCCGCGGGTCGGACTCCAGGACGAGGGCTGCGCCGGCGTTCATCTCGCCGTCACCCTACAACCGCCGCTCGCGCCCGGACCGTGCGGCTTCCCGGACCGCGTCGCGGGCCTCGGGCGGCACCAGCGCGTCGACCTGCTCCCCCCGCCGGACCAGCTCCCGGACCATCCGTGACGAGACCCCCGCCAGGCTCGACCGGACGTCGAGTCGGGCCACCCGGTCCCGCCACCGCCGGTTCTCCCGCCGCTCCAGCAGACGCCCGACGACGCCCTCGGAACCAGCGCGGTCCGCGTACAGCAGGCCCGCGCGGGCGAACAGCCGATCGAGCGCCGCATCGCGGTCCTCGTACCACCGGGGGTCGAACAGCTGCACCACCTTGTCGGAGCCCACGATCAGCCACATCTCGGCGCCGGGGAACCGCTCGGCGGCCGCTTCGGCCTGGTCTGCCAGCAGCCCGTGGGAGCACAGCCCCAGGAACCGGCGGGAATCCGGTGCGCAGTACCGGTCCACCACGTCGAGCCGGACCTCGACGGGGAGGAGCGGCGGCGCGGCGCGTCCCTCCTTCGGCAGCGTGTCCACGGCGTACACGAGCACGACCGCATCCACCCGATCGGCGGCCCGCTCGGCCAGCGCGGCGTGGGCGACGGTCAGCGGATCGAAGGACCCGGACAGCAGCGCCGCGCTTCGGACCTGGCCCGGATCACGGGTGAACACCAGCGTGGGCCGCGGAGCTCCGCGAAGTTCCTCGAGGGTCTGTTCGAATCGCATGGGACCGCCCACGTATTCTCACGTCAGTGGAGGACCCGCGGTCACAGGTGGAGGAGCTCGCCGCCGACCGGACCCTGGGAGCCAGCGAGACCGCCGAGCGCTCCGCCCGCGCGCTGTCCCTGGTCCCGCGGGACGAGCTGCCCGACGCCGTCGAGGCACTGCTGCGCGGCCACCCCAGCATGGCTCCGCTGTGGCGCCTGGCCGACGCGGTCCTGCGGGCCCGCGACCACGCCCGGGCGGCGGAGGGCTTCCTGGCGACGCTGGGGGACGACCTCGTCGCGGCGTCGGTCCTGGCGCCGGCCCTGCCGGGAACCCTGCTCACGATCTCGGCCTCCGCCACGGTCGCCGAGGTGGTCCGGATCCGCCGGCCGCGCATGCTCGTGTGCATGGCGTCGCACCCCGGGGGCGAGGGGCTCCGGATGGCGGGGGTGGCCAGCGCGTGGACCGAGACGAGGGTGGTGGAGGACGAGGAGGC
>Ga0137368_10000719_pt1 | contig 33205 bp, 25 predicted proteins | sample SagtaG_13_FD_104917 | JGI IMG/M metagenome (GOLD analysis project Ga0137368, IMG submission 104917) | Vadose zone soil microbial communities from Sagehorn Ranch, Mendocino, California, USA - Sage1_L_100_16 metaG | ecosystem: Environmental > Terrestrial > Soil > Vadose zone | place: USA...
GAACGACCCGACCAGACACCGGACAAGGAGGCCGCCCAGGACGTCACCAAGGTCGCCGCGTGATCATGCCTTCACCGGCGATCCACAGGATTTGACGATTCCTCCACCCCCATCACCAGGGCCTATCCATCGTCGCTGTCGGATGCCGAATGGGCCGTGCTGGCGCCACTGCTCAAGCGCCCGGACACCCCGCAGGGTGGCCGGCCACCCAAGCACCCCCTGCGGGCCATCGTCGACGCGATCCGCTACCTGGTGCGCACCGGGTGCGCCTGGCGGCTGCTGCCCAGCGACTTCCCGCCACCGGGCACGGTGTACTGGTGGTTTGCCAAGTGGGCCGGCGACGGCACCCTGCAGCGCCTGCACGATGTGCTGCGCGAGCAGGTCCGGGCGCAGGCTGGCCGGGCGCCGACCCCGACGGCGGCGATCATCGACTCGCAGTCGGTCCGGGCGGCCGACACCGTGCCCAAGCACAGCCGCGGCTGGGATGCCGGCAAGAAGGTCAACGGCCGCAAGCGGCATCTGGCCGTGGACACCATGGGGTTGCTGCTGGTGGTGTGGGTGACCGCGGCCAGCGTCCAGGACCGCGACGCCGCCCGGCCGCTGCTGTGGCGGCTGCGCATGACCTATCGCGGCATCCGCCTGTGCTGGGCCGATGCCGGGTATGCCGGCAAGCTGGTCGCCTGGGCCGCGGAGCTGCTGCGCCTGGTGGTGGAGATCGTGCGCAAGCGTCCTGGCCAGTCGACCTTCGAGGTGCTGCCCCGCAGATTGGTCGTGGAGCGGACCTTGGCGTGGATCAGCAAGCACCGCCGCACCGTCCGCGACTACGAGCGCCTGCCCACCCATCACGCCGCGATGGTCACCTGGGCCATGATCGCGGTGATGACCCGACGACTCGCACGTTCCCATCGACCACCATCCATCCAGACCAACGCCGCATAACAGTTCTCAAACACTCACTAAGAGGACATTCCCGAAGACGGGATGGGTGGTTGCGCGTGGGTGCCGAATAGGGCGCCGATGTCCTGGTGACAAGGCCGGAGCGGTCCTGGGATCGTGAGGGCATGCAATCACTACCTGACCGTCTGCTCCCCGACGCGCTGTGGGAACGCATCCAGCCGCTGCTGCCCCCACCCCCTGGCGGCGGCGCGCCCCGCACCGTATCCGACCGGGCCTGCATGGCCGCGATCGTGTTCATGTGTCGCACCTCGACCCCGTGGGCGCTGCTGCCGGTGGGTGAGTTCGGCTGCGGCAGCGTGACCACCTGCTGGCGGCGGTTTGCGGAGTGGGCGCGCGCGGGGGTGTTCGACCGCCTCCAGGAGCTGCTGCTGGACGAGCTGGGCACCGCGGGGCTGCTGGACTGGTCGCGGGCCAGTGTGGACGCGGCCAGCCTGCGCGCGGTCAGGGGGGGACCTGACGGGCGCCAACCCGGTCGACCGCGCCAAGGCGGGGTGCAAGTGGCACGTGGCAGGCGAGGGCAGCGGGATGGTGCTGTCGCTGCTGTTGGGCCCGGCCAACCGGCCTGACCAGGAGCTGTTCGAGGCGGTGCTGGACGACATCCCGATGGTCGCGACGCCCACCGGCCACCGGCGCTGCCGGCCCGACAAGTGCCATGCCGACAAGGCCTACGACACCCGAGCCTGCCGCAGCTACCTGACCCGCCGGGGCATCAAGGTGCGCATCGCCCGCCGCGGCATCGAGTCCTCGCAGCGGCTGGGCCGCCACCGCTGGAAGGCGGAGCGCACCATCGCGTGGCTGTTTGGCTGCCGGCGCCTGCGGATCCGCTACGACCACGGCTCGGAGCGGTTCTACGCGTTCGGGCTGCTGGCCTGCTGCCGGCTGTCGTTCAACCGCTACACCGACCAGACCACCCTGCGGCCCGACCAGCCCCTGCTGGCCTGGTAGCCACGGGTCGAGCCCGCCCAGCTGGCCGTGTAGCAGGCCGCGCGGCGGCGGTCTGCCAGCGCGCCGATCGGGATAGCCACGCCAGCTGTGACCAGGATCCCGAGGGTGGCAGCAGCGTGGGATCGGCCAGGCTCGCCGGTCCCGGCAGACCCGCACTGCGCAGCGGCGCCGACTCCGGCAATCCCGCAGCTGCACAATCACCCATACCACGCATCGATCAACTTCGGGAATGTCCTCTAAGCTTCTGAGTAGCGGCAACAGGGCACCCCGCCAGGGTCCCAACAAGGCGGCCCGCGTGATCACGACGCCGCTGACGATATGTAGGTCAACCGCCGGAAGCGCGCAATTGACAACACCGTCGAACTACATTCGTTGGCTGAGCTCGCCAGCGGCCCGCAGTCCGGTTCATCTATCGCGTTGGTCGAGCCATCGCTCGACCGCGGTGACGACGTGCTCAGCATCTCGGATGGCCGCATCTGCCTCCTCCGGCGGGACCGGGACGGGGGCGTAGTCGGCCTCGTTCCGCCGCTCGAACAGCGACCGCGGCAGCCGTCCAGTGTCCTTGTCAAGGTCGCCGCTGCGGACCAGCAGGTGGACGAACGCGGCGACGACCCCTGAGTGCTTGGAGCGCGTCTCGCCAAGCGCCAGCAGGGCCGTCTCCTCCGCCGCGAAGAACGCCGCGAAATAGGTACGGGAAACTGCCTGGGCAGAGAACCCCGTGTCGGCAAGGAGCCGAGCAGCCGCCAGTTCCTCCCGACACCGGGCCAAGCCGCCTGCGGCGGTCACGCGACCTCCCGGCCCTCAGCCTGGGCCGAATCAGGAGCGGAACTGACACATCATCCAGGTCCCGCTCGCCGACCGGGACCGCGGCGATGACCGCGTTGCTCTGGTAGGAGTGCCGCCACAGGACCTGGTCCATACGCCGCACCCCCACCCACGGCGAGTCGACCCTGTCGAGCACCACCAGCAGGTCGATATCCGACTCGGGCTGGGCGTCGCCACGGGCCCAGGAGCCGAACAGCACCACTCGGCGAAGCCGCCCGCCGTACGGTGCCCGCAGCTCAGCCGCCACTACCGCGGCGGTCCTGACCGGATCAACCCCCGGATCGGACCCGACGCCAACTTGGGTAGCCTCGGGTCCTCCCTCGCTTTGGACCTCCCGCTCCGCGACGCTCTCCTCGATCAATCCCTGGTCGGCCAGCCACCGGATCGCCCGGCGTTGCATGCGGGCGTCGTGGAACGCAAACCATGCCTGCCGCAATGCCGGGAACTCCAGCAGCGTGTCTTTGAAGCGGCGGAAGGCGCCGCGCCCGGCGATCGCCCGCTCCAGCAGGTCACGGGCGCGCGGGTCCCGGACCCGTCCGATGAAGACCTCCATGTCGCCATAGGCTTCCCGGGACGGGATCGTGTCGATGCGGACCAACCCCCGCTCCCAGGGCGACTCCTCCTCCATCTCCACATCGGCATACGCGGGGTCGATGAAGGGATCGCAATCATCCGAGCGCGGATCGAACCACCACCCGGTCTCTGGCGAGTGGTCCTCCAGCAGCTCGGCCGGCGACCGAAGGTTGACCAGCCCAAGATCGAGCATCGCTATCTCCTTTATCGCTCGACAGGCGCCACCTTCGTAGCCCACGTCACGAGGCGTCACGCACCATAAGAGCATCGCAAGATCCGAGGCATTCAAGGTTCAAGCGCTGTTTTGAGCGGCTTGATGGCCTTGCGGACCTCGTTGATCGCTCGGACCAATCGATCGCGCTCGTCTTGCAGCCAGCCAGGAGTTGGCTGCTTAGGGGCAGCCTTCCTCAGATCCTCGCGGAAGTAGATGTAGCTCTTGAGCGTGAGGACAGCCTCCTCGACCAGCATGGGGAACTGCGGATCGTCCAGCGGTGTCCCGAACGCCTGCCTCGCTTCCCGGCTCCGTATGTTGCCCTCCAGGTTGCGCTGAACGACGAGGAGGTCGCGAGATAGAGATTTGAAGGGGTTGAGCGGCGGTCTCAGCGGCAACTTCGCCCAGGCATCGTAGTTCTCATTTATGACACGCCGAATGTTTGCCAGGCAGCGGCCGACCTCGGCGTAGGCTTGCCCACGCCGTTTGGCGGGATCCGGGATGTGAGCGGCCGGGGCCATAGCTCAAGAGAGCTTCCCACGCGACGCAACAGCGGCTGTTGTCCGCGAGAGGCCGCAAGGCCCTAATTCTCGCCCCGTTGCTATCGGCGAGCTGCGGCCAGTCCCTCGAACGCGCTGGCCAGATCCCCTTCTAGGGATCGGAGGTCCTCGAGAAGTTCGCAGCGCCGGTACGAGGAGGTGCCACCCTCTCGCAACAAATCAAGCAGTTCCTGACTTTGACGCAGAAGATCGGTTATTGCTTGATCGTCGACGTCCTTGATTCTGGCCCACCAACGAAGCGACTTCTCGACCTCGATGGTGAGCCTGCGGAGCTGTCGGCGGGGGTGGATCGTGACATCAACCCATTCGAGATCGCTCGACGTGGAATTCTGCTCGGTGTCGATAGCGTCAAGACTCGATTGGTAGCTCTCGGCAAGCTGCATGATCGTGTCGAAGTCCGGCTTCCAGCGTTGCTGGCATCGACGCGCGGCACGGATGAGGTTGGGCCTGTCCGAGAATTTATCTTCATTGTCAATAATGTCCAGAACGGAGATTACATCCATCTTGCTCGCCTCCTGCAGGATGGCGGCCCAGACGTCCTCGATATTCTCGAACGGCGGATACTGGATAACGTCCGGAAGGCGCCGCACCACGCTGTGGGCGCTCTCGCGGTCGGAATAGAGCCCGATCAGGATCGCATGCAGGCCGGACAGGTCGTCCGGCACCACGACCGGGGGATCCCGCGTGACCGTCGCCGGAGGATCATCAACTGGCGGGTCCTCGCGAGTGACCACCATGGTCCCTGCGCCGTCCGGTCCCTCCGACGGTGGACCTGGACCGATGCGGCGAGGGGTTGTCGGCGGCAACGGGACGCCCTGCTCTCTCAGGAATGCCGCACCGGCACGTGCCGCAAGGCGGAAGAACCATCGCTGCCCTTCTGCGCGGACACGGTCGAAGGACGTGTACAAGAGCGCTGTGGAGAGGACCGACAGGAGGTACTGGGCCCGCCACTCGCCGCCCCAGCCTCGGCCTCGCGCCCACCCTCGTCCACGCTCGTAGATCGCCCACACCGCGTCCCTCAGTGCTCGCGTGAGCGCATACGGAGCCTGCTCGGGAGATCTGGGAGTGACGACGAAATCAATGAGGGCATCCTGCTGTCCGGGCGACATCGGCAACTCTTTCGAGACGACCGACAGCATCAGCATGACCGGGTCCCGGGTAAGCGGGGCGGAAGAGGTGTACCCCGACAGGTCGATAAGCCAGAACTTTTCCGGCTGCAGCCGTTCGGACAGCCGCTGCAGCACCAGCACGTTGTCCAAGTGCAAGTCGCCATGTGACCGTCCGGCTAGATAGTCGATGGAGATCCCGTTGGCGAACGACTGCTCGCTGGCGAGCCGATACGGGTTGGGCATCGCGCGGCTGTCGCCGTCCTCATCCGTTGTGATGCAGTCAGAGCCAGGATCAAGCAGGCTAAACGGCTCACCCCAGCGCCGGGCCGACCCCTCCTCGTCCAGGTCCTCGAGCTCCGCCGCCACATAGGCGGCAGCGGTCGACGGTGAGGTCTGCCACCCCTGATCGTTCCACTCTTCGAGGAGCGCACGGGCAACCTGATCGCACACCTCAACGAGGTCTTCAGCGGGCAACTGGCTTAAGGGGCGACTCTCGAGGAGGTTGCCTCCCGCGATGTCCTGGAACATCAGGAAGCGGCCGTCCCCGACGGGATAGCGGGAATAGAGCTGCCTGACGAGATGCCGCTCAGCGAAGACACCCGAGGTCGCGATTGCCTCCGCGTGCCTTCCAGTCTCACGTGCATATCTGCCCCCTGGGTGGACCTTGACGATCAGCTTCTGGGGTCCTCGTCCTGGCAGGGCTACAACGATCGCGGCGAGCTCGGCTGCGGTGTAGCCCTTCGCACGCCACCGACTGCTGGGCAGGCTGACCGTTCCGCCGGAGCCCTCGGCCCAGTCCCGCAGCGCCGCCGCAACCGTGGCGTCGAAATAGGCGGCGAGCTCATCGGCCGGCTTGACAGGCATGGATGCGACCGAACCCTTCTGTACACCAGGGCGGCATTCGGCGATCTTCGTCCGATAATAACTATGGGCGTTAGAATGCCACTTACGCTACTTGCGGGTCTATCGCTACTCCACCGGCAGGGATCTGCGTGCCTGACGAAGCGCGTCCGCTCGCTGAACTCGAGAACCAACCCAACCTCGTGCGCCTGCTCCGCGCCGCCGCGGTGTCGCACCGCCGCGCTCAGCGGCTTGACGCCGCGCAGATCGGCGTCTCGGTGTTCGTGGCTGCGCTGGGGCTCGTGGCCGCGTTCGCTTCCGCAGCCGAGACGCCGGTCGCAATCCTGGGAGGACTCTGGGCCGTCGCGTATTCTGCGGGCCTCGCGGCCTGGGGTGAAAACGAACTCCGACGCGCTGCCCTTCTGCAGGAGATGTTCGACGTCCAAGCCTTCGAGTTGCCGTGGAACGAGGTGGCTGCCGGAGCGCCGCTCGAGGCGCAGGAGGTGAGCCGGCTCAGTCAGCAATGCCGCAGCCCGGACGAGCTGTTCCGCGACTACTACCTCGTCCCGGCCGTCCCGAGGCCGTACGACGTGCTCGGGTGCCAGCAACAGAACCTCGGCTGGGCGGCCCGAGTGCGCCGGCGCTATGCACGCGCCCTGCTCACGGTCGCCGGTATCTGGTCGGGAGCCGGGCTGCTGGTTGGCTGGCTCGGCGGACTCAACGTGCCCGAGCTGCTGCTCCGATGGTATCTTCCCTCGCTTGGCGCACTGCTTCTGGCAGTGGACACCTACCGCGCGCAGCGTGATGCCGCTGCCGAGCGCGAGCGGGTGCTCAGCCTCATAAACGCACGTATCAACGACACCACCCGCCTTGCGGTCTCGGAAGCGGCAGAGCCGCTGCTTACCCTTGCGAGGGAGGTGCAGGACGTGATCTTCAAGGCTCGAAGCGAGCACAGCCGGGTGCCGAACCTGTTCTTCCGCTGGTTCCGGGACCGGGACCGTACCGACTTCAAGGCCGCGATGGCTGAGCTTCAACATATGATCAGCAGGGACGGCTCGCGGTAGGCGCGAGGAGCCGGCTCCACATCCCGCGCCGGTGGCCACGCTGGCGTCGCCGCGGCCGAATGGCATATCCACGCCTGGGCCCTGGCCAGCTCGGCCTCCCGGCCGTACCGGCCGGCGGACCCTGGGCTGCTGGCCAGGGCTTGGACCGCAGGGGGGTCTCGCACCTTTCGCTTGGCTACGGTGACCCGTCTGAGGCGATCCTGGTCGTCTCAGGCAGGCCCACGACGTGGACGCCACCGGCCGGCCGGGGAGGCCTGAGGTGGGCCGGGGAGTCTAGGCCGAGACCGCACCAACAGATCGCCAGCATCCCGCAGCCATCGACCAACAAGCAACCCAAGCAAATCGCCAACACCCCTCTGTTGGTGCAGGTCAGCGAGCTGTCGGCGATCTGTTGGTTGTAGCCCCGACCTTACACAATGCGAGCCGCCAGTCCGCATTGGTACTACAAGGACCCGTCATCGGCTGTACCCTCGGCTCGCCACGCAAAGCCGTCGTGCATGCTTGCCACAACTCTCGTCCGACGCCGGGTGACCACCGCGACAGATACCTAGTGGTGAGGCGGGTGCGCCGAGGGCCCCCAACCTCATCAGGGTTTCTCCTGCAACGGGCCCCGCGCGGGCCACGGCGTCAACGTCACGGTCAAGACGAGCGTTCTCTACACAGCTTCTGTCCTTTGAGCCCGACTCGCTGACTTCTGGCCTCTTCGCGAAGACGCTCACGAGATGTTCCCTCCTCTCGCGCTACTCGTGTAGTTTCCGCCCGACGAGTGCGAGCGCGATGGGGAGGGTTGGCGGAGGCATGAAGGCTCGGGAGACCACCTTCAAGGAGCTGATCGAGGGCCAGAAACAGTTCCAGGTGCCACTGTTCCAGCGGACCTACACCTGGACGGACACCGACCTCCAGCAATTTTGGGACGACGTACTCGACCAGGCCGACGAACTCGCCGACGGCCAGCCCGGCCCGACCCACTTCCTGGGCTCGATCGTGCTGGCACCAAGCCCGCTGATGCAGGCCTCAGACGTACGGCGCTGGCTGATCATCGACGGGCAGCAGCGCCTGACGACCTGGACGCTGGCCATGTGCGCGCTCCGCGACCACCTCGCCGAGACCGACCAGGACGAGTTCAGCCGCATCAACGAGCTGTACCTGATCAACAGGTGGAAGCGCGGCCCTGGCCCTGACCGATACCGGCTGCTGCCAACTCAGGGCGACCAGACGGCGTTCTTCGCCTGCATCGACGACACGCCCACCAAAGGCGGCGGCGACAACATCGGCGGCGCCTACAACTACTTCCGCCGGGTCATCGTCAGGGCCGACGATCCCAATGACCCGCACGACCTAGAACGGGTGGAAAGCGTGCTGTGCGGGCGGCTGGAGATCGTTGAGGTGACCGCGGACGCCGCCGATAACGTGCACCGCATCTTCGAGTCGCTCAACAACACCGGCGTCGGCCTCAGCCAGGCGGACCTGGTCCGCAACTACCTCTTCATGAACCTGCCCACGCGCGGCCCGGAAATCTACGAGGCCCACTGGCTGCCTATGCAACGAGCGCTTGGCGAGGACCTTGAGCTGCTGATCTACCTGGATCTGGTACTGCACGGCAACGAGCGAGCCAGGCAGGCGGACCTATACAGCGCCGAGCAGCGCCGCCTGGAGCCGATCGCCAAGGACGAGAACGCACTGGCCGTGGAGGTCGCCAGACTGGCCACACGCGCCCGTCACCTCGAGCGCATCCTCCGGCCGGCTGGCGAACCGGACGCCGACCTTCGCGGGGCGCTGGGACGTCTCAACACCTGGGGCGCCCAGACCACTTACCCCCTGGTCATGCACCTGCTCGACCTACGCGACCAGGGACAGGCCACCACCGAGGAAATCAACCAGGCGCTCGTCTACGTTGAGAGCTTCCTCGTACGCCGGATGCTGTGCGGGGTCTACAGCGGCAACCTCAACCGGATCTTCAACGCGATCATCAAGCAGCTCCCGCGTGACCTCCCGATCGCCGAGGCTGTCCGGGTCGCGCTCTCCCAGCCGGGCAACCGCTGGCCAACCGACCAGGACGTGTACGAATCGGTCCGGGCCAAGCCGTTCTACCTCAACGGACGCCACGCCCAACGGACCATGGTCCTGCAGCGGCTGGAGGAGAGCCTGGGCTCCAAAGAACGGATGGACTTCACGGCTTCAAAACTGCAAATCGAGCACATCCTGCCCCGGACCCTGACCGACCAATGGCGGGACCTGCTCACGAAGGATGCCGCTGAGCAGGGCATGTCAGGGCCTGAGCTGCATCGCCGGGTGGTCCACACCCTGGGCAACCTGACATTGACTGGCTACAACCCCGAGCTGAGCAACGCCCCGTTCGAGCGTAAGCAGCGCCTATTGCGCGACAGCGGCCTCGGGCTGAACCGGATCATCGCCGCGACGTCCCGCTGGGGCTACGCCGAGATTATCCAGCGCGCCGACGACCTTGCCGAGCGCGCCGTGTCCATCTGGCCCGGACCGATCGCCACACCAGCGGTTGGCGTGGTGGGCTCGGACTGGAGCCTGATGCACCAGGCACTTGCGGTCCTGCCGGCGGGCTCGTGGACGACCTACGGTGACGTCGCGGAGCTGATGGGCTCGCATCCCGTGCCGGTGGGACAGCACCTGGCCGGCGTCCGGGTGCCGAACCAGCACCGGGTCTTGACCCGCGACGGCAGAGTATCGCCGCAGTTTCACTGGCACGACCCCGACGACACGCGCGACCCCTACGAGGTGCTGCGCAGCGAGGGGTTGCGCTTCGACGCCACCGGCAACGCCGACGCCAATCAGCGGCTTGGCGCCGAGGATCTGGCTCGGCTGCTCGGCCTGGGCGAGGACTGGACCCAGCCCCCACGTGACGGCGAGCACGACGATTCGGCTGTGCGTTCACAACGACGTGAATCGTTTTTCCGGCAGCTGCGCGACCGCCAGCCACAGGAGGTTGTTACCGCGGTCGAGCGCCTGCTGGACCACTGGCGCCGGCTTGGTGGCTACCTGACTTTCGGTAGGGGCCAGGAGACGAGCTGCTTTCTCATGCTGCGAAGCGCCCAGCGCCGACGCCGCAACGACTGGTGGCCGCTTGTGGTGTATCCGCTCAGCGGCACGTGCTCGGTCTATTTCGGTCCGCTGTCCAAGCGGCCACCCTTTGACGACGAACGCCTTCGCGACCATTTCCTCGAGCTCTGCAACCGTGCCCCAGGGGTCAACCTACCGGCCACTAAGCTCGGGCTTTATCCCTCCTTCCCCTTGGCGGCGCTGACCAACAAGGAGGGTCGCGAACACATGCTTGACGCCCTGCAATGGTTCGTGCAGACAGCCGAAGATCCCCTCTCGGCGGCAATCCTCGAAGTGTAAGGGCGCCGAGCACAAGTTCCGTGAGTCAGCTCGCAATTTATGGCGAGGAACATTCGGCGGAGCCCAATCGGGACTACAGATAGGCAAGCGACGACACGAACTTGCTGGTCTTTCACGGGATGACGTGCCGGAATGTCTCCTGCTCAATCACGACCGAGGCCGACGACCACAGGCTACCCCACGGTCTGTATGACCGCCGAGACTATACTTGCGGCGGCGGCCAAGAACACCCCAGCGAGAAGCCAACGCTGTGAACGAGCATGCTGCCGGGATTCTCGCTCTGCCCTTGCCTGTTCGGTCACGAAGTCGAGCACCGCCCGTAGAGTGTCGGCGTCGAGTTCCTCACCGATACCGATTTGTGTAGGTTCAGGGTCGCTGAGTGCAGCGAGATTCCTCGTGCCGAGCGAGATTTCGTCCGATCGGAGCGACCTGCGGCGCGCGTAGCGGGCGTGCAGTGTGTAAGAAGGCTGAGGTCCAGCATTGGTCGGATGAACGTTGGCGCTCTTCCTGAAGAGCCCTGGGAAGTTGTTTAGTGCGATCGTGATTGAGGTCTCATCCAGACCGAGGTCTCTGGCCAGGCCGTTGGGTGAACGACTACGCCAAGCGCAGAGTCCCAGGTACGTCACGAGTGCTAGCAGTACGTCGAGGTGATCGTTGTAGCGTCGTTGACGCGTCATCGTGTGGGCTCCAGATGTGGGGCGAAGGAGCGACACTCAGGCCGATTCGTTCTGTTGACGTGATTCTCCAACTCCAACTGCGCTTCGCCTTACCTCACAAGGGCAAGAGTCTTGGCCTCAAGAAGGCGGACCAACTATCCGGTTCCAATGAGGGGAATGCTTCCACACGTACCGGCGTCGTATCGTAGATGAAACAAGGGGTGACTGCCTATCCGGCAACCTGCGCCGCAGCAGCGTTAGTTGTGGCCAGTTCCCGAGTATTCATCACGAATGAAACGGCTCCCAGAGTGGGGTCCCCGAGTGGCTCTCTCCGAGCAAGTTCGGCCGTCCGACCCTCTGTTGGGGGGACTGGGAAGACTGGCCTCTGAATCGGCGGGTGAAGTTGGTCCCTGCCGAGCGTTTCGATTTGGTGTATTTGCTTCCCAAAGCGGTCCTAACGGTCATGACTGAGGCGCCCAGGATCCACGTCAGTCAGAGATCTGGAAGAATCCCATCCCATGGCTCGAATGGTGCCAAGCACGATCTCCAGAGACCGCCCCCACTCGGAGCGTGTGGTACATCAAGCGCTCTCAGGGCTTCCGGATGACTGGACCGTCTTCTACAGCACCGGATGGCAGTCCGAGCGGCGCGGCCGGCCGGGTGACGGCGAGGCCGACTTCGTTCTACTCCACCGGCGAGGACTGCTGGTGCTCGAGGTGAAGGGTGGCACGGTCAGAATCGTCGATGGTGAGTGGGAATCAATCTCGGCTGGGGGTCAGGCGCATCGCATCCGCGATCCGTTCCAACAGGCGCTCGACTCTCGGAAGGCGCTCCAGCGCTACCTGCGCGAGCGCCTCCAAGGTTCGCCATGGCTAGACACCGGCCACGGGGTTTGCTTTCCCGATAGCCGGATCACGGGTGACCTCGGCCCCGAGGGTCCGCGGAGCATCGTATGGGATCGCGATGATCTCCGCGACATAGGTAGAGCCACCGAGACTCTCGTAGAACACTGGGGACTCGCGTCGACGCTCGGGCCCGCGCAACTGAAAGCGATTCATCGGCTTATCGCGCCAACCGTCACCATTCGGCCGCTTCTGCGAGAGGTCGTCGAGGACATCTCAGCCAGGCTGCTGGAGCTTACCGATCAACAGATCGCCGCTCTCTCTATGCTGCGGCGGAATCGAAGAGCGATCGTGTACGGGGGAGCGGGGACAGGCAAGACCGTGCTCGCCGTCGAACGGGGCCGCCAGCTGGCCAGGGATGGCTTCTCGGTCCTGCTGGTCTGCTTTAACCGACCGCTCGGCCAGTACCTGGCCCAGCAGTTCGACGGCATGAGTCCGATCCGTGCGACCAGCTTCCACGTTCTCTGCCGGGAACTGGCGCTCCGGGCAGGCGAGCTGCTCCCCCAGCGGCCATCCCAGACCTGGTGGGACGAGGTGCTCCCGGCGGCCACCCCCGACTACGCCAAACGAGTCGGCTTTGACTGCTCGGCGATCGTGGTCGACGAGGGGCAGGACTTCATGCCCGACTGGTGGCTCACGTTGGAACTTCTTCTCAAGGAGCCCGAAGAGGATCCGTTCTACGTGTTCGTCGACACAGCGCAGCAGATCTACCGGCCGGGGTGGCAGCCTCCGTTCACGGGACCGGCGGCCGATCTCACCATCAACTGCCGCAACACGATGGAGATCGCGAAACGCGTCGCGGGCGTATTCGGCGGCGACATCCCCACGCTGGGAGCCTCCGGACCGGATCCGACCTTTCTTATCGTCAAGAGCCCCGAGCAGATCGAGGCGAAGCTACACCTGCTACTGGCGAAGTACCTGATCAAGGGCGGGTTGCGGCCCGACCAGGTAGTCGTCCTCTCCACCAGTCGCCCGGAGGTCGACCGGCTCCGAGGACGAGAGTTCGCCGGTTTCGGGCTCGTGGCCCCGGGTGAGGATGGCGTCGTCACCGAAACGGTCCATCGATTCAAAGGGCTTGAAGCAGATGCCGTGATCCTCCTGCTACCCAGTCTCTACTGGGACGAGGACCGCGTGCTCGCCTACATCGGGATGAGCCGGGCGCGGGCGCAGCTGGCCGTTCTGGGCCCACCGGAGGTGCGGGCGGCCATGGCCTGGTAGACGCACGCTACGAGCCCAGTGCGGCGCGGCGGCGAAGCCGCCACCCAGCGAGCCTGGCCCGATTCGCGCTCCGCAAGGACTTGATGCGTGCAGCTTCACTCGTCATCCATGCCGCAGCATCAACCCTGGCCACGAGTGTCTTTGACACTGGGTCGACGTCCTCAACGGCGAGCCCGGGCAACGCGTGCAGGTCAAGATCAGCGTCCCTGGAGGCACCATCGAGCGCCGCCCGAAGCTGGGTGGCCACATTGTCGAACGCGTCCATTACGTCGCGATAGGTGAACTCGAGGACACGCACGCCTTGGGCCTCAAGGCGGTTTCGGACCTCCAGATCATCGAGGATCTTCTCCTCGGATTGCGTGTGGTACTCGCGGCCGTCAAGGAAGACCGAGACGTCTGGGTCTCGATATTCGCAGTCCACGCGAATAATCCGCCGGCCTCCGATCACGCGAACCACCTGGAGGGTCGGCGCAGGTAGCCCGGCCTTCTTTAGTCGCTCGAAGAACTCCATCTCAAGGAACGACTCCAGCCGATCGTCCTCGGCCTCTGCCCCGGCGATTGCCTCCGCTCCTGCGAGCCGTCGGAGCGTGCCCAGCACCTCGAACCGGTTAAGGATCGCGTGGTAGCGCTGGTTCCAGAAGTCGCGGAGACACCGGTGGCAGGAGTCCCGGCACGAGCAGGAGGCGAGGCGTTCCGCGGCCTCATTGGCAGCCTCTCTCAGGCCCGACGCGCCGTTCGTGAATAGCTTCGGCAGATAGCCGGTTCCACCGGGCATCGTGTCGTACAAGACAAGCGCGACTGGGATCCCGGCCCGATGCCGTTCGAACCCGTCGAGGTCACGCCGGCCAGCCTGCAGAGTCTCCCGGATGCCCAGCAGGAGCGCTTCGGCCATGGTTGCTCGCCACGAGGCGAACGCAGGATCCTGCACAGCCTCGGGGAGATGCAGCTCCATGACGTCACCCCGCACCTGGGCGGTGAGCCAGATCGAGCGCTTCACCAGGTTGCTGTGGGGGTCTTTGCGGGCGGGGCAGAACGGACGATGCCCTGGCGCCTCATACTCCTCGACCTCTACATCTTCGTCGTCAACGGGTGCACGGAGTTCAGCCGCGTACCCACAGCCGGTACAGATCTCAAACCCGTGCTCGCCTTCCCCGTCCACCAACCGAGGGCCGATGTTCGCGATCGTGATCGTTCGGCCGTGGGTTCGCTCGAAGGTGAACCCGCCCAACCTCACGACCTCGGGCGTGTCCTCCGCTGTGCCGAGCATATGACGGACGGCATAGTCGGCCCGACGGCGGAACTCGTCCTCGCTCGAGATCGCCCCGCCGCTGGCCTGCACGCCCGTCAGGGCCAACGCGGGCTGCGTGACCAAATCCGCCCCACAGTACGGGCAGGATTTCTCAAGCGGGTTCATGGTCAGGTACTCGCACGCATCGCAACGCCGGCCCTGGCTGATGACATTGTCTCTATGCCCTGGGTCGGCTCCTGCCTCCTCGACCGGAGCCGGGTCCAGGCGGTGCACCTTCATGCGACGGCCGCGCGCGTACACGATGTTGCCTGGAGCGAATTCGGTTATCGCCACCGGCGCGGCCTGGACGAGCGGCTGGTCGCTCCCTAACGGGTGGAGCAGCACGCTCTCTCCCGTGAACCCGTAGCGGGGAAGGAAGCCGACAAGGCCCAGGAACCCCAAGGGCTGGTACTCGGGCGATGACGGCGACGACAGTCGCACGATCTCTCGGTACAGGCGGTCCTGGAAGTCCTTTTCGGTCTTGGAGGGGATCCCCTTGCCGTGCAGGCTCTTCTTGTACTCCTCGACCAGCGCCCGATACCGGCCGCACCAGCGGTTCAGCGCGCGCCGAAGATCCTCCAGGAACCGGCCGATCTGCCCGGTGCACAGCGCCTGGATGTCCTGCGGCGGTGCCGGGTCAGTCGGCGAGGCAAAGGCTCCACGCGCGGCCTGTTCAACGGCCGCGTGGACGGCCGGGTCGGCCAGCTTCTCCGCGAACGGTGTGAGCGTCGACTCGCGCAGCACGCCGTCCTCGTCGGCGATCGTCGGCTCGTCCGCGGGGCCGCCACCCTCAGTCTCGGGAACCCACCTGGTTGGCAGGTCAACCCGCAGGACCTCCATCACCAGGGAGTTCACATGGCGGCGGAGCAGTGGCTGGTTGTCCAGGGAGATCGCCGGGGCGCGCACCTCGCCCGCGATGAGCTCCCCCGGCTGCTGGAAGAAGTAGCTGTCGTGGGGTCCGTGACCGGCATGCGCCACGGCAACGGCGGTCTTGCTCCGGCGACCCGCCCGCCCCACCCGCTGGGCGTAGTTCGCTGGCGTTGGCGGCAGATTCCGGAGGATGACTGCGTGGAGGTCGTCTAGGCTCACGCCGACCTCAAGAGTGGGGGTACACGCCAGCGCGTCGATGATCGGATGCTCCCGGTCGTTGAATCGCGACTCCAGCGCGAGTCTCGCATCACCCTCGACCTGCCCGGAGTGCTCCCGCACGATTAGCCGCCGCGGCCGGCCGACGTACTGACGGCGGTAGAAGTCGCGCTCGGCCAAGGGCTCGAACGGCTGCGGGATCCCGGGGCAGTGCCAATTAGCACACAAGGGCCGTCCGTCGACATCGCGCAACAGCGCCGCCCGCACTGCCCCGCACCGGTCGCAGCGCCACAGCGGCGTCGCCGCGCGCGTCGAGACAAGGAGGCGACCCTGATCAACCATCGCGCGCTTGCGCCCGGCGACCGTGCTCTCGGTCAGGAGCCCGACCGAGATGAGCCGCGCGGCGAGCGTCTCGACCGTCTCGTTGGCCTCGGTCGGCGCCTTCTTGAGAATTCTTCCCACTAGCTCCGACATTCGGGTTGCATGCTGCGGCGCGGTCCAGGGTCGGATGTCCAGACCGTCCTTGCGGCTGGTGAACTTCTTCTTCCCATATCCTCTGGTGGCGTTCACGGCCCGGTCGCCAATCCGCACGCCATGGTTCCGTACCAAGGACCGCGGATCGAGCTTGAGCATCCAGTGTGAGACCGCTCGCCCGTAGCGCATGGCGTCGACGACCGCCTGGATTACCTCGGGAAGCAGCGACTCCCCAAAGGGATGGCCGGGCCACCTCGCGCTCACCTTGGCGGCCAACGCGTTCAGGTCGTCGATGCCGACGACGATCACGCCCTCCTGCTCCAGGGAGAAGCGCCGACGGGCCCGCTCGGTGACCTCAAGCGCCGCCTCCCACGAGAGCTGCCGCTCGATTTGGCGCCGGTCCTCTACGGACATCTCGTAATCAGGATCGCTGACCTCGGCGAAGTTCCGTGAGGATTCCCCGACCAGCCAACGGCGTCGGGAGTCGGGATCATCTATGACCAGCGGGAAGACGGCACCCGGGATCGACTGCAGGCTAGTGGGACCCTTCGCCCGCACTGCTTCTACAACGAGCTGGCGGACGGCGATCCTCGCCCCTTGGTCGTCGGCGTAGCCTGCCTGCTGGGCAGCGTTCTGCCGGGAGTCGGCGAAGACCAGCAAGCGCCCGCCCGCATCGTCGGTGCGCGCTCGCAACTCGTCGGAGAGACCCTGGGTCAGGACCGCAGTGCTCGCGGCCGCCGAGCCCTTCAGGGGCAGCAGGATCGGTCGGGTCCGGGCACCAAGATCGCCGCAGGCCGGGCAGTGGACCTGGTCGGTCGAAGCCAAGAGCTGAACGCCGCCGAAGGCCGGCCGTAGGCAGGAAGGCAGATGGTCCAGCTCCCTTCCCTCCAATGCGAATACCCCGCAATATGGGCATACTCTGGCCCGGGTCCAACGGACCTTCGCGCCCTCCTCGTCCTCGTCAATGACCTGCCGGAGTCGAACGGGATCGGCGAGGAAGACTGATGGGACGTCTCGCTCCTGGTCGACGGCCTCTACGCGCTGAATCGACTCGACCTCGCGGGTGGGCGCCGGGCTGGTCCAGAATGCCTCACCGCAGGTCCTGCAGCTCGCGAGCGGCAGGGTGAGCGCGTCGCAGGAGCACCGGCTCCCGTCGGGCGGGGTCAGCACGCCGTGGGCTGGATCGACACATCGCCACAGACCGGCCATGCTGCGAAGCATCTGATGCAGCCGCGGGCGGAACCGGGGCTCCGGTTCGGCTTCTCCGACCGCGGGCAACCTGGCTGCCGCACCGAGCAGCAAGATGGCCTCAGCCTCCCGGCGAAGGCCCTCCAGTGGTGCACCGGCGCGCTCGGGCAGCTCCCCCAGAATCTCTGCGGCCCTACTCAGAGGTGCCGGGCGGGCCAGCGCTCGCTCCACCCTCGCAACGGTTGCGAACTGGTCGATCACTCGGCCAAGCGCCTCGGGGAATGTGTCGTCGCCCGGAAGATCGACCCCGAACGCTACCCCGGCCAAAGCCGCCAAGGCAGCGTTATCGTGAGCTGCCTCCAGCAGCTCGCGAGAGACTGCCGGCACTGGAGGAACAGTCGGGCCACCGTCGGCAAAGGGGACCTGCGTCTCGGTGATCATGGCGTCGGCCCCGAAAGGCGCTCCAAAGAACCGCTCAGCGAATCGGACCAGCTCCGCCTCTTCCGGCTCACTTCCCGCCGTGGCGCTCGTACCGACCGCGCAGATCCGACCCTTCGAGCCGGCGACGTGCTGGCGGAACCTCCGGAGCAGACAGCCGACCTCGGCGCCGAGCACGCCGGTGAACAGGTGGATCTCGTCGACGATTAGGTAGCGTGGGGCTCCGTGTTGGAAGAGTTCGTCGTCCTTCCGCCGCACCAGCAGGTACTCGAGCATGGTGTAGTTGGTGAGCAGGATGTTGGGGGGTTGGTCCCGCATGGCCTGGCGGGACCATCGCAGGTTCGGCGGCGCGTTCTCTGGGCGGCCCGGCCGGCGCGGATCTCCGGTGTCGGTCTCGGGTGTGTCCCCCGTGTATCGGCCGTAGGTCACTTCCGGCACGTCAGCGAGCAACTCCCGAAGCCGCTTGAGCTGGTCGTTGGCGAGGGCGTTCATCGGGTAGATCACGACGGCCTTGACGCCAGGGCCTGGATCCCGAAGGCAAGCATCGACCACCGGGATCAGGAAGGCCTCGGTCTTGCCGGACCCAGTGCCAGAAAGCACAAGCGTGTTCTGAGGACCGTCGGGACGTGAAACCGCGAGACGCTGGATCGCCCGGTGTTGGTGGTCGTACAGCTCGGTGAAGCCCCACGGCACCTGGAGCGTCTCCTCAAGCACCAAACCGTGAAGCGAATCGATCTTCGGGCCAGTCAGCCCAGGCCGTTCCAGCTTGATGTGTGGCTCGGCCCACAGCAGCCCCTCGTCGATGAGCCGCTCCCGCTGCTTGTCGAGCGCAGGGTCGCGGAGGGGGAAACTCGCCCGCACGTAGCGGCGGAACCAATCGAGCGTCGCGTCGGCGACCGCGAACGGCTGCAGCATCATCCCTCCTCCACTACGTAGTAGCGGGCCCGCTTGCCGCTACCTTCCCTGAATGCCACGCCCTCCCTCTGGAGCTGCTTGAGAACGGTGCGGATCGTCCTTTCCTCCTGCTCGAGCGCCTCGGCGATCTCTTCGACTGTCATCGAATCGGCGCCCAGGAGTTCCTCCACTTCGGCGATGAGCGCGGGGTCCGTCGGAGTCTTCGCGCCGCGGGGCGTCGGCCGGTATGGGACCGCGCCGAGGTCTCGGTAGGCGGCGACCCGGTGGTCAACCTTCCGGTACTCGGGTTTGGGCTCCGGCAGGTCCACCCCGATCTCCCACATCAGCTTGGCAACATCGGGGGGCTTGATCCCCTCGCGCTGGCAGTAGGTGAGCAGCGCGAGCTCCCGTGTGACGAACGACTTGGGCTCCCGAGGCAACATCGGCTGGCTGCGGTCGAGGTTGGGGAACGAGCACAGGACAGCGGCGTACTGCGGGAGGGAGAGCTGGTAGGCATTGGCAACCACGGCGTCTATTGTCGCCCGCCGCTCAGCGATCTCCCAGGCCTCCAGTGTCGGACGAGGACGGCCCGGATAGAGACCGGCCCACAATCCACCGAACTCATCGGATCGGCAGACGACTTCTGCGGCCGGTTCGATCACGGCCTCGAGGCTATCGACAGCTGGGGTAGGCACGGAGTTGATGATGCCGTACTTGAGACTAGTAGCACCCCTGAATCTTACGAGGTAGTCAAAGGGGAAACTTGACATCAGGCTGACCAGAACCAGTACCTGCTTTTCGGTCAATGACCCGCCCCAAACAGTCGGCGCCTTGTCCTTTGCCGCTGTGCAAGGCGGGAGCACGCATGCGATGGCGCTGCGCTCGTCGACCGCCCTCGCCACGTCTCTCCACGCTACGCGGTAGTGGCTCATCGCCGGGGTCTGGTCCTTCCATTTCCGGGCCTCGATTGCTATGACCTCCGGCCCGCTCACCCAGTACCTCGGCCCCTTGCCTTCGGCCGGGAACTCCAAGTTGTAGAACAGTTGCCCCTCGACCAGCGGCCACCACTCCACTCCATCGGCGTCAATCCACCGGAGGCCCTCGCGCCTGGCCCCGACACTCTCGAAGTGGGCCGCCTCCTTGAATCGCCAAGCGTCCTTGTCGGCATCCAACTCTCGACAGTACGTGAGACCCCATCCACGTTCGTCCAGGTTGAGGGGCGGGGCCACCGTGGCGCATTGGGCTGCTACCTGGGCGTCCAGGGCCGTTTGCAGCTCGGGGAAGGACCAAGTGGCCGGGGCTAGCTTGCGGATCTGGGCCACAGACAGCTCGGGAGCCTCGCGGTCCAACTCAGCGAGCACGGCCGGTATCACGTCGAGGCCGACCGCGCGATCACGTCCTGCAGCGTCCTTCCCCACGAAGAACGCGGCCCTGAACCGCTCCGTCGGCCCGTTGCCCCGCTGCGCGACGAGCAGGACGACCTTGATGCGCGAGTCGATCGGGAAGATTCCCTTTCGGTTCTCGAAGACGTAGCAGCGCTCGAGGACCCCCTCAGTCAGGAGACGCTGGCGCACGCCGGTGGCAGGCGAGGACACGTAGTAAGAGTCGGGCAGGACTTGGCCCAGTCGCCCCCTCGGACAGAGGAGCCCGTAGGCACGCTCCACGAACAGCCGGAAGACGTTCGCGTCACCCTTGCGAAGCTGACCGTCGGGTGCGTACCAGTGGAACCTCCCACTTGCCGGTTTCGAGTAGGCCGACAGCTCGTGCAAGAACCGCGCCTGTGTTCGCCACGTCCCGTCGACGTCCGGGTCCAGGCGCAGCTCCGTCTTGCGGACCTCCTGGTCCACCTTCGGCACCCCTGGACGGAATACTGTCGGGTCGTAGGTGCTAAAGAACTCCTTCACGTCCGGGCTAAGCGTGTTCCAGGGCGGGTTCCCGATGACCGCGTCGAATCCGCCGCGCTCGATCATCACCTCGGGAAATTCAAGGGCCCAGTGGAAGAAGTGTCGCCGCTTGGCCACTCGGCTGGCTGCCTCCAGCTGGGGCAGGAGCCGCTCAGGTACCGGCTCACCCTCCAGGAGTCGGGCCACGATCGTCTCGAAGTCGGGCACCATGGCCGGGGTAACTGGGCCACGGTCATCGACTGAGGCGTCCTCACCGTCGCTGAACCACTGGGCGCACCAGAAGTCTGCCGCCGTGCGGAGGCGATTCCGGAGCGACTCCTCGGCGACCTCGATGGAGCGGAAGGCCTTGGCAGCCCGGAGCGCGTCGTCGAGCGTCTCCGACTCCCTGGCTAGGACCCCTAAGCGTTCCTCAGCGATCCGTCGGAGCGTCTCCTCGATGGCCGAGGAGTCGATTCCTGGCAGCTTGGCCTGCGTCGCCTGCTTCGGCGCCTTGCGGTTCTTCAGCCGCTCCAACGCCGGCCGGCCACGTTCGCCTGCCTCATTCTTCAGATACGTGATGAGTCCCCTGGCGGCCCCAGTCGGCCAGGTAGCGAGGTCGACGGCGGATAACTCGCCGTACTCAGTGGTGAACCCCACACCAATAAGCGAGTCACCGCACCGAAGATGGGCGTCCAGGAAGCTGAGCGGCTTGCCCTGCTCGAGCGTCTCCAGCCACAGCGAGACCTTCGCCAGCGCCACGGCCAGCGGGTTCAGGTCAACTCCGTAAAGGCAGTCGCGGACCACCGTCCGTTCGGCCTGGCGGACCATCTCGGGGGTCACCCGGCCGCCGGCGCCGGCCGCCCGGATACGGGCAAGGGCGAGTGCCAGGACCCTGGCCGCTTGGACCAGGAACGCGCCCGAGCCCATCGCCGGGTCACACACCCGGACCGCGAGCAGAAGGCGCGCAGCCGTCTGGGGGTGGGCGGCGGCTCGGTCGACGATTGGGGCGACGATGGGGTCGAGCGCGGCGTGGGTGAGGTACTCGGTGATCTCATGAGGGGTGTAGAAGGAGCCGCTGCCCTTCCGGCGCCCAGACGCGGACTCCAGCACAAAGTCGCCGGCCTCCAGGTGGCGAAGGACGCGGTATCCCTCGGCCTGGTCGGCCTCTAGCACGCGGCGGTCGCCGTCGACCAAGACCAGCATGCGACGGCCGGGCGCCAGGTAGGGCTCCAGGACCAGCAACCCCTCGTAGATGGAGCCGAGCTGGTCCACCCCAAGCTCGGCGAAGCTCGAGCGGCGGCCGAGCCTGCGGCGAGCGCTCCCCGGCACGCCAAGCGCGATCGAGGTCAAGGCGCGGGCCCAGGCGGGGTCGGCGATCGCGCACGAGTCGAGGAGTCCGGTCCGCTCCGGGTCGAACAGCTCGCCGCCGACCGGCTCGACCCCCAGCGCCTGCGCAGCCTCGGCAGGGCCGTACCGCAGGAGGTCGAACAGTCGGCTGAGCGTGTCCCCGTAGTACGTACCGTTGCGGTCGGCGTGGCCCGCCCGGGCCAGTTCGATGAGATGGTCGGCCGAGTAGGTCGTGGCGTATGCCCCGGCGCCGGAGACGGGCAGCACGTCCCGGGCCTCCGCGTACAGGACGAACAGGATCCGGTACAGGTAGTAAAGGGTCTCCTCGAACAGCCGTTGCAGGTCCGCCCGCGATGACCCGCCGAGCAGTTCGGCGTTCGCCGAGTGCTCAAGGGCACCCTGGATGATCGCCTCCGCCGCGTCGACCACGTCGGCGCGCATGTCCGCGGCCAGCGCCGAGGCGTGGCGGCGGCTCTCGTCGACCACCCGGCGAATGAGCGGGACGCCGTCGGTTCCCAGCCGGAACGCCGAGGCGCGGAAGATCGCCGCGAAGGCCTTCCAGGTCGGCTCGTCGTCTAGCTCGACCAGCGAGTCCAGGTCCAGCTCGAGGTACTGCTGGCTGATCCCGCTCGATCGTCGGTACACCCGCATCTTCGCGCTGGCAAGGAGCAGGCCCCAGTCGGCCTCGCCCTGATAGGCGTCGAGGGCCAGCTCGAATTGGGTCGACAGGGGGTCGTCGGCCTTATCCGTTCGGAGGTCGGGGTCGGTGAATCCGGGCAGGTCTGCCACGAGGACCGCGTCGTGGCCCTCATCGTCGCGCCACAGCCGAAGCGGGAATGGGACCCCTCCCTCCAACGTGACAGTCAGCTCCCTCGCGTTTTCCAGTCCGAGGAGTTCGAGCCGCCTGGCCTGCCAGTCGGCGTCCGGCTCCTCGTCCCGTACCTCGAAGCCGCGGGCGTCCCGGACAAGGGCTCGCGCCTTGCGCTTGAGCGTGGCGTAGGTCTCCGGGTCGATGTCGACCTCCTCGCGGCGGGCCCAGACCTCGAGGAGGAAGTAGGGCGAGGCGAGCTCTCCGACGTTCCGTATGGCCGTCATGCCACTGCCCTGACGATCAGCCGGCCACCCAGGAGGTCGCTCCCCGCGAGATGGATCGCCGATCGGTCGCGGATGGCCTCCCGACGCCGCTCATACTCGACCTGCAGCTGTTGCAGCTCCTGCTCGTAAGCCTGCGCGGCATCGAACGAGACGGCGGCTCCGGAACCGAGGGTCATGACCTCGGCTCTCTTGGTCTCCTCGGTCCTCCACAGGCCGAGCCGCTCCAATTCATCGGCGAGCAGTTCGTGGGCGAGGTCGACCAGTTCGGCCCGGCGCTGCCCGGCCCGGCGCTGGGCTTCGGCTCGTGCAGCTTCGGCCAGCCCGGGGAAGGCTGCGCGCCACGGTGGGATCGCCTCGAAGGACGGCACCCCTCCTCTGGAGGGGGCGTCGACTCCCAGGCGTTCGAAGTCCGCAACGGGATCGTGGCTGCACCAGCCATCCAGGCCGACCTCAACGGCCATCAGGGATTCCTCGACCGTTCGTCCCTCGCCGTCGACGAACCTCGTGACAAAGCTCAGCACCAGGCCCGCCCGGTCCCCGGTCTCCACGTCGAAGCGGTGCGGGAACCGCGAGTCGGTGGCTTCGTCACGGAGTTGCTGCAGTGTTGCCTCTACCAGGGGGTGAGCGGGCGAAAGGAACTCCGGGGCCTTGGATTCCTCCCCGTCTGCCGCCAGTACTGCGATGTCGCGACGGAAAGTAGCCTGCTCGATCGAGGAAGCCCCGACCTCGGCGCGGAGCCGCATTGGGACCTGCACCCGGACGATGCCCGGCTCGGCCGGTTCAATCGCGCCTCCGTCGTCCCACCCGCGGAAGGCCGTCTGGAGAAGGTCGCCCACGTGCGCCTCGAAGTCGTCGATGGTACCGAGGCGGGCCACGTACCGTTCGGCTCCCTCGATTTCCTGCTTGTTGCGGAACGAGAGGCGGGTAAGGTCCTGTGCCGCCTTGCGGTTCTCGGGCAGGTCGAGCAGCGCGTCCACCTGTCGGTCGGCATCCGCCCTGGCCTGCTGCAGCAGCCTGCGGACCGACCCCGTCGAGTAGCCCGGCAGGATCGCGCCGACGGAACCCAGCTCGCGGGAGATCTTCTGGAGCTTTTCGATCACGATCTCGAGTGCGCGCGCCTCCGGCCGCCCCTGATTCCTGCTGGCGTCCGCCGCGACGAGCGCCCAGATGTGCGGCACCTCGTCCTGCCCGTATCGATCGATCCGGCCGTTGCGCTGCGAATAGCGGTTCGGGTTCCAGGGCACGTCGAGGTGCACAAGATGTGACGCGGCGTGCTGCAAGTTGATGCCCTCGCTCGCCGCATCGGTGGCGAGGAAAATCTGGACGGCGTCATCGTGCAGGAAGCTCTGGATGGCCTGCTCGCGCTCTCGGTCTGCGGTCCCGCCGTGGAACGTGACGTACGCGATCCCGTCTCTCTCAAGGCGCCGTCGGGTCGCCCGCAGCGTGTCGCGGTACTCCGTGAAAACGACGGCCTTTCGATCACCGATCTTCTCTCTGAGGAGCCAGATGAGTGCCTCCAGCTTCGCATCCCGGCCAAGCGGCACGCGTTTGGCCGCCTCCAGCAGCTCGGTCGCCAATTCGGCTTCTCGCTTAGCCAGCGGCGGCGGGGGTGTCTCAGCCTCGGCTCCGGGGTCCAGTACCTCGTCCTCGGGATCAGATGCGTCGGTGTCCACGAAGGGCACGTCTTCGTCGTAGTCCTCAGGTGCCGGTGGCAGGCCCAGGCGACGACGAAGCGTCGCCCGAAGCGCAGCGACCGAGGACCCGAAGCGCTTCCGGTACAGGCCCGAGAGGAACTGGCAGCCGGTCGCCTTCTGCCGAGCGCCAGCCGACTCGTATCGAGCCTCCTCGACGGCCAGCCACGACAAGTAACGGTCGAGCGGTTCGTCCAGCGCCTTCTCCTGCTTAGAGGCGAACCGCAGCGTCGATTCCACGCCGATTTCGGGCTCCAGGAATTTGCGCCCACCGGCCAGGGTGACCTCGGTCTTGAGCCGCCGGACGAGCAGGCGACTGGCCACATCGACCGGCACCTGGCCAGGTTCGGTCTCAACGAGGGGGTCGAGAAGCCTGAGTAGCGAAAGGAAGCTCTCCGTCTTCCCGTCGTGTGGCGTTGCCGTCAGCAACAGCAGCGCTCCATCGGCGCACTGTGCAGCTAACGCTCGGCCCAGGAGCGCCAGCCGCTTCGTCCTGCTTCCCCGCATGGCCAGATGCGCGGCCTCGTCCACGATCACCACGTCGAATGGGGTGGGGCATTGTCGCAACTCGTCGAGCAGAGCCTGGCGAGCGGCGAGGTTCATCGACACGATGAGCTTGCGCTGCCGGGCAAATACGTTGACGGTCGGAGCCTGGCGGCGGCGCTCGTTGAAGTCGGCGCCGTTCTGAAGGATGTCGAACCGAAACCCGAACTTCGTCCACATCTCGTGCTGCCACCGCTGCGGCTCGGGCGCGGCCCGCGTGACGATGAGGACCCGCCCGGCCTGATGCCGCTGCGCCAGCCAACGCAGGACGATTCCGGCCTCCGCCGTCTTGCCCAGGCCGGTGTCGTCAGCGATCAGGAGACGTGGGCGCATCGTCTTGGCGATGCGGAGGAGGGGGACAAGCTGGTAGGGCTCGACTGCCACGGCTCCCCAATCAAGACCGACGAGCTGCTCGCGACCTCCGGCCATCGTGGTCAGGTATGCGCGGTGGAGCGCCCGCCATCGGCTCCGGTCACTGCTCTCGACGTTGAATTCCGGAAGGGGCAGCTCGTCTGGGACGATGGACCCGGCCTCGAGCGGAAGGAAGGGGGTGAGCTCGAGGTCCTTCTGGGCTGGGTCAAGACCGACCAAGCGGACGAAGCCGCCCTCTTCCTCGCCGAGAACCCGCCAGCGGGCGCCCCGCCAGCGCACGGTCTGTCCGGTCTCCAGAAACGAGGTGCTCATAGTCCTCCCACCGGAGTTGTGTCACAGGCTTGGAGTAAGGCGCAAGGCTGCCAGATTGGGCCAGGCCCCTCCCGACCAGGCATTCTACGAGGCGGCGGTCGCACACGATCATCCAGTTGGCGTTGAATGGGCTATTCATCACGAATAGAAACGGTCCCTGATGGCCAGCCGCGGCCCGACTCTAGCCGTTTCACTATGCACGGCCGCTTAGTGGTCTTCGCCTGATAGGTGGATTTGGCTAAACTCTAGGCGTGGTGTACCTTTCGGCGCGTGCCGGGCGGGAGACCGCCTAACGATGTTGGGTCCAATGGAGACGTTCGCTCATGAGGCGCGGCAGTGGCTGTGCCAGGGGCGGCGTGCGCGGCTGGTTGCGCTGCTGACGCTTGGCGTGGTGCTTGCGGGCGGCTGCGTGGGCGAGAGCAAGGGAAGCCCGGCGGCTACCGCAGCGACCACTGGCGCTCCTTCGACGACGGCGAGTAAGGCGGACTCGCGCGTGGCGGCGGAGACGGCCGTTCTCGATTCTTACCGGGCGTTCTGGCATGACGTCGTAGCGGCTGGGCGGAAGGCGGATTGGCAGTCGCCGCGGCTAGCCGATCATGCGGCGGGGCAGGCGCTCCAGCAAGTCAGGGACCACTACAAGGCGCTGCGGGCGGCTGGGTTGGTGGACCTGGGGACGGTGGAGCTGCATCCGAAGGTCGTGTCGCTGGCTGAGGGGACGGCGACGGTGAACGACTGCGTGGATGTGAGCCGATTCCTTCGTCATGACGCGAAGACACTCGAGCCCAGGGAGACACCGGACCCTCGGCCGGATGCGGGCGTGGCGACGCTGACGTTGACCGATGGCACCTGGAAGGTCACCAGGACCGTGCAGAGGGGCAAGTGCTCGTGAGACTCCCCGCCGCCCTCCTCCTTGTGTCGCTGCTCATGGTTGGGCTTCCGGCGCCGGCGATGGCGGACCAGCCCGTGTTCACCCAGGACCCCACGGGCGTTGGGGTCCAGGTCAGCTCCGACGGTCTCCCGGAGAACACGAGCGATGAGCCCGCCAGCGACCCGAAGGTGACGCATGTGTCGTGCCAGTACAGCGTTGGGCACGGCGCGGGCGGGCTGATCCTTCGGGGTATCTGCTCCAACGGCACGGCCAGCGCGGCAGTGTTCGACCAGTTCGGGAATGGCCGAGTGGGCAGCCAGCCGGTTCCGGCGGCACCGTCAGGGCAGCCGCAGCTACCGGCAGGACCGGCGGTCACCCCGGTGATGCTTGCCCAGCGGGCGTACCGCTTCCTGCCGCTGCCGGCCCCGGTGATCCACACCAATCCACCGGCGACCCAGGATCAGTTGGTGAACCTGGCGACCTTGTTGTGGGTCGGCCGGGAAGCCTGGGGCACGCGCACGGCGACGGCGAGCGTTCCCGGGCTGGCTGTGACGGTGACCGCGGTGCCAGCGACGGTGACCTGGCGCATGGGCGATGGCGGCGAGGTAGTCTGCCACGGGCCGGGAGCACCATTCGATCCGGCCGCCAGTCGGCCGGATCAAACTGGCGCCTGCTCCTATACCTATCGCCGCGCCTCGGCGGGCGCGCCGACGGGCCGGTTCACGGTGACGGCCACGACCACCTGGCGAATCACCTGGACGGCGACCGGCGCAGCGGGCGCCGGCACCCTTCCCCCACTTTCCCGCTCCTCGCAGACGCCCCTTCGAGTCGCGGAGGTCCAAGCGATCAACACCCCCTAACGCGCACAACAACCTCCACATCAAAGGAGCCTCGGTGGCCCCCACGACCACGCTCCCTACTTCGTCACGCCATGCGACGCCCTCGTCGCTGCGCATCGCGCCGACCACTCGTCGGCGCTCCACGCCCTGGATCGCCCTCGGCCTGCTGCTGGTCCTCGGCTCCGCGCTGGCATTCGGGGTCGTCTCCAGCCGGCTGGGAGACCGCCAAGCGGTACTCGCCATCGCGCGCGAGGTCCCCGCCGGGCAGGTCCTCTCCGTTGGGGACCTCGCGACGGTCAACGTCACTGTTGACCCTGGGCTCCGCCCGGTTCCCGCCAGCGAACGCCCGAGCGTTGTCGGGCGGCCAGCGGCGGTGCCGCTGATGCCAGGGACTTTGTTGACGCCCGCCGACCTGGGCGCGCCTGCGTTGCTTGGACCCGACCAGGCCGTCGTCGCGTTGGCGTTGAAGGTCGGGCACTTCCCGCCAGCGCTGACGCCGGGTGCGCAGGTGATGATTGCCGACACGGGTGCTGCGGAAACTGCGGCGCCTTCTGATGGGTCGTCAACGGCGCTGGCCGACACGCCGCTCGCGTCCTCGGCGACGGTCGTGGAGGTCGACCAGCCCGCCGACGACACCCAGGACACGACGGTCGTGTCGGTGCGGGTGCCGGCTTCCACCGCCGCGCGTTTGGCCGCGGCCGGCGCCGCTGATCGGGTTGCACTGGTGCTGCTGCCGTCCAAGTCATGAGTCTGGTCGTGCTGACCTCGCTGAAGAACTCGCCGGGAGTCACCACCACTGCGCTTGCGCTCGGGGCGGTCTGGCCTCCTGAGCGCCGGGTCCTGGTGGCCGAGCTGGACCCTGCTGGCGGGGACCTCGTCAACAGGTTCCGGCTGCCGGGTGAGCCGGGACTGTTGACGCTGGCTGCCGCTGCCCGCCGACATGACCCGAGCCAACGGGTATGGCAGTGCTGCCAGCGACTGCCTGGAGGGCTGGCGGTGCTGACCGGACCGGAGAACGCCGAGCAGGCGCGCAATGCCATGGCCACGCCGGGTCTTCCCGAAGCCTTCTCGGGCATGGACGCCGACGTGCTGGCCGACTGCGGGCGATCCGATCCCGGCTCTCCAGCGCTGGAGGTGGCTCGCCACGCGGATGTCGTTGTGCTGGTCGTCCGGCCGGTATACGCGGAGCTGAAGCGGCTCGTTGGCGCCTTGCCTCGCTTACGGCAGATCGGCTCGCGCCTGGCGGTGGTGCTGATCGGCAAGGGCAAGTACCCGCCCGCCGAGGTGGCTGGCGCGCTTGGGGTCGAGGTGCTCGGCGCGCTGCCCTTCGACCCACAAGGAGCGGCGATCCTGGGTGGGGCGCCGACTACCAAGGGCGCCATTCGACGCAGCCCGCTCCTTCGCTACGCCCACGGGCTCCTGCCGACGTTGCTGGGCAAGCTGCCGGCCGTGACCGAGCAGCAGGTGAACCCCTCCACGACGCGTGCAAGGCGAACCGCGACTACACCCACCCCACAGCCCCACCCAGGCCCGGAGGTCCTGCGGTGACGGTTCGGGGCAACGGCCACCGTCCCGACCGTGGCGTCCGACACCGCCATGCCGAGCTGATCGGGCGGATATGCGACGAGGTGACCAACCGGCTGACGGAGCGACGCCGGGCCGATGAGGCGATAGGCGCGCCACCGTTGGATGAGGCTGACCAGCGTGCCTACGCCCGGCAGCTCATAAACCAGGCGCTGGAGGCGGAAGCTCGCTCGGCCCTCGCCGGTCAGCGCGAGGTGTTCCCCGTTGCCGAGGAGGATGAGATCGCGCGGGCAGTGCACGATCTGCTGTTCGGCCTGGGCCCGCTCCAGCGGCTCCTCGATGACCCCGACATCGAGACCATCAACGCCAACGGCTGCGACAGCGTCTGGGTCCGCTACGCCGGCGGGCGTCGCACGCAGGTCGAACCGATCGCCAGCTCCGACGCCGAGCTCGTCGAGTTGATCCGGCTGGCCGCCGCGCGCTTCGGCCTGGCGGAGCGCCGCTTCGACCTTGCCACTCCGCTGCTGGACCTTCGACTTCCGGACGGCAGCCGGCTGTTTGCCGCAATGGCGGTCGCCGCAAGGCCGTCGCTGTCGATCCGGCGCCACCGCTTCCCCAAGCTTGACTTGGACGACCTCGCCGAGCGCGGCACGGTGGCTCTGTCGCTTCGCGCGTTCCTCGGCGCGGCGGTCCGGAGCGGGCTCAACATCCTGGTGTGCGGCGGGACCAGTGCCGGCAAGACCACCCTGCTGCGCGCGCTGGCCTCGGAGATCCCACGCGACGAGCGGCTGATCACCATCGAAGACGCGCTCGAGTTGGGCCTGGACCGTGACCCCGAGCGGCACGCCAACGTGACCGCCCTGGAAGCCCGCCCACCCAACGTCGAAGGCGAAGGCGAGATCACCATGGCCGCGCTGGTGCGGGCGGCGCTGCGGATGGACCCGGACCGGGTGATCGTCGGCGAGGTGCGGGGCGCGGAGGTCCTCCCAATGCTCAACGCGATGTCGCAGGGCAACGACGGCTCGATGTGCACCCTCCATGCCAACTCGTCGGCCGGCGCGTTCGACAAGCTGGCCACCTACGCGGTCCAGACGCCCGAGCGGCTGGGGCTGGAGGCGACCAACCTGCTGATCGCCAACGCCATCGACCTGGTCGTCCATCTCGCCTACGACCGCGCCTCCGGGCGTCGCGCGGTCGACTCGGTTCGGGAAGTCACCGGAGCGGACGGGCCGCTGGTCGCCTCCAACGAAATCTGGCGTCCCGGCCCGGATGGACAGGCGCTCCCAGGGGCGCCGCTACGTGAGCAGACGCTGGACCGTCTGGTCGGCGCCGGGTTCGTGCCGGACTGGCTCGACAGTTCGGGGTGGTGGCGATGACCGCGCTGGCGCTGCTGTGCGGCGCCGGGGTGGGGCTCGGCCTGGTGCTGATCGTCGCCGGGTGGCGAGGCGCACCCAGGCCGCGCCTCGGGCTCCGCCGGTCATTGACGGTGAGGGTGCAGCGGCCTGTGCTGCGCCTCGGGCTGGCAGTCGGAGCCGGGGTGATCGTTGGCCTTGCCACGGGCTGGCTGGTCGGCGCGGTGGCCGCGGGGATGTTCGGGGCGGTCGCGCCGGAGCTGCTGGGCGGCAGCCGCGCCCGACAGGCAGAGACCGATCGGATCGAGGCGGTGGCGGCCTGGGTCGAACTGCTGCGCGACACCCTGGCGGGCGCGGCCGGGATCGAGCAGGCGATCATGGCCAGCGCTGCGGCGGCACCGGCGCCGATCCGGCCGGCGGTGACCGGGCTGGCTGTGCGGCTGGAGCGCGAGCGGCTGGTCCCGGCGCTCCGCGCGTTCGCCGAGGAGCTGGCCGACCCGACTGTGGACCTGGTGGTCGTGGCGTTGACGCTGGCCAGCCAACGCCGCGCCCGCCGGCTGGGCGAGCTGCTCGGCACGCTCGCGCAAGCCACCAGAGACCGCGCCACCATGCGACTTCGCGTGGAGGCGAGCCGGGCGCGGCTGCGCACCTCGGTGCGCGTCATCATCGGCACCACGCTCGCGGTGATGGCCGCGTTGGTGGTGCTCAACCGTGGCTATCTCAGTCCCTACGATTCGGCGCTCGGCCAGCTTGTCCTAGGCCTGGTCGCGTCCCTGTTCGCGGCGGCGATGTGGTGGCTCGCTCGCCTCGGCCGGCTGGACGATTCCCATCGGCTCGCCCTGACGACGTCCGAAGAAGGGCAGGGACGCCGATGATCACCACGCTGCTGCTGGGCGCCGGGTTCGGCGTCGGGTTGCTGGCCATGCTTCGAGGGCTGTTCCCTCCGCGGCCATCCCTTGCAGCGGAGCTGGCATCCGGCCCGCAGGCGACGCCGACCGAATCCGGCTCCACCGGGCTTGCCGGTCTGCTGGGTGCGCCGCTGTCGCGGCTAGCCGCCGGGCTCGGGCTGAGCCTGGCCAGCACACGTCGCGACCTGGCCGTCACCGGCCAGCCGCTGGAACGACACATGGCCGAGAAGGTCGGCCTCGCCCTCTTCGGACTGCTCCTGGCCCCCGCGGCGGCAGCGGCGCTCGCGGCTGTGGGAGTACGCCTGCCGCTGGCGATCCCGTTGTGGGCGGCGGTCGGGCTGGCCATCGGTGGATTCGTCCTGCCCGACCTTGGGCTCCGCGCGGACGCGGCGACGCTGCGGGGAGAGTATCGCCGCACGCTCAGCCTCATCCTCGACTTGACGGTGATCTCGTTGGCCGGCGGCGCCGGGGTCGAGGGAGCGCTCACCGATGCGGCGGCAAGCGCGGGGCAAGGGATCGCCGCTGCTAGGCTGCGCCAGGCGCTGGAAGAGGCGCGCCTGCGGCGTGAGCCACCCTGGGTCGCTCTTGGACGTCTGGGTGAGGAGCTGGCCGTGCCCGAGCTGGTCGAGCTGGCGGCCAGCCTCGGCCTTGCTGGCACCGAGGGCGCTCGGGTGCGCCCCTCGCTCACGGCCAAGGCGGCCTCGCTGCGCGCCCACGAACTCACAGAGACCGAAGCGGCCGCGCAGGCCGCGACCGAGCGAATGAGCCTCCCGGTCGTGCTGCTGTTCGCCGCCTTCCTCGTCTTCATCGGCTTCCCGGCGATTGCCCGCGTTGTCAGCGGGCTGTAGGTACCGAAAGGAGATAGGCACACGATGCTGCTCGGCGAGATCCCAGAGACGACCCTACTCGAGGCGCTGCTCCTCCAGCTCCGCGCCCACCTGGCCTCAATTGATGGCGAGGGCGGCTACTCCACCGAGACCGTCATCGTCACGGCGCTGCTCGTGGTCGCCGCCATCACCGCACTCGGCTACATCACAGCCAAGATCATCTCGAAGGCCAAGGGCCTGTCAGTCCAGTAGGAACGCGGCCATGCCACCGTCCGTTGACAGAAGCTGCACCGCTCAGTCGAGCGGCGAGCACGGCGCCGCGACCGCTGAGCTGGTGATCGCGACCCCGCTGCTGTTGTTGCTGGTGCTCCTGGTCGTGCAGTTCGCGCTGTGGCAGCACGCGATCCACATCGCCGATGCCGCCGCTCAGGAAGGCGCGAGGGCGGCACGGCTGGAGGGCGGGACCGCCGCCGATGGCACGTCACACGCCCGTGTCTTCCTCGCCCAGCTCAGCCCGACCATCCTCGTCCATCCCGACGTCGTCGCACGCCGGAACGCCGACACCGCCCGAGTCGAGATCACCGGACAGGCATTGACGGTCGTGCCTGGCCTGCGCCTTCCAGTCCGATCGGTCAGTCAGGGCGCCGTTGAGGTCTTCAGGCCAGCGGCTCAAACGCCATGAGCTTCGCCAGCAACCGGCCAGTTCCCAGGAGGCCGGGACGACCTGATCAGAGCGGAAGCGCGACCCTGGAGCTCGTGCTGGCCACGCCGCTACTGCTGATGTTCATCCTGCTCGCGGTGGGTGCCGGTCGGCTCGCGACCGCGCGTGCAGACGTCGACGGCGCAGCACGGGCGGCGGCCCGCGCAGCCTCCTTTCGTCGCGACCCTGGCAGTGCGAGCCTCGCCGCGCGGCGGACGGTGGCCGCCACGCTCGCGGAGCGGCACGTCACCTGCCGGCGGCTCGACCTGACCATCGACGCCCGCGCCTTCCACCCCGGCGGCTGGGTGGCGGTCGACCTGACCTGCACCGTCAGCCTCTCCGAC
>Ga0137368_10000742_pt1 | contig 32849 bp, 30 predicted proteins | sample SagtaG_13_FD_104917 | JGI IMG/M metagenome (GOLD analysis project Ga0137368, IMG submission 104917) | Vadose zone soil microbial communities from Sagehorn Ranch, Mendocino, California, USA - Sage1_L_100_16 metaG | ecosystem: Environmental > Terrestrial > Soil > Vadose zone | place: USA...
GCCGGCGGCGGTCAGGCGGCGCCGCGCCGCCGCTGCCAGCGCCTCGTCGGAGGGCAGCCCGAGCTCGGCGCGGTAGCGGCAGACCTGCTCGAGGTGGTAGCCGAGGATCTCGTCCAGCTCGACAAGCTCGGCGCCGTGCTCCTCCAGCCAGGCGGCGAAGCGCTCGTGCAGCTCCGCTCGCACCGCCTTCGGGAGCGCGTCGTAGGCGGCGTCTCGGATCAGGAGGTGATGGAAGCGGAAACCGTCCTCGCCCGCGAGGTGGGACTTGTCCGGCCTGATCAGCACCTTGCGGACGAGCGCGGCAAGGCGCGGGGTCACCTGCGTCTCGTCAGGTGCAAGCGCCTGGACGGCGCCGCGGTGGAAGATCTCCCCCTCGACCGCGCCCCGCTCGAGCACCCTCCGCTCGGCCTCTTCGAGCTGGTCGAGCCGCGCCGCCAGCAGCGCCTGCAGAGTTGGTGGGACAACCACCTCGCCCTCCGTCTCTTCGGCAATCGCCAGCATCTCCTCGACGAAAAGGGGGATCCCGCCCGCCGACCGGGTGATCCGGTCGCGCAGCTTCTGCGAGAGGCGCTCGGGGATCAGCTGCTCGACCTCGTCGTCGGGAAGCGGCTCGAGCCGGAGCGTCACCGGCCAGGCGGGGCGGCGCTCGGTCAGCTCCGGCCGCGCGATGCAGAGCAGCAGGATCGCTTTGCCCGAGGACAGGAGCGCGACGTGCTCGATCAGATCGAGGAACGTCTCCTCGCCCGAATGGATGTCGTCGAAGACGACGACGAGCGGCCGTTCCTGCGCGGCCTGCTCGAGCGTCTTGCGGAAGGCCCAGGCGATCTCCTCCGCCGAGGTCGTCGCCTCCGTCTCGCCCAGGAGCGAACGGATGGCCGTCGCCGCGGCCTCCTCCTCCGGCAGCAAAGCGAGCTGCTTCAGCACCTCGACCACCGGCCAGTACGTGATCCCCTCGCCGTAGGGGAGGCAGCGGCCGCGGACGGCCCTCACGCCGATCGCCGCCAGGGCCTCGGCAACGAGCCGCGACTTGCCGACGCCCGCATCGCCGACGAGCGTCACCAGCTCGCAGCGCTGCTCGGCCTGGACGCGCTCCCAAGCTTCCCGGACGAGCACGAGCTCGCGCTCACGTCCGACGAACAGCGCTTCGTGGCGGCGCTCCGGCACCTCGCGCACGCGCACGAGTCGGTACGCGGCAACGGGCTTCGCCTTGCCCTTCAGCTCGAGCGGCTCGAGCTCCTCGACCTCGACGGCGTTGCGGACGAGCGCGAGCGTCGGCTCGCCGAGCAGGACCTCGCTCGGCTGCGCCGCCTGCTCCAGGCGGGCGGCGACGTTGACCGCATCGCCCGTCGCGAGCCGCTCCTCGGTGCCGGTCACCACCTCGCCCGTCATCACGCCGATCCGTGCTTGGACGCCGAGCTCGGGCAGCGCCTCCCGCATCTCGGCAGCAGCTCGGACTGCCCGCAGCGCGTCGTCCTCGTGCACGATCGGCACCCCGAACACCGCCATCACCGCGTCGCCGATGAACTTCTCGACGCGGCCGCCGTGCGACTCGACGATCCCCTTCATCCGCTCGAAGTAGCGGGCGAGCAAGGTACGGAGCGCCTCGGGGTCGACCGACTCGCCCAGCGAGGTCGAGCCGGTCACGTCGCAGAAAAGGACGGTGACGGTCTTTCGCTGCTCGCGCGCGGCGGGTGCAGCGGCGAGCGGCGCGGCACACTCCTCGCAGAACTTCGCGCTGTCGCTGTTTTCGTGCCCACAACTCGCGCAAACCAGCACGGTACGAGACTAGATCACGTCCCTACCCACGACTACCTTGGCCCCGGCTCGCCAAAGCGTTTCGCACCCACCTCGATCGCCTCCTCCCCGCGCACCCGCGGTCGCAGGTGCGAATGCCTCAGCCTGGGATTTCCATGCATATGCCCAGAAAACGAAGTTCGGAAAAACACCGTTCCAGGGCTTTATCCAAGCCGTTCCCGCGGAGCGCTCGAGTCGTCTTCCGGCTCGGTCCTTCGTCTCCAGGAGGCCGCCGCATCGCCGTTCGTTCTGGAGCTGCGGACATTCTGTGGTAATCGGCGTCTCGGAAGCTGGTGCGTTTTCTGGTGCGTTAAGCGGCGGGCTAGAATCCCTGTTATGAAGCGTCGGCGTCGACTGCGCAAGCTCGTTCCCGACGCGGAGCTGATTCGGCGCAGGGCGGCGGCGAGCCGTTGCGCGAGCTCGCTCCCGACTACGACGTCACGCACACGACGCTCGGCCGCTATTTCGAGCGGCCGGAGCTCGCGAAGCAGCTCAGGCAGGCTGCGGAGCAGCTGCGGGCCGAGCAGCGAGCCGCAGCGGCGCGCCGCTCGGCCGAGCGGCGGCTCGAACAGGAGGTGCGCAGGAAGGCCAGGGAGCAGGCCGCGGCCGAGCGTGAGCAGTCGCGCCGCGCCGGCGCTGCCTTGGCCGAGCGCACTTCGCGGCGAGGCCCTGCGCGCAGCTCCTTTGAGGCCTGGCTCGACGCGCACGATGCACGCCGGCCCCTCACTCGGGCCGATCTGTACAGCGAGAGCGACGAGATCGCCGCCCGCGTCGTCGCTGCAGGGGGAGGAATGCAGGCCGTGATCGATGCCACCGGCCTGCGCACCCGCGAGAACGTCGTCGGCCTGATCGATCCAGCGATCCTCACGCGAGCGCTCGACAACGACGTACTCGAGCAGGCGCAGCCTCCGCCGGTGTAGGGAGAAGGCCCGGGGATTCTCTTCCAGCCCTGCCCGAGGAGCCGGAGCCGGGGCGCGGCAGTGATCGGCGCCTCAGAACGTGAGAGCTGCGACATGCGGCGGTCGCTGTCAGGCATCGCTCAGTGAGCTTTTGTGGTCGTATATGGGCACGGGAGCGCGGCCCTCCTCCGGCAGGCGCTCGCGAGGCGATTTGGCTCCGTCCGGCGGAGCGACCGCGTGGTGGGGTCTGCCGGCATCGGGCTGCGTCCGCCCGGTCTTTGTCGCGCTTCCGCCAGAGGACGACATCGGCCCCGTGCCCCCCGCCCCTGACGCGTGCTTCTCTGCGCGGCGGGCGCGAAATGGCGACCGGAGAACGATCGAAACACCAACCGCTTGTGGAGCAGGCGGATGGCGGGGGCGGCTCGAGCAACAGCGATTCTGCGGTCGCCCAAGCATCTAGGGCGGTCGAACGCGGCTTCGGAGTGTCGCAGCTAGTGTCGCTTTGCTCGGGAGCCTGAATCCCGCAACCGGCGCGGGCTCACACCCTCAGACTGTCGCTCTGTCGGTGTGTCAGTCACCGACAGAGAAAAGAGCGTCCGCCTAAGAGTCCTGCCTTCTCGTCGTTCATCGGCGAGCCGGGGAAGAGAGGGAAGAACGCCTCGGGCGTTACCGCAGTTTTACCGTTGGGTTGCCCGCGAGTTGCAGGCTCGCAAGCGGCATCTGTGGAGAACGTTGCATACACCACTGCGACTTCCTACGCTGACAGCGATGGCCCGCTCGCTCGGCGCTGATCCCCGGATCGGAACGGAGCTCGCCGGCTACCGGATCGAGGCTCCGCTCGGTCGTGGCGGAATGAGCGTCGTTTACCTGGCCGAGGACCTCGCATTGGGGCGCAAGGTGGCGCTCAAGCTGATGGCCCCCGAGCTCGCCGAGGATCGCCGCTTCCGCGAGCGCTTCCGGCGGGAGTCACGCCTCGCCGCCTCGATCGATCACCCCAACGTGATCCCCATCTACGAGACAGGCGAGGCGGACGGGCTTCTCTACATTGCGATGCGGTACGTCGAGGGGACCGATCTGAAGTCACTCCTCGCCCGTGAAGGGCCGCTCACACCGAGGCGGGCGCTCACACTGCTTTCCCAGGTCGCGGAGGCTCTCGACGCCGCTCACGCGCGGGGGCTCGTCCACCGCGACGTCAAGCCGTCGAACATCCTCATCGCCGGCGAGGGAGAGCGTGAGCACGTCTACCTCGCGGACTTCGGGCTCACGAAGACAGCCGCCGGGACTGACGAAGGGTTGGAGAGCGTACGGCTCTCCGGAAGCCCCGACTACGTCGCCCCGGAGCAGATCACGGAGGGGATCTCCGGCGCAGCAGCCGACATCTACTCGCTCGGCTGCGTTCTCTACCAGTGTCTCACCGGCCATGTGCCCTACCCTCGCGAGAGCGAGTTCGCCGTCCTCTGGGCGCACGTGGATGAGCCGCCTCCTCATGCGACTGAGCTTCGGCCCACGCTTCCCCACGAGCTCGACGCGGTCGTTGGCAGAGTGCTCGCAAAGGAGCCTGCCGCGCGATACCCATCGGCCCGGCAGCTGGTCGACGCGGCGCTGGCGGCCTTGCCGGAGGCGAAGATCGCGCTACTCGGGAACCGGCGCCGCCTCGTACTCCTAGCTGCCTCCGTCGCCGTCCTCATAACCGCCGCTCTCCTAGCAATTCTCATCGTCACGCGCGACGACGCGAGGTCGGGCACCGAGCCGACCCTTGCGCTCGCTTCCGGCGCCCTTCAGCGCGTCGACCCGAAGACAAACGAGCTCGTGGCCACGATCCGCCTCGGCGGCGAGCCCGTCGACGTCGCGGCGAGCGAAGACGCCGTCTGGCTCATCGATCCCGGGCGGAACAGCCTCGTCCGCGTCGACTCGGCCACGAACGCCGTCACCACTCAGGGCTCTGGCGCCGGCGCCTTGGCCGCCGTCGCGACCAGTCCAGCGTCCCCGGCCTACGTCGGCATTGCCGCCGACGGGCCTTCGGGAGCCGTTCTGAGTCAGATCGATGCGAACACCCTGAGGGAAGCCCGGACGGGCCACGCCTTGCGAGAGCTTCCGGGCCTTCCAGGCGATCCGACCCCCGCCCCCGTGAGCGCGGTCGGCGCCATGGCCGGGACCGCGTCGGCGGGCTGGGTGGCGGATGTGGCGGCGGGAACGATCACTCGCGTGAGCGACCAAGGCCCTGCGCCGCGCGTCAACGTCGACATCGGGGGTACGGCCCTCGACCTGGCTTCGACCCGAAGCGAAGTCTGGGTCGCGCAAGGAAGCGTACCGGGAGGAGGCGGGGGAGGAAGCGTCGTTCGGCTCGACGACGGGGGCGAGGTCACGGCCAGGGTGCCCCTCTCCTTTACGCCTTCGGCAATCGCGGTCGGCGCAGAAGGCGTCTGGGTTGCCGACCCGGAAGGGAGAAGAGTCTGGCGCGTCGACCTCGACCGCGGCGGCGCGACGCCGGTCCCCGTCGGTGGCCACCCGGTGGACGTCGCCGTCGGCGCCGGCTCCGTCTGGGTGGTCAGCGCAGGCGCGGGCGAGCTCGCGCGGATCGACCCGCAGATGCTCGACGTGGTCGCGACCGTCGAGATCGGGGCGAACCCGACGGCCCTCGCAGCTCGTGAGAACGGCGTCTGGGTCGCACTCGAAGGAGGCACGCCGTCATCGTCCGTGAGATTTCCGCGACGGTATCGACGGCCGCGCTATGACATCGAGGGCGTCTATCCCAAGCGGTGCGCCGAGGGCCTCTCTGGCCGCCTCCCTGTCCGCCTCCGCGACTGCCTCGTCGTCGGCTCGGCACCGGTAACCGCGGCCGACGGATCGTCCGCATTCATCCGGCTCGCCATGAGGGAGAGGCGCCGTCGAGGCCGCTCTGTCAGCTGCCGCGGCAAGCGGTACAACGCTCCCGTCACATCAGACGTGAGAGGCGACGCAGGGACGGGTCGCCTTCAGGTTCCCGGCTGGGGCACGGTTGCGCTCAACCTCGACCGGTCCGTGCTCGCGGTCTCAGGCGTCCCCGATACGCCGGCGCTCTGCGCGGCCCAGGCCGGTACCTGGTTCGGCGTGAAGGGAGCGATCAGGGGGGCGGCCGGCACCTTCACGACCCGTGGGCCGGACAGAACCCTGGTTTTTCGACTCGTGCCCTGAAACTAGGCGCCCTCGTGCGCGAGGCTCCAGGTGTAGCGCGTCAGGTCCTCGACAGGAGTGAGACCGCCCGGCCGAAGACCGCGGCGCACGAGCAGTACCGGCGGACGGGCCCTTCGTGCGAGCGCGAGACGGACCGGCCCGAGACCTTCTTGACGCCATCGCTCGGAGAGGCCGACGACCACCAACCCTGCCTGCTCGACCGCCCTCATCACCCCTTCTTCGCCGGGCGGGACGAGGAGCGGCTTTGTCGCGATCCCCGCCGCCCGCTGAACGACGAGCGAGACTCCGGCGAGAAGCCGGCTCGCGTCGCGCTTCGCTCGGACCGGGTCGGCCGAAGACCCTAGAAGCCGAAGCGTCGCTCCTGTCGAGGAGGCGATCCAGGCGCCGATTTCGACAGCTGACCACTCATGCTCGGCGCCGCCGAACGGAACGATGATCGGAAGGTCGCCTGCAGGCCTTGTGCCTGCTTCGTCCCGGGGCACGAGGAGCGCGACGTCGCACGGCGCTTCCCCGAGGACAGTCTCGAGCTCGCCGTCGAGGGTGCCGTCTGCGAGCAGGGCGGAAGGGCTGTCGACGACGAGGAGGTCGACGTTCTGCTCGGAGGCGAGCCGTACGACGTCCGAGCCCCAGGCGTCCGTCGTGAAGGCCGCTGCTCGGGCGGTCACGCTCGCTGCGGTGAGCGCTGCGCGGCGCTCTTCAAGGAGTGTCGCCGCTTTCTCGAGCTCGTCATTGGCGTGGACGAGCGCGGCGACGATGATCTCCCGCCGAGGGCGTCTCGTGAGCGGCTCCGCAATCGCGAGGAGCGCATCGAGCTTTTCCACGGCAGTGGGAACGACGAGAATCGACCGCTCGGTCGCCGCCTCGCCCGCGGGGGAGCGAGCGGGGCGCTGCTCGATCACAGGTTCGGAGGGCTGAAGCTCGAGCTCGGGATCCTGCCGGAGAATCGCCCGTTCGAGTTCTTGAAGCGCGTGCCCGGGCTCGATTCCGAGCTCGTCCACAAGCGTCCGCCGCGCGTCCTGATAGGCCTCGAGCGCCTCGGCCTGCCGGCCGGCCCGATAGAGCGCAAGCATGAGCTGGTAGCGCAGATGCTCTCGGAAAGGGTTCTCCGCTATTAACGCCTCGAGCTCCGCGACGAGGTCCGCGTGGCGGCCGAGCGCCATGCCCGCCTCGATCCGCTTCTCCAGCGCTGCGACCCGGAGCTCCTCGAACCGAGCCGCGGCCGCGCGCGCGAAGGCTGCGAAGCTCAACTCCGCTAGAGCCGAGCCTCTCCAGAGGGCGAGAGCCTCGCCGAACCGCTCCGCGGCCTTAGCCGGGTCACCTCGGCCGAGCGCCAGTTCGCCCTCGCCGGCGAGTCTCTCAAAGCGGTCCAGGTCGAGCTCCTCCTCCTCGAGCTCGATCAGGTAACCCGGGGGGCGGGTAACGAGCACGGTCCTCGCAGGGTCGACCTCGAGCGCCTTCCGCAGCTGCGAGACGTGCATCTGGAGCGCCTTCGCGCCGGTCTCGGGCGGATCCTCTCCCCAGAGCTCGTCGATCAGCCGTGAGCTGGAGACCACGTGGTTCGCGTTTAGGAGGAGCAGCGCGAGGAGAGCGCAGCGCTTCTCACCGGTGAGCGGGAGCCGAAGGTCGTCGTGCCAGACCTCAAGCGGCCCGAGGATCCGGAAATCCACCAGCCCTTACCTCCCAGCGGACGCTAGCACGCTCCGAAGCCGAGTCCGTGGCTGCGCGTTGCCGGGGCGTTACCGGTCGCTTGCCGGGCCACCGGAGGATCTGAGCCGTAATGAGTATCAGCGAAGAAGCCAGGAGGTCCGGAGTCATGAGCACTTGGGTTCGCCGCGTAATCGTCCTGGCGGCTGTCTCGCTCGCCGCCGGCACGGCGTTCGGCATTTCGAGGGGTCTTCCGTTCAACGAGTCGGCCGGCGGGCGAGAGCGGGTCGCCGTCGTGCCCTCCGGATTCGGCTCGAGGTACGAGCGGGCGGTAGCGCGGATGACACGCATCAATCACCTCTACGAGGAACGGCAAGCCTTACTCTCCTACGCACTGCAATGGGGCGCGCCCCCAAGCGTCGTCGCCCACCTCCGCCGCGAGGTCGCTTGGCTCGAGCGCCGGTACGACCACGCGAGCGAAGCGATCATCGACGCTGCGCGCCAATCGGCGGGTGGCGCACCCGTCTCGACGACTGGTTGAGGGCCATGAGCATGACTCAGCAGAACGACTCCTCGGCCCGCTCTAGCAGGAGGCGATTCCTGGAGCAGATCCGCGCGAAGATCGACTAGCGTCGTTCGTGTCGAGCCTCGCACGTGCAGGCCTTCTTCGAGAGCCGACGCCCGGACTCGAACCGGGGACCCCTTCATTACACGCTGGCGCTCTCGCGGACTCGTTTTAGCGCGTCCACTCCCCGCTCGTCTCGGCGCGCGTCGTTGTCGCAGTATGGCGGAAGCGCGACAAGGACCGCCCGTACGCAAGCGCTTCACGTACTGGACTCTCCGCCGTCGCGTTAGCGCACGAACGCACCATCGCCTGGACGGCTTTGTCACCTCGCTGATCGCCGACCCCCGAAACGCCCGCCTTTCGGGGCCGGTTGTCGGCTCGGTTGTCGGCGTCGCGGAGGTGGTGTAGTGGGCCGCGATCCCTCTAGGCATCAGGTTCCAGCGAGTCGCGTGGCTCCACGTTGTCGCTTTGTCGCGTTGTCGGGCGCCGACAAGGAGAAGACGGCGGTTAGATCGTGCCCTTGCTCAGCGAGCAGGCGAACTACATACGGACCGATGAACCGGGTTCCACCTAGAACGAGGACTCGCACATGCGAAGTATGTCCCGTGGGGTCGACGCCTATGGCTCGCGCAGAGCTTCGTCAGCATCGAATTTGACATCAATCCTCCAGCTGTTACCCGGGTGGTTTACAAAATCGAGTCCCGACCGATCTCATGCCTAAAGTCCACGGGTCATGAACACATGCTTGGTCCTCGGGGCGGGCGCCAGCCTTGCAAATGCCTTGCACTTCCGCCCGGAGCGCATGCAGAACACTCGCCCGCCACTAGACACAACCTTCTTCCAAGTGGTCGCGGCGATGGGAATTCAACTCCCACCGTCAATCCGCCGCTTCTTCCGGCGGATGTCGGGAGCCGAGCCCAAGATCGAGAGCCTCGCCGCAGTGCGCATGGAGGAGGTGTTCAAGGACGTCTTCTTCGACTTCCAAGAGAACAACGCCGACGCTCTAGCTCGGGATGCATACATCGAGTTGATCGACCTCTATTTGAGGGTCCTTCGGGATACGACCAACTGGTTGTGCGATGACGGGCGGGACGGCGCACCTATTGGGCGTCTACTCGCAGACGCCGCTGACTCTTCAGACAACATCACGGTGATCACCTTCAATCACGACCTCGTCATCGAGAACGAAATCGTTCGCCGGTCACGACTGCGTGAGCGATGGTGCCTCGACTATGGGTACGGCTCGCTCGGCCAAGCTCTGATGTTGACGGCTCCCAGAGCAAATGTTCCGGTCTTCGCAATTCATGCGCTCGGCGCCTGCGACCACACGAGGCCTATCCGGATCTTGAAGCTCCATGGCTCGATGAATTGGGTCATCCGAATCAACAGCATCCGGCCAAGCGCCCGCATCCTTAGTAATGGCCCAGAGGGCCGAGACGTCTATCTCATTACGAAACGGAAGATCATCGGCCGCGAACCAATCGTCAGAACGGGCAGGGGGCGAACTCAATGGCAAACATGGCCCATCGTCGTGCCACCCGTGTACGCAAAGCACGCGCTGCGATCGACACTGCAGGACGTTTGGAATGAAGCGCGGGAGGCGCTCGAAGAAGCCGATCGCATCGCGTTCTTCGGGTACTCGCTTCCGCTCATCGACGTCGAAGCAGAGAAGTTGTTTGAACGTGCTCTCGCTGGTAACCCGGGGATTGAATGGCTCGACGTGATCGACCCGGCCCCAGCGTCGGCGCAGCGTTACGCGGGCCTCGCGCCGGCAGTTCCTGTTCGCTGGTATCCGAGGCTGAACGCATTTAGAGCTGCGGGAGCCTTCGCTTAATGAATGTTGAGCACACTTGTCTCAAGGGTCATGGCCCGTGAGTTGTGACGTTGGTCCTCGATACTGCAGGTCAACCAGGGAGGTATCCCCTGCATCGTCTTCGAACGACCGCCGAGGTCGTGGAGGAGCCGCCGGCCGCGCGCGGGCGGAGGCGCCGCACGGCGTGAGCTAGCGGCGCAGGGCGTGAGGTAGCGGCTATTGGGCATCAAGGGCAGCCCGCGTGCTCAGGTCAACCGGAGCCCCGAAAGAGCTCTTCCCAGAAGGGCCGTTGCCCCGGCGCTCAAACTGAACGCGGGGCTTGCCAGGGCTCGATTTTTTGCACCCAACAGGAATTCAGGTCGTCGCTTCCGGAATAGAGAGATTGACGACCCCGTCCGGCGTCCGGCTGTGGGTTGCGTTCAGAATCGCTCGCAAGTCTTCCTCGAACGATTTCTCGACGCGAAACGTGGTGGAGTCGGAATATGTCGCGACGAGTAGATCAACGCCGTGCGCCCATCTGAAAAGGGTCGCCTGGTCTGGTCGCCACCTGCTTCGTTCAGCGGCTACCTGCCTTAAGCGATTGTAAGCGTACGCGAATGTATTGAATCCGATCCCCGTTCGGCCCTGGATGACGAACAGAAGACAGCTGGTCGAGGCCACAAGAAGGCCGGGCGTGGTCGACTCTCCGAACCCAAACGGACCGCGACCAGAAAGATCACGATAGTCGGGCTTCACGGCGAGCGCTGCTTCTAGCGGTGCGTCGTCACCCAGCCCCTTCAGGAGCTCGTTGATCTCACCGCTGAAGCGCTCCGGGTCGATCCCGCGCTTAGCGAAGAACGACACGAGCGCTTCCGCGGTCGCGAACGCCGCCTTTTCCCGTTCGACGACTGCTGCTGGGTCTGACTCAGGGGTCGTTTTGACCGGACTCTCCTCGGAGACACGCCGCCCTGCAGGCCCGACTAATTGCTCCAGAGTCTCGATGAGTTCATTGATCCCGTACTTCCAGTAACGATCGGTCAACTCGAGTGCGTTGTGCCGAGAAAGTGGAGCGAGATCGTCGGGAACCTCCTCGACCTGCGGCATCGGCGTGCCATTGATGAGAAGAGGAATGACGCGTATGTCGTTCGTAAGGGCATGCGCGATTTCCCGACGGACGTAGTCCGTGGGATCGTTCAGACGCCGCCGGCCTCCCGCATCGGTCGCTGCAAGCCAGTTCGGCCCGATTACTGCGAGCACAACGGCGGCTGAGGCGACTTCGCGTTCGAGCCGATCAATGAAATCCGTGCCCGGTTCGATCGCGTCGACATCTCGGAAGACGTGGTGCTGCCCAAACTGCTCCCGAAGGTGCTCGAATAGCCGACCCGCTTGGCTAGCGGTGTCGTCGCGTCGGTAGCTGATGAAAATTCGAGGCAAGTGGAGCAAGGGACGGTATATAGCGCGACGATCGGGCGTCCGGGAGAGAGACGGGCCGTCGGGATCGGTGAGCGCACGGGCGAGCGCCTGATGACGAAGCCCGGCGTTCGCGACGAGATCGAGAAGAAGCGCAAGGCAAACACGAGCCTGATGACCGGCGTGCCCACCGTGATCCAGGATCTGTTGACGGCCACGAACACGGACGGCACGCCGAACCTCGGGCTCAGGGCAAAGGGCGTTGAGTTGGCAGCCAAGAACTACCAACTACTGATGGGCCTCGACGAAGATGACGTACGCGACGCTCTTCCCGAGGGCGTCTACCGCGTCTACCCGCTGCCGACGGAGTAGGTCCCGTGAGGGAGCACCCTGCTCGTCTCGCCGGGCGGGTACATCGTCGGTGCGCGCGAGCTTGCGACGAGCGCCCGCATCTCCATCGCCGAGACGCTCGATGAAGCACAGGCGTGGCGCGACGCGATCCCCACTACCGCTCGCAGGATCGTCTCCGGGACGCTCCGATCTCTTCGTAGACATCTAGGAGAGCGCGCTACAAGACGACGATTCCCGGCGCAACGGGTCGTCGCACTCGGCGCGGTGCGGGTCTTGGAACAGTGCGGGTTTTGGAAGGTGCTCGCGCGCGTGTACTGCAAAGTCGGTCCAAAAGACGAGGGCTCGCGGCGGACTGGCGGGTCATCCTATGCCGCGAGCGCGAGCAGATTGACGCGTTTGCCGCGTTGACGCCACACGTCAAGGCGAGTCGAGTGCGACAACCGCTCCGGTGCCCTTCGTGCTAGTCAGCTTGGCGCTCGAAGCGCGCCTGCTCCTCGGCCGTTCGCTCGGCCGTGGGAACCGCCTCGAGCCGCTCATCGGGAAGCTCCTCGCCGCTTTCGATGGAGCGTCCGTAGGTGCCTTCGATAAGTCGCGCCTCGGCGCGCTCAACGGCGGCGAGCTCAGTTCGCAGATCATCGGCTTGTCCCTCGTCGAATTCCTCTTCGTAGAGCTGCGACGCAATCCCCCATCTCGTCCTGCCCAGCCAGCTCTTCCCTGCCGGGAACGCTGAGTCGAGCGAGCGCCTGCTCGATCCGGGCGCGCTCGCGGCGAAGAAGGTCTCGGGCCCTTTCGAGCTCCATCTGGTCAGCGCAGTGTTGCAGACAGCTCGCCCAGCTCGGCGATCTCGAGTCAGGTAGGTGGGCCGAGGTCTCTGTCGCCGTTCCGCCAAACAGCGACTAGCCCCACCTGTGCCAGGAGCTGTGATCCGGCCGGATCGGCGTGATGTCGATGCGCCCTGGCGCGCACCCGAGCTCCGCCGGGTTATGTCGGATCCCGTGACGGCCGTCGAACCCTTGGCGGAACTCCCGGAGATGACGGCGACCTGGCGCTCGATGTCCCCCACGCGCCGTTGCGTGCGGCCAGGATCTGGTGGCCGTCCACTAGTGTCCTGAGTCGTTGATCCTTTGGCAGTAGGCGGAGAGGCTGTCAAGGATTGGAATGCCCCCGGTTTCGTGGACAGCTGAGCGCTGGGCTATCCGGCCCGGCAGAGAGGCTGTCTGGCCATGCCAAGGAAGCCGAAGTACCGGAAGCCGTATCCGCCAGAGTTTCGGCGTGAAGCGGTGGCGCTCTACTGTCGGACCGATCGCACGCTCGGCGAGCTCGCGCATGACCTGGGGGTGTCGAGGGAGTCGTTGCGGCTCTGGGTGCAGCAAGCACAGATCGAGCGGGGCGAGCGGGACGGCCTGACCGGTGACGAGCAGGAGGAGCTGCGCGAGCTGCGCCGGCGGGTGCTGTTGCTCGAGCAGGAGCGCGAGATCCTAAAAAAAGCAGCGGCCTTCTTCGTGATGGAGAGCGAGACGCGGTGAGCGTGTTTCGGTTCATCGCGACGCAGAAGGCCAACTACTCGGTCTCGCTCATGTGCCGGGTGCTCGATGTCTCTCACTCCGGCTTCCATGCCTGGCAGCGGCGGGTGCCCTCCGATCGCATGCTCACTGATGCGTGGCTGGTCGAGCGGATCGCTCGCGTCCATCGGGAGAGCCGGGGCACCTATGGTGCCCGTCGCGTCCACGCCGCTCTGCGCCAACAGGGAGTCCGCGTCGGGCGCAAGCGGGTTGAGCGGCTGATGCGAGCGCAACGGTTGTCCGGGACAGTGCCGCGCAAGCGAGCGAGGACCACCATCCGCGTGCTGGGCGTGCGGGCCGCCGCTGACCTGGTCGAGCGCGACTTCGTGCCCTCAGCACCGAACGAGCTCTGGGTCGCGGACATCAAGTGTATCCCGACCGTGGCGGGCTGGCTCTACCTCGCTGCTGTTGTCGACTGCTTCTCCCGCCGCGTCGTCGGCTGGTCGATGCGCGACGACCTGCGCGCGAAACTCGTCGTCGACGCGCTCGAGATGGCGGTCGAGCGCCGGCGCCCAGGGCCGGGGCTCGTCCATCACTCCGACCAAGGCACCCAGTACGTCTCGTTGCTCTTCGGCGAGCGCTGCCGCAAGGCGGACATCGAGATTTCGATGGGCTGCACCTCCGCCTACGACAACGCCGTCGCCGAGAGCTTCTTTGCCTCACTGACCAAGGACCTGCTCCGTCGCCGCCCCCTACGCAGCCGGGCCGAAGCTCGAACCGCGGTCTTCGACTACATCGAGACCTTCTACAACCCGATCAGACTTCACTCCACACTCGACTACCTGTCACCCGTCGACTACGAGAAAATGAAAGAAGAAAAACAAGCCGCCTAACCAACCGCTGTCCACCGAAACGGGGGCGGTCCAGGATCTGGTCTGCGGTCTTGTGCCAGACAAACGGTTTGGGGTTGTCGTTCCAGTTAGCGATCCAGGTGCGGATCGAGGCGACGAGATCACGGACGGAACGGTGGGCGCCGCGCCTGATCCACTTCGTCGTTAGCTCCGCGAACCAGCGTTCGACGAGGTTGAGCCAGGAGCTGTAGGTCGGTGTGAAGTGCAGCGTGAAGCGCGGGTGGCGGATCAGCCAGCGCTGGATCGAGGGGGTCTTGTGGGTGGAGGAGTTGTCGAGTACGACGTGCACGGCGAGGTGTGCCGGCACCGAGGCGTCGATCAGGTTCAGGAATCGGCGGAACTCTTCGGCACGGTGCCGTGGCGTCATCTCGGCGATCACCTGGCCGGAAGCGACGTCGAGCGCGGCGTAGAGGTTAGTGGTGCCGCTGCGGACATAGTCGTGGGTCTGGCGCGCAGGCACTCCAGGCATCAACGGGAGGACGGGCGCGCTGCGGTCGAGCGCCTGGATCTGCGCTTTCTCATCGACGCAGAGCACGACGGCGGCTTCCGGAGGATTGAGGTAGAGCCCGACGATGTCGCGGACCTTGTCAATGAACTGCGGATCCGGCGAGAGCTTGAACGCCTCTGTCTGGTGCGGCTTGAGCCCGAACGCTCGCCAGATGCGGCTGACCGCGGTCTGACTCATCCCGGTCGCGGCCGCCATCGAACGCGTCGACCAATGGGTCGCATTCGCCGGCTGCTCCTCGAGCGTCTTCACGATCACCCGCTCCACCTCTTCGTCGCTGATCGAGCGCGGCTTGCCCGGGCGCGGCTCATCATGAGGCCGTCAAGGCGCCGCCGCGCAAAGCGACCCCGCCATCTGCCAACCGTGTTGGAGTTGCAGCCCAACTGCGCGGCGATCTCCGTGCTCGACCTTCCCTCCGCGGCCGCCAACACGATCCGGCAGCGAAACGCCAGCGCCTGCGAGCTCTTCGGCCGTCGAGCCCACCGCTCCAGCACCTCCCGCTCCTCATCGCTGAACACGACCTCCGCACGCTGTGCCATAACAGCCTCCCATCGTCGTCGATGGGGACGACGTTCGGCGTCCGTCGCCGGGTCCCTGCGAACTAACGACTCAGGTCACTAGAAGCTGTGCGGCACGTGCGTCGCGTGCATGCCGAGCACGAGCGCGCCTGCGAGCCCGAAGTAGAGGAGCCCCATGATCAGCTGCTGGTGCGGACGCACCCGGTAGTAGTCCTGCATCTGCGGGAGGCGGCGCAGCTGCCAGCGGCGCCTGAGCTCCGAGCCGGCGAGCAGCAGGATGACGATCAGGATCGGGTTGGGCATGTAGATGACGAGCGCGATCAGGCCGAGGAAGCCCGCCAGCCACAGGGACGGGTGCAGCGCTGCCGAGACCCGCCCGCCGTCGAGCGGGATCACGGGCAGCAGGTTGAAGAGACTCCTGGGCCCGGGCCGCCGCCAGGCTCAGCCGCTCGCGCCCGCCGAGCCAGCCGCGGAGCGTTCGGATCGCGGCCAGCTGCACGAGCGCGTCCTCCTCCTCGCGCGCGAGCAGCTCGAACACCTCCCGGATCAGCGGCGGCACGCTCAGCGCGACTCCTTCTCCTCAGACCGTTGACCTGGCGAGGAGACGACCGCAGCTGACGATCGCCCTGTCAGCTTTGAGATGACAAGGCATTCAGCGTCAGCGAATGGCCGCAGGGAGCCCGCACCTGCGATGTCGCGCCGGGCGGGCGGACGCTGCGCAAACGCTGCACCGAACAGCGTTCGACCGTCACGAGCGCACCCGACGAGCGGACGAGCGTGAGCGGAGGCACCGGAGGGTGGACACGCAACGCCCGTGCGAGCGCGTGCTCGGCAGGGCTCGGCGTGGCGAGCCGCCCCCGGCCTGATCGGCCTCCACGGCGGGGCGGCGACTCGGGAGCCCTCAAGCCCGTACCGGGTGCGGGCTCACGCTCAAGGGTTGGGGCCGTGGGGGTGTGGGGGGCGCCCCCAGCGCGAAGGCGTAGAGGCACGAATGAAGAACGACGGCCGGCTCGCCCCGCTCAGCAGCGGGCTGGCCGCAGCCAGGAACACCCAGTCTCTCTCCTCCAGCCGCGGACAGCGACCTGGCGACGAAGAACCGCGAGCTCGTGGCGCAGCACCACAATCTCGAGCTCCTTGAACCCACGCGAGCGCACCGCAGCGCCGCAACCGCCAGGACACGTCGAAACAACAAGTACAGCAACGATACGACCAAGCAGCGGCCGTCCCTCCACCCGAATCCGAAGAAGCCGACTCTACGGTCGCGAAGCCAGCTCCGACGCACCGTATCGGGCCCCAGACGGCATTACGTACCCCACGGGCCGGGAAGCTGCGGATCAGTCTCCCGCCGTGCTGGCTGAGCGTTCTGGCTCAAGCCGCTCGAGGAGCTGGCGAGCCCTCCGGGCGCCGACGACGTATCCCTTCCGCTCGCAGACCCGCAGGGCGTCGGTGAGCACCCGCTCGGCCTCTTTAGGCCGGCCGACCTGTAGCAGTGCTTCGCCGAGGCTGGCGAGCGCGAATGCGTGGAGAAACAGGAAGTCGGTGGTCTCGGCGATCGTGACGGCCTCACGACCCAATCGCTCCGCCTCCTCTGCCTCGCCGCGCCGTGCAAGGATCTTCGCCCTCACGCTTCGCAGGAGCCCCTGCGAGTAGGCGTCATCGCTTCCCGCCGTCTCCGCACTGATCTGGATGAACTCCTCCGCTTCGTCGTAGCGGCCCTGGGCATAGAGGGCCTCGGCGAGGATGCCCGCCACCGTCGAGAGCCAGGCCAGCTCCCCGATCTCCTTCAGCGTTTCGACGCCCCAGCGGAGCTGCTGCTCGGCGGCGGCTGGGTCGCCGGCGAGCAGCTCGATCCATGCGGCCATCTGTGTGAGCGGCCCCGCCATCCACACCGTCAGCGCGACCTCGTCGAGCATCGCTCTCGCCTGGGCGATCAACCCCCGGCCGTCGTCGAAGCGGCCCCGCATCGCTTCGAATTTGCCCCGCGTGAACAGGGCGGTGGACATGGCCTTGCGGTCGCCGGCGGCCCGCTCGAGCACGTCCTGGCACCGACGGATGGCCTCCTCGACCGGCGTCGGGCCTCCCCACACGACGAGCGGCACCCACGCGAGGGATTCCAGCCTCTGTCGATCGTCACCGGCGCGGTCGGCGTGTGTGGCCGCGTTCTCCCACGCCTCTTCGGACGCCGCAAACTCGCACTTGGTCAGATGGAACAAGCCGAGCAGGGACCACGCCTTCGCGAGTCCGCGCTCGTCCTCCTGGCCCTGGAACATCGAGATCGCCCGCTGCGCTTCTCGATGCGCCTCCTCGGCCCACCCCTCAGGGTCGGTGAACAGCTGGACCCAGAGGCGGAGGATGAGCACCTGCGCTTGAAGGCGGCGATCTGCGGAAGCGGTCGCCGCCTCGTTCGTCTCGGCGACCGCTTCCTGCGCCCGTGCAAAATCTCCGGTCTCGACCAGCGCGAACGCCAGATCGGGCAAGAGCCCGAGGCGCGCCGGATCGTCGCCGGGACGAAGCGAGACCGCTCTCGACAGCAGGTTGACAGCGGCCGGCATGTCGCCCCGCGCGAACGCTCGCCGTCCCGCCGATGCCAGCGGCTCCGCCGCCCGCCGCCCGAGCGACTCGACACGTTCGTTGAGGGGACCGAGCTCCGACAGCGACCGATATGCCTGCTCCAGGTGGTAACCGACGATCTCCTCGTACTCGCCGACCCGGCCGCGGACCTTCGTCTCGACCCAGTCGGCGAATCGCTCGTGCAAGTCAGCCCGAACACTTTTCGGAATACCGCCGTAGGCGGCATCGCCGATCAGGATGTGCGCGAATCGAAAGGCGTCCTCTTCCCGCAGGTCCGAGCGGTCGGGACGGATCAGCCCCTTCCTCGTGAGGGAGTGGAGGTGGCTGCCGACGCGGGGCCTCTGCTCCGGGGGGGACAGCTCCGAGACGGCGCCCCAGTAGAACATGCGTCCGATCACGGAGGCACGTTCGATGACGGCGCGCTCTTCTTCGTCGAGCCTGTCGAGCCGCGCCGTGAGAAGGGCTTGGATCGTGGGCGGGACGGTTAGGTTCGAGAGGTCTCCGCTGACGATCCAGGTCCCGTCGACGCGCCGGAGCAGGCCGTCGTCGACCAGCATCTGGAGCGTCTCCTCGACGAAGAGCGGATTTCCCTCGGCGGCTGCCGCGATGCGCGCCCGCGCCTCCTCCGCGAGCTGCGAGCCGCCGAGCAAGTTCTCGATCAGGCCCTCGATCTGGCCCTCGCTCAGCGCGCCGAGCGTGATGAGCGACGCGTTCGCCTTCCCGGCCAGCCAGCCCCCGCGGACCTCGAGGAGCTCGGGGCGGGCAAGACAGACGAGCATCACCGGGCTGTCGCGCAGCCAGCTCACGAGGTACTCCAGCAGGTCGAGGAACGTGGGCTCCGCCCAGTGAATGTCGTCGAACACGACGACGAGGGGCTGCCGCGTGCTCAGCTCCTCGAACAGCTTCCGCACAGCCCAGAACGTCTCCTGGACGCCTGGCGTCACCACGGCGACCCCCAGAAGCGCGGCCAACCGCTCGTCGGCGAGCGCAGCGTCGGGGCCGGCGAGCAGCCGACGGATCTTCAGGCGCGCCTCATCGGCCGTGTCCGCATCGCCGATCCCGGCGGCATCTCGCAGCACCTCGACGATCGGCCAAAACGTTATCCCTTCGCCGTAGGGGAGGCAGCGGCCGGCGATCACCCTCGTGCCGCTGCCGAGCCTGGGCAGAACCTCGCGCGTCAGCCGCGACTTGCCGACGCCAGCAGGGCCCATCACGGTAACGACCTCGCATGATCGGGCCCCGATCGCCCGGTGGAGGACTTCCTCGAGCAACGCGAGTTCCTGCTCTCGCCCGATGAGCGGGGAGTCGAGGCGGCGAGCGGTGAGCGGTGTGGGCGCCACATCGACGAGCTTCCATGCGACAAGAGGCTCCGACTTCCCTTTCACGCGGACAGGAGCGATGGGCTCTGCCGTCGCGACGTCGCGGACCATCCGGTAAGTGGCTTCACCGATGAGGATCTCCCCCGACCCGGCCGCCTGCTCCAAGCGAGCGGCGACATTAACCGCGTCCCCGACGACAAACGACTCGCCACGGCTCGGGTCACCGGCGATGACCTCACCCGTGTTTATCCCGGTCCGTGTAACGATCCTGACGCCCCAGTTGCGTTCGAACTCCTCGTTTAGCCCGCGTTGAGCCTCACGCATCGCGACGGCGGCCTGGAGCGCGCGGACGGCGTCGTCCTCGTGCAGCCGCGGAACGCCGAAGACCGCCATGATCGCGTCGCCGATAAACTTCTCGCTGGTTCCCCCGTAGCGCTGGAGCACGGCGCTCATTTCCTGGAAGTAGCGGGTCATAAGCTGGCGAAGCGATTCAGGATCCAGCTCCTGGCCCAGCGCGGTCGAGCCCGCGAGGTCCGAGAAGACGACGGTGACGATCTTGCGCATCTCGGCGGGAACGGAAGGCTGGGCGGCGAGGGCCGAGCCGCACGACCGGCAGAAGCGGGATCCGGCCTCGTTCTCGGAGCCGCAGGTCGAGCAAACCGATCTCTCCGTCATGAGTGCACCGGCCTTCGTTCGCTTGCCGGACGCCAATCGGTCCGGCACTCGTCGCTTTCGGTCACGGACTCTGACGCCAGTGTCCCTCGGATCGTCGAGCTTGACAAGAGTGCCTGGGAGGATGGATAGTCGGGGATCGTCGACTGAAAGGAGACGAGGGTGGCGGACAAATTGCCCGACAAGGTGGAGGAACACCTCGCAAGCGCCCTCTCAGCGGACGTACACGAGGTACTTGCCAGCCTCACGGATGAGGAGCTCAAGGTCCTCGCCGACGTGAGGGGGAAACTGGACAAAGCGAACGCGCCGGACCACGTCAAGGCCCAAATCGTTTAGCGTGGCTCCTGACGGCGCGAGGGTGCCCGGAGCAGTACGGGACGACACTGCCTCGCAAACGAAGACGGCCAGCACACGCCTGCGGCAAAAGATCGAGCTGGTGATCGATCCGTTCGGGATCGCGTGCACCCGGCTGATGACCCACCCGCAGATCGCCGAGCTCTGGCCGGAGTATCTCGTAACCCAGCACGCGATCATCCGCGCAACCGTGCCGCTGATGGAGACCGGCGCGGAGCGAGCCCGCGAGATGGCGGATGGGAATCCCGTTGCGGCGGGCGTCGCCGCCTACCTGGAGCGGCACAGCGACGAGGAGCGCGACCACGACGAGTGGCTGCTCGAGGACCTCGAGCTGCTCGGCATGGATCGGTCGACCGTAATGGAGCGCTTGCCCTCGGCGACCGTCGCGAGCCTCGTCGGCTGCCAATACTACTGGGCGCTCCACTATCACCCGCTCGCACTGCTCGGGTACATCTCCTTGATGGAGGGGTATCCGCCGACGCCGGATCTGGTCGAGGACCTGATCGCCAGGACGGGGTATCCGCGGGAGGCGTTCCGCACGTTCGCGGAGCACGGCGAGCTCGATCCGCACCATCGCGAGGAGCTCGACGAGGCGATCGATTCGCTCCCGCTCACCGCGCAGCATGAAGCTCTGCTCGGACTCTCCGCCATGTCCAGCGTCGGATTCCTCGCGCATTCGATCGAGGAGGTCCTCGCGGCAGCTTAGGGCTGCGCGTGGGTCGCGCTCGGCAGCTCGTCCGCTTGCACCGTCCCCCGGAATACGCGACCATCGCCGTCGAGACGGCGAAAAGGAGGCGAGATGGAAGCTGGAATGGGTCAGGCACCGTCCGTCGACCGGCTGCGAGAGCAGTCGATCGGACTCCCACAGGTTCTCTTCCAGTCGATCACGCACATGGCGCCGGGTGCCGCGATCGCATTCTCGATCCTGTTCTCGATCCAGTTCGCTGGGCCGAGCCTGCCGCTGTCCGTCCTGTTCGCGCTGATCGCCTGCGTGCTCGTCGCGAGCTCGATCGGCCAGCTGGCCAAGCACATTCCCTCCGCAGGCGGCCTCTACTCGTACGTCGCGCAGGCGCTCGGCCCGCGCGCCGGCTTCATGGTTGGCTGGGCCTTTCTGCTCTTCCAGCCACTTGTTGCGCCGCTCCTCTTCCTCATCTTTGCGTGGGCGACGACGAACGTCGTCTCGGCCGACAAGCATGGCCTGGGCTGGCACTACACCGGCCAGTGGTGGATCTGGGTGCTCGTCGCGGCCTCGATCGTGTTCTTTCTCACCTACCGCGACGTTCGCCTTTCGACGGGAGCGGGCGTCGTGCTCGGCATCTTCGAGATCGGGGTCTTCGTCGCCCTCGCCGCCTGGATGCTGATCTCCAACGCCGGCGACATCACCATCCAGACCTTCAATCCGTCCCACGCTGAGGCGGGTACGTACAACGGCATTTTCAAAGGCATGGTGTTTGCAATCCTCGCTTTCATCGGCTTCGAGGCAGCCGCCCCGCTCGGCGAGGAGGCCAAGAACCCGCGCTGGGCGGTGCCGCGCGCTGTCGTCCTGTCGGCGGTCGCGATTGGCCTCTTCTACGTCTTCTGTTCCTACGCCTGGGTAATCGGCACCGGTTTCGGTGATTTCACGAAGGTTGCGACCGGCTCGGCAAATCCTTGGCAAGACCTCGCCGTCGTCTTCTGGGGCGGCGGCTGGGTGCTGATCTTCTTCGCGATCATCAACTCCGCGCTCGCGAACGCGAACGCCGGCGTCAACGCCGCGACGCGCATCATCTACTCGATGGGCCGTAACGGCTGGCTGCCATCGGTCTTCGCGCGGACGCACCGCGTCCACAAGACGCCCCACATCGCAATCTTCGCCCAGACGGCGATCGGCCTCGCCGTCGCGCTCCTGGCCGGCTGGAAGTGGAGCCCGCTCACGGCGTTCCAGATCATCGCCGTCGCGGTGACGATCGTCGTGATCACCGTCTACATGACGGTCTGCTTCGCAGCGATGGTCTACTACACGCACGGCGAGCGAACAGCCGACTACAACCCTTGGCTGCACTGGATCTTCCCCCTGCTCGGGGCCGCAGCTTTCGTGCCGCCGCTCTACTACCAGTACTTCCCGCTTCCGCCGTACCCGTTCCGCTACGCCAACTGGATCGCGCTCGGCTGGCTCGTGCTCGGCGGGATCATCACGGCATTCGTCCCTCGCGCGCGCCTCGCCAACGCGGAGAAGATCTTTCTCGAAGAGGCCCCGGTCGGGATCGCCGGCCCCGACGTCGCACCGGAACCGGCGCCAGCGCCGGCCAGCTGATGGCCGTCGCGACCGCCGATCACGTCGTCTCCAAAGACGATGTCATCTGGGCTTTCGGCCCGGAGCTCGAGCCCGTGCTCGAGGTCGAACAGGGCGCGACAGTCACGCTGCAGACGAACGACTGCTTCACGGGTCAGATCCAGACGGAAGACCAGCTCGTCACCGCGATCGACATGACACGCGTCAATGGCGCGACCGGGCCGGTGGCCGTGCGCAGCGCGGAGCCCGGGGACTCGCTCGTCGTCGAGTTCCTCGACGTTCGCCCGGTCGACCGCGGCGTGGCGACGATCATCCCCGGCTTCGGCCAGCTGATCGATCAGGTGCGCTCGCCGGTGACGAAGGTCTTCCGTGTCGACGGCGACACGGTCCACCTAACCGATCGGATCGCGTTCCCGCTCAGGCCCATGGTCGGCGTGATCGGCGTCGCCACCGACGGCGAGGAGCTGAGCAATGCGTACGCCGGCCGGCACGGTGGGAATCTCGACGATCACCTGCACGGTCCCGGGGCGAAGGTCTACTTCCCTGTCCGTCAGCCCGGCGGGATGTTCGCCGTCGGCGACATGCACGCCGCCATGGGCGACGGCGAGATCTGCGGGACCGGCGTCGAGGTCGAAGGCGAGGTCACCGTTCGCTTCGACGTGCTGAAAGGCAAGCACGCGACCTGGCCCGTGACGGAGCTCGCCGGCACGTGGGTTGCCCACGGCACTTCGAGCGGCGACTTCCACGAGGCGCTGCAGGCGGCATGCGAGGAGGCGGCGAGGTTGCTCATCGACCACTGGGGCTTCACGCCCGAAGAGGCCTTCATCTTTCTCAGCGTCGCCTGTGACGCGAACGTCTGCCAGGCGTGCCGGCCTTCTCCTTTCAGCGCGATCGCCCGGGTCTCGATCCCAAAGATCGCCGCATGTCCGCGTCCCTTCCGGTAGCGACAGGCCGAGCCGCTTGTATCACCGAGTCGGAAGCCTCGCGCGGACGCAGGCCGAGCCGCCGCACCAGCCTGGATCGCGAGGATTCGCGCTTCGACGCCGGCCGTAGCGAGCCGCGGCCGCACATGCCGCCGCGGCGACTCGCCTGTCTGACGCTTCTATGAGTGTCAAGCGGTCGCGGCGTTGGCCTCCAGCAGTCGGAGGAGAGGCCGAGCGGCGTAGCGCTTGAGGCAGCGGATTGCCTCACGCTCGATTTTGCCTTCGCGTCGTCTGCGCTCGATGGAGGCGATCGTGTGGGGGTCGTGCTTGCGCCGTGTGATCACGATTTGGTGGAGGACGTTGTTGAGCTTGCGGTCGCCGCCACGGTCGAGCCGGTGGCGGATCGTGCGGCCGGAGGAGGCGGGTATCGGCGGTGCTCCCGCCAACCGCGCGAAGGCGGCCTCGCTTGCGAAGCGTCCCCGGTGCGACCAGGAGACGAGCGCCTGGGCGGCGCCGATGGGACCGATGCCGCGCTCGTCGAGAAGTGCGGGGGCGATCTCTCTGCTCAGAGCGAGCAGCTCACGCTCGAGTTCGCGCGCCTGGGTGCTCAACAGCTGGATCCGCTCCGCTAGCAGTTTCAGCGCCCGGGGGGCACCAGCTGTTCTTGTCGCCGAGTATCGGATTGGGCTACTGAGCCGTCTGGGCTCTTCGAGCCTAGTGGCCATGCCGTTCCGCGACGCGTACGCTAGCCCATTCGACTGGTCCGTTCGGGCCGGAATGGGCTGATGCTTGCTCGCGTGCTGCCCCCGCGTCGCACTTCCCGCAAAGAGCGACGCGCCCGCCGAGGGGTCGTCATGCGACCTCTTCGAACTTTGGAAAGAGTGTGCGCCCGCGCTGTCTATCCCACTGATCGAGCGCCGCCGCGATCCGGTCAGCGGCGTCCGGCAAGAACGGTCCCAGCTCACGTGTGATCGTGCCGCACGCCTCGACGAGCACGCCGAGAAGAGCGTCGAGGCGCTGAGCCGCATCGGGGTCGCCAGTGCGTTCCGCCTTCGCAAGCTCCCACGGTCGCGCTGAGGAGACAAAGCGGTTGGCCTCTGATACGACCTCCCAAAGGGCGGTGGCTGCGGCCCGGAGGTCACAGACGCGAAGAGCCTCGTCGATCGCTGGGGCCAAGCCAACGCAGCGTGAGCGCAGTGGATTTTCGTCCGGCAGTTGGTGTTCCACCTGCCGGACGCCGTCGGGCCGGTTGCTGCTGACGAGCGCGATCGTCCGATTGATCAGGTTGCCAAGGCCGTCGGCCAGCTCGTTCGCGCGGGCGGCGAGCAGCTTCTCGCGGAAGTCGGCATCACCGTTGCGCGGCACGTCTCGCAAGAACCACCAGCGGAGGGCATCGGCCCCGTGACGCTCGACGAGTTGGTTCGGGTCGATTGCATTGCCGAGCGACTTCGAGAGCTTCTGTCTCTCGACGGTCAGGTAGTCGTGGACGAAGATCGTCGTCGGCAGCGGCTCACGCGCGGACAGGAGGATCGCGGGCCAGTAGATCGCGTGGAAGCGGATGATGCCCTTGCCGATTACGTGCAGCCGCTCGTCGCTTCGGTGCCACCACTCACGGTAGGCGTCGCCGTCGCTGGCGTAATCGAGCGCGGTGATGTAGTTGGCGAGCGCGTCGAACCAGACGTAGACCACCTGGCTCGGGTCGTCCGGCACCGGAATGCCCCAGCCGCGCGCCCGCTCCCGCGCGCGCGAGACGCTGAAGTCGGTCAGGCCGCTCCTGATGAAGGCGAGCACCTCGTTGCGACGGTGCTCCGGCTCGATCCGCAGGCGACCGCTCTCGACCAGATCGAGGAGTGCCTCCTGGTACCGGGAGAGCCGGAAAAACCAGTTGCGCTCGACGATCAGCTCCGGTGCTTCGCCGTGCTCGGGACAGCGCCCGTCGTTCAGATCGTCAGGTGCAAGGAACGCTTCGCAGCCGGAGCAGTAGAGACCCTCGTAGTCGCGCTGGTAGAGATCACCCGTCTCGGCGCAGGCCCGCCACAGTCGCTCGACGCCCGGACGATGGCGCGGGTCGGTGCTCGTGCGGATGAAGTCGTCGTTCGAGAGCTGAAGCGGCGCGGCAAGATCCGCAAACCGACCCGCCTTCTGCGCGACGAACTCCGCCACCGGCAGACCAGCGGCCACGGCAGCATCCACGTTCTTGAGCGCGTTGTCGTCGGTGCCGCGCAAGAAGCGAACTGCGTCTCCGCGCTGCCGCCGATGACGAGCGAGCACGTCGGCTTGCACGAACTCCAGCGCGTGCCCGAGATGCGGGTCACCATTCACGTAGGGGATGGCGGTGGTGATGTAGAAGCGTCGCCTGTTACTCATCGGTTCCTCCTTTCTGGCCCCGCGAGGCCAGCCACCGATGAGCGTGTCGGCCCCGCTTCCGATGGGGCCGGTGATCGACGGTTGAGACTAGAGCACGCCGACAGGCCCGGAAACCAGGGCCATCATCAGAGTCTGCGGGGCGCGCTTGAACATGCTCAGAAGATAGCGCGTCTCGAGCTGGAAGTCGCGGGCGCGCTGGCAGGCATGTCGGTGTCGTCTTTCCAACAGAGAGCGACGCGCCGCCCACACCGTCACTTTGGATGACGCGAGGAATGGCGACAACGCATCACGGTTCCCATCGGAGCCGTGACCAAGGATCCGAGTCATCGGCTCCCTATGCGCCGCTTCCTGCCCTACGCCACCGCATCATCTAGGTAGAGCCGGTTGATCGCGTTCCGCAGATCGTCCGGCGTCTTCTGAACGTAGTACTTCGCGCGGATCCCGGCTGCCGCCCAGCCCATGATCTTGTCGATGGTGTCGCCGTCCACGGCGTTGCGCGCGAGCGACGAGGCGACCGTCCGGCGGAAGGCGTGGAAGCCGTGCTGCGGCGCGAAGGGCCGCTTCAGCTTCTCGAAGGATTGCCCGGCCGCGTAGATGCCCCCGGCCTCCTGCGCGACGGTGATCTTCGTCGTCGGGGCCGTGATGGCCGGCAAGGCGCTGAGGCAGAAGGCCTAGCGGGCGGCGGCCCCGGGCCGTCGAAACTGGCGAAGAAGCCGTCTCCGGCGATGTCCAGCTCGCGGCCCCGGAAACGCGCGAGGTGTCGACGGACGAGCGCATGGTGCTCCTGGAGGACCTCGCGCCATCGCGGATGGCCGAGTTCGGCCGCCCGTGCCGTCGAACCGACGATGTCCGTGAACAGGACGGTGGCGAGCACGCGCTCCGGTTCGGGCTCCTCCCATCCGCCCCGCTCCCAGATGCCGGTCAGAAACCGCTCGATCTCGCGGACGATCGCTTCGCTGTCTCCGACCCAGGGGAGATGGTCGCCGCCCGGAAGCTCCGCGTAGACGGCGTCGGGAATCTGATCTGCGGCATAGCGTGCGTTCTCGACGTTGCAGGTACGGTCGCCGGCGCGGTGCACGATCAGTGTCCGCACGTGAATCGTGCGCAGAAGCGGCCGAGCGTCCGTTTCCATCGCCATTTTCGTCAGTGTTACGGCCGCAGCCGGGCTCGCGCTCAGGCGAAGGCGTGTCGCGTACCAGCGGCGGAAGGCCTCGTCGACCGCATCGACGGTGCGTCGTCGCGGAGGAGCTCGTCGCAGAAGTCGGGCAAGCCCCACCGCCGTTCGATCTCGTCGAGCGATTGCTCCCGCGACGACCGCTCGGATGCCTCGGGCGGGCGAGACAGCTCCCGGTTGAGGAAACGCTCCGTAGAGCACCAGTGCAGGCGTTCGCTCCGGATACGTGGCCGCGAAGACCGCAGCCATCGCCGCCCCTTCCGAATAGCCGAGCACAGCCAATCGTTCTGAGCCGACCGCGTCCATGATCGCGCGCACGTCGTCCATCCGAGTTTCGAGGTCGGGAACGCCGCTGACTCGATCGGAGAGGCCGGTGCCGCGCTTGTCGAAGATGATCAGCCTGCGGAAAGACGCGAGCCGTCGGTAGAAGCCCGCGAGCGACGGCTCTTCCCAGCCGTACTCGACATTCGAGACGTAGCCCGGTACCAAGACGAGGTCAAACGGCCCGTCGCCAAGAGCCTGGTAGGCAACGCTGACGTCGCCGCTCTTTGCATAAAACGTCTGAGGCCGCTCCACGGCATGAGTCTCCAACAGCGCAGCCGACCGAGCAAGAGCCTCGCAACGCCCTTGGGACACGGCCTGCGGAACCTACCGTACCGTCACGCCAGTGGAACTGCGCAACACCAGGTTCAGTGGGCGGAACTTGGGCAGTCCGCAAACCGAGGGCTCAAGGGCGCTCTATCGTCAGCCGGGCACGCGCAGATTTCTACGACGAGGGACGGTCTGCGGGGGTCCTGCCCAGCTCGGAACTTGCGTTTCGTGCCAGCCGAGACGAGGATCGTCCTTGAACGGCGAAAGGAGGGGCAATGCCGACGTATGTCCTGCTTGTGAACTGGACTGACCAGGGTGTCAGGACGGCCAGAGACACCGTCGAGCGCTACGAGGCGAGCAGGCAGAGCCTCGAGCAGATGGGAGTCACGATCAGGGAGACCTATTGGACGATCGGCCCCTACGACATCGTCAGCATCGGGGAGGCGCCCGACGACGAGACGATGACCGCAGCGGCGCTCGCAATCGCTGGCGAGGGGAACGTCCGCACGACCACGCTTCGCGCCTTCGATCCGGACGAGACGCGCGCGATCATCGCGAAGGTGCCGTAGGCGGGCGGGTCTGGCAACGGAGAGCCCCCGTTCGCTGGGGCTGCCGGAGGCGCTGCGAGACGTCCTCGAGGACGAGCCGGAGTGGGAGGGCGATCTCACGGTCGTCGATTTGAGGCCTTGTAGCCGCCCGGCGTGGCGTCTACTCCTCCTCGGAGTCGTCGACCGAACAACGGCCCCGGCCACATCTCCTCGGGCCAGAGGACTGTTTGGCCGGGGCCTTAGCCGAGCGTATCGGGACTAGCCTGCGGATAGTTCGCTACGGCTGGGCCTGAGCCTCGGCCCGGTTCAACGCCGCGCAGATCCGGCAGAGCGCCTTGCCGCCGTGGCCGGACTCGGAACGGTGTCGTTGAGCCGCCTGCGCGTGAATGCACTCGGTGTTGGGTGGTAGCAGGGCTCGCCGGGAAGGTGCCAGGGCTCCGTCTGAGGCACGGGAAAAGCGTAGCCAAGAGTCATCACCTGGCCGCACCGAGGGGGAACAACATCGAGCCGGACACGAATGGTCATGTACTCGCTCACGGAGGAAGGCGAGCGCCTGATCGCTGCCGTCCTCGCCGAGGCGCTGGAGGCGGCGCGGTGAGCACGCGCGAGCTGACCGTCGCCGAAGCCGTTCGACGCGGGCCGGCGCCGCGGAGCGAGGAGTGGCTCAGGCCTTATGACTCCTAGCGATTTCGAGACCGCCCGTGTCTTAGTAGCCCGCAGATTGTGCAGGCGCCGTCTTTTCGCGCGGTCTCTAACTTGACAACACCTCAGACGTCCACTAGACGTCCACCAGGCTGCCGGACTCTGCTGAAGACTGCAGGGCCTGTAGGTACGCGCAGGGGCGTCGGTCGTGCGGCAGTGGCGATCGACCAAGCTTGGAGACGACGAGGCGGGCCTCGCCCATGTCCGCTAGCTCGAGCTCATCGCCGACGCGTGGAGCCGTGCCCACCCCTTCGATGAGAGCGTAGCGGCCGGCGCTCGCCAGGAAGAGGAGGTACCGGGATGGTGGGCGCTTGCTCGGCAGCGAGCACTTGCTCGTGTTCGGCAAGGCCACGCTCGCGCTCCTCGAGCCTCGCTTCGGCCGCCGCGCATTTCGTGGTCTGCTCCGTGAGCTTCTCCTCGGTCGCAGCGAGCATCCGGCGCTGCTCCGCCAACTCCTCTGCCAACTGCGCGAGCTCGGCATCGCGCTCCTCGAGCTGCGCGAGCAGGTGCCCGATCTTGTCCGTCTCCTCGTCGCTGGCCAGCCCCCCGCGCGGCGAGCTGGCGCTCGCTCCTCCAGCTCCGCTTCGGCGAGCTTCGCGCTCCGCTCCTCGAGCGCTGCCGCCCTCGCCGCGAGTTCCGCCCCGCGCTCGTCAAGCTCGGCGGTGCGTGCGAGGTACGCCTCGAGATGGCCTTCGAGCTTCTCCCGCAGGCCGCTGCCAAAACCGCCATCGCTCGCCCCGTCTTCTATCGCGTGGCTCGCCATCGCCGCAGCCAGTCAGAGAGTCTCGCCAGATCGAGCAGACAGGAGAAGCTGGGTGAGCCCATCGGGGCTTTCTTCGCGCCGGCCCAGAGAGTGCTCATACCTAAACTGACGCCCGCCGCGGGCGAGACCCTCTGCGCTGGTCGTGAGAATCACTCAGACGAGTGAGGCCCGGACTGGGTGATTCCATTAGCAGCGCAGAAAGTCTGGCCCGCGGGTGGGATCGGCCCCTGAGCATCGGGCGCCAAGGGCGCGAGGCGGGCTCAGAGAGACCGCCTCGCTGTTGAGCCGAGCGTCGGGGCGCGGCCCACCCCAACGGCTCACCGACTCCTTGATCGCAGCATGGCGGATCCCTGGGGATCGGTCATGCCCCGCTCGGGGGGAAAGGACGGACGGCCTCGTGGCAGCTGGTCTATAAGCAGACTCAGGTCCAGCTCAGTCGCGAGGACGATCTCCTGCGAGCGCGCGACTCCGGTATCGGCCCGTAGCTCGCGTTCGTCAGCGGTCGGGCTGCGGACAAGTCCCCATGGCGTCTCGAGCGGCCGGCCCGGAAGTTCTGCGCCAAACACACCGTGCATCCGATGCTGACGCTCTCGCCCGCGACGAGCGCACGAAAGATGCGGAGCTGATCGACAGCGGCGCGAATGAAGACATGCTGACTCACGTCTCCATTGAGCGTGACGCGCAAGAAGGCGCCGATCAGGAGATCGGGGTCGAGCATCGCGAGCTGGACGCTGCGGCCTGTTCCAAGACTCGTCCAGATAAGCGAGCCTCTTCGGATTCGGAGGATTTCGCTGGAAACAGCGTGCTGAGAGTCGCGTCGGCCTCAACTTCGGCATGGAGGGGGAGGGGGGCTTTGGCCCAGTTGCGGATCGTGCGGTCGCTGACCCCGAGCGCCTGGGCGGCGGCGACCTGGGTCATGCCGGCGCCCAGCATCTCGGCCGCAGCGCGCCGCCGCTCCCGGCGCAAACGCCGTCTCTCGGCGGCGCTGGCCGCCGCCAGCGCGCTGGCCGTCTCGGCCTTGGCAGCCTCGGCAGCCTCCCTGGCAGCCGCCCGCTCCCCGGCCTCCGAGGGCCGGTAGAGCTCGATCACGCTACGCTCGGTGCTCGCCCGCCGGACCTCGATCGGTGTCGCCTGGAACCAGTGGCCCCGCTCGCGCCGCTCGCAAAACGGGGGAGCGGCCGATGCTCGGGACTCGAGCCACTCGCTCGGCGCCCCACTGCAGCTCCCGGCGACGACGAGCGAGGCACACGCGCTCATTCCGGCGCACAAACACACAGAGAATGGAGCGCGCTGCCACTAAGCCTGGGCGTGCCCGTCCCGGAGAGAATTGGTCTCGATGGCGAACTCGAGTGCAGGCCCATACGAGTGGCGACGCGGCCGCCCGCCGGTGCGGCGTTCCGGTGGTCGCGTCGTCTCGGCGCTCTTCTTCTTCCCGCGCGGCGGCTCGGCGCAAGTCGCTCGGGCCCTCGGCCGTATTTTGCCCACCCTCGGCTGGCAGGTGTCGCTCGCCGCCGGTTCGCTCGGAAGCGCCGGTGAGCAGGGTCATGCGCCGAGCTTCTTCTCCGGGGTCGACGTCGTATCGGTCGACTACTCGCCTGCCCGGCGGCTGGCCGACACGACCGCGGCGATCGTTCCCTTCCAGCCCTCCTACGAGGACCGGCCGGGCGCTCCGGATCGCGTCTTCGCGGCCGTCGACGACGAGGCCTACGAGCGGCTCGTCGCCGCCTGGAGCGAGGCCCTCGCTCGGGCGGGGGCGGCGAGCGCGGACGTCCTTCACCTCCACCACCTGACACCGGCGAACGAGGCTGCGCTGCGGGCCTTTCCAGCCGTGCCCGTGCTCGGGCAGCTGCACGGCACCGAGCTTGCGCTGCTGCGCGCGAACGAGGCCGGCGCGCCTGCCGGCTGGCGCTTCGCCGGCCGCTGGGCGGCGCGCCAGCGCCGCTGGGCGCAGGCCTGCGAGCGCCTGATCGTCCCGCCGGGCGCGGCGGTGGAGGTCGCGCGACTGATCGGCGTCCCGCTCGAGCGCGTCCAGGCGCTCCCGAGCGGGGTCGAGCTCGAGCTGTTCGAGCGGCGAGTACTCGGCCGCAGGGAGCGCCTTCTCCACTGGCGGCGCTGGCTCATCCAGGAGCCGCTGGGCTGGGACGAGAGCGGCACTCCCGGCACCGTCGCCTACCGGGAGGCGGATCTCTGGCCGTTCCGCGAAGCTGAGGCGATTCTCCTCTATGTGGGCCGCTACACCGCCGTCAAGCGGCTGCCGCTTCTCGTCGGGGCGCACGCGCGGGCGCTCGAGCGGCTCGGCAGGCCGCTGCCGCTCATCCTCGTCGGCGGCCACCCCGGCGAATGGGAGGGGCAGCATCCGCTCGCCACCGCCCGCGCGCTCGGGAACGACCAGGTCTTCCTCGCCGGCTGGCGGCCGCACGAGCTGCTCCCACAGGCGCTGAACGCCGCCGACCTGCTCGTTCTGCCCTCGGTCGCCGAGGCCTTTGGGCTCGTGCTCGTCGAGGCCATGTCCTGCGGGCTGCCGGTGATCGCCGCCGAGGCGCCCGGACCGGCGGAGATCGTCGCCGCCGGCACCGGCTGGCTCGTCCCATCCGATGACGAGGACGCGCTCGCGGAGGCGCTCGTCACCGCTGCCTCGGACGCGGAGGAGCGGCGGCGACGGGGCGCCCGCGCCTACCGTCACAGCCATACTCACTACGGCTGGCCGCTGATCGCGGCGCGCATCGCCGCGCTCTACGCCGAGCTCCTCGCCGCTTCCCCTCGCGCCGCCCGCGCCTGATCATTGGAGCCGGGCGGCGCCGAGCGCCCTGCTCTTCTCGCCGGCACACGTGAGGGGACTGTCGCCCTTACTAGCGCATCGGGTGAACCTGCTCTGCGAGCTCGAGCCACAATCTGTGGAGAATTGCGATGTGAATTGCGGAAGGCTTACGCGCCGGTTAGGCGATCAGTTGCCGCCGAAAGCCGACGGCAACTGCGTGGGCCCGGGAGCGTGCTTGGAGCTTGGCGAGCAAGTGGCGCACGTGAGACTTGACCGTCTCTTCGCTCAGGATGAGGCGATGGCCGATCTCGCGGTTGACGAGTCCCTCCGAGACCAGCTGGAGGACTTCGATCTCGCGCGCCGTCGGCTCCTGCTCGAGCTCCCGGAGGGGAGCGGCGAACGGAATCACCTCGGCGTTGCCCTGACCGCGCTTGGCGGCCACCTCGTCGAAGCGACGCGAGTGGTCGACGTCGCGGGACAGGATCTGCTTGCGCTCAGCGGCGTCCACGACAATCCGCGTATCGGCCGGCGCTGGGCCCCGCTTTAGAACGCTCTCCCCCCTCGAGGGAAGGCTGCTACACGGGTGGGGGCACGGGCACAGCCTCCTGGAGGCCCGGCTCGAAGACGGGCTCGACCTCGTGCGGCTTTGGGGGGACGTACGCGTCACTCAGAGCGTCTTGTCGCTCTTCCGCCAGAGGACGACATCGGCCCCGTGCCCCCCGCCCCTGACGCGTGCTTCTCTGCGCGGCGGGCGCGAAATGGCGACCGGA